>Ga0226835_1000251_pt1 | contig 82546 bp, 62 predicted proteins | sample LAC_MetaG_1_FD_163627 | JGI IMG/M metagenome (GOLD analysis project Ga0226835, IMG submission 163627) | Anaerobic ammonium oxidizing microbial communities from anammox membrane bioreactor (MBR) in UC Berkley, California, United States -... | ecosystem: Engineered > Bioreactor > Anaerobic >... | reverse complement strand
GCCATGAAACGAGCCGTGGCTGCCACCGGCAGCCGGATCAGATTCTTCACGGTGGTGCCCTGCTTCCGGCCGGAAGCCCATTACCAGCTCTGGGTCGAGCACGAGCAAGCGGCGACACCGGAGGCAGGCATGAAAGCTCTCGCCGAGCGCTTCGACTACGAGCTCAAAGCAGACAATATCGAATACGAGACCAAACGCGACTCGGCCCGGCTTGCGCCGGTCGAGTGCCTGGCCATCGAGCCCGGGACCTACGAGAGGCTCCGCAAGCATCTGACCGCCTCGGGCACTCCCGATGCCCAGATCAAGCTCAGCCATCTCAACCCCAGAGACGACGTCCGGAATTTTCTCAACGCCGCCTTGCAATCGGCAGCGATCACTGGATAATGATGCCATGACCTCCGCCACCATCGAGATAGCTGAAGGCAAAGCAAGCGCCCTTATCGCTCCTGCCCGGGGGCGCCACTCGAGACGTGTGGCAGCCGGCTTCCTGCTTGCCGCGGCACTCCTCGCCAGTCGCCTTCTGAGCGACGACCATCTCAATCCGGCAGGCATCTCACTCCACCTGGCCTGCTACCTGTACTTCACTTACATAGTGTTCCACCTCACCGGACTCCATCTCGAAAAGGACCCGGTCTGCCCTTACGGACCCCGGGAGTCGGCGGTGGGCACATTGATACCTTTCTCATATATATTCTGGAATTTCTTCTGGACAAGCGACATTCTCGCCCGCCAGGGCACGAGCCGCCCCGTTGCCCTGGGCGCCGGGATTGTTACCGGGCTTGCCAGTGTCATCGCCTTTCCGGACAATCTGGACAAGCTCGACAGCCTCGCTTCCGCCGGCGCCTTTTTCATCCTCTTTGCCACCGCCGGCTATATCAGATCGAGAATCTGAGATTGATCGAAATCATTCCGAGGTCTTGCGTCTCATCAGGGTATAGAAGCCGCAGGTCTTGACACCCTCGTATCTCGATTTGAGATAGGGCTCCATGATCAGCTCCCCGACGGGAACCTGGCGGTAGTCAGGAAAGCCCATCTCCGAGAAATTGCCATTGTCGAAGAGCCTGTTCCATACCACATAGCGAACCTTAGAGCTTTCCATATCGGCGATCACGCTCTCGAAGTGCTCGGGGGTGTGATACCGGTAGTGAAGCACCGGATACCGTGAAGGAAAGCGGCACCCGGAGAGATAGAGAAGACCGGTGTCATAGGGATAGACCAGTATCTTCTCATCGGGAGATGTGAGCTCGCTTAACGGCTCGAGAATGCTCAGATCGCTGCCGGCTCTCACGGGTCCCCGCCGGGTCTGGTAAAGAGGAGCATCGGCAGGCACCATCATCAAGTAGAGCTGCGCCAGGCAAACCAGACCCAGTGCCAGACCGTAGCAGGCTATATTGATCAGGTAGTGGACGCTTTTCCATCGTTTCCGAAGCTGCTCGGCATAGTGAAAGACCAGAACGAGAAAGAGAGGGTCGGCGAGCAGAAGCCGCCTGAGATCCGGCTTGTGGAGCTCGGCGACGAACAATCCAGCGGCCATGGCGAAAAGCAGAATCAGGCGGGGCTCCTTCTTCGTCCCCAGAAATCCAACGAGGGCTATCAACGGTGCCAGCTTGATCAGACCAAGCGGAAGGGCGCCGAAAATCATCATCGGGAAGCCCAGATCCGACATGAGACAGTCCTGACCGTTGAAATAGCCGTAGGCGACACTGTTGACACCGCCATAGCGGCCCAGTACAAATCCGACCGTACAATCGAGCATATCGGTCAGGGTGGCGGTGGCAGTCAGATAGACTAGGAATGGCACCGCTACCAGTGCCAGACCAAGTAAAAGAAGCAACGCCGCCCGGACGATCTTCTTGCCCGGTACCGATCGCCTGCGCATGGTGTAAAGACAAACGGGAATCCCGACGAGAACAGGCAGGATCTGATTCTGATAGCAGAGGCAGGAGACGCCGGCAGCAAGTCCTGCCGCCACCAGCAATACCGGCCGGTCCTCCAATTGATCCAGATGGGCGAGCAGGATAGCGGCGAAGACAAGGAAGAAGAAAAGCGAATCCCAGTGATGCGAATTGTAGGCAAAGAAATTGCTTCCCAGAATCACCAGCATGGCGGCAGGCAGAAGCACCAGCCAGCCGTCGATGAAAATCCTCGAGATCTTGAGAAGCGCTACCGCCGACAACACTATTATCACAGCGGCGGTTGCCTGGCAGACTGCCTCGGTTCTTCCCAGGAGCATCTGCACCGCTGCCAGGATGAAGTAAGAGCCCGGCAGCATGACCGTGTGCAGATCCCGGTAGATGAGACCGCCTCTCAGCAAGAGATCACTGCCGAGCGGTATCAGACCGACGTCGTAGTTTATATAGAGGATGGAGAGAACGCGATGGGCGAAATAACCGAGCAGCCCGCAGAAAAGCACGGCTGCCCCAAGGAAGACTTTGTTTCCGACTCGATGGTCCCCGGTTTCGATGGTGCCCTCCCCGGCCCTTGCGCAAGCTAATTTTATAGGCCTGCCTCGCGATTCATGAGACAAACTTAATTCAATTACATGGACCGCTATTCCCAGCGCCCTTGCCCGAGACAGGGTTGAGCCGTTTGTTTCGTTTGCTCGCATTGTCTCTCGACGGTGCTTGAAAGAGCCGGGCGACTCACGCTACTATAAATTCCAACCTTTTCTAAGAGGATTTACTAGGCTAATGGCAAATCAAAAGAAAAACGGCACCGGCGCCCTGGTGCTCATGGCAATCATCTGTGTCACCCTGTTCGGAGCGTTCTTCGCCGAGAGCGCCAAGGCAGGCGGCGGTCCCAATGCCGCTCAGAATGCTCAGAGACTCATTCTGTTCCAACAGACCAACGGCGCCAGCAATTCCTGATAGAGATCTAAACTATCGCGAAAGCCGCCGGGAGCCGGCGGCTTTTTCTGCATGCTCCGATAAATTCATAACAACATAATTTAGTAGCCATCTATTACTTATGGGGTGGGTTCAGGCTCTATACTTGACTGCCTGAATCCCCTTACCTGATGGAATTCGCTTTGATAGGACGCTTGCCGGTCTCACCGGCGCTCAAATCACAAGCAATGAAATCATATCTGCCGCTTGCTCTGGCGGTGCTCTTTTTCTTCGCCTGCACGGTCCTGGTATCCCCGAGAGGCGAGTTCCCCCTCAACGACGACTACACTTATTACCAGTCCGTCCTGACCCTTCTATCGCACGGGCGTTTCGAGCTCTTCGCCAGCTCCTCGACCTGCTATCTGCATATTCTTGCCGGGGCCCTGACCGCCAAGCTCTTCGGATTCTCCTACGAGAACCTCCGCTTTCTCTCCATCGCCGCCACTCTGATTGCCCTTCTTGCTGTTTATCACACCGCCCGCCGGCTCCAGGTAAGCAGGGAGCTCGCCGGTCTCGCCTGCCTTATTCTGGCCATCAACCCCCTGGTGATCAATCTGCAATTCAGCTATATGACCGACATGCCCGCAGTGGCCCTGATCAGTTGCGCCCAGCTTCTCACCATCACCGCCATCAAGAGCGAGAGCCGCAAGCACTATATCCTTGCCGGGCTTCTTCTGGTGATCTCGATAGGAATCCGCCAGTCGAGCGCCATCTTGGCCCTGCCCAATCTCTTGTTGATCGCCCTGAAATTGCTCAAAAGGCAGCTCCCGGTTCTTCAAGCGGTCCTGCTGGTAGTGATTCCGGTGATCCTGGCAGTCGCCCTGGATCGTTACATGGAATCCACAGGCACCATGCTCGACGCCTATCACTGCCACAAAGAGCGAGCCCGGGCTTTTATCGAGCTGCTTGCCACCATGCCGAGAGAAGGCGGTCAGGTAGTCCTCATGCGTGCCGGACAGGTAATCGCCTATCTTGCGGTCTTCCTCCTGCCGCTCCTGGTAGCTAGTTTCAGACGCGAGAATCTCAAGGAGCTCCTGGATCGGAGATCCCTGCTCTGGGCACCGGCCCTGGCCATGGTGGCAGGTTGCCTCTACGCGATTTTCGCGACCTGCGACATGATGCCTTTCTTCCGCAACCTCTGGCACATCGATCAGATCGGCTCTCGCACCATAGTAGGCAACTGGCATCTGGCCAGGACATCCGTGTTCTATATCCTGGCAACGGCTTCAGCGGTAGTGCTCTCCCTCTTGCTTCTGCCTCTGCTGGTCAACGGCACCCGTCTTTTCTTAGAAAGCCTCAAGATCGCATTCGACAGAGAATACGATCGAGAGCGCACCGCCGTGCTCTATGCCGGGGCGGTCTTTCTCCTGGGCTTCGCTTACTGCACTTTTCATATCGCTGTTCGGGGCTACGACCGCTATCTCGTAGACCTCATGGTACCTGCCCTGGTCTTCGTCTGCCTGACGATGAGCCGCATGAATCTCAAACCGGCCATGATCCCGGCTATTTCAGTCGCACTTTGCATGGGCGCCCTTTTCGAGGGGCAGCAAGAGGCCTATATGAGCTGGAACCGCGCCCGCTGGCAGGCGATAGCCAGCCTGGAAGAGAAAGGGATCGATCCGAGAAGGATCGACGGCGGCGCCGAGTATATCTTCAACACCGACATAGCGGCATGGAATCTCTTCGTCAAGAAGGACCTGGAGCATCTAGTGCCCAGAGAGAAGCGCGGTCAGAGCCCCTATAACATGTTGCGCTGGTGGCCTGTTTTCAGCGAGGACTATGTAATCTCTTTCATACCGCTTGCCGGCTACAGGCAGATAGGCAGCGTCCCCTTCCACTCCTGGCTGCCCTGGAAATACAGGGAAGTCCTGGTCCTGGAGAATTACGACATTCCCCTGAGAAAGATTTCTTCCCGGTACGGCCATGAGCATCTCAACTAGAACGCCGGCTGAGGTCCTGGAGACGGCGGACGCCGTCAGGAGAAACGCGGCCTATTACAGGCACGAGCACCTGGTTTATCTGGCCCTCAGCCTGGCAGGCGCGATTTTCGCCCTGAGCTCCCCCGGTCTGGACCAGTGGTATATAGCCTGGTTCGGCCTGATTCCGCTTCTTGCCGCGACTTTCACGAGCAGCACGGTATCGCAGGCTTTCTACCGGGCGGTATTTTTCGGCTACGCCTATAACCTCGTCTACAACAACTTCATGCTCAGTTTCGATCCCCTGGTCTGGCCGGAAGGCCTGAGACCCTACACCGCCATCGCCAACAGTGCCGTCTGGATTCTGGTGGCCATGCAGCAGGGAGCGCTCTACGGCACTTTCGCCTCGGTCCTGCGTTATCTGCCTCTCACCGGCGGTCTGGTCCCACTCAAGCAGAACGGCAGGCTGCTCCTGCCCGCCATGCTGGTGGTGCCCCTGGTCTATGTGCTCATCTTCAACAAGCTGGGCAACCACCTGTCCTCGGTGGCAGTGCCCTGGTCTCTAATCGAATACTCTCAATACCAATGCAAAGAGCTCATTCAAATCGCCAGTATCGCCGGGGGTATCGGAATAAGCTTTCTGATCGTTATGGCGAACACCTTTCTGCTCTCGCTTTTCACCAGCATCTACCGTCTTGCCGATCGCCTGGGACCGCCCTTTCCGTCCCGGGCGAGCCTGATCTCATCCCTGCTTGTCCTGGAAGGAATCCTCGTGGCGTCCCTGGTCTACGGCGCCTGCCGTCTGGGCACCGACTGGGAGAAGCCAGTCGGAAAGTCGGTGACCATCTCGGTCTTGCAGGGCAATCTTCTTTTCGGGCTCAACGAGATCGACCCGAAAAAACACTTCGACCGCTATCAGGGTCTCGCGGCCAAGAGCCCACCGGGGATCTGCGTCTGGCCAGAATGGTCGATGCCTGTGCCGGTGAGCACTTATCCGGAAGTTTTCGACAAACTGGGGAAAAATGCCACCGCCGCCGACCAGGACTGGCTTATCGGAGCCGTGGATGAAGACGAACAACAAAGGGACGGGGACCGAGGTCCGCACCGGACTTATAATGCTGCTGCGGTTTTCGGAAAGACTGCCAGAGGCCATGCTGAGATCTATCGCAAGCGTTATCTTGTTCCTTTCGGCGAGCATACCCCGGCATGGATCCTGAACTCGCCCCTGGGCGGTCTATGCGGCACTCTCACACCGCGCCGGGAAGGCTTCTCCGAAGGAAGGGACCCGGTGGTCTTCACGGTCCGAGATCACAAGATCGCGCCCCTTATCTGCTGCGAGCTGATCTCACCAGAGCTGGCGGCGGACAGTGTCAGGCAAGGCGGCGAGATCCTGGTGGACTCGAGCAATACTATGTGGTTCCAGACCAGGCTCCTGGGCGACCAGTCCATCGCCGTGGCCGTCTTGAGGGCAGTGGAGAACCACCGTTACTTCGTCTTCGGAACGAGCATCGGTCCCTCGGCTTTTGTCGACGCCCGGGGCCGGGTGCTCAAGCGAGCGCCTCTCAGACAGACATGCTCCCTGACCCAGGAAGTGCAATTCTTCGACGACACGACTCCTTTCATCAAGTGGTTCAGGTAGAGATGTTCAAGATCCTCGATCGCTACTGCTACTATGAATTCGTCGTCATGCTCCTGATCGGCACCACTCTGCCTGCCGGACTCCTTCTTTTCACTGATGAAGTGAAAAGGATGCTCTCTTATGTCAAAGACTTCGGCTGTCCGGTGGATCTTTTCTTCCTGATGACCGCCCTGCAGCTACCGGAGATTATCGTCCGCTGCCTCCCGGCCGGGGTGCTGATCGCTACCATGATGGTGCTGCACAGGATGCTTGCCGATTCCGAGATGACCGCCCTGCAGACAAGCGGTGTGAGCACCAACAGGATCTTTCTGCCCTTCATCGTCATCGCCGTCAGCTGCGCCGGGGTGTCTTTCGCCATCAACGAGTTCGTAGCCCCGGACTGCCTGAAATCTTCCCTCAAGCTGACCGTGGTGGCGGCTTCCCGACATGACCTTCCCCAGCTCTACGGGATCAACGATTTCACCGGGGCAGTCAAAGACGGTGACGGGAAGATCAGCAAGATCTACCTGATCCACTCTCGCCACGGCTCGGAATTCGAGATGTCCACCATATTCGATATCGCCGACAGGAAGAATATACAGATAACCTGGGCACCCACAGGGTTTTACAAGAACCAGAGCTGGTATCTCTTCGACGGCAACGCCTATACTCTCCCGGAGGATCCCGATCATTCGGTCTCGAGCAGCCATTTCAAGACAATGCTCATCACCCCTCCCGACGTCGGCAGGTTTCTCCCGGAGAATCGCGAGCCCTTCCCCTTCGAGCTCAGCTCGGTAAAGCTCGGGCAGTATATAGATAAGCTGCAAGCGGAAGGTAAGCCTGTCTCACCGGAGACATGGACCGACTACTACAGGAAGTTCATCGATCCCCTGGCCTGCCTGGTCATCGCTTTTGCGGCCTTCCCCATCACCCTGATCGGGCGCCGACGTCGCACAGTGGCCGGTGTGGCATACGGTGGCGCCCTCCTGGTCTCCTATTTTTCAATCCGCTCCGCTTCTGGAGCCCTGGCCACCAATAATCTCCTGCCACCGCTGATGGCGGCGCTCCTGCCCTGCCTGGCTCTAGTTGCCCTGGGCACCGTCATGTACGCCGTCGCCAACAGGCGGTGAGGCGGCTAATACTTTGTTCTGCAACCAGCCGTCCAGGCAGTCGATTATCCACTCGGGACATTCGCCCTCCTCGAAAATCAGGTGTTCTTGATTCCCGACAACGATCAGATCCTTGGAAGGACACTTGACGGCTTTGTAAATCTCGGCGGTGCCTTTCGGCTTCACCAGCCTGTCGCTGAACCCCTGGAAGAATATGCTCGGCACCGCCTCTATCTGCGGAGCGATCTTGACGCTCTGCCGCATGAATTTCTGGAACCGCCTGAGTTCCTCCGGGGCCACCATGCCCCGGGAATTGTCCAGATCCTCGAGCTTCTGCTTTTCCGGATCGAGGAACATCTGTTTGTTGATATCGGTGCCTATATCGATCGGTTTCCACTTGCTGCGCAAGAATCTTCTTGCCACCATCAGCGATTCACGCACCTGTCCATATCGCTCGCCGCCGGGGACTGAGCATATCAGCCCGCCGAGCCTGTCCTGACAGAGGGCCGCGCTCTGGAGCGCGATGGCGCCGCCCATGGACTCGCCCATCAAGACGACTTTGAGACCGGGATTATTGCGGCGCAACTCATCCACCACCGACACCACCTGCTTGAGCCAGATTCCGGTATTGATGGTATCGGTTCCTTTCTTCAAAGAGTAATCTCCGAAGCCGAGCATATCCATGGCCAGCACCGCATGGCCGCGTTTTGCCATTCGCCTTCCGAAATCGGCATAGGAGTCACCGGAAAGCCCGAATCCATGCACGCAGATGATGAAAGCTCGCACGGGCTGGAAAGGATCGATAGAGATCGGGGTCATCTGGCGATTTTCCCCGAAGACCGGTAGAGTCCAGTTGTCGAAATCTTGCGGCCGGACATGACCGCTTACCGGGGGACTGTTGAACAGCACCGGCAGGAAACTGGCGAGCTTGTTCCTGGCTGCGTCCCTGTCCGAGCCGCCCAGCACCAGGGAACGCACCCGCCGGTCCGCGGCGTCGAGCTCAGCCTGGCCGATCTTTCCTTCTGCCATCGCCTTTCTCGGGACTTCCATGACTTGCTGATAGTCGCTATAGCGAGCGCTGGCCATACTGAATCCACTGAGAGCCTCGGCGATATCGCTGCGCCCCATGCCTGCATAGCAGGCGGTGAGCATTCTCAAGGTCAGATAGAAACGCTCGCTGGTCTCACCGTAAAGAGTGCGATCGATAACGGCGATACTGGTGAGCAGCTCGGCAGCCTCTTCGAACTTCTTCTTGCGGATCAGGCTGCCGGCAAGACCTTCCATGCAGACGATATTATCGGCGCTCAAAAGCCCGAAAGCGCGCCCGTAGATGCTCCAGGCGAATTCATAGTGAGCCAGGGCATGATCGATCTGGCCGCTGTCGTACTCGCACTCGGCAAGGGCCGCCTCGACATCGGCCCGCATGAGCACCGGGCAGCTGGTAGAGGTCTTGAGGCGGGTGTCTATAGCCTTGAGAGCCTTGAAAGCGCTCTTCTTCCTGCCCTGAACAAGGTCGAGAAGAGCGAGATTCAACCTGGCCCGGTCATCGCTTGCCGCACCGGTCTTTTCCATGATCGCCCTGGCCCGATCATACTGCCCGGCAAAGAAGAAGCGACTGGCGTCTTCCCGGCCCGGAACAGGCGACAATGCCGGCGAAGCGATAGCCGCATCACCTGCCGTGAGACCGGAAAGAAGCAAAACGATTACAAAAATAGATCTGGTCATAGTCTTTAAGAGTAGCAAATGAAAGGCCCTGTGCATCCGGCTAAACTCAAGTCGAGCAATTCCGGACAGAGTATCCAAGTGCCAGAGTCAGGCCCGGATTCGGGAAATTTTTGCAAACTTACTGTCGCCAGGCGCGCATTGAGCCTGGCAGCAGTCCTTTTCGCTCTTCCCTTGACAACGCTGGTGCTACCGGTCCGGGCAGCCGATGAGCTCAGACCCCCCATCGATGATTCTGCCAATAAAACCGACGATTTCGACCAGATCGAAGAGAAAGAGACGATTCTCATCGATCCGGAGAAGATGATTGTCAAGCCCCCCGCGCTGAAAGCGCTGATCACCCTCGAGCAGCCGCTTGATCCGCTTCATATCGACGCGGATGGCAAGCGCGAGATCGATCTCGGGGACGTTCTCAAAGAGGCCCTGGGAAATAACCTCGCTATCAAGATTTCGCGGGCGGACGAGAAAGCCGGTGAGTGGAACTACTACGGCTCCATGGGCCGCTTTCTACCGGACCTGATGAACAGCGTCAGCTACCAGGGTCTCAAGGGCGCCTTCGCCAGCCCTGCCGGTGCCGCAATCCGAATCAACAGCCCTTACCTAAATACTGTCAGCAGCTTCAATCTCTATCTCTACCGCGGCGGCGGCATCGTCCACGGTGCGCTTCTGGCGCGCCACCAGCTCAAAGCCACCAGGCAGGGACTGTCGGGCACCATCAACGATGTCTTGCTCGAGGCCACGAAGCTCTACTACGACCTGGTCCTGCAGGACGCTCTTCTCCAGATCCGGGTAAAAGCCGTGGAGGAGTCGAAGTCGATCTTGAAGCTAAACGAAGACCTCTACGAAGAGGGGGCCGCCACCAGGCTGGAGGTCATGCAGGCCCGCAGCCAGCTGAGCCGGGACCGCCAGGCTCTCATCTCCCAGCAAGTAAAAAGACGTCAGGCGGCCATCGATCTGGCTACGGCTCTCTATCTCAATCCCGAGCGCGATCTCACCGTCAACGACCGGGTCCTGGCCAAGACCCGCCTGGTGGACAGCCGTTTGCCGATAGGCTCCCTGGTCAATGCTGCCGTCAAATCGAGACCGGAGCTGGCCAGATACGAGCAGTTGAGACTGGCGGCCCGGGAGCAGGTCAAGGTCGCCAAGGCTCCGCTGTTACCGACAGTGTCTTTCGGCGGGGCGGTAGCCGGCACCGGAGCCAGTGTCGCACGCAACACCAACCAGCAGCAAGTCCCCCTGGCCTCCGGCACCAGCGGTGATACCTCCGTGACACCGGTGGTGTCCGGCGGCGGCTCTCTTCCCCTGGTGCAGGGTACCGGCAGCAGCACGGAGTTCGACATGCGGGCGCTCTTTCTCATCGGTGTAGATGTGCAGTGGAAGCTCGGAGCCATGGGGGTCCCGGACCTGGCCAATATCCAGAAGAGCCGCTGGCTCGCCCGCCGGGCCCAGCTAGAGTGCAACAGCGAACTCTACAAAGTCTACCAGCAGGTACGCAACGCTTTCACCAGCTCTATAGACGCCGAGAGCCTGGTGAAAGAGACCACCGCCGAAGTGGACTCCTCGGAAGAGGCTCTCCGCATAGCGGTCCTGCGCCTCAAAGAGGGACTTGGAACCCAGACCGATGTGGTGGTCGCCCAGCGAGACTACACCCAGGCCCTAATCAACAAAGCGAGCTCCCTGATTCAATACAACACCGCTCAGGCTACTCTGCTCCACCGACTCGGGCTGATCTCTTTCAACACCCTGACCCGCGGGCTCAAGACTTTGCCGCAGTAGATTTGATAATTCGCCCGACACTGGTCTTCATGTTATTGATCACTACATAGATGACCGGGACCACAAGAAGGCTCATGACGGTCGCCACGGTCATCCCTCCGCATACCGCCGTGCCCAGCGAATTGCGGCTGGCAGAGCCGGCACCGGTGGCGAAGACCAGCGGAAGGATACCAATGATGAAAGCCAGGGCGGTCATCAGGATCGGTCTCAGGCGCAGGACCGAGGCTTTGATCACGGCGTGGACCATGGGCATGCCGGCGTTGTCCCTGAGGTGGTTGGCGAACTCCACTATGAGAATCGCGTTCTTGCTCGCCATGCCAATAAGCATCACCAGCCCAATTTGGCAGAATATATCATTCTCCAGCCCGCGCATGAGCTGGAACGAGAAAGCGCCCAGCACCGCCAGCGGCACCGACAACATGATGATCAGTGGATCGACATAGCTCTCGTACTGCGCCGAGAGGACGAGATAGACGAATACTATCCCCAGAAGAAATATGAAAATGGCGCTGGAGCCGGCCTGGATCTCCTCCAGCGAGATTCCCGACCACTCGAAGGTCATGCCTGCCGGCAAGAGCCCTGTGGCAAGCTTCTCCATGGCTTCGATGCCTTCGCCGGAGCTTCTGCCCGGCGCCGGATTGCCGTTGATCTCGGCGCTCCGGAAGAGGTTGTAGTGAGAGATCACCTGGGCGGTAAGAGCGAAATCCTCGTCGATGAGGTTTTTCATCGAGACCATGGAGCCGTCCCGGGAGCGCACATAATACTCGAAGAGATCCTTGGGTCTGGTGCGGAAGGCATCGCCTGCCTGCACATAGACTCGATAGGTCTTGTTGAGGAAGTCGAAGTCGTTTATATAGGCCGACCCCGAGAGAGTCTGAAGCGTATCCAGGACATCGCCGATATCGACATTGAGCCGCTCGGCCTCGTCTCTTCTCACCGCCAGTTTGAGCTGGGGCGTATTGGCGCTAAAACTGGTGAAAAGCCCCTGGAGCTCGCCGGAGGAATTGCCCTTTTTAATGAGCTGGCCCGCCATATTATTGAGGTCCTGGATGTCGGTTCCCAGCAAATCCTGCAACTCGAAGACGAAACCTCCGAAGCTTCCGAGCCCTTCGATGGCAGGGGGAAGGAAGGGCACCACAGAAGCGCCGGTGATCCCGGACAGGGGTTTGCGCAGGCGCTTGAGCACGCCCTTCACGGTTTTCTCAGGAGTCTTGCGCTCGTCCCAGGGCTTGAGAGTGGTGAACATGATACCGAGGTTGGGACCATTGCCCTGGAAACCGAAGCCACCAAGGCCGGTGACGGATTCGACCTCGGGAAGCTTTCTCTGAATCGCGGCAGCCTGATCGATGATGCCGGTGGTGTACTCGAGAGAAGTGCCCTCCGGGGCTCTTATCATGGTGAAGAAATAACCCTGATCTTCATCAGGCACGAAAGCCGTGGGCAGAATCTTAGAAATCCACCAGGTCAGCCCGAGACAGCAGGCAAAGACAATCAATACTATCGGCGTGAAGCGAATGCATTTCACCAGGACATGCTTATAGCCCCTGGTCACCCAGTTGATGAAGTCATTGATTTTTCGAAAGAGGATGAACTGCCGCGATCGGTCTTCCGGCCGCAGCCAGAGAGCACAGAGGGGCGGGCTCAGGGTGAAAGCATTGATCATCGAGAGACCCACCGAAAAGCTTATGGTGATGGCGAATTGCTTGTAGAGCTGCCCGGTGGTTCCGGGAAAGAATGCCACCGGCACGAAGACCGCGAAAAGCACCAGCGTGGTGGCCACCACCGCCCCGGATATCTCGCGCATGGCGGCAAAAGCCGCGCTCATCGGGCTCATGCCTTCCTCGTCGATGAGACGTTTGATGTTCTCCACCACGACAATCGCGTCGTCCACCACGAGCCCCGTTGCAAGAGTAAGCCCGAACATGGTGAGGGTATTTATGGAAAAGCCGAGCATCTTCATGAACACGAAAGTGCCCACCAGAGACACGGGTATCGCGATGGAGGGGACGAGGGTGCTGCGCCAGTCTTGAAGGAAGAAGAAAATCACCACGATCACCAGGAATATGGCCTCGATAAGGGTGTGCACAACCTCTTTGATCGACTCTTTGACGGCTTCCGTAGTATCGAGGGCGACGTCGACTTTGAGACCGGGCGGGAAATGCTTCGCGAGCCTGGCGAGCTCGGCGGTGACAGCGTCGGACACCTGCACGGCATTGCCGCCCGGTCTCAGATAGATGACCACCACCACGGCTTTCTTGCCATTATAAGTACCGTTGGTGTCATAGCTCTCGGCGCCCAGGTTGACGGTGCCGACATCTTTGAGCTTCACCAGGGCGCCTTCATCCGAGCGCGCGACAACCATCTCGGCGAACTGCTCAGGCTCCACCAGGCGGCCGATGGCTCGCAAGTTGATCTGATACATCTGTCCTGGCGGAGCCGGGGCTCGACCCAGATCCCCTGCTCCTACCTGCTTGTTCTGTTTCTGGATCGCTCGCGAGACATCCAGAGGAGTGAGCTTGTACTGGGCGAGCTTCTTGGGATCGAGCCAGACCCGCATGGCATATTTGCGCTCGCCGACGATACTGACATCACCGACGCTGGGCAGACGCTTGAAAGAATCCTTCAGATAGAGGTCCACATAGTTGGATATGAATTCGCTCGAGTATTCGCCGCCCTCGGCATAGACACCGAGGACCATGACGATGGAGGTGGAAACCTTCTTTATACTGGTGCCGGTTTTCTTCACGTCCTCCGGGAGCTTCCCCGAGACCGCCGCCACCCTTGTCTGGACGTCCACCGATGCAAGATCGACATCGCGCTCCAGATCGAACGTGCAGACGATCTTGCTCCTCCCGTCATTGGCGCTCTGGGACTGGATATATTTGAGACTGTCGACACCGTTGATCTCGCGCTCCAGGAGCTGAGTCACCGAAGACTCCACCTGCTCGGCATTGGCGCCTATATAAGTAGACTCGACGCTCACCTGCGGTGGCGCAATCTGGGGATACTGGGCGATAGGCAGGTTGGGTATGACAATACCGCCCACCAGCACCATGATGATTGCGATTACCGTGGCGAATACCGGTCGTTTGATGAAAAAGTCCGAGAACAAAGCCGATCCTCGCTCTAGGACTTGGTGACAATGGGAGCGCCGTCAGAGAGATTCTGCACTCCCGATACGATGAGAACCTCCCCGGCAGCCAGGCCGTTCTCCACCAGGACCCCGTTGCCGCTCTGCAGCTGGCCGAGCTTCACCGGCTTCTGCCTGGCGATGGCATTTCCCCGGTCGTCTTTCTGGGCGACATAGACGAAAGGCTGGCCGCCTACTATAGCCAGGCAGCGGGTGGGCACGACAATTCCCCGGCTGCGTCCCCAGACCATCCGGGCGGAGACATTCTGCTCCGGGCGCAGTATGTTGTCCTGATTCTCATAAAGCGACTTGACCAGCACCGACTGGGTGCTTGTGTCCACCGTGGGCGATACGTAGAAAACGCTGGACATGCCGATCACCTTGTTCTCTTCATCTAATAGCTCCACGGCGGTGCCGTGATGGACCTTTTTCGCCTCGTCCTTGGGCACCTGGATATAAGCTTCCAGGGGCTTTCTCTGGCTGACGCTGGTGATCTCGGACGCCGGTGTGACATAGTCGCCGATCTTCACCGGGATATTACCGACGGTGCCTGCAAAGGGAGCCTTGATGACGTGATACTCGAGCTCCTCTTCCTGTACTTTGACATCAGACCTGGACTGGTTCATCTGCCGCTCCGCCGCTTTCACGGCTGCGAGCTGAGCGCTTATCTGCGCCTCCAGAGACTCGGCGTCCGCTCGCTTCACCTTGAGAGCCCTATCCTTCTCCTCCTGGCGCTCTTTCGAGACGGCGCCCCGGTTGAGAAGGTTCGTGTAACGAGTGAACTCCTTCTCGGCAAACTCTACATCGGCGTCGCTACCCGCTCTCTGGGCCTCCAGGGCTTTGAGCTTGCGCATTTCAGCATAATACTGCGCCTGGGCCGACTCGAATCCAGCTTCCTTGCTTGCCACGCTCGCCTGCACCTGGAAAGGATCGATCTCGATGAGGGGCTGACCTGGCTTCACCAGCTGCTCGGGGTCCACCATGATCTTGATGACATGGCCGTCGACCTTGGGTCTGAGCACCACTGTCTTTCGCGAGTCCATACGAGCCACATAGGTAGACGAGTCCACCACCGGCACCGCCTGGACCTGCTCCACCTCAACAGGAAATGCTTTCGGTCCCTCCGCTTTCGGAGCCTCTTTGCTGCATGAGACGAGGATAAGACAGATGGCGATAACTGGTAAGAGTTGCTGAGATCTCATCATGGTGACCTGGGGATTCTAATAGCCTCATCGAGATCCGAGATGAACACCATGCCCCCCGAGTCCTTGCCCGGCTTCGCGAGAGCCTCTTTGACCATGGCGACGATGGGCTGGAGCTCATCGGGATTGACTGCCACCTCGATCTTGGCTCTCGGGTTGAGCCGGCCGAATAGATCGACATCGGCAGCCAGATGCTCGCTGCCGAAACCTTCTACTTTGGAAACTGTCAACCCGGACACCCGGGCTCTTCTCAGGGCGCTGGCCAGCCTCGATACAGCCGTCGGGCGAACAATCACTGTGATCAGCTTCATCTGGGTCCCGTCAGTCTTCGTACTCCAGACCGGTCTGGCTGGTGCGTGCCGTGCCCAGATAGCCGAGCTTGTCGTTAGTGATCTCGAAGGCGCCGGACATGGTCTTTTTCAAGGTGGTGACGGTCTTGTCCGGTCTGTAGATCTTCACCTGCCCGCTCGAATCACGCTCGAGACGTCCCTGGACACCGTTGGGATACTTGACGATGAAACTGGTGGGACCATCGGGAATCACCACTGTGCCATCGAAGACGCTGCCATTGGCCCGGAAGCTGCGATCGGGATAGCGAACGATCTCGCAGGTCGATCCATCGGTGTACATTATGTGGAGGATGGTGGCTTTCTTATCCAGAGGCGGGCCGCTCTTCTCGTAAGGATCGATGTCCTGTACCGAGAGAAACATGAAGAGGTCCTTGGCCAGATACTCACCGGACTTACCCAGCTCTTTGCCGAGACCTTTCATGAATTTGCGCACGGGCTTCTTCTTTTTCGGCTTTGAGCCTTCTTCGGTGAGACCCAGAGGATCAGGCCCGGTATCGAGCTCTGCCATATACTTCTTCGTCTCCTCGGCGAACGCGGAGGAAGCCGTCAGTGCAGTAATGCAGGCGGCTATGAGAAGCTCACGTTTCACTTGCTTTCTCCTCTACTTCTTCTTGCTCTTCTTGAGCTTGAACAGACCTTTCTTCTCGGTCTTCTCGAGACGCTCGTCATCGACGTCGCCGGAGATCTTGGCGGAGGCGCCCGGGATCAGCTGAGCCTCGGTAAGAACCTCACCGGTGAACTCCTGATGAAGCTCGACGAGGAACTCGTCGCCTGGTCTGATCAGGGCTTCCTGTCCTTTAGTAACGGTGTCCTCGATGATCCAGGAGCCTGGAATACCGCTGAGGAAACCCCAGGCAAAGCCTTTGATCCGGCGGTGGGGCTCGTTGGTGCCCACCGGGCGCATGAAAGCGAAACTGGGATTGACGGCGCCCATGACGCCCAGGGCGACCGGCATGGCGCCGAAACTGAACACTCCGGCAGGAGCCAGGGCGGCATTGAGACCGATACGAACGGCCTTGTAGCGGAGCTGCTGGCCCCAGGGACCGGTGATTTGCCCGTCATGGTTGACCCCGAGCAGGCGTCCTTCGGCCTTGTTCTTGACGATACGGTCTTTTCTGGCGGGCTTCGCATTCAGGGCGATATGCTCGTTCTTCTCGTTGATGATCTCGTCGAACATGATGCCCACACAGCCGGAATTGCGATACCACCGGTGAGGACTCACCAGAGAGTGCAGAACCGTTCTGGCAGGCATGTTGTAATCGATATGGCCGGTTACGAGACTGCCTTTCCTGGCAATCAGCCGGTCGCCGATCTTCAGATCATATTTGAGGCGGGCCTGGAGCACGTCTCCTTTCTTGGAAGTCTTCGAGGAGATCTGCGAGACCATCACCACCGGGAACTGGGCTCCGGTCTTGATGCGGGTCCTGGCCTCGTCGGTAGGAAGCTCTTCGTAAGCGATGGTTTCCTCGACCATAGCCGCTTCATCATTGTCGATTACGATTACTTCGATGGCATCCTTTTCGACATAGCCTTGCTCGAGGAAGGCCAGCTCATCGCCGTCCTCAGCACCGCCTGTGGCACCAGACTCTTCGAGCTTGCTCTCGGCGGTCTCTTCAGGAGCCGCTTCTTCGGGCTTGCGCTCGGCGGTCTTTTCTGGAGCCGCTTCTTCGGGCTTGCTCTCGGCGGTCTCTTCAGGAGCCGCTTCTTCGGGCTTGCTCTCGGCGGTTATTTCAGGAGCCGCTTCTTCGGGCTTGCTCTCGGCGGTCTTTTCAGGAGCCGCTTCTTCGGGCTTGCTCTCGGCGGTTATTTCAGGAGCCGCCTCTTCGGGCTTGCTCTCGGCGGTCTCGTGACTTGCTTCAGTCTTGACTTCGGCTTTCTGCTCGAGAACGAGATCAGGATCGCCTATGGCATCGTCATTCCAGCCCGGAGCGACGCTGCCCTCGAGCGCCAGTGCCGGCGTCCAGAGTTGCAGCAGGAGTTGCAGAGACACCAGCGCTGCGGTCAGCAACCGGGCAGCGTTGTCTCGTACCTTCTTACCTTTTTTGTGTCCTGCCATGATCATTGCCCTGCGGTTAAAAAGATTCCGTGCTGAGAGTGATTAATTCTACCGCATATACAAAACATAGAAAGCGGTATAACGCCTCTTACATTCCCAGGCCCAGCAACTGGAACGACGCCCAGCTCCGGGGATTGCGGTCGCTTGACAGGGAGAGCAGTTGAGCCTTGCGCAGGGACTGGGCTGCGTTCATGCCTTCCTTCTTATGCTTGTAGAAACTGACAAGCTCGGCAATCCGCGCATCATCGGGAGCCTTCCAGAGGCTCATCAGGAGATTCTGGGTGCCTGCATAAGTGAGTCCGCGGCTGAATGCCTGAACGGCATCACCATCGAGCTTCGCGCCACTCAGAGAGGAGCCGGAGAGAACCACCAGGTCTCTGGGCATGGCGATGCCAAAAAGCTGGCTGGCTGTTCCGCCCTTCATAAAAGGAATGGCACTGCCGAAAGGGTTATCTTCCGTCAGAGGAAGAGCGGTTGACAGGTGGAGCACCGACTTGCCCTGGACTTCATTGCTCAGGGTCTCGAGATCAGCCTGACGGGTTGTCAGGGTGGATACGGGATCGGGAAGAAGGACGGATGATATCTGGCTCGCCTCTTCCTGCTCCATCGGATTGCCGTTGCTGGCAAGAAGCATGTTGACGGCACCGCCGTGACCGGATGTGGCGTCGAGCAGGTAGCGCATGGATGGCGCCAGGGTGAGAAGATGCTTCTCCACCAGATATTTGCCGTCGGCATCGCAGAGAGCCGAGAAAGGCAGGTTGTAAAGCACGCCATCAGGGATGATGACTATCTGTTTGTCGGTGCTCATCGGCAGGAAATTGCGAACAGCCTGGGGAAGCAGCTCGAGATAGAGCGATTTAAGGACTTTGTGCTCGTCTCCGTTTTGCTGAGTAAGCAGATCAGCCACGGCTTTCTTGAGCTTGTCCTCACCGGTGGGAATCACCGATGCCGAAATACGTCCCTGGGGATCGACGGTGAAAGCCATGCTGGATTTCTCGCCCACCAGATAATCCACAACTGTAACGTCTTTCTGCTTGACCTTCTCCAGGATCTCTTTGACCGAGGTCGGATAAGGAGCTATGAGACGAGCAAGGGAGCTGTTCTCTCTGGCCAGGGTGCTGAAACGCACCAGCCACTCGGTCCACTCTTTAGTGAACTTGTCAGGTGTGGATGCGTTCTCGGCAGCATGGAGATGGGCACGCTGACGCATGAGGTCGTTATAGACATCTTTGTCGGCAGCTTTTACCGTGGCGCCTTTACGCATGAAAGTAGAGATGAAGCGCTCTTCTTTCAGCTGCTCCGCTACAAGCAAGGCATGCTCGGTCATCCCCTGGGAGGCCACCAGGGCGGCGAGCTGGAGCCCGAAGTCGCGGCGGCTCGACGGGAAACGAAGCAGCTCGGCATTTGGGAAATAGCCGGCCTGGGGCGAGCGGAAATGCGAGAGAGCCGTCTTGAGATACTCTTTGGCTTTATCGTTCTCTTTCTTGATCAGAGCCAGGTGCGCTCTGAGCGTATAGGCTCGCCAGAGCGAGGAATCGTCCTTCAAGGTCTCACCGAGAGTTATGGCATCATTCAAATAGGTCTCGGCGGAAGCGGTGTCCCCCAGCTTCATAGAGACTTCGGCGAGGGAGACATAGACCTGGGCTTTCTGCATCTGCAGGCGGTCTTTATGCTTCTCGAAAAAGGGCAGGATCGTCTTGAGGTGCTGGAAAGACTCCCGGGGCTTACCCAGTCTGAATTCGCAGGCGGCCATATTTCGCAGGATCATGACATGCATGCCCGGCTGAGGCGGCTTGATGAAGGTCTGGAGGTCGCGGGCCTGGGCGAACAGGGGCAGGGCTTTGTAAGTCTCGCCGGCGTTGGCCTTGAGGATTCCCATGGCATTCAAAGACTCGGCCTGGTGATAATACTTTCCTTGCTTCTCGAAAAACGGGATCACCTGGTTGAGATACCGGCTGGCAAGCTCATCGTCCCCTGTAGCCACCAGGGCGAAAGCATAGCCCATGAGCAGGTAGGCTTTGCCCTCTTTGGACATATCCCCTTTTGGGGGAAGCGATTTGGCTATCTGGAAGGCTTCGTCATATGTGAGCCGGGCACTATAGAACTCGCCCAGGACATATTCGATGTTGCCCCGGGAGCTGAGAGCAGTGATCTTCGCCCGGGGATCTTTGACGCGCTCGGAAATCACCACAGCCTTCTGAGCCTCTTCCAGAGCCGCCACGTAATAACCGAGCTCGGTGAGGATAGAGGCTACATGCGTATGCATCCAGAGAGCCGAGTCGAGATCGCCGCCCTGCTCCGAATACTTGGCGCTGGCTTGAAAAAACTGGATTCCTTCTTTCACCTTCTTATATTGAAGGAGCAGGCCGCCGGACATTCTCAAAATACCGGCAGCTTCCAGGGGCTCTTTATCGGCGTTGCTGACGATGAGCTCCAGAGCGGCATCGAGCTGCTTGGCAGCCCAGACATGGTTGTCGAGCCCGGTATAAGCCTGGGCAAGGGCGATTCTGGCCTTGCCCAGCAATGTCCGGTTGTTGATGGCGGCCAGCACCTCTACGGCATTCTCGCCCAGGTGCCTGGCTTTGACATATTTGCCCTGGCTGACATAGACCCGGCACATTCCTGTGAGAGCCGTGCCCTGACCCTCTGAGTATTTCGTCTCGATGGACTCGCCGTAAGCCTTCTGCCAGCGAAGCAGGGCGTCCTGGTACATCCCTTTCTGGAAGAGGTCTTCCGCTTCTTTATTGATCACGTCGATCTTGTGCTGGGCGTCGGGAGTCTGGGGTGTCGCCAGGCGCTCGAGCTCCCTGACGATGTCCTGGCGGACTTCGCTCATGGTAGCGCCGTCGCCTGAGTTGGCGCGGGTCGCCGGACTGTGATGAGCCCCGGGACGAGCCGTTCTGGTCGGTCTGGCTTGCCTGGTGGCACGGGTTCGCTGAGCCGCAGGCTTGCTCTGATTGACCCCGAGACCGAGGTCGTCTTGAGCGAGCGCACCGCAATCAGTGCTGGACGCGAAGACCGTGGCGGAGACGAGGACCAGGGCGACACGAAAAATTGGCTTGTTCATCGGTAATCCAGAAACTCTTGGAGAAGTATCGATCATGTCAATCAGCCGCCAATTCTCGCCGGTGTCACTGGACCTTTCAAGCAAGATGGGCAAAAAATAAGGTTGTTGAGGGGTACGAAATCGGCTGAGGGCACCGCACTTCCTGCTTCTTCGTGCACCGACCGCCATTTAACAAAACTCTTCTTGAAGCCCAGTATTAGAAATCGTCAAGGTTGTCGGGGCAGGCTCGAGGGCAGTGCATTATAGTCACGAGATATCCATTCAGATTAAGCTGCGAATCAGCCAGAACCGATGCTATCAAGAAGCGAAGCGCTTGCCGCGATAAAAGAGACCGAATTCGACATCGTCATCATCGGCGGCGGCATCGTCGGCGCCGGTATCGCCCAGGACGCCGCCAGCCGCGGTCTCAAGACGGTGGTTGTAGAGAAGGACGACTTCTCATCCGGGACCTCCAGCAAGACCACCAAGCTGATCCACGGCGGTCTGCGCTATCTGGAGCAGTTTCATTTCCGCCTCACCAGGGAGCTCTGTCATGAGAGAGCCCTGCTCGAGCAGCTCGCGCCGCATCTGGTGAAAGACTTCAGCTTTATCCTGCCCATTGTCGAGAAGGACTGGCTCTTCGCCATGAAAGCCAGGGCAGGACTGACCCTCTACGATATCCTGGCCGGCCAGCTCGCTTCGGTGAAACGTCACGAGAAGCTCAACCGGCAGGTGGTGCTCGAAACGGCACCGTCTTTGAGCCCGGAGCTGATCAGAGGCGGTCTCAAGTTTCACGATTGCATAACCGATGATTCCCGGCTTGTCATCGAAGTCCTGAAATCCGCCGCCGAGATGGGGGCGGTCTGCGTCAATTATCTGAAAGCCACCGGGATTCGACTGGACAACGGGCTGGTGAGCGCGGTGGAGTGCCATGACCGCTATTCGGGAAGCGACGTCACCCTGCGTACCAGATCTTGCGTGAACGCAGCCGGGGTCTGGTCGGATCAGGTTGCAAGAATGACGGACTCATCCTGGAAAAGCCATGTGGTGCCGGCCAAGGGTGTGCATATCATGGTGCCCCAGTCGGCTTTCGAGACCACCTCGGCGCTTTTCCTCCCGACCAGGGACCATCGCTATGTCTTCGTGGTGCCCTGGCAGAAAGCACTCATGATCGGCACCACCGATACATCTTTCAAGGGCGACGTGGACAATGCCCTGCCGGAGCCCGAAGAAGTAGATTATCTCCTGGGAGTAGTCAACGAGTACGCCGGCAGGAGCGTGCTGGCCCGGGAGCATGTCATTGCCGCCTGGGCGGGTCTGAGACCTCTGGTCGGTGCCTCGGACAGCAGCATGCTCAAGGATGCTTCCGGTAACGAAGAGAGCACCACCTCCACGCTTTCTCGAGAGCATCATTTATTCGACGGTCCTGCCAATATGGTCGGTCTTATCGGCGGCAAGCTGACCAATTATCGGATTCTCGCCGGTCATGTAGTGGACAGGATTCTGACGAGCATCCCAGGCGGCAATACCGCCGGTCAATCCGAAACAGGCACCACCATGCTCGGCGGCTGGGGCTCCAAACAGGGCTATCTGACGACCTCCGCAGAGATCTCCGCCCGGGCGCGCAAGCTCGGCATCGAGCCTGCCACCCTGGATCACCTGATAGCTAGCTATGGTGCCTGCGCTCTCGAGATCCTCGATTCGGTGGAGCGGGATTCATATCTGAACAAGCGCATCTGTCCCGATTTTCCGCCGATCATGGCGGAAGTCGTTTATGTAGTGAAAAGCGAGATGGCAGTCTCCCTGGAAGATATTCTCTTCCGGCGGATCAGGCTCGGTCTGGTGCACCAGGAGCAGACCCTGGAGGCAGCCGAGAAAGTGGCCAGGCTGGTGCAGGGTATCACAGGCTGGGATGACCAGCGCACCCAGATGGAGCTCGAAGCCGTGAGAAGAACACTGAAAGGACACATGGTCTTCAGCGCGAGAGCCCAGGTCGGGGAAACCGTCTGATGAAAGTCCTGGTGTTCGGCAGACTCTCCGGGCCGGCGGCGGAGAAGCTGGCATCGGCAGCGGCTTTTACCCAGCACGATCGCGACATGCCCCTTCCCGAGCCGGAGATCGAGAGACTCGTCGGTGACGTCGATGCGGTTCTCAGCGAGCCGCTGGACGGCATCACCGCCGGTATCATGGATCGCTGCCCGCGCCTGCGCATGATATCGAACCGGGCGGTGGGCTTCGACAATGTCGATATCGAGGAAGCCAGCCGCCGGGGGATCCTCGTCTGCAACACCCCCGGCGTCCTGGACGATGCCACAGCCGACCTGGCTTTCGCTCTTCTATTGGCGGCCAGCCGGCGAGTTTGCGAAGCCGATCGCTATGTGAGACAGGGACGATGGACCGGTTTCAAGAGCGACCTCATGCTCGGTCCGGACATCTTCGGCAAGACCATGGGCATCATCGGCTTGGGCCGGATCGGGCGAGCCTTCGCCTCCCGTGCCCGGGCTTTCGGCATGAAGATCATCTATACCTCCGCCAGCGACAGGAGAGAGAAGGAGAACGGCCAGGAGCTCGGAGCCCGCCGGGTGAGCCTGGAAGAGCTCCTGAGAGACTCCGACTTCATAAGCGTTCACTGCCCTCTCAACGAGGCCACCAGGCATCTGATCAAGAAGAAAGAGCTCGAGCTCATGAAGCCCGGAGCGGTGCTGGTCAACACCGCCAGGGGTGCCGTCATCGACCAGGATGCCCTGGTGGCTCATCTGGAAGCCGGGCGGATTTTCGCCGCCGGTCTCGATGTCTTCGAGGACGAGCCCAATGTTCCGGAACGACTGAAGACCCTGGACAATGTCGTGCTGACACCGCACATAGGTTCGGCCTGCGTGGACACCCGGGCACGTATGACGAGCCTGGCGGTGGACGCCATAGTGGACGCTTTCGCCGGACGCCCGCCCGCGCACATGGTCAATCCGTCCGCCTGGGAGAAATTCAATGGCAAATGAGCCCGACCTGCTCAAGAAGCTCTGGTTCGCTTATTTCTCATTCCTCCTGCTCTGGGCCATCGTCACCTACGGCAATACCGTGGGCGAGTTCCTCAACGACAAGATCTTCGCCTACAGGAGAGGAGACGATGTTTTCACCGCCGATTTCCTGCTCTACTACAACAATGGCATCCTGGCCTGGGAAGCGCTCAAGAGCCGCATAGACATCTATGACGGTGTCCTGCAGAATCAGTATCTGCAAAAGCTCGTGCCCGATATCAAGCTCGAGAAGATTTTCTACTCGCAATACCCGCCCTATCTCTTCGTCCTCAATATGCCCCTGCCGCTTACAGGCATGAAACAGGCATGGATAGCCTGGGAGCTCATGGGCATGGCCGGTGTGATATTCAGTATCCACAGCCTGCTCAAGACAGCCATCAAAGGAAAGTTCAGCCGTTATTTCACCTATATAGCCACTTTCGCATCATTTCCCGCCTGGGTCTGCTTCAAGCTCGGTCAGGTGGCGCTTCTCATCTATCCTTTTTTCATCTGGTATTTCATCGCCCTCAAAGAGAAGATGTGGTTCCGGGCAGGCGTGCTCGGCGGCATCTGCCTGCTCAAGCCGCAATACGCGCCGGTGATGCTCCTCACCGGCATTTTCCTGGGCGGGTTCAGATTTTTCGCCGGATATACCCTTGCCGGTCTCGTCTATCTCATCGCCTCCCTGGTGATCCTCGGTCCCCATAACGTTCTCTCATATCCCCAGGCCCTCAAATATGGCGAAATAAGCGGCCTGACCACCGGGGTATCGCCGGATGCCCAGCAGAATCTCAGGGGTCAACTCGTGGTCCTTTTCGGCAACGACGGCAGCGCCATTCACCTGGTGACAGCCCTGGTCTGGGTGGCTGTCAGCCTTTATATAGGATACATCTGGTACCGCGAGAGCCGGCGGCGCAAGGAAAGCAGCGGCGCCGAGAATGACAGGCGTTTCATGATCCTGAGCTCCATCACCGTTCTGGTGCTCCTTGTTATAAGCCCGCATACCCACCGCCAGGATTATGTCTTTGTCACCCTGCCTGCAATCTGGCTGATGCATTCAGTAATCGGCGGCTATCCTATGGAAAGCCCCCCTCTGGAAGGGGACCTGGACAGGACCAGGCTGCTTGTCCTGCGCTATCTCATCCTGGGCTTCCCGGCTCTATCCTGGGTCTTCTTCCTGCTGACTTTCTTCCTGCCCGTGGTGATCCAGCCCTTTTTCGCCTGGGCGCTCGTCGCCATCGCCCTGGGCACTGATTGCTTTTTAAGAGCCGGGAAATTTCGCTGCACTTAGAATCAAATGTCGGCACCATAAGCGATACCGGAGTCAAGCGGAGTCGATAGAAACCACTATCATTCCTGGTCGTCCTCATTCAAGTCTTCGTCCTCTGACGTAATTCCGGCATCCAGCCTCTGCTTCTGGGTGCGCCGGCTCTCCGCCCGATAGCGCCCGCTCAGGCGGGGAATAGAGACGGCTTTGCCCTTGCGACCGCCCACCTGCTTTACCGATGACTCTTTCTTGGTGGAGGTCTCCCGGAGCAGGCTCTGCTCCTGCTGAGCCTCGTTGACGATGGTGACATAATTGTCATAACGCTGCCTGCTAACCAGAGGTGGTGGCACCTGGCTGCCGTCGTAGGCTTCGCATATGTCGAGCTCCACGACCTTTTCTATGACATTGCAGCCTGTCTCCACGAGATGCAGACAGTTGGAGAAGCGGCAATCGGACGAGAGATTGATCACCTCCGGGAACTGCCACATCACATCCACGGGCTCCGGATGCCTGAGCTCGGCGAGGTTGAAGCCCGGAGTATCGGCTACCCAGGCCGGACCGCCGGCACGTTTGACCCGGTAAATCTCCGAATAAGTGGTGGTATGGCGGCCGACTCCATATTCGTTGTCCATCACCCCGATCTTGAGATTGAGGGAAGGCTCCAGGGCATTGAGCAGGCTCGACTTTCCCACCCCGGAGGGTCCGGCGAATACCGTAATCTTATTCTCGAGCATGGTGGAGAGCTCTTCGATCCCCGAGCCTGTGCGAGCGGAGACCATGAGGACCCGATAACCGAGAGATTCATAAACCCTGCGTAAGGTTAGGGCGATTTCCTGGTCGACAAGGTCACATTTGTTAAAGCACAAAACCGGCGTACAATCAGGCAATTCGAGCTGAAAGTGGACAATGTAACGGTCGCACCAGAGCTGGTTCCACTCTGGCTGCCTGACAGCCTGTACAATAACAACCTGATCCACGTTGGCAATTTGCGGTCGAGACAAGAGACTCCACCGGGGGAGACAACCAGTGATCAGACCCGTTTGCTGGTCGAAATCCAGGTCAGCAAGCTCGACCCGGTCTCCGGTGAGGATCGAGACCCGTTCTTTTTTCAATCGACCCCGCGCCTGGCACTGAAGGGTAATGTCCTTTTCGCTCAGATAAACCAGATATCCGCCGGCATGACTCCTCAGTACAGTCCCTACCACCATAACCAAAGTTGAGCCCACTATGATCGCTACACTGACTAAAGGATACAACAAGACAGTAAGGCCTACCATGAACGGAAACCACGACCTGAACTCAATTCGAAATATTGCCATTATCGCCCACGTCGATCATGGCAAAACCACCCTGGTCGACGGCTTCCTTCATCAGACAGGCATATTCAGACAGAACCAGGATGTGGTGGACTGCGTCCTCGACAGCAACGACCTTGAGCGCGAGCGCGGTATCACCATCCTCGCCAAGAACACCGCCGTCACCTATGAAGACCACCTGATCAATATCGTTGACACTCCCGGTCACGCCGACTTCGGAGGCGAGGTGGAGCGTATCCTCTCCATGGTGGATGGTTGTCTCCTGGTGGTGGACGCCGGCGAGGGTCCCATGCCCCAGACCCGTTTCGTGCTCAGAAAGGCCCTGGAGCAGAATCTCAGACCGATCGTGGTGATCAATAAAATAGACCGTCCCAATATCGATCCCCATATCGCCGTGGATAAGGTCTTCGACCTCTTCGTGGAGCTCGGCGCCAGCGAAGAGCAGCTCGAGTTTCCTTATATATTCGCTTCCGGCGTCAAAGGCATCGCCACCCACGAGCCCGAGAAAGAAGCGGAGGGCGATCTCAGACCTCTTCTCGATATGATCATCGCCCACTGCCCGAGCCCGGCCGCCTATCCCGACAAGCCCCTGGCCATGCAGATAAGCATCCTTGACTATAGCGACTATCTGGGCCGCATAGGCATCGGCCGTATTCATGCCGGCACCATCCGCACCGGCGCCAGTGTCGTGCTCCTCAAAGAAGACGGCAGCCAGGTGGCGGGCAAGATAAGCAAACTCTTCACCTTCCACGGGCTCAAGCGGGTCGAGGCCGATTATGCCGAAGCCGGCAACCTGGTGGCTATCGCCGGGCTCCCGGATATCAATGTCGGCGACACCGTGGCCGCCAGCGAAGCTCCCGAGGCTCTGCCCCGCATCAAAGTGGACGAGCCCACCATGAAGATGTCTTTTCTCGTCAACGACAGCCCTTTCGCCGGGCAGGAAGGCAAATTCGTCACCTCCAGGCAGATCCGCAGCCGGCTCATGAAAGAGCTCGAGACCAATGTCAGCCTGAGAGTGGAAGAGACCGCCAGCACCGACACCTTCATAGTAAGCGGCAGGGGCGAGCTGCACCTGGGCATCCTGATCGAGACCATGCGCCGGGAAGGCTATGAGTTCCAGGTCTCGCGACCGGAAGTCATCCTCAAGGATATCGACGGAGTCGAGATGGAGCCCTTCGAGCGCCTGATCATCGACCTCCCGGAAGATTACACCGGACCGGTGATGCAGACCCTGGGACCGCGCCGGGGCGAGTTGCAGAACATGACCGTGGAAGGGACTCAAGCCCTGCTCGAGTTCACTATCCCTACACGGGGAATCATCGGCTTCCGCAGTGAATTCTTGAGAATCACCAAGGGTAATGGCGTCATGAATCATGCCTTCATGGAATACCGCCCCTGGTCGGGTGAGATTCCCCAGCAGCGCAACGGTGTCCTTGTCGCCTGGGAAGAAGGCGTTGCCACAGCCTACGCCATCCAGGGTGCCGAAGACCGCGGCGTCTTCTTCATCATCCCGGGCACCCGCGTCTATGGCGGCATGGTGGTAGGCGAGAACAACCGACCCCAGGATCTCAGCGTCAACGTCTGCAAGACCAAGAAGCTCACCAATGTGCGCAGCTCCACGGCTGATGTCATGGTCACCCTGCAAGCGCCGGTGGAAATGAGCCTCGAGAAATGTCTCGAGTACATCCAGAACGACGAGCTGGTGGAGATTACCCCTCAGAGCGTCCGCATGCGCAAGCGCACCCTGGCAAGAAAATAACCTGCCTGAACGAACCTATTTGATCTTGCTCTTCATCATGCTGTCGAGCTTGTCCAGGGCCTCGCCCAGGGACACTCTCTCGAAGTAGTTGAGACCGCCATCGGTGAGAGTGAAGGCAGCCTTGGCGCGGCGGATCTTATCGAGCTCGTCCTTGATGGCGCTTGCCCGGTTCTTATCGAGCTTGCCCAGCTTGATATTCTGAGCGAGGTTTTTCTCGATGAGAGCCTCCCGCCGATCGATATCGCTCCAGGCGAAGTTCTGACCGCGGGCGCGCAGATCGATCTCAGTGTTGAGCCTGTCGAGATCGCGGACCAGGGTCTCGGTCTCCTCGAGATCGAAGCCCCCCAGGGAGTGAGCGAAAGCAATCTTGGCTTTGCTAATCCGGTCGAGCTCGGTTTTGAGCGAGTTGGCGCTGTCGATACTGATCTTCTTAGCCAGCAGTGTCTCGGCGATCCTTTTTGCGGTCTTGTCCAGACGGTCGTCGAGGCCGTTCCAGTTGCTGCTCTTGTCGGCGAGGACCCGGTCCACGCGCCCCTCGAGATTGTCGATCGCCTGGGCGAGCATGAGGGTCTCCGGATAGCTGAGACCCGAGCCGGTATAACGGAAGCCCATCTCCATGCGACCGATCTCATCGAGCTGCTTCTTGAATTCGGCGACTTCCGCCAGGGTGAGCTGCCCGGAAGCGACAGAGGAGGCAAGCCGCTTGTCCAGGTCATCCTGGAGCTTGGCCACGCTGGGCAGCTCGATCTGCTCGTCATGCATACGCTCTTCCGCACGGCTTGCCAGACGCTCGATCTTATAAGCCAAGATCGATCCTTCGCCGCGGCTCAAACCGCCATCCGCCGCGTACTTCTTGCGGAGACCGTCGATCTCGTCGAACTCCGCCCGGAGCTCCCGAGCCTCTTTCTGGCTGAGACGCCCCGAGGTGACACCACCTGATATGCGGGCGAACAGATCGCGCTTGCGCTTGTCCACGTCAGGCATGCCGATCTCGACATCGGCGAGATCCCGACTGAGGGACACCTTGAGCTCATGGAGATCTTTGGCTATCTTGAGAGTCTGCCTGGCGGACACTCCGTCACCTTCGGCTTCCTCGATTGACCTGAGACGGGACCGATAGTCTTCGGCCTCCGAATCGAGGAGACGTCCCGAGATGGTCGCTTCCTCTATATCTTCACGAAGTCCTTGCTTGCGTGACTTCACCGAGGGCATGGCACCGACGTCGTCATGGATGGCCGACTCTATCCTGGCGGAAAGCTGCTCCAGGCGCAAAGCGATGGACACCTTCTGCCGATCGGTGATACCAGTGTGCGATATCCGGTAAGCGGTCTCACGCTCGGCTATGCGGTCGAACTCGTCGAGAAAGCGCTCGGCTTCCCAGGGATTGAGACGGCCGGAGCTGATACCGGCAGCGATGCGTGCCTCGATAGCTGTCTTGCGCTGATCGACCTGGGGAAGAGCCAGATCTCTGTCGCTGAGACAGTCGACGAGCTTGCGATTGAGCGCGTCAAGGGCAACCGCCACTTGCATGGACTCATCGAGGCGGTAGAGACCCTGCTCGGCATCGGCTCTTGCGCCTTCCCATAGTTTCTCCACCCGCTCGATATCGCTATCGAGATCTTTGCGGTTGTCGGCGCTCAATCGACTGGCTTCGCCAGCTTCACCGATTCGCTTGCGCAGAGAGTCGATAGTGTCGGCGGCACCGCTCCAGGAGAAGCGGCTGTCCAGGAGACGTTCTTCGACGTCGTTGGAAAGCTTCTCGAGATCGAGCATGAGCGCCTTTTGATCCCACTTGGCCTCCTTTTTTTCGATACTGCGCATCTGATCCCGGAGGAAATGCGCCTCGGGAAGAGTAAGCTTGCCGGTCACGATACCACCGGCGATGCGGCTCTCGACTTTCTTCTTCTTCTCGCTGTAACTATAATCTTTGCCTTTCAGACTGGACTCGCCTTCGAGCCTGCCTGCCAGCTTCTCGAGATCGAGAGCCAGCGCCAGCGTCTCGTCACTGGAGAGAGGCCGGCCAAGCTCCTTGAGCTTTGTCTCCCGGTCGGCTATACGCTGGAACTCGGTCCTGGCTGCGCCTGCTTCGGCGTCGTTGATCTTGCTCCCGGCCAGGGCATCCTTGATCTGCTTCTCCACCGCGTCGCGAGCGGGGTCGATGGGTTTGAACACGAGTTGCCGGTCGTGCATGGTGCTTTCCAGGCGTCCCGAGATCTTGTCCAGCTCCAGGCCGATCTGGAAGGCCTGCTCATCTGCAATCTGGTCGCCGTCGCTAGCGAGCTGGGAGAGGGCCCGGGCACGATCGAGGTCATATTTGAAGCCGCCGCCTTCCTGGCTGGTGAGCCGGTTCCACTTGAGACCGTCGTCCACCCGGTTATAGAGCTCTTTGAGACGGGCGGCTATATCGGCGTCGGGGACGCTGCGATCGGTGAGAGCCAGCTCCATCTTGCGGCTGAGATTATCGAGCTGGTAATAGAGCTTCAGGGTTTCCCAGACGGAGAGCCGGCCATCAGAGGCTCGATAACTGGCCTCCAGGTCGCTTATCCGATCCAGATCCCTGGAATATTCTCGAGCAGCGTTCTTGCTCAGCCTGCCGGCAAACGAGGCATCACTTATTCTTCTCTGTATCTGGGCCTGGAGCTCGTCGACCCCCTGGGCCGACGGCACCGCCTTCACATAGCTGGACACGTCCGCCGCCAGACAGGGATCCCCTGCCAGTCCGGAGAGATTTACTGTAATCGCCAGCAGGCCGGCAATCGTCAGGGTGCGCTTCATGGTCTTCTCCTCATTTATGCGTTTCCTGTCCATTCAAACCTTCATATCTGACCCGATACACCGCCCCGGCATAGTCATCCGAGACAAGGAGCGATCCATCAGGCATCAAACACAGATCCACCGGTCTTCCCCAGGGCTCATCACCGTTCTCGCCCTTCTTGAGAAAACCATCCATAAACCCTTCATAGCGGGTGGCCTTTCCATCTTTCACCGTCACCATGCCGACTCTGTAACCGCTTTTGGTGCTACGGTTCCAGGAGCCGTGCTCGCATATGAAAGCGCGCTCGCGATAGATGGCCGGAAACATCTCGCCCCGATAGAAGCGGATTCCCAGAGCCGCGACATGGGCGCCCAGGGGCATAGCGCAGGGCTCGAACTGGCCCCGGGGCTTCTTGTAGCCGAACTCGGGATCAGGGATGTTCTTTCCGTATCGATACGGGAAGCCGAAATGGAGACCGGCTCTGGATGCATGATTGAGCTCGTCGGGAGGGAGATTGTCGCCGAGATGATCGCGACCGTTGTCGGTAAACCATATCTCGCCTTTCTCAGGATCCCAGTCGAAGCCCACAGTATTACGGATACCCCTAGCAAAGATCTCGAGATTCTTGCCGTCCGGACGCATGCGCATCAGGGTTGCAAAGCGCTCATCGGTTTTCTCGCAGACATTGCAGGGAGCGCCAACAGGAATGTAGAGCCAGCCATCCGGGGAGAAACGGATATATTTGTAGCCGTGCCATTCGTCTTTGGGGAAAGAGTCATTGACAACCACCGGCGCCGGTGGATTGTCGAGACGGCTCTCGATATCATCGAAACGAATCACCCGGTGGATCTCCCCCACATAGAGGGAGCCGTCCTTGAAAGCGACACCGTTAGGATGATTGAGATCCCTGGCGATCACCCTCACCCGCTCGCCGATACCATCCCCGTCGGTATCGGTGACGGCATACACCTGATTGAAAGTGATGCTGCCGACAAAGAGAGTGCCTTTCTCGCCGAGCGCCATGGCCCGCGCCCCGGGCACATCCGGAGTGTAGACGCTGACCTTGAACCCCGGTGGTGGTTTGAGCAAATTAATCGGCGGCGAAGCGTGGCTTGCCGGGCAGAAAGCAAGCAGAACGAGAGCGCAGGCTAGAAATAACCTCACGAGCATGCAAGAAAGCTTAGCAGACTACCTTATAATCAAGGGCGCCCTAAAAGAATCATTTAAATAGATGCGCAAAACCAAACCGGGCGGAGGCTGGCAGGCTGTCCGCTATACCATAGACAAAGCCCTGGAGGTCGGTCCTTTGAGGATGTGGAGCAAGATGCGCTCCCAGAACGCCTGCAAGACCTGTGCTCTTGGCATGGGCGGGCTAAAAGGCGGTATGGTCAACGAGAAAGGCCATTTCCCCGAGGTCTGCAAGAAGAGCCTGCAGGCACAGGCCGCCGACATGGCCGGCACCCTCCCGGAAGATTTTTTCGAAGACAACGACCTTGACGACCTCCTTCATCTTACCCCGAAAAAAGCCGAGGACCTGGGACGTCTGACTTATCCGGTGGTGCTCGAGCCGGGACGAGACAGGTTCCGGCGCATAACCTGGGGCGAGGCCATCAAGATGGCAAGCGATCCCCTGAGCCGGATCAAAACACATTCGAAACCGGATCAAGTCGCCTTCTACGCCTCGGGGCGGTCCTCGAACGAAGCCTCATTCTTGCTCCAGTCCTTCGCGCGCGTCTACGGCACCAACCATGTCATGAACTGCTCTTATTACTGCCACCAGGCATCCGGAGTAGGACTGAAAATGGCCTTCGGCACCGGCACCGCCACCATCACCCTGGAAGACATCGCTCTCTGCGATCTGGTCTTCCTGATCGGCGCCAATCCGGCCTCCAACCACCCCCGGCTGATGACCCAGCTCGCCAACCTCAGAGAGCGCGGCGGCGAGGTCATTGTCGTAAACCCGATCAAAGAGCCCGGTCTGGAAGTCTTCCATGTGCCTTCCAAAGTCAAGTCGATGCTTCTGGGGACGAAGATAGCGACACTATATGTGCAACCACTTGCCGGCGGCGATGTCGCTTTCATGACCGGCATCCTCAAAGCCCTGGACGAGAAGGGCCGGGTTCAAGAGAAGTTCATCGCCGAGCACGCCGAAGGCAGCGAAGAGGTATTCGCTCACGCCCGCTCGCTGAGCTGGGAGGAGATCGAGCGCGGCGGTGGTGTCGAACGCGCCACCATCGAGACAGTCGCCGAGAAAATCGCCGCCTCGAAGGGCACCATCTTCGCCTGGGCCATGGGTCTCACCCACCACGCCTCCGGGGTGGACAATGTCCTGGCGCTTTCCAACATCGCCATCGCCACCGGCCATGTCGGCCGCCCCGGCGCCGGCATGATGCCTATTCGCGGTCACAGCAATGTGCAGGGAGTCGGCTCCATCGGCTTCACCCCGGCCCTGCAAGAAGGCGTACGCACCGCCCTGGAGAATACCTACGGCAAAGAATTTCCCGACAGCCCGGGCTATGACACTTATGCCATGATGGAAGCAGCAGCGAAACACAAACTCAAGTATCTCTTCTGTCTCGGCGGCAACCTCTGGGGCTCCAATCCCGATCTTGACTGGGCCGGAGAGGCCATGCGCAATATCGAGACCGTGGTCTACCTTTCCACCAAGCTCAACCCAGGTCATTTCCACGGACGCGGCAAGACCACCCTGATCCTGCCGGTTCTGGCAAGGGACGAAGAGCCCCAGGCCACTTCCCAGGAATCGATGTTCAATTTCGTCAGGCTGTCGGTGGGAGGCACACCCAACATAGGGGGCATATTGAAAGCCGAATCGGAGATCGTCTGCGACATCGCCTCGAAAGTCCTCGGAGAGAGGCCGGTGGACTGGAACCGCCTGAGAGATCACCGGGAAGTTCGCAAGCTCATCGCCGAGGCGATCCCCGGCTGGCGGGAGCTTGCCACCATAGACGAGACCGGTAAAGAGTTCACCATCCAGGGCCGGATCTTTCACGAACCAAGCTTTCATACTCCCAGCGGCAGGGCGATCATGCACAAGACGCCACTTCCCGAAGTCGACGCCGACGGGCTCACCCTTGTCACCCTGCGCTCGGAGGGACAGTTCAACACCGTCGTCTATGAGGAGCCGGATATCTACCGGGGCATCCCTCACCGCTTCTGCATCTTCATGTCCCAGGAAGACGCCGACAAGCACGGCATGAAAGACGGCGAGCGCGTAAGAGTAAAAGGCGAAGCCGGCACCATGGACAATATCGAGGTAGTAGTCGGCAATATTCGTCAGGGCGTGGTGGCGATGTTCTATCCGGAGTCGAATGTCCTTATCAAGCCGCGCCTGGACAGCCGATCCAAGACCCCTGCTTTCAAGAGCGCCCCGGTCACGGTCGAGAAAGCATGATCTCGAAAAGCGCCAGGGCTCTAGCCCTTCTGTCGGCTGCCCTGTTGCTCCTGGCGCAGCCCGGAGCCCGGGCCGAAGAGAGCAGCCGGGATAAGGCGAGACAGCTTCTGGCCGAGGGGCTTCCTCTTCTCAGGGAGGAAGAGAAAGACCTGCCATCCGGTATGATCACCCCCAAGGGCGAGGAGCTAGCCCGGATAATCGGGATCATTCCTCAGCTCGAGCATATCGATAGGCTCAAAGACACGATCAAGAGACTCGACCCGGATAAGGACGAAGACCTGGTCGACAAGCTCATGAACAGGCTCGATCGCGTCACCACCACGGTGAGCCAGAGAATTCTGCGAGCCAGCCTGGAAGTGGATTACTGTATGAGCGAGATAGACTTCGAGCAAGAGCGAGATGATTTTCTGCTTGCCCAGCTGAGCGAAAGAGAAGATCGCAAAATCCTCTGGGCTAATCGTATCAATGCCGTGGCCAACGCTTCGCTGTGGACGATCTCGGGCATTCTCACCCTACCGTCCTATCGCCAGCCCCGGCTCTCGGTGCCCACAGGCATCACCACCATCGTAGCCGGTACCGTGCCTGGAGCCCTGGAGCTCATCACCTTGCAGATCCCCACGGTCAACCGGATCCACAAGAAGTCCTACGGCAATATGCTCGCTTACATCATGGGCATGGCCAGCGCCGAGGACTTCTCGATTCCCGGAAGCGTCGATCGCTTTTTCACCTCGATCCCACCGGATTCGAAAGCCAAGATCGATCGCAAGAAAATCCTGATCAATACATGGGTAAGCGCCAAGCTCATGCCCCAGGAAAGCAGCCGGGACTATGAGACATACCGCCTCATGCTCACCGATTACCGGGACGACAAGACTCCACTCAGACGAGAGCACCTGCAAAGACGGATGATGATGCTCAACCACCTGAAGGTCGCGGTCTTCAATATGAAGCGGGGACTGCTGGAGCTCATGCAGGGTCTTTGATCTTCTTTTCCCTCTCGACTTCCTTGCGGTGTTTCCTTTCGTTGCTCTTCGCGCGCTCGAGATCCTTCTTCATGGCTCTATCGAGACTCTTGCAACGCTTGTCGATTTTCTTGACCAGGTCACCAAATGCGGTGGCTTGCCTGGCGATCGCCAGATTGTCGTACTGGGGACCGGCGGTCACCTTATCGAGAGCCTGGAAGCAGCCCTGCAGCTCGATCATCAACTCGCCGAGCCTGGCCCGGTCGGCTTTCTCCTGGTCCGTAGCCGACTCGGGCAGCGTCACAGCCTCGGAAGACTTCTCAACGATGGGCATCAGATGATCGATCTGGATCATGAAATAGTCGATAAACTTCTTGCGGGGCGGCAGGAACTGCCCGCTACTGACCGTGCCGGTCGGATTGGGAATGGCCGGGATGATCATCGGTCCGATCACATCCGGCTCCCCCACCACCACCATGTCCTGTCGCTCCACCTCGGTCAGGATGTCGGTGGCGGCGCGCTTGAGATGGTGCAGGCTGGTGGTCAGGTCCCTGAGACCGGCTTCGGCGGTGATGATCCCTTGCTCGATATGACCTTCCATATCGATCTCTTCTTTAGCAGGCTCGTCGGCCAGCACCGCCGGACAGTCGCTCAGGAAAACAACCGAAAGAGCCAGTATCGACAGGAGCAAAATTTTCAAAAGAGACCTCCTCGCTTATCTTCTCACCGGCATGGGCAGATCCTCATCCGGTGTGGCGGCGAGGAGGGTCCTGTAGACACAGGTTTTAACCAGGCGTGTGAACATCAGCCCGGCGACGTGGCCTACCACCACGATGATGGACAGAATACTCTCGATGAACTTCATGACCAGCAACAGAAAGAACAACTCCCAACGCGCTCCGCGGGTAATGGCAAAGCTGGCCGAGAGAGCCTGGATCGGACCGCACTGCTGATCGACCAGGAAGAAAGTTGCGAACATGAAGACCACGTTCAGATAGATCAATCCTGTGAAGGCAGTGAGAAGACCGAGACCGAACAACAGGAATCCGAGAACAAGAACAGGAAATGACGGGCTCACCGAATAGAGGCCGAACACCAGTCCGGTGGGCAGCATCAGGGCGATGACACCACCACCCGCCAGAGCGCCGACGATAAAGCCGTAGCCGAGAAAGGCCCAGAATTTGCCGGCGCGCGCCCAGAGATCGTCGCTGGTCGGCTTCTCGCCTGCGGCGAACTTGAGCTGGGCATATGTCCAGCCAAGCTCCATCAAACCGGTGATGATCGTCGAGGCGATCGCCAGAAGAGCACCGAATACTTGCTTGCTCACACCTTGAGGAAGGGCGAAATCGACTCCGATTATAGCCATCACCGGCAATATGATGAGCAACCCGCCGATTGAAAGCAGTCCGAGAAAACGCCAGCCGCATCTCTTGAAGAGCTGCCAGCCCTCGCCCAGAGCCTGGTCCAGAGTGAATTTGGGATCGGTCATGCTCTGCCGCCCCTGGAGAAGAGATTCTTCTGCTGGTCGGGATTGACGGGAAGGACCTCGATAAGGTCGCCCCAGAGAAAGCCCTGGCCGAAGTGAATGCCCAGATCCTGAAGGACCGGCATATCATCGCGGTCTTCAATCCCCTCGGCGACGATCTCGGCCCCCTGGGATTTGGCCACATTGGCCAGGCGCTTGAGGAGACGCAGCTTGGCCTGGTCTCTCGATACGCCGACTACATACTTGCGATCCACTTTCACCACGTCGGGCTCCAGGGCTATAAGGCTCTCCAGAGAGCTCCTGCCGAAACCCAGGTCATCTATGGCGACCATGATACCGGCCTGGCGAAGCCCGATCATTTTCTCGCTGAGAGCGATTATATCGCCGACGAAGTGCTGCTCGCTTATCTCGATACAGAAAGTCCGGCCCCCGCGATCCTCCGGGAACAGCGCCAGGAGATTCTCGGTGGGGGTAGCCAGAATGGTCGAAGGGAAAAGATTGATATGCACTCGCATGCCTTCGGCGACATCGGCAGCCATGCCGATACAGAGCTTCAGGCACTGCAGGTCGACAGTGGTGAGTATATTGTTCTCCACACAGACCCGGAAGAAATCGGCGGGATTCTCGAAAGCGCCTTCCGGTCCCCTGGACAGGATCTCGAAGCCGGCCACCGTCTCGCCGTGCAAATCGACGATGGGCTGGAAGACCGTCCGGTAGTTGTCGATATTGGTGAGCTTCTCGGAAAGCTCCTCTTTGATGGACGGGTCCTCCCGGTCGGAGCCCGAACGTCCCAGGCTGACCCGGTTCTTGCCCTGCTCCTTGCTGCGCTTCAGGGCCGGGCGCGCGATCGCCAGCACCTCCTCCACCGAGGTCACCGACGAAGGAAGAGTGGCGACCCCGATAGACACAGTCACCTCCACCACGTCCCGGGCATTGTGCACAGGTATGTCGGACACCGACATGCGAATCCGCTCGGCTACGCGCAAGCCGTAGGCTAGCTGCGTATCGGGCAGGAGCACGACAAACTCGTCCCCCCCCACCCTGGCGACATGATCCGATGGACGGAGCACGCTGGTGATACGCCGGGCAACATCTTTCAAGATAGAATCACCGCTGGCGACACCAAGACCGTCATTGATCTTTTTGAAGTTATCGCAGTTGACTAGGACCGTCACCATATGACCGCCGCCCCGGCCCATACGATTCTCCTCTATCCTGATAGCATGCTCGAGACCCTTGAGATTGAGGACCTCGGTAAGATAATCCACCCGGGCAAGGCGATCCAGCTCCCCGCGCACGGCTTCGAGCTCCTGCTCGAGAATCGCCACCTGCCGGGACTCTTCCGGGTCGGCCGGAGATTCTGTCTCGATCTCTGTTGCCGGGCCTTCTTCTTTTGCTTTGCCACTCCCTGTAGCAACTCCCGGGCGCTCCTTCTTGCCGTCACCTCCGAAAGAGAACACCGCGATACCTGTCAGACCGACCACCACCACTACCAGCAGCAGGGGATAGGGTCCGGCACCGATGAGCTTGCCGTAGAGAGCCAGCTGGTCCTCCACGGCTCGGAATTCGTCCTCCTCCAGACGTGTCAGGTCCTGCCTGATCTCTTTGAGGTCCCCGGTGGGCTCCGACTCGATCGCTGTCCTGGCATCGGGAAGAGACCCGGATTCGACCATCTGAGCGGACTGCCGCATCTGCTCGATAGCGATGGTGCTCTTGTTCGAAAGCGCCCGCAGGCGGTCCTGATTGCGGGACTCGCCCCGGGCTAGATTCTTGAGATTGAGGAGGTCGTGCTCGAGACTCTCGGCATCATTCTTGAAAGCCTCACCCCAGCGTCTTTCGCCGGTCAGGAGATAGGCTCTATGATGGAGCTCGGCGTTGTGGAGGTCTTCACGGGCCCGCTGAAGCTCGCGAAAATAGGTAAGACGCTGCTCGATCCAGACCTGGGTTCGCTCGCCCACCGGCAGGAGCAGAGGCATCCACCAGTAGACCGCCGCAGCCAGAACCACGGCGCAGGAGACATAAAGAGCTGGTCGGGTCTTCATTTCCGGACTTTCTTCCGAATCGATCCATATAAATATTGGATGTCTGTTTATTAGTACACCCGGAGCCCCGATCTCAAACCCGGGAGCTGCCGATAATCACGAAAGCGCTACAAGCACGAGGTCGCCGGACGACCATTATCGGACTGAGAGCGTCTCGAATCCTAGTAGATCATGGACCGCAAGGTGAGCAGGCCTGACATAACCATCAGCAGTATCACCACGACCTTGAGAGGCAGCGGCATGGTCCGAAGCTCGGCAAGCCAGCCCTCCGGAATGATCACCGGCTCGAAGTGCTCGCCGGCACCGGCGCTCTGAAGCACCAGCCGTCTCAGAGGCGGATCGAAGACCATCACTCGCCCTTCTGTGAACTCATTGAGCCTGATGTCTTTCACCGTATCACGCTGAGAGGGGTCAGACTGCAATTCCTTTCGAGGAGTGCGCACGCCCTGCTCGCGCTCTTGCTTCTGCCGCTCGATACGCTTGCGCACGGCCGCCAGGGCGGTCAGGACCTCCTCCGCCGACTGGTATCGATCGCTCTGCTCCCTTTCGAGCAGCCTGGTGACAATCGCCTCCATGTCGGGATCCACCGGTCTGTCGGTGCTCTCTCTCAGAGCAGGGACGATGCCATTGAGCCGCTTGATCAGGGTTTCGGTGGGAGAGTCCCCGAGCAGCGGGGGATCGCCGGCGATCATCTCGTAAATGATGCAACCCATGGCGTAGAGATCCGAACGATGATCCACACCGTGGGCAGTGGCTTGCTCCGGGCTCATGTAAGCCGGACTTCCCATAGCGACACCGGAAGCGGAGAGCTTGACCGGATCCTCCACATCGAGGATCTTGGCCAGACCGAAATCGAGGAGCTTGACCTGGCTCCTGTCATAACCGTCCCTGACGATCATGATATTGCTCGGCTTCAGATCCCGGTGCAGGATTCCCTTGCGGTGAGCGTGAGCGAGGGCGCTTCCCACCGGCTCCATGATGTCGAGAATGCCTCCGGTGTCGAGAGCCGCCCCGGACTTGAGAATCTCGGAGAGGGTCTCGCCCTCGAGATAATCCATGACCATATAGGGCTGGCTGTCGTTGTGGATGCCGAAATCGAAAATCGTAATCACATTGGGATGACTGAGACTGCTGGCGGCCCGGGCCTCTCGCTGAAAACGCAGGAGGATACTGGGCTCCCCGCTGAAATCATGGAGTAGCTTTATGGCCACTATCTTGTCGAGGGTGACGTGACGAGCCTTGTAGATAACACCATTGGCGCCGCTACCGAGCTCCTCGATGAACTCGTAGCGATCGGCGAAGAGCTGGCTGTCAGACAGGAGCATGTCGGTACCGTCATTGGGACAGATGCGAACCGAGGATGGCAGCTCCAGATCGCAGCGCGAGCAGGAGCGTGTCTGGAGATTGGGATCTTGGCCGTGATCTTCGTGGCTGTAGCTCACAATCGAGCCTTTCTAGGTCTGATAACAAGCCGGAGAAACAGTCATCAATACCATATACGATGCTTGATCTCTTTGGTACCACCGCCAATTATCAGCCTGAAAAAAGACCCGGCTTGTTGCCGGGTCTCCGTGATTTCTCTACCGATTTCTGGACGACTCTCTAATAGATATAGAGAATCTCCTGGAACTTGGGCAGAGGCCAGAGCGAGTCGTCCACCAGGAGCTCCAGGTCGTCGGCGGAGGCCCTGACGCTGTCGATGGCAGGAATCACCTCGTCCTGATAGAACTTGGCAAGAATCACCTGATCGCCCTCGCCACCGTGATGACCGTTGCCGCCGCCATTGCCGCCCACAGCCGCCTCCAGGCGATCGAGAGCAAGGCGCAGCTCGGAGATCTTGTCGGTGACGGTGCGCAACAGATTCTCGTGCACCGAGGTATTGATGCCGTTGACCGCGGCTCTTGTCTGGACGATGGTGCTGGCCAGACGGTTCTGATACTCGAGCGCCGCCGGCAGGATCATCGTCGCGGCGATGTTTCTGGCCATCTGCCATTCGATATTGATGGTCTTGCAGAAGTTGCTGATGCGCACATTGAACCGGGCATTGAGCTCGTCACCGAAAAGCACGCCATACTTCTCGAAAAGCTGGCGGGTCTCGTCCTTGAGAAGCTCGGGAAGAGCATCGACGGTGTTCTTGAGATTGGGCAGACCGCGGCGGGCAGCCTCATCGTGCCACTCCTGAGAGTAGTTGTCGCCATTGAAGAGAATGCGTTGATTCGCCTTGAGGGTAGTGCGGACGACTTTCTCGGCCGCCTCGGTGCTGTCCATACCGCCTACCACGAGCTTTTCGATCTCGGTGGCGAGATACTCGAGGGACTCGCAGACGATGGTGTTGAGCACGGTGTTCGTGAAGGCGATAGACTGGCTAGCGCCCACGGCCCGGAACTCGAACTTGTTGCCGGTAAAGGCAAAAGGCGAGGTGCGGTTGCGATCGCTGTCGTCTCTCGGGAGATCCGGCAGGGTAGCCACGTCGAAAGTGAGAGTGACGGCGCCTCGCTTGCTCTTCAGCTCCTTCTTGCCTTCGATAAGAGCCAGGACGATATCAGTGAGGGTATCACCTAGATAGACGCTCATGATCGCAGGCGGTGCCTCGTTGGCGCCCAAACGGTGATCGTTTCCGGCGCTGGCCACGCTGCTGCGCAGCAATCCGCCGTAGAGATTGACTGCCCGGATTACGGCGGTGAGCATGACCAGGAACTGGGTGTTCTCGTGAGGAGTGCTGCCGGGATCGAGCAAGTTGTTGCCCTGATCGTCCGCCATGGACCAGTTGTTGTGCTTGCCACTGCCATTGACACCACTGAAAGGCTTCTCGTGAAGCAGGCATCGCAGACCGTGCTTCTTGGCTGTCTTGCGGAAGACTTCCATGAGAAGCAGGTTATGGTCGGTGGCGATATTGGCGCTCTCGAAAACAGGCGCCACCTCGAACTGAGCGGGAGCCACTTCGTTGTGCCTGGTCTTGACCGGCACGCCCAGCTTGTAGAGCTCGCCTTCGGCATCCATCATGAAAGCCAGGACGCGCTCTTTGATGGAGCCCCAGTAGTGGTCTTCCATCTCCTGACCCTTGGGCGGTCTGGCGCCGAACAGAGCCCGACCGCAGTTTATGATGTCGGGACGAGCCAGGTAGAAGGCTTCATCGATAAGGAAATACTCCTGCTCGGGACCGACTGTGGCGGTCACCCGTTTGGCTTCGTCGTTGCCCAGTACGCGCAGCAAGCGCACTGCCTGTTTGTTGAGGGCCTCGAGAGAGCGCAGGAGCGGTGTTTTCTTGTCCAGGGCCTGACCGCCGTAGGAGCAGAACACCGTCGGGATGCACAGAGTCTTGCCGTTGGTGGACTCCATCAAGAATGCCGGACTGGTGGGATCCCAGCCGGTATAGCCCCGGGCTTCGAAGGTCGAGCGCATACCGCCCGAGGGGAAGCTGCTGGCATCAGGCTCGCCCTGGATCAGGAGCTTGCCCGAAAACTCCAGGACGGCACCACCCTCATTCACCCCGGACACCAGGAAGCTGTCGTGCTTCTCGGCGGTGTTCTCGGTCATGGGATGGAACCAGTGCGTGAAGTGGGTGGCACCTTTGGAGATGGCCCAGTCCTTCATGGCATTGGCGACGATATCGGCAAGGGCAGGGTCCAGGGGCTCGCCCATATCGATGCATCGAGTCAGGGACTTGTATACGTTTTTGGGCAGAAGCGTGCGCATGATGTTTCTGCCGAATACATTGATACCGAAAATCTCGGATACCGGAGTCTGGGTGTAATCGATGGAGCTTTTGACCGGTGTCCGGCTGCGAATATGCTGAATCGCCTCAGAACGCTGAATTCCCTGATCCATAGAAGCACCTCTGCTAGTACTAATAAAACCCGAACTGGCGACCTTTACTGACATATGTTTTCCTCGCTCTTTCTAGATGGATGATGGACGATTTACGAATTTCGATTCGATGAATTCAAAAACCTATTGCTTTGAGAATGACCCGCTTTCTTCGCTGACCATCGAACTCGGCATAGAAGATCTGCTCCCAGGGACCGAGATCGAGCTTGCCTTCGGTGACCGGCACCGTCACCTGGTGATTGATGAGGATGCGCTTCAGGTGCGCATCGCCATTGTCCTCACCGGTGTTGTGGTGATGATAGTCAGGCTTGGCCGGCGCCAGCTCTTCGAGCCAGGTGTCGATATCCTTGATCAGTCCGTTTTCCCAATCATTGATATAGACACCGGCAGTGATGTGCATCGCCGAGACTAGAATGAAACCTTCGGTGATACCACTTTCGTCCAGGAACTTCTGGACATCATCGGTGATGCGGATATATTCCCGGCGCTTCTTGGTGTCGAACCAGAGGTATTTCGTATGAGCTTTGAGCTTGTCGGCTACTTTCACGTCCCTGCTCCTCCGGTCACTCTCTGGTAGAGTTCTCATAGACTGCGCTCGCTGGCTCTGACAGCGCGAACTTATATACAATCCGGCTCGGCAACCGGACTGGTCAATTCTATACGAATTCCTGATTATGTCACGGGTTCAATTGATTCAAACTGTAACAAGTCAACAGGTAAAACGAGCGAAACCCGCTCGGCATCGAGACTCCGGATGACAACAGGGAACCGGGAGAGACTATATACAATCGGTATAAATCGAGAAGTTGTTAACCTGCGACATACACTGGATATTCACTGGCATCACCTTCTAGAGAAAGCCGTCTCGCAGAGCCAGTTCTTGCAGGGACGGCAAAGGTCTGGTGATGTCTTTGTTGCCCAGAACAATGCGACCCAGTCCGGAGCTCAGGGGCTTCTCGTGCACGATATGGACGGTGCCCTTGCCAATCGCGCCTGACGATTCGAACAAGGTCGCCTCACCCGTGGCGCCCCTGAAGAGGAGCTCTCGCGAGGCCGTGCGGCCGAGCATTCCCTGCCCTTCATAAACCAGCATGTCGTCGCCCGACTGAATCACGCCGGTCCCGAAAGTGCCGACCCGGTCGGTTCCGGTCATGCGCAGACCGCCTTCGGCAAGGGGCGAGTGATTGTGCACAAGCACCCGGCCGGGCTTGTCGGCAAAAGGCAGCTTGACGCCTTCAGAAGTCCCGCGAAAGACCCTGCTGGCACGCATGCTGGCGAAGTCGAAAGACTGGGCCGTCTCCACGCCGGTCCAGGGATTCTTCTGCCCGAAGGATCCGGCGAGCTTGATCAGATCGACATTGCCTTCCCTGGTCACCAGCGAACCGGGAATCCGCGAGCTTCCCGGTCCATAGAAAGCATAGATCTCGCTGGCTGTCTGCCTGGTCTCTGCAAGGGCTCTGCCTATCTGGGGAGCGCCATATCTTCTGACGGCGAGGCTGCTTCCCGCCATGGCTCCGGGCAGAGTCTCGATGAGCAGGGTCCCCTCTCTTGCCAGAGAGGTGCTGCCCGAGTCTATGAGCGCGTCCCGGGCGCTTCTTGTGTCGGCGTTGCGAGCCCTGTCCATGAAGCCGGCGGTCTCCAGTCCGTAGCGACCGAGCTGCCAGGCGCCGAGGCCCAGGGCAACCACCGTGCCGACTTTAGGAAAGCGCGTCATGGCCTTCATGGCCTGATAGCCCACCACCCCGCTCACGGCAGCCTTGCCCGCCACCTCGCCGGGCCGCTCGGTGACGTCGCTATAGACTTCGTCGAAGAGCTTGCCGGGTGTGGCTTTGAGAACGCCGCCGGTGACATCGAGAACATTCTCGAACTGGCTGCCTGTCTTTGCTTGCGGAATGTCGCCCAATGCTCGAACCGGAGAAACGATGACTTACCTGGCCATCATAAGAGCCTGCTCCCGATCAGTCATGGGTGTAAATACGAAATCCTGGAAGTCTTACTTCGGAAGACTACTCTTTTCGGAGACATTCTCGGGCACCGACGGGGCTTCGAGCAACTGAGCCAGGCCGTCTTTGGCTTCCTGGCACTGCGAGTCTATGGACAGAGCTTTCTCGTAGGCCTGCCGGGCTTGCGCATCATCATGAAGACGCTGGTGGAGGGAGCCCAGATGCGTCCAGAGAGCCGGATAGCTGGGGCTGAGCTTGACCGCCTGGCTGAACTCATCCCGGGCTGTAGTCAGATCGCCCCTGGATTCCGCCAGCCAGCCCAGATCCACATGCAGCGCCGTGGCTTCCGGCTTGAGCTTCACCGCCCGGGACATCTCGTCCACAGCCCGGTCCTTTTCGCCTTTCTTCTCCAGGAGCTGGGCAAAGTCCGCCCGGGCAAAGGCATCCTCGGGAGCGAGTTGCAGGGTCGAATCGTAATAGAGCTCGGCTTTGTCGAAATTGCCGCTGGCCGCATAAGCGAATGCCAGGGAGCGATGCACCACCGGGTCGGTGGGCGAATAGGAGAGCGCCCATTGAAGCTCGGCTATGGCGTCTTCCCAACTGCGCTTGTCGGCATGGGTGAGACCCTTGTTATAGTGGAGATTGGTGGCGGTGACCAGGAGCTCTTTGCGGTGCTCGGCGGATATCGGGATCGGGTCGCCGAGACCAACCACCAGCATGAACTCAGCCAGGGCGCGCAGTGGATTGCCCCTGAGCAGCGCCACCAGACAATAGTCACGATGCGCCGCTTTCATAGTCGGCATGTACATGATCGCCACCCTTAGCTCCACCTCGGCGAGCTCGGTGTCCCACTTAGACATATAGAACTGCGACTGCTCGAAGTGATTGACAGCCTCGTTCTGCAGGCGAGCCATGGTAGTGGCCGCATCCTCCGCGGCCGGATTGCTTTTTACACTCACAGGTGTGAATACTCGCTTGTCTCCGGACTCGAACCCGTCATCATCAGCGGTATCAGGGTCTTCCGACTGATCCGCCGCATCCTTGATGGAAACGCAGCCAAAGAAAGCATCTCCAGCACCAGATTCTTCGGAGGGGAGAGAAGGAGCAACGCCGCCGCGCTTTCCGGGTGCACCGGTTACGGCACTACCGACATCACCGCCACCGGTGCTCGCTGCCTGGGGTCCTGCCGCCGCCGGCAATACCGAAGGCACGAGCATAACGCTGAACGCCAGAAAGGATGCGGCTGCCGACTTGAACACTCTTCTACTTCTAGACATGGATAAGAACTTCGCCTGCCGGAACATTCTAATTATGACACTCAAACCACCCTCCGGCTCAAGGAGTTTAATCCTGCCAAAACTCCAGGGTTTTCCCCAGGTCCCTCAAAGCCGGCGCCGCCGGGATGCGAACATTCGAATAAGAATACAAATTCGGACGACGCTCCCGGAAAAGCGATGCTCCCTCACGAACAGTGAGCCTAGATAGCGACTATGGAGATCCCGTGGCTGTCGGCGAAGGCTGCCAGCTCCTCCTGCTCCACCACCATCGTCTCGCCGGCGCCGATAGCAAGCACGCCGCCTGGATTGGGAGCTATCATGGATTCGAGGGTATTCATGCCTACTGTAGGGACATCGAAACGCATATCGTGATCCGAGCGTGCCACTTTCACCACCACAACCGGTCCGCGAGCCAGGGCCACACCCCGCTTGATCGCCTCGTCGGTCCCCTCGATGGCTTCCACAGCCAGGATCATCCGGTCCTTGACCACGACGGTCTGACCGATATCGAGCCTGGCGATGTTCTTGGCTATCTTGACCCCGTACTCTATATCCGCATATTCGTCAGCAGTGGGCTCCCGGCGGGTGATCACCCCGACCTCGGGAAAGATATGCCGCAAAAACTCAGTCTGGGTGAGGACTCTCATCCCCTGGCGTGCCGCGAAATCGGCCATGCCTCGCTGGATGGTGTCGTCATTGAGATTGGGCAGCCGGCTCAGCTCCCGAACCGCGGTCCAATCGAGCTTGGACACCTGCCGGAGCAGATCGAGCTTGGGCATCTTGCCGATGAACACCAGCTCGTTGACGTCCTCGTTGCGCAGCAGCTTCAGGCTCCGCCCGATCTGACCGGGAGCGATCTCGAAAGCCTTGAAACAATGCGGCTCGATAAGATCGCGCCCCTCGGCGGTCAGAGACAGACCGATGACGTCGTAGCCTTTCTCCCGAGCGCTGGCAGCCAGAATCGCCGGAAGCTTGCCGGTGCCGGCGATCAGCCCGAGCCGCCGGCCTGTGCCAGGGGTATATTGAGCCTGTCCTGTCTGCTGTAATGTAGTGCTGTTCATTGATATGACCGCTCGAGAAAGACAGAGTCTAGCATGTCTTGGCATCCCGTCCCTTGCCAGGGTTTAAGAAAGAACTGCCTCTTGTCGTCTTGGAACAGTTTAAGGCAAATCGGAAACTTATCCAAAACCCCGAGTTTTGGGCACTTTCCTTGACATCGAAGTGAGCAGTTGATTAAACTGGCTTAAGAGCCATTAATGTTGAGAAAAGATGACTTTCGGGAGTTAAAGATGGCGATTTGCGGTTTTACCAGGACCCACAGCAGAATAACCAGCCTCCTGGCGGGCTTCGCCCTGGCGGCTGTGCCGATTGTCGCAGGGGAAGCGGCCTGGGCCGGCAATGCCAACAGCGCCAATCCCAATATGGGTCATTTCTATATGGCACGCCAGCAAATTCAGATCACCGACGATTCACCGGTGATCAATTACAAGGGCGGCGGAGCGCCCGGACAGATGGGCGCCCAGGGCATGGCGCCCGGCGCCCCGATGCCTCTGCCGAGAGCAGGCTTCCAGCGTTTTTCCCAGACTCTTCCCAGCTACAGCAATACGCTTCCCCAGGTCAATAACGGCGTCCCCAAGGCGCCACCGCCTGTCAGGCAGAACCTCAACAGCGGTATGCAGGCAAAAGCAGGCAATCTCAAACCATCGAAGAAGAAAGCCGCCGCGAAGGGCAAGAAGCCCGACGCAGCGCCGAAAGCAGTCACGACTCCGAAGGCCTATTCGCCATATAAAGGATACGATCCCAAAATCGCGCCTCCACCCAGCCATAGCGCCAACGCTCAAGGAGGCGGAGGCGCGCGATCGGACACCAAAGTACGAGGCAGCGTCCTGCACTGGGCTCGCGGGCGCGGCGGCAGGTAAGCTTCCCCGGGCTGCGGCTCTTCAATGAAATCCCGCTAGTCGGCTGATTGCGTGGTCTGAGCCGATTCGACGGCCTGGGAAGACATCACATTATCGGTGTCGTACACCTTCATGGCGTCATCGTCATTACGGAGGCTGGTCACCATCTCCAGCCACTGCGAGAAGTCCCGGAGGAGCTCGTCCTCGTCGATAATAATGGGACCGTCAGCCATTGCGTGCTTGCCAACAAAGCCGGCCAGCATGCTTGCTTGATGCTCGTCCGCAATCGGCGAGAAGTCGAGCAAACCTGAATTCTTCTTACCATCGACAGCTTCTGAAGTCATCGCACCCTCCTGGGCATGTGCGCCGACCGGCTTCAGCTTATCCGTCATACTGGTGGGACCTCCAACTACGTCGCATCGCAGAAGTTTGCATTATGCGGCAGTCAAGTACAGAGTGCAATGGCTGAAAAGTAAGATTAGAAAGCTCTTCGCATCCGGGCTCACGGATCCGGCGTAAAGCCCCGTAAATACAGGACTTTACGGCGCTCAACATCTCGCTGCCTTTCGTATATGTCCCGGACATCCTGGAGGTCCGATCCGGTAATACCTGTATTATCGGCGCCGGGCTGTTCACACAGCTCCACAACTCTGCCGAAACCCTCTGGCGCTGTGGTAATATGCATAATCCACGGGTGAAACACCCGAGAGACATCTGCCCGTAGCTCAGCTGGATAGAGTGCATGGCTACGAACCATGAGGTCGGAGGTTCGAATCCTCCCGGGCAGGGACAACAAACGGCTTATTCTGAGCGGCTCTCGAAGGAATGAGCCGTTTTTTATTGGGGGAGGATCGATGCACTGTTGGCCCCTGGTTGGCCCACTTGGCGTTAAGTCGGGGTAAGAATGATGACACTACTTGCAACCCGAGTACCCGATTGCATCGGTGGTTTGCTGTGAGCCGCAGAGGAGTTAAAATTACACTCTGGGCGCCTCTTCCTCGAAGAGGCTTTGTCTAGTCCGACGGTTCCAGCTGCGGACAGGCGTTCTCGGAAGCCAGTAGTCGGCACTGTCCTCGCAGGCTTTTCCGGCTCAGGAAACACAAGAGAAAAAGTCGGCGTGGTGTCTTGACCACCTCGCCCGGGTGGCAGTCCTGCGCCAATCGGACGAAGCTGCGCCTAAGCTGCAGGCTGGTGGAGTATCAACGGACAACAGGCTCTGAATTTTGAGATATGGCAGAAGAATGGAAATGGGCTAGCGCGAGATGGTGGAAATTTGATTTCCATACACACACACCTGCTTCAGACGACTACGGCAAGGGTGCTAACCAAGAGCAACTCAGACAGATCACGCCAGAAGGCTGGCTGCTAAACTTCATGCGTGCAGAGGTCGACTGCATAGCCATAACGGATCATAATTCCGGCGCCTGGATTGATCCTCTGAAACAGGCTTTGAACGCTCTTAACCTGCAAACACTGATTGACGGAGGACATGCTGATTTTCGCCCCCTGCATCTGTTTCCCGGTGTTGAGCTCACCGTACAGGGAAACATTCACATTCTCGCCATCTTTCCTCCAGACAGGTCAACAGCGGATATAGACTCTCTGCTCGGGGCTGTTGGGTATCGAGCAACGAAGGGGAGCAGCGACGGATGTTCTGAAAGTTCGGCAATTGAGGTTATTACTGAAATCATCAAAGCTGGCGGGATTCCCATTCCCGCCCATGTAGATCAACCCAAAGGCCTCTTTACCGAATGCTCTGGTGTTACTCTTGCCCAAATTCTCGATCATAACGGTTTGGTCGCAATGGAGAGGATTGATCCTACACAAGCCCTTCCGCCACAGTATACGAGCAAGAACCTGAATTGGGCGCAAGTACTTGGTACCGATTCGCACCATCCGCAAGGCGGAGCCGGCCAGAGATATCCTGGAAGTAACTTCACGTGGGTCAAGATGTCGGAGCCATCGTTTGACGGGCTTCGGTTAGCCCTCATAGATGGTGCTCTCTCTTTAAAGCGCTCCGATCAATGCTCCGGCGATCCAAACTCGCACAGTCAAATTGCAATCGAAAGCATCACCGTTCAAGATGCAAAGTATCTTGGTAGGGGGCAGAGCTTCATTTGCGAACTGAATCCTTGGTTAAACACTATCATTGGAGGCCGCGGCACAGGAAAATCTACCAGTCTTGAATTTCTTCGCATCGCTGTGAACCGAACGGGTGAGATTCCGAATTCCTTGAAACAGGAATTTGCTAAGTATCAACACACATCCGGAAATCGTCATGACGAGGGATTGCTTACCGAATCCGCGATCATTACAGTGCACTTTCGCAAAGACGGCAATCGGTTCCGTATCAGATGGACGAATTCACCTGGTAACCACGACTTGGAGCAAGAAAGTGAGGCGGGAGAATGGAATCCTTCACCGGGCGATATTGCTCAAAGGTTTCCTGTCAGAATCTACAGCCAGAAGCAAATTTTTGAGCTTTCAAAGCACCCGCAGGCGCTGCTTCAAGTTGTCGATGATGCTCCTATCGTGAATTACCGTGACTGGAAACAACAGTGGGACGAATTGATTTCCAAGTACCTTTCTTTGCGCGCCCAAGAGCGAGAGGTACAAGCTGGACTCCAGGAAGAGATCGTCGTCAAAGGACAGCTTGCAGATGTTCGACGAAAACTTGAGGTGTTTGAAAAGGCTGGACACGCTGATGTTCTCCAAGAGTATCAACTCAGACAGAATCAGAACAAATCGATCAGTTCTTGGGAGAGCACTTGGACTGACTTCTCTGCACGTGTCCGGTCATTATCCACAGAGCTTCTGCCACCAGAATTGGACGGACAATACTTTTCGAGAGAGCGGACAGAGGATCAGCAAGTTATTGAAGCCATATCATCGATCCGAGATTCGTTTCGCTCCATTCAAACACAAGTGGAAGCCATTGCCAGCCAAATCGAAACCGTCCAGCGCAACTGGAAAGAAACAAAGCCGAATCTCCAGATTGCTAAAAAAGTCAATGACGCAAACGACAACTACAATCGGCTGCTCGGTCAACTCTCTGAGGTCGGAGCGGCCGATCCATCAATATATGGGGAGCTAGTGAAACAGTGTCAGGTACTCGAAGAGAAGCTCAAGGAGTTCGACAAACGACGGCTAATGATTAGCGACTATCAGAACGAAGCAACAGTCTGTTTGTCAAAAGTCAGCGCACACAGGGCAACTCTAACTCGATCAAGAGAGGAGTTCTTACGCAATACGCTAGATGGAAATCCCTATGTGCAGATCAACGTGGTGCCATTCGGAAATCTGTCCTCAATCGAAGAGGAATTTCGTTCACTCATCGGTCGTTCAACGGGATTCGACCGAGACATTGGATCTATCGACGGCGAGGAAGGCCTTTTGGCGCAGCTAACCAACGACCAAAGCCTGACTATGGAGAAACGCGTTGAGGCTCTGAAATCGACAATCGCGGCTATACATTCTAATGATCAGGCTGCCGTTGGAGCGGCGAAGGATCGGAGATTCGTTTCTCACATCCAGAGCTTGACTCCGGAGCAGATTGACCGTATTCGTTGCTGGTTCCCTGGTGATTCCCTAGACGTGAGATACAGCCTCAAGGATGGTGAGAATTTCAAGCCGGTCGAGCAGGGATCACCTGGACAGAAAACTGCCGCGCTACTCGCATTCATCCTCTCGTACGGGGATGAGCCCTTGGTTCTCGATCAGCCCGAAGATGACTTGGACAATCATCTTATATATGATTTGATCGTCATGCAACTTCGCAACATCAAACAACGACGCCAGGTTATCGTTGTGACTCACAACGCCAACATTGTTGTGAATGGTGATGCCGAAAACGTTATTGCACTTGACGTTCGGTCGGGACAATCGAAGATTGTGGCCCAGGGCGGGCTTCAAGAATCTGCCATACGAGATGAAATCTGTCGCATCATGGAAGGTGGCAAAGAAGCATTTGAACAGAGATACAGGCGCATAAATGCAGGTCTGACAAGCTGACTGCACACACTGGAGCAGGCGGCACGCTACTCCGCCAGTGCCTTGATAAGCGCATCTCTAGCGTCAGAGTAAAACTGGATATCGACCTTAGTAGCCATATCGTCAGACAAGTCATACAATTGCCGGCGGCACGATACTGGCATCAGAAGAGCTACGGCGCCTTTCTCAACAGCAATCTCAGCCATCGACACCGGGTTATGTACCGGCTCTATAGAGCCGCCCAAATTGACCTCGCCGACGATGATCAGTCCACCGCGCACGCTCTTTTTGAGCAGCGCCGTTGCAAGTGCGATCAGGGCAGCGACGCCGACCTTGGCACCGGATTTGGAGGCATCGAAGGCGCGAAGTTGAACAGAAAACTCATGATGCCGTGGATCCTTGTCTCCTACGAGTTGTCCGGCCCGTGCATACAAGTTCTGCTCCGCGAATCCCATACTCTCGCGGAACGCCGGCGGTATAGGCTTATTCAGAATCTTGACACCAGAGCCCGGCCCTTCATTTACTTCGATCCGGTAAAGCCCCGGATTCTCATCCATTCCGCCAGGGCTTACTGTCCAAACCTGTCCCGGCTCTAGAGGATCTCCACCGATGCTATTTTCGCTTTGCAACTCCGGGGTCGAGACGAATTTCTCAACACCGTCGGCACCCATAACATAGCTGAAGTGCGTATTGCGAAACTCCGCTGCCCCAATGCGCTTCTGCTGCTCCTTGACACGGCGCCGGGCTTCCATTCCTATCCGAATACACCATTCAAGCTCCTCTTCAGGAATCTCCACTTCCGAACTTGGATAAAGAAGTTTCAGTAAACCGCTGACTGTTTTATTGACGGCATTAGTGTCTCGGCCGCTCAAGGCACCACCAAAGAAAACTCTGTTTTGCAGTTTCGATACTCGGCTCTGATTGCGCAGCTGGCTCCAGCATCCTGATAGAAAGTCGCTTACCAGACCGAAATGGCTGGTCAGAAGCTCCTTGCCAATCTTGGGAACATCCCAGCCCGGCAGGTAGGCATGAATCCGATCCATGAACGCCGTATCGTCTCTCATCTCAGGTGGCAGCGGACCGAGAAGATGTCCAATTCTCTGTTGGTGCTCCACATCAACATCGAAGTTCCCGACGAGAACCAGGCTGCCGTCTGCTCGGATGCTTTCCTTGCCCCGGCTGAATTCTCCGGACTCCATGTATCCCTTGAGAATATTGACGCCGTCCTTCTGGTCAAAGGACACCCCAGAGACTTCGTCAAAGCACACTACATCGTACTGGCATACGAGGCCTCGCTGGCCAGTTGCGTTATTCACGAACATCCTCGCCACCGTGGCCTTGCCACCGGAAATTAGATGCGCATATGGTGACACCTGCTGAAAGAGATGGCTCTTGCCGGTTCCGCGCGGCCCGAGTTCCACGAGGTTGTAATTGCGCTCGACAAACGGCACCATTCTAAGAAAATACGCGTCCTTTGCTCGCTCTGATAGACCAGTTGGCTCTACTCCAATGCTTCTCAGCAAGAATTCCTTCCACTCTTCGGTACTGAACCTGGTGCGTGCCTCAGCAAGAACATCGAGTACGTTTCGCTTTGAAAGCTGTATCTCCCTGAGGCTCTCGACACCAAACGGGCGCCCCTTACTCTCTTGAGCTATCGCGGCATCATAGGTCAGAGAAATCTCGGCGTAGAAACCGCCAGTGAGCATTCGCTCGTGCTCATTAACCAGCTCTGAGTCGATACGGACATCCTTGAGCTGAAGACTCGGGAGTGTAGCGACATAAGAATCTGTCCCGGCATCAAGCCGAGCCGTAATCAAATCAATGATCTTGACTTCACCTTGTTCTCTTGCCCGGGCCTTAAACAGTTCCTCCTCACCGGCCTTAACTGTGCGCGATCGAAGCTGACGCTCGACAATTTCAAGACCGTCTTCAATCTCTTTCTGATCAATGCTGGCACAGTATCGCCCCAGTAAAAACTCGACAACATACGTTGGAACGGGGAACTGCTTGCTGAATGTTCGGACGAGATCCTTTCTGACTAGGTAGCCATCAAGTGTAGCGGCTGCCTTTTTATCCACCTCGTCCAAATCAAGCATTACGTGCACGGTCATTGACTATCCTCCCCGACTACTGTCCGCGTCTGGGCGACCAATGTCTCAGAATCGCCAGACTCTCTATAGAGAACCACGAATGCCTCTTCGCCTTCACTCGCCTTCTCATCATCAAATGTTAGAGACGCACTTCCGTCCTCTTTCAGCTTCTGCACCTTGAATAGAATGCTGGTGGACTTATCTCCGGGATGCCGGCGAAGGTCAGCGAGTATCTCGGAGCAATCGCCCTCAACAGAAACCTGACAGCGATGCCCCTTCCAATGAACGCTCTTGATTCGCAAGTCTCCTGGTGAAGGCGCTGCGTCTTGCACCGACACCGCTAGCTCAAGATTCAAGCACTCCTGCAGAGACAACCCGCCATGCGTGTACTCGTCTCCTTTCCGAAAGCAACTGATACCGTCTGCAAGGGCGAAGTGTTGAGCGGAGTTCCAGAACCACGGATACATGCGCTCTTGCGTTTTTGCTCCGGATTTAACAACCGCACACCTCCCCCACTTCACTTCCGCTAGAGCAGTTGGCAGATCTAGCTTCGGAAGTCCTCCGGGCATCAGCAACCAACCGTGATCCGTTACAATGCGCACCGATTTCCAGCCACCTGTCTGAAGCAACTCGGCTACACGCTCACCTATCTCCGAAAGCAAACTGTCGAGATGCTTGCATAGTTTCCAGCCCCGTTCATGTCCCTCGCTATCAATATCTCCAAATTCACACCAGGCATTCCCCTCTCCCGCTCCGTAGTTAGAGCGCTCCAAAACTTCCCAGCCGTTGTCCTGCAACAGTTTCTTCAGCTGGTATCCACCTCTCAGCGACTTTCCTCCCTCAGCTACGACCGGCTCAAAATCAGAATTGACTTCCAATCCCTTAATCCGGTCCCGCACCGGACTTACGGCAGGCTTTCCTGTCGCAGTGACACTCGGCAAAGCTGCCCAGACCGGACGCTGTTTGACTGTGCAGCCTCTATTTGTTAACTGCTCAGCCAGACGCTTCGCAACGTCAAACCTCAGCCCATCCACAAAGAGTAGACATTCACCAGAAATGGTGTCCACATCTTTGGAAGAAGAGCTGGAACCTCCGGGATATCCATCGCTGGCGACAAGTCCCTGGAAGTGTCGTGCCGAATCCTCTATCCATGGAAGATATACTGCCCTAACAGCATTGGCAACAGCTTTATAGTCGCTCTCTGAATCAATCTTTGATAGCGCCTGCACTACAGCATCATCCACTTTCCACCCAAAGGTCTGGTAGCCGCTAGAAAGGTCATTACAATCACCAGCGCACAGTCCGTTCGAGGTGAGCTCAGCTAAGATGCTGAGATACTCTAACGCTACAGCAAGCGGAGATTCGCCAAACTCAACCCATACAAGACTACGCCTGTTCTTGTGTTTCTTCTCCAAATCCAGGATCCGCGCTCGGGCTTCGTGCGGTGGCGTTTCTGCGAGCTTAAGCAACTCATCTCGCAGTTTGTTCTCTTGCTCTTCATTCCATTGCGGCCAGCCACCATACTTAGCATCGGACAGCGGCCAGAACATTTCGTTGTCAGGCGGCTGGCAACGTCGAATCAAGCCAGGAATGTTGGAATACTTTCTCGCCGATTCGCAAAATCGTTCCCAGACGGGCTGCCAGGGACCCTCGTGCTTTGCCAGCCTCGTTGCACCCCCAAGGACTCCTTCCTTCTCGGGATCGAACGCGAGTTGAGATCGGCACAATGCTGTAAATGCTTTCCAGTTATTTTTATCCAGCTTGGCGCGATACTCATCGCCCTGGTCAAGCCAGCGCAGCACTTCGCGAACATGGTCTCGCTCAGTGAGTAAGCTATTGAAGTAGTCCTTGTCTAGATGCCGTCCTTCCAGGAGACTGACGTCCTCATCAAGCAATCTGTACAGACTTAGAAGCATTGCGTTCTTCGTCTCCTGATCCAAAGCCACTTCGAGCCCAAGTCCTCCCTGATTCGACTTCAGGAACGCAAGCACAGTCCAATCTTTCCCATTTGCAATTTGTGTCCAGGTGGTGCCACGGTACTGCAGCTCTGCCAACGGTTTCAATTCTTCCTTGCAGCTCTCTACGGCTCGGAGATTCTGCCTGCTCACATTCGGAAGATATAGAACGGCTTTCGCGCTCCCTGGAACCACCATATCTGGTATTTGTCCCGCAATTACACACCGCAACCATATGGCTGGACCGGTTCGTTTGGCTGGATCGTAGTCGCCGAGCACAAACAACTCCGGCAACATCTCTTGTAGACGAGGAATAACAGGCTCCCATTGCCTGTCCTTATCGGGCCACAGGATACAATGCGGCGCCACCTGTACATCTGAATTGTACGTGGCTGCGTCCCGAATTGCCTTTATCAACCTGTCAATGAGTAGTACCATTCGATTCCATTTCCTGTAGCGGATCTCCCATGCCTAATGTTTTCACGCCCTTCCCGATGCACCCAGCGATGCAAGTGCCTTCTTCTTCTCCGCCAGAGTGAGATGGTAGTCGTTGAGGCGCTCGCCACCAAACTTCTCGTACCAGGGTCCAGATTCGACATCTCTTCCCCGATCGTTCTTCCAGTGAATATTCGGCTTGTCGCGCAAGACCCCGGCGCCCTTCTTGTCAACATCTGGAACAGACAGAAACGGTCTTATGTTGAGGCGCACGCCGTCATTCAGATCAGGATTCCAGCCGACCGGTTGTTGCTCCAGTGACTTCCACCTCACAAAAATATCGCACGGAGCATCACCTTCAAGAATCAACTCAAGGCTCCTTTTCAGCTGTTCTGCTGCAGAGACTTTCTCCTGCGCACCATCGATTCCAGCGTTAATCTCTTGCGTCTGGCGGTTTATCCAATCGCCCAAATAGGTGTAGATGAGTGTCTGTAAGAGTTTTCTGTCAAACTTGTGATAATTCACCAGAGCGCCAAACCCATCACGCAGCCCGTCCCATATGTGCCAGATGAACGGCCGCTGTTGGAACAACTGGCAGTGCTGAGTGAAAAACTTCTCTCTAAGCCAACCTTCAAGCGGTCTATCCGCATAGTCAGCATGCCTGAGAATTTCAGTCAGCGTAGCGCTGCTCCACTCTGGGCCATATGAGGCTGCGAGAAGAGCGTAAAGCCTGTCTGCTGCAGACGCCTCTCCCCGCACTGCCGGAATACAAACAATTCCGTCCTCATCGACCAAGTCGCGAAGTGCTCCACACCTGTCGACCCATTCACGCTGCTCATCGGACAGCTCAAGCGTTTCGTCAACCTCACCAGGCCATCGATATCCCAGAAGCCTTGCCACTGCAATTTGCAGCACGCTTGCATCTTTCCGTAACGCACCATGGGTGGTACGCTTCTTGTTGTCATCCCAAACTACAGCACCACAGGGATGACCATGAAACACCCATTCGGTCGGATCATTGGAGTACGCACGTGGCAAACCGCCGGGATACCGCTCGGTAGCAACGCCAGTCCAATAATCCAGGTCGAACGGCACCTTTACCATGGTTGCATTCGCTACCTGAAGCTTCTGGTTGATCGCTCTTACGTCTTCATTAAAGCGGGGCGATGAGCAATAGCACCAAAGCGCAGCAAGATTTTTCTGATCATTCGGAACGATCACAGCCGCGCTGTTATCATACAGCCACCCGCCGTAAAGAGAAGCGGGCAAGCTGCCCATCCAGGCACAAGCCACGCCTTTCTTTCTCCATGCCTTTCTGCCTCGAATGGTTACCTGAGGCGACTTAGCAAGAGCGCCCTTTCCGTCCTCCCAAAGCGTAATGAACTTGAGCCCCGAGTATTCCGTCTCTCCCGACGGAGAACTCTGATGAAGAACCCAATCGGGAGCGAATGGCGTGACCTCCCAGAAATAGCGCCGGAAACGAGCAATATCAGCTAAGCCCGAACCCTGGTAACAATACGCATACTCAGACAGGCGAGCAGTTTCTTCAGTCTCTTCAAACTGAATAGCTGAATCAGGATTCTTGAATTGCGCTTCCTGCTCAATTCGAGCAACCTGCGCTGTTCCAATGTTCTCTTCCTTCTCCGAGAACGATGGATAGTCAGACACGTCAATGCCAGATATTGTATTCCTAAAATTGTCAGCCTCTCCGAATCTCCCGCGTGTGATCGACAAAAGCTGCACATTGAAGTCCCACATCTGTGTCTGAAATGCTTTCGGTCCCAGCCGAGCAATGAAATCCCAGGTGTTTGCTCTCAATAGTCGTTCACGAAACTTTCGGTAACTGGTTAGAAACAGCCAGTTTTGCGGCAGTACGATGCACGCGGTGCCCCCGGGAGTACACAGAGACAAGCAGCGATCCAAAAATACGGTAGCAAGGTCTTCTTTCGCATCGGAATGGTATCGTTTGCAAAAATCTCGGAGTAGCTGGTTCTGCTTGCTACGCTTGAGGTAAGGTACATTCGTGATTACCAGATGGTATTTCTTGGCGAGCAGCAAGGCAGCTTGAGAAATGCCGCGTGCGGCAACACCCATCTCCTTCTCTTCGTCATCACTTCCCCTTGTGAATAGCTTTGGGAGCAAATGTTGCAACTCATCCATTTGTGCCCCAAAGATAGGAACCTCCTCCTGTAACGAGTCCGGTGCAATTAAACTGCCCAGAATTGGCGCATCCTTGAATAATTCGTATAAATCTTCCAACATGTGAGCCGGCAGCTTGCTCCCAGCACCAAATGCAACCCAGTCAGCCTTATTGACATTAACTGACTGTCCGGAGCAAGCAAGATTCATATCCGGTAATTTTCGATAACCTCCGCTTCCCGGATATCGCCAGGCCGCAAGCGCCAGGGAGAATGCCGCGAGTTCTATGCAGCGTCGATCTATCTCTAGCCCATGCAGATTCTCTATCAGAACACGGTCTACTGCCTCAGCAACACTCAGCCCCTCGAGGTTCATCCGCATTGGTACAAGCATAAGGAATGCAGCGACAAGAAAGTGACCAGACCCGCAGCAGGGATCCAGTACTTTCATGTCGCTCAAACTGTCAGGCCATCTATGGTATGAAACCGATGCTGGCAACCATGCTCCATTATCTCCTTGCACAAACCGGAGCAATCTCAGAGGAACACCAGGAATAGCTGCTCGGGAACGAAGCTCAGCTTCCGACTTCGCCGTGTAAAGGTCCTCACCGGTTAACTGTCCCGTCGCCCACCAGGCACCCAATGAATTGTCCAGCAAGAACTCCACCATGTATGGTTCCGTGAAGAGTTGCGTGACAGCGGGCAGTTCCCGCGCCCCAATCTTCACTGCCGAGGAGTTAATGTCATACTTTCTCTTAGACTGCCAGTATTGATAGAACCAGCCTATAGAATCTGAAGCGTGGAACACTTCTATCGGTAATTCTGCAACCAGAGATTGCAGTCGATGTTGACTTTCCGGAGGAATGTCTACTTCAAAGACCGGCGAGTCTGGACGAAAAATCTGAGGCAACATTTGAGCGGCAAACCGAGAAGCGAGTTCCCAGCCGTCCTTTGCACATTCTTCGGCTGCCAGCTCATTACATTCTTCCAGTGTCACTGCCACCGGTGGCGCACCTGGATGCATAAGCAGATTGTTTTCAGCGAGAAAACGCGCAAACAACATTCGATGCCAATGCTCGTAAGCTACCTCCTCTATCAGCAGGTCTATTTCCTGTACTTCGGTCCTTGAATCACGCCTGTCTCCTAACTGACGCGCATGAATACGAAGCCGTCTCCTCAGATCGCGCTGCTTCGATGACAAAAAATCTGGCGGAGAAGCATCGCCAACACCAATTTGTTCAACAGCGGCTCGGGCACCTTCTTCAGCCGTCTCACGCGCTTGCTGAACCGTCTTTTCTAGCGTGTTCTTGAATGTTCTTGATAGAGGCTCCATGACTAGCTATTCAGTACCTCGTTTAGCGCTGATTCCGAGCTGCTAACTTCTCAGCCAGAGTCAGGTGATGATCATTAATCCGGTCACCTTTGAACAAGTGATACCAGGGTGATGACGGAACATCCTTTCCTCGGTCCTTGTTCCACTTTATGTTTGGCTTGTCTCTCAATACACCGGCTCCCTTCTTCCCCACATCCGGTACAGTGAGAAACGGCCGGATATTGAGCCGGACTCCATCATTGAGATCAGGCTCCCATCCCATTGGCTGCTGCTCAAGGGATTTCCACCGTACAAAAATATCGTAAGGAGCTTCACCTTCAAGAATCAGCTCAAGCCTCTTCTTGAGAATTTCCGCTGCGTTCAGTCGCTCTTCCGCTCCATCTATTGCTTTGTTTACGTCCTCCTTTTGGACCCTTATCCAATCGCCAAGATAGGTGTAAATCAAGCTTTCAAGAAGCTTCTTGTCGAATTTATGATAGTTGACGAGTGCCCCGAAACCATCCCGCAGCCCGTCCCAGATATGCCAAACGAATGGACGATGGTGGAAAAGCTCACAATGCTGAGTAAAAAACTTCTCCCGCAACCAAGACTCCAGCGATTTGCCTCCATATCCCAACTGCTTCAATAGCGCTGACAACTTCTCATTGCTCCAGTCACTTCCATAAGCGCGTGCCAAAAGATTGTGTAATCTGTCTGCCGCAGTGGCTTCACCTCGCACAGCAGGAATGCAGACAATTCCATCTTCGTCAGTACAGCCGAATAGCTGTTTGCACTCCACAACCAACCGCCTGCATTCAGCAGAAAGCTCCAATTCGGAATCCAGTTCCGAAGGCCATTTGTAATCGAGCAATCTTGCGACAGCAACTAGCAGAGGCTGATCGCAATTCCTAGGATTCCCATGAAAGATCCACTGAGTAGGGTCCTCAGAGTACGGCTGCGGAAGCCCATGAGGATATTTCTCCTGCGCAACCTTTTTCCAATGATTGAGATCGAATGGAACCTTAACTAATGTCGCGTTAGTCACGTTCAGCTTCTGGTCAATTCTCCTAACAGACTCGTTGTATTCGGGCGAAGAGCAGAAGCACCAGATAGCGGGCAATAGACTTCCGTCCTTCGGTAGAATTACTGCCACATTTTTGTCAAAGATCTCACCAGAATATAGGGTTCCAGGAAGATCTTTCATTTGGCTGATTGCAACTCCGCACTTTCCCCACGCCATTTCTCCTGCTGGTATGGCTAGCCCTTTCTTAGCAAGCGCAGCCAGAATTCCCTTGCCTTGCTGCCAAAATACGGCTTGTTCCTTCCCGCCATAATGCCTTGTAGCCTTCACAGTTGTGGACATCAATTGCCAATCATCAGAATGTTGTATCAACTCCCAAAACTGGCGAAAGTATCGAGGCGAATCCTTACTTCCAAATCCATGCACGCCATGGGCATACTCGGATAAGAGTGAAGTCACTTCGCCACTCTCTAGTACTATCCGTGCATCTGGATTGTCCAATTGCTTACCCTGCTCAATCGACCTAACCGCAGTCGACAGAATGCAGACAGCCTTTACACTACTACTTTTGTAGTTGGATACGTCGATACAGTTGATCAGGTGTGTTCCCCTCATCAATCCGCCATGACCCACAGGAGACTGAGCAGCCTCTCGCGCAGAGTTAACTGAGTTCGGCCCAACTCTGAACCACAGTCCCCGGCTAAGGGTGAGGAGGACTGCTTTTACAATTTCGCCGCTGATAGTATCGAACGCGCCTGCACCCAAACGTGCTATCAGATGCCATGTCTCACTCCGTAGTAGCTTCTCGCGAAACTTCTTATACGTCGTCAAAAAGAGCCAGTTCTGTGGCAGAACGATGCTCGCAGTGCCGCCATGAACACACAGCTCCAAACATCTGTCAAGGAATACAGTTGCCAGATCGTTCTTTGCCGTTGAATACTGAGTTTCGCAGAAATGCGCTAACTTTTCATTATGCTTACCTCGCACCAAATATGGCACATTCGTTATGACCCAATGGTACTTTCTCGACAACAGCACAGCTGCCCGAGCCAGCCCTTGCGCTACAACAGCTGCTTCTCTCTCCTCATCACTATGGCCCTGGTCAAATGCCTGCTCAAACGCTATCGACAGCTCGTCCCAAGACACGAGCTTCGCCGCATCAGTCTTTGCCGGGTTCAGCAGGCTTCCCAGTACAGGGGCGTCGTTGAATGTGTCATGCATCCAATCGAGCGCAATTCGAAGGTTGTGCTTATCCAGCGCGAGTCCTTTCCATTCTTCCTTCCCGACACTCACCGACAGGCCAGAACAGGCAACATTTAGAATGGGCAGTGCTCGATAGCCTCCCGCTTTGGGATAACGCCAGGCTGAAAGCGCCAGAGCAAACGCCGCCAATTCCACGCAACGCTGATCAATTTCAAGTCCGTGTATATTCTCCGACAGTACCCGATCTACAGCTTCCCTCGCAGACAGCCGCTCCAAGTCCATACGAATTGGCACGAGCATCAGGAACGCTGCAACAAGAAAGTGTCCAGATCCGCAGCAGGGATCGAGGGCTGTAAATTGAGCCAGTTCTTCAGGCCAGCTATCGAAAATTCCTGCCGCCGGCGTCCAGGTACCATCCTCCAGTTTTACGAATCGAAGATATCTGAGTGGCACCCCAGGAATAGACGCTTTTTTACGCAATTCGTCTTCGCTAGCGGCATTCCCAAGGTCCTCTTCTGTCAGTCTGCGTGCTGCCCACCAGGCACCCAGTGAATTATCGAGCAGAAAGCTCACCATATATGGTTCTGTGAACAACTGGGTGACGGCTGGCAGCTCTCTCGCACCTATCTTTACCTCGGCGGCATTCACCTCTTCCTTTCGTTTTGACTGCCAGAATTGGTAAATCCACCCAAGCGAATCCGAGGCCGCGAATACCTCGGACGGCAATCCTTGAACCAGTTCCTCAAGCTTTTGCTCGTGCTCCGGTGGCAATTGAAGTTTGAATACTGGCGATTCAGGACGGAAGATCTGAGGCAGCATCTGTGAGGCAAATCTGGACGCCAGCTCCCAACCATTTTTCGCGCCTTCTTCAGCAGCAAGCTCTTCACATTCCTCCAGGGTAATGGCAACCGGTGGCGGCCCAGGATACATGAGGAGGTCGTTCTCGGCGAGAAATCGCGCAAACAGCATCCGGTGCCAGTGTTGATAGGCGACCTCCTCTGTTAAACGCTCGATCTCCTGCTTCTCCGTTTTCGAATGTCTTTTGTCTCCAAGCTGTCGTGCATGAATTCGTAGCTTCTTTCGTAACTCGCGATTTTCTCCAGTCAAATAAGACGGTGATGTTCCGTCCCCCACTCCCAATTGCTGCAGGGTTGCCGCCGCACCGGTCTCGGCTATCTCTCGTGCTTCCTTGACAGTTCGCTCCAGCTTGTTCCTAAGTCCTTTTTCCAGAGGACCCATCGCTTCCATACGTTCGGAGAGATCGATCATCGCAATACCACCGGTCCTTCTTTCACCGCTGCCTCAAGCTTGTCTCTAACCTCGGACAGCCAACTGTTTATGTCATCTTTTGTCTTGAGCGTCCGGCGCGGAAGATCGATTGTTTGGGTCTTAGGCTCAAGTTCCTTCGCCACAAGCTCCCGGGCACGGGCACTACGATGACTGATTGCATCGATGCGATCGTTCCACACATTGATAGGACTCTTTCTTACTGCCAGCAGCAACTCTTCTCTATTACCCACCACGGGCGAAGGCTCACTCGTAAGGTCACAATCGCCCAGAACTTTTGCTCTTTCATCTTCCGTTAGCTTTTGCCAATCTTCCTCTTGCTGAAGCTCAGCCATCTGGCGCTCTATCTCGCTGGTATACCGCTCATAGCATGACTTCAGCTCTTTGCGTAGGGCATCCTCCACCGATCTGATCAATGGGAGAACAGGGTCAGGTTCTCCCAAAAGAAGCCGCTGCTGTTCAAGCGCATGGCATTGCTGTCTTGCTTCCTCGGCTTCTTTCAAATCTCCTGCATGACTGAGCAAGTCCTCCAGCGCGCACCATTGTTTCCAGCGCGGTTCGATCTTCGCCGCAACTGCTGTCCATGCGTCGATATGCTCGATGATCTCTTCACTGCGGTTAAAAATGGCAAGCAGTTGCTCATTACCGGACGCCAGCCGGATTTCCTCCAGCCAACCAAGATCCGGGACAGATGGCTTCGGTGGTTCGCCACCGGCTCGCATGGCCAGCTCTCTCAACTTTTGAACGAATTCTGGGACCGCAGACAGTTCCTCACCCTGCTTGCATTGACATCCAAGTTTCTGCAGCACCATACGAACCTGAATACGCTGCTTGGCTGTTACGGTTGCAGACTCAACTTTGAAAGTTGCTTTTCCTATGGACTTGCGATCCAACTCTCGCGGATCGACCGCCTGCCCGCGCTCATCGTGCGCTCTTACAAGTCCTGCCACGAGCAGCACCTGCAGACCGCCATCTACGGCATCTCTTGGCCAGCCGAAACCAGCCCCCTCGAAATGATTTCTGATGTCACCTCCCTTTTTCCCGCCTGCGATAAAGCTCAAGATCATCTTGCAGACAGCATTATTCGCTGGCTCCCCATCGAAGCCTACAGCTTTGAGCGCGTCAGGTGCCCCTTGCTTCGCCTGACTGTATACCTTTTCCCAGCCTGGATGATCGGCAACCTGGAACTGCGGAAACAGACGCTGGAGGGAGTTTTCCGCTGCCTCCATAATTACGTCCTGAAGGTTGTTGCCTATTACCTCTGTTCCCCCAGCCTGAAAAACTCGCGCACCAGAGAAGGACTCATCCAGCAATTCGTTGATTTTTGCCTCGGCAGCCTGCTTGGTCGTCTCCATCGCGGCGCGAGCTTCCTGCCCTTCCGGGTTGTGTGGCTCGCCCTTCCGCTCCAACGTAGCAGTCGCAGCCTTGTAATCGATAATATGATGGCGAAGTGCATCGGCATTTCGCTTCGGAATAAAGACAAACACAGTCGGCGATTGATTTCCGGCTTGCCTCGCTTCGACTCGAACAGAGTTCTCGTCAATTCCCCATTCATCACGAACCCATACGTGTAAAGCCTTGTCGCTATCAGGTGGAAGCTGCCGATCAAAAACGACGACCAGGTTACGGGTAACTTTGGAGGCTCCGTGATTCAGGGATAACTTTTTGACTATCTCGCCAAACCGCTTCTTGATTCGATCGTCGCGTTCTGCCTCAACACGGTGCGGTTCATTTCCAAGCTGACTGCGTTGGCTCGAAAACTCGTCATTCCAGGCGGTGCTCTCCTCCGTTTGAATTCGGTACTCGTCGCCAACCTTCATCAAAAGCTTGCATTTGTCAGGATTGAGAAGCTCTGGAAGTCGACTACGCAGTTCGCTGCTTCCAGCCTTCAGATCCGTCACCATTAAGTCGGCAATTGCGTCTATGGTTGCCCGTATACCCACTTCCTTATTGCTGCCGGCTAGCTTATTGATCAAGAACACAAGACCGCAGGCACGCGCGGTAAGCTGCTCGTCATCTGATCCCCTGCTCCATTCCAATGTTTTTTCATACAGCTTCCGAGGCAATACACGGGACTGCAACAACTTCTCTGCCGAATCAGAGAATAAGTAATCAGCGGGAATAACATCTCCAATCCCCTCATCAAGATTGCTCTGAATTGCCTTGTGAACCATGCTTAGCTGATTGCGCAATTGGCTATCGGTACCAGTCGGGTCGAGGACTCTAAGCGTATGCTCCCAGAACCTGCGGCGTACTGGCAGAATTGGGTAATCCTGGGAGAAGTTTTTGACGTCGTCCTGCCTGTGACCAAGACTTGTTCCGGCAAGGTGCCTTGAGATTTCACCAAGGTTGGTGTTCATGACTTTCTCGATTGGGGCTACAGCATCAGCCTTTTTGGCAAGAACCACACTTCTGACGACTGCATCGACATCCGTGTCCGACAACTCGATTCTTACGGTAAACCTTCCCTCCAACTTTTTGAGACTGGCTGTGCCTGTCACCGCAGTTTGTCCCGTACCGATGAACAGTAGCTTTCCACCGATCTGCTTGCAGCATGCTTCTACAACCTCCTGCACCTGCAGCGAGCGCTCACTGTCCTCGCCAATGAATTGCTGCACTTCGTCAAGCGCCAGCAATGTGAGAGGAAACTTTCCATCTTTCGACAGCGCTTGCCTTATCGCCTTAATCATGGCGTCATTGCTGATGTCCTCAACGTAAGGGTAGAGGTTATTCAGTGTTTCCACGCATGTAGCTGTTGAAGCAAACAAATTCGACTTGCACTTAACCAGAGCGGCATGCAAAGCCTCGGCTACGTAGAAGTTGTCCAGCTCCTCCTGCCAGTCGGCTCCGGAATTCTCTACGAGCTTCTTTACCTCGTCATATATGCCTTCGCTTTTCAGCCACATGACAAAGCGCGCCACAGGGTAGTGCTCTGGTAATCCCGCCGATTTGAATACAATGCGAAGCAGTGCGAGTCGGACACTTCCGCTAGCGGCTGCTCCTAGCGTGCCGGACGCCGCGTGAAGACCGCCGTGCTTTTTTGCTTGGATAGAGAGTTCCTTTAAATGATCCTGAATATTCTGGGGTAGGTTTGCGAGCCCACGCGCAGTAGCACCGTCATCAAAGGTGGTATCAACCCACAATGCCTTGAGCATCTTCACGAAGTGGGACTTACCGGACCCGAAGAACCCACTCACCCAGACTCCGCGTTGCTGCTCCTTCTCAACATTCTTCAGGTAAGTGTCGAGGATGTCTCTCAGTCCCTTTGCATATTGTCCATCACAAACGAACGTCTCAAGCTCATACTTCAGCACTGACGGCGAGTCATCATTAACGCTAGCCACACCTTCATTAACGAGCTTAGTCCGCCGTGGGTCCCGCTGGTAAATGTCGCCGTTCTTCAATGCAATATCTTGTTTCATCCTTACGCGTCCTTATCGCCAGTGATCGGAATGGCTAAATAATTCCATCCGTCGTACCCATCCAATAGCCTGTAGTTGTTGTTCTCGTAACTTCCGGGAAAGAAAATCAGGAGCTTCCCTTTCACCAATGGCGCCAGCTTGTCCACAAGCTCCTTTACCTTCAGAAATCCGAACAGAGAACCAACGCCAATCAATGCGACGATTGCGTTCTCGTTTGCACATCGGTGGTTCATCTCCTTTTCAAACTTCTCGACAATAAAGTCGAGATACTTCCCGAGAAGCGGACGCAATAGTTGCGGCTTCTCGAAATAGCTCTTCGCATAGCGCTGTCTCGATAGCCATTCCGCAAACGTGTCAGTCAAATCAAACTGGCCCCACTCGTGTCCCTGCCCCCTGGTGACAAGCTCGAACTCTTGTATCTTGGCTCTCAGCCGAAGCTCCTCTTGCTCGTTGTAGACACAAAAGATAACGCGTTGCGCCGGTGCTACATCACGCCAGGGAACAGCAATGAACTTCTCATATGAGTGAATTAGGCGCTTAATCTTGCTCACGGGTCCAGCCCACCTCTTCGTCGCTGAGCAATTTTGGAAATGAAACTTCCATGACTTTTCCTATTCGCTTGAACACAAGCCATCCACGCCGAGAAGCCTCAGCCGCAAACTCAAGCGCTCGCTCAGGAGCGCAGTCGAGTACCTTCATGAATTCAGTGTCGAAAAGCGCCTCTCCTCTCGCGCCTGATAAATAGCCTAAGAGCAGCCCATAGCTTACAGAGCCAACCGTCGGCTGGGCCTTAACTCGAACTTTTTTCACTTTCCCTGATAAATGCCCTGATTTGGTCCAGGTCGAGCTGAGGTTGCGCACAACCGAGTGCAGCGTGCTTTTGCTGAACCTTCCGGGAAATTGCTCTTCGTACATCGCGAGCAGCTCTTCTTGCTGAAGCGTGCTTCCTTCTGGGAGAGTCAGGATATACGAAGCGCTGAGACGCAGAAGCGGATCTCTAGCATAAGCGCATAACAGCGCAAGCAAAGGTTGACCTTCAATATCCCGGCTCCAGAAATAGCGGAGTGTTCTGAATAAGGTTACCGAGGGGTCGAGGGAGTACAGATTAGACAGGTGCCTGGCTGAAAGAGCACGTGTTGCGCCGGAGCGCTTATTCAGACAGTTGTCCTGCTCTATGGCTCTAACGTAGTCGGCACGCACAACATCAGGGTTATTCACGTGTGATAGCAATAGCTGCAGATCTTCTACCATCATCGTTCTTGCCGAATGGGTACCGCCATTCTCGCTCCGGAAGCCAAAGCGAGCGAGGCCAGAGTACTGGGTAATACCTTCCTTTCTCGCTATCTTCATCACTTTTCTGACATTCCTGATTTGATTCAGTTTCGCTCTCGTCTGTTTTGACATAGTCTTATGAGCCACCCGACGCTCCAAGCAGTTTCTCTTTTACGAGACCCCAACAAGAGTCATGATGGTTCATTTCCCAATCCTGGTCTCACTTCGCTCCTGCCGGCAAAGTACCAACTCTCTTTGAAATCAGCTCCCAATCCTGCTTTGACATTCTGACTATTCCATTCCTGAAGAAGACAGCCCAATACGCGAGATCCTTGACGAAGCTTAGCTTGTCTATGATCTGCATTACATCAGGCTCCCGATCGGCACCAAGTTTGTCCGCTTTGAAATCGAACCTGTCCGGGAAGTAACCCTCTTTCAGAAACACCTGCTTGTCATCCACGTAATAGTCGCTCGTGGTTGACCCAAGTCCGATAATTTTCCACTCGCCCTTACCAGCACAGCAGACAACGGGGTCTCCCTTTGCAACATGTCCGAGAACATGCTTCCGCCCCAGCCCGAAGGTCCCGATTTTCATACAATGCTCTAGATCTTCACGTGGCAGACAGATCAGCCAATAATTCATCCTGGCAACCCTCTATTAGAACGATATCTTTAAAGAAGATTATGAGTATATCAAGAACTGCGCAGAAAGCCCACTGAGCCTATTTTGCAGCGACAAGTCAAGCGGGTGAATATGGACTCATGACATGTGGTCGAGATCCCCGGCCTAACACCAGCAAAATCCAGGGGTTTTCCCCATGGTCCGTTTCCAGCCTCATGATGCAGAATGGTAGTAGCGTCAAATGGCGCCCTTCAAACCGAGGCCGGTCAGGGATGACAACACAAGCCTCGGCTTCATCATCGAGACCAGCGCGGTCGACCCCATAAACAACTGTCCCGCTCCCTGGTCCTTTCTTTCGATTCTTCTTTCTTCCAGCATTCAATCTTCCTGCTCGGGCGCGATCTGATTCAGCCCGACTTCCAAACAGGCACCGTAACCGGTGCTGTAACAGGAGAACACAATGTCACATACACAAAGCACCGATGGTGCTGGCAGTGCCGGCGACCATCCCACCCGCATATCCAGATTCCAATCAGAATTGCTCACTCGCAGAGAGGCTGCCGAATACCTTGGTGTAACAGCCGAAACCCTGGCAGTATGGCACTGCACGAAGCGCTATCCCATACCGGTGGTTAAGATAGGCAGGCTCGCCAAGTACCGCAAGTCTGATTTGGACGCTTTTATCCAGAGCCGAGTAATAGACGCCTGACGGCGACCGCTCATCTTTTCCCAATCATATCAACACAACTGGAGGATGCATGAAGGCATTTCACAATCCCCTTCAGCTCTTTTCTGTTCCTGAAACTGCAAAGCTTCTCAACCTCTCTGAACATTGCGTCCGGCGTCTCATCAAAGAGCGCAGACTTCCAGTAACCAGAGTCCGGCAGAGAGTGATGGTGTCATCCACGGCGATCGCCAGATTCATCAAGAAGAACACGTTCCGCGTGTTCGATGGTGATGGCAACTGCTCGGACATCGTCTTCAAAAGCTGAGTCTCGAATAGAGATCCACCACATCAAATCCAGAGGATTTGCAGGAGCAAATCCTTGAAATTCCACGGAGTACAACATGGATCACCGCAAGAACGTAGAGAACTTCCTCGCCGGTCGAGGGTTCGAAATTCCGCTTACAGAAATGGAAAGTTTCTACGACGCGCTTCTACTCGCCCTCGACGAGATGGGCGAGCGAATCATCACTCAAGTCCAGGACCCATTAGGACTTGCACGAGCTCTTATCGATGCTGGCAGAGAGAGCGTCATCGAGAAGACGGGCGACAGACAAGGCGAGCGAGCGCTCAAAATCGCGCTGCGAATAGTCAGGCAAGTCGCTCCCGACGACAACGAGCTTCTCGCTGAGAATCTCCGACTGCTCGGGATCATACTCTGCCGTCTCGGCAAGCACGCTGACGCTCAGCGCTGCAAGATAGAGGCAGCATACTGCGCACAGCGCGCCGGGCTCTCCTGGTAAGCAAGCGCAAAAGGCAGGGGGCATACAAGCCCCCTGCCGCTTCCTCATTCGGTGGCAATCAGCCACCAATCAACGACGTGTGAGGAAACGGATATGCCCATCCACACAGCAAACTATGAAGAATGCTACAAGATACTCGAACTCGAATTCGGCGCAGCGCTCTCAGAGATTAACAAAGCCTGGCGCCGCCTCTCCATGATTCACCACCCGGACAAACACAACACCAATCCTGCCCGGTACCAGAAGGCTCTGGAGCAGCAAAAGAAGATAAACAATGCGCGAGACGTCCTGCGCAAGTGGTTCGATCAGAATCCGGGCGCGGTACCACCACGGCCGGCACCCGCCGCTGGAGAACGCTCCAGCAGTACGCAGGAAACATCAGGCTCCAACCGGTCGCGAGCTGAAAAGCAAGGACAGAGTCGCCAACAGGAATATTCGTGGAATGACACTCGCCGAGGCTCTGACAGAAGCCACACTGGTGGTGGTTACAGGAAAAGCGGCTCTGACCCCTACAACTGGTTCCGCGATTGTACGCCTCCGCAGCCAAAGACTGGCTGGTTCACGCCACCGGCCCAGTCGATGACTTTTCTACAGAAGCTGATCAAGAAGCTGGACTCTATTCTCGAAGACCCAAATATCGTTGGCGACCCCGTTTTTCCTGCTCTCTTTCTCTTCATGGTCGGGCTCCTTGTTCCGGCGTATGCTTACGCAAGCGCCATTAACCTCATTTTTCCGGAAATGGCCGGTCACTATCCTGATTGGCTAGCCGGGGGAGTGCTTGTCGCAGGCATCGGCACCACCGTTGGATTTTTCTGGTGGTACTTCATCGAAAGCGAATTGATCAAGCTCCAGGACCAGGTGTTCTACTACGAGACAACTGGCAAGCCGGACGACTTGATCATTCGGCTGAAGGAGATTCTTGCTCGGAACAGCCGAGAGAATGCGGTCTGGAGATTCTCGACCACTGGCGCAATTTCATGTGCTGAACTTATCTTCGACGAGGAAATAATCCCGGACGTTCTGCGCAGTCGAAAGATCCGGCTTTTGTTCCAAGTGAAGAGAGCTGGCACCACAAGTATTCTCGCTGTTTCCTTCCGTGTTTCATCTCCCGTCCACTCATTCGCCTGCAACAAGATAGTGCGAGCGATATTGAAGGACTTGAAGGCGACATACACTCTTCTCGACTGAGCGCACTTACGGGCGCTCGCCTGTTCCTCAATTCTACCGGCTTGGCGCCCTGGTGCGTCAAGCCGTTTCCGTTTGTTCTCCCGGAACGATGTTTAGCACTTATTTGTGCACGCAGGGGCTTGACGCGGACTCCAAGCCGGTCCTGCCACCAGGCGGCGAGCGCCGCCTATGCACCAGTGTGGAGGACAAACGATATGACTGTTGTTCTTGAGAAAAGCCGAGCGTTTTCCGCTGACAAGTCGATGGAAGAGGTTTATTCCAAGATTCGGAGGATGGCACACTGGCACTGTTCCTTGCCGGATGACGTTGATGATGTCACTCAGGAGGCCGCCCTGCGCATCTGGATGAATGGTGGGCTTAAGGACGGTCTCTGCCGAAGACCGTCGGCATGGATGAACGCCATAGTCCGCAATGCCGCTATCGACTTGTATCAAAAGCTAGCCAGGGAGAACCGCTCGGTGAACCGGTCTTTCGATCTCTCCACTGGACGGTCTCAACTTGATCCGGATGGGAGCACCAGGGAGGTTGCCGCTCCTGACGATGTTGCCGAGCTGGTCGAGCGCAGGCTGCTTCGGCAGCGGGTGCTCTATGCCCTCAAAGAAATGAAGCCGGAGTATCGGCAGGCGCTACTTATGGTCGCTGAGGGCCGGAGCTATTTGGACGTGGCTTGTGAGCAACAGATTCCTGTCGGGACCGCGCGCTCCAGAATCTTCCACGCACGGCGGCGTATGCAGGAATTGGTCGCCGAGTAACGTTCACCTTCCCAGGAGGAGCTGGGCCTCGTCCGCAGCTCCTCCTTGCTCCTTTGCAGATGAATTCCGCCCTCCTGCCTTTCCTATCTTACCGGCTCGGGAACTGCGTCAAGCCGACCTCGTTGTACTTCGGCTCAGTTCAACGAGTCGCTACTCGGTGATAGGGGCTTGACCCCTGGTCCGAGCCGGTTCCTCCGCACCGGCAGAAGAGCTGCCCGAAACACAAGCGGAGGTTTCAAACATGACCACTTCAAGGCCAAGTCTCGGACTGGAGCTCACCGATAACTCGAAGGCCGGACCCAGCTTCAGCCTATCCAGGACCCGATCTTGCATTAACAAGACCGCCGAATGCTGGCGCGCCTGCTATGGACACGGCATTAGATACCAGTCCAGAGGGGCGCAAACCAAGCGGCTGAGAAACTTCGAGACCGTAGAATATCTTCTCGACCACGGCGGCCCGGAGTTGCTGTCCGAGCATTTCATCGAGCTGATCGACCGGGCTCGACCGACAGGCTGGCTGATTGCCAGGTCGATGGGTACCACCACACCGCCGGTGCCATGGACTCTAAGGCTAATGGACGTGGGCGACATGTTCCGGCCTGATTTTGCACATGCTTGGCGGATCGCTGCCAGATCCCGTCCCGAATGCAGCCTATGGTTCTATACTCGTTCGTTTGTCGAGGATGCGATGTTCGCAGCGCTCACCGAACTAGCGGCGTTGCCGAATGTCCAGGGATGGCTCAGCATCGATGTCGACAACTTTGAGCTGGGTGTCCGGCGTTATCAATCCGCGCCGGCTGGAATCTGGAAGGTTGCCCTCATGCAGCCGCATCCGGAGCGCGCCAGCGCGGTGCTGATAGATACCATAGGTGCTGCCGTGCCTGCAGCAGACCTGATGATCTTTCCGGAGCACCGCGCCGGTCATCACGTGCCACCATTGCGATTAGGATCGGCACCGGTCTGTCCACAGGTGCTCGGTGCTCTGCCTCTTGAGAAAACTGCCGGTTGCCCGCGCCCCTGTCAGTCCTGCCGCCTCTGCTTACCTCAGTAGAACGCTTTGAGCCGGAAACCCCTTTTCTGTCTTCTATTCTGCGCGTCAACCTCAGAGCCCGATTGGTCCCAGAAAAACTACCAACTTGCCTACAGTACCAACCACTTCCGCTGTTGTATTGATACCGCGGACAACACCGTTCAACTTGTCTATGTTCTCACGTAGTCCCTGGTTCAAGTCTGACAATGGCAGGAGCGAATTAGCAAGCAGCCTCGTGTTTTCCTCCTCCTGAAGCTTATTGAGAGAAACCGCCCGAGCGTACAGTGACTCGGCTGCCGCGCAATACTCGTCATCGGTCGCATATCGATCATCAAGAAACATCTGTTCTGCAATCGCCTTTAACTCGTTTACAGAAGCTCTAAGCTGTTCGATCGATTCATTCTTCTCGCTCATACCGCACCCTACTTGCCTTTCGCGCCTGCCGTATTACCTTTTGGTTCTGCTGCCTCGACCAGCTTCTCGTAGGTCGTCGCGAGCTTGCCGAAAGTCTCAGACGGATTGTCTCTGGCTACCTCATCCCGAAACTTTGCCGCCTTCTGCATGTCCGCGAGCAGACTGTCGCGCACCGTCTCCGGCGGGCTTTCCTTCATCCGCTCATTGAAGCGCCTCCTGTAGAGTCCAACCAGCCTGCTGGCGCGCACTCTCGTTGCGGATGCAGAGTCATCGAGAGCGTGTTGCAAGTCTCGGCAACTTTGAACGAAGGTCGTCTTGTCTTTCTTGAGCACGTCCTTCGTCAGTTTACTGCCATAGATTCCGGCTCCAGCACCCGCTACTGGTTTGACTACTAAGCTTGCAGGATCCCAGAACTGGCCGAGTGTTGCCCCGAGGTTGCTAATTCCGCCAATCTTGCTTCCCGCCAGGTCCTTAGCCAGTTCCTTCATCTTTCCGTTAAGGGACTCAACCGTCTGGCCTACCTCCTCAGGGGATTTGCTGTTTGCCAGGGCGTCTATTCCTTTGCTATGGGTTTCCAGCAGGGTAGCAGTCAGCACCCGGACCTTGACACTCTCAGCTGGGTACTGCTCCGTCAAGCCGGTCTTAGAGGGCTGCTGGCCTTCTGCCGGCGGGAGATTCGACTCCCGTTCGATCTTTGTCTCTTCGATATACATCTTGCGATGGGCGTCGTTGAGGTTGGCATAGAACTTCTCGACCTGGGCTGCACTCCCGCTTGCCGTGGAGCCAAGCTCTGACGCGAGCTTCTGGATCTTCTTATCGCCGCAGCCGGCCAGAAGGAGCACCACCAGCATGCCGAGCACAGTCTTTGCCTGGATCTTCATCACCGAACGCCCTTTACCCTTATTGCATCAGTGTTTCCTGTCTCTCGGTGGGCACGGATCGTTCCCGTAGCTATCCCTGTCCTGGATCCGCCCATCTCTGCCATGGATAAACAGCTCGGACTGCTGCTGCCGCGCCATGTTTCGCGCCCAATTAACAGCGTCCACTTTCAAATCGAACTGGCGGGACAGCCTGTCGGAACCAGCGGCACGCACGCCCCATCCGCCATCATGCGGTACCACGTGTTGATTTCGCGATTTTGACATATAATCCTCCTGTTAGGTTAGCTTAACACTCGACAACCGATATAATGGATTATACTATGAAAAATGTCAAGATCAAGCAATTCCGTGACCACCGGGGCCTGTCGCAAGAACAGCTCGGGACTCACGTCCGCGTGACCAGACAGACTATCGCCTCCTGGGAAAACGGCGACACGACACCCGATCTAGGGCAGCTCTTAAAGGTAGCGGAGGTCCTCCAAGTTCCTGTGTCTTTGCTCCTCGGTGAGGGAGCTAAGCACCAGGAGCCTGCAGGGCTCTTGTTCCGAGCAGACGACCCGACCAAGCTCACAGTCGCTCTTAGGGAGCTATTGTCAAAGCGGGCAGCAGACTACACATCCCTGGAGCACCTTCTGGGAGAGACTCCTGCCCTGCCGGAATCCCGCCCGATGGACCTATATGATGAATACACTGTCTATGAGACTGCCGCCACGGTCCGCGATTGGCTCGGCGTCGGCAACACCGCCCCTTTGCGAGACCTTTTTACCCTGCTCGAAAACCGCGGGCTGAAGGTAATCTTGCACGAACTACCCACTGAGCTTTCGGGGTTCTCTGGCTACACAGAGGAAGCAGGCGGCGTTATCGTTGTTAACTCTTCGCACCCTATCGAACGACAATATCTGACAGCGGTACACGAGTTGGCTCACCTGATCTTCCATCGCAAGGAATATGCCTCTGCCCAGGCGGTGAAGGCGAAGCGCGGAGATCCACGTGAGAAGGCAGCCAATCGACTGGCTGGTGCGGTCATGCTTCCTGATGCAGTCGTTCGGGCAGAGCTCCACGCATACAAAGACCGCTGGATTCCCGAGCCTCTGCTCGTGGACATTAAGCAGAGATACTGGGTCAGCATGCAGATGATCCTCCTCAGAGCCGGTCAGTGCGGAATTCTCACTGAGAAGCAAGCCGGAACACAGTTTGGAGCACTGAAGAAGAAGTACCCTGGTGACGAACCGGGGCAGCTTCCGCTGGCTCCGTCCCGTTTGGGGCGCCTGGAGCGCCTCACGTACCGCGCCTTGATGGACGAAGAAATCACCACTTCACGTGGCGCTGAGATCCTCGGCATTCCGCTTGCGGAAGTCCGAGAGCAACTCCGCTGGTGGATGGAAAGGGAGTCGTAGGACCAGTGATCTTACTGTCTGACGCGAACGTGCTCATGGATCTTGGCCACGTGCGTGGACTTACCTCTCTTACGCAACTGGCGCCAATTGAGGTTCTCGATGTCGTCCTTCACGAGTGCCACCACCACTCTCAGCCAGGGCTCGTAGACGAGGTGAGGGCAGCAGGGATCAAGGAGATCAAGGCTCAAGACTCCTGGCTGACACATATCCCGCCCGCCATTAGCGTGCGCCTGAGCTTTCAGGACCGGCTCAACTTCGCATACGCGCGAAGTTTTTCTCGCACGCTGTTGACCAACGAGCGCCAGTTGCGTCTGACGTGCCAACACCATGGTGTCGACGTCCACGGAACGCTTTGGATAATCGAACAACTTCATGTCCAACGAATTCAACCTCCGAAGAGTCTCTGCGACTGGTTAGATGTCCTGTCGGTCCTCGACCGGCGTCTTCCCGAAGCCGAGATTGCGATCTTGAGGAGAACGCTCGGCTGTAAGTAGCATCGAGACTGTAATCAATGCAGATGTCTCCAGGGAGATGATCCGTAAGGAATCATCGTGAAAACGACCCTTTTGCAGGTCTTTTCATTTTTGGAGTCCGGCGCTGGGCGTTTGTCGATCTCTCGCCCGTGGCTACAGGTCTTGACTTGCCGCGCTGGATGTAAGGATGGCGACGCCGGGCGAGATGACGGGATGAGAATGGCTGGCAAATCCGCCGCGCCATCGCCCTTTGCGATTGTAGCGCGGCGTCAAGACGCCCCGGTGCCGTATCATCTGGGTGTTTTGGCCGAGTCTGGCTCGGCGCAGGCTCGAATCCAGGATGAGCTGTCCGCGGCCGGGTGCCTCGGCTGGCGCCAATGCCTATCCGGTGCGGGAAGCGATGGAGAGCGGGGAGGGGCAAATTCGCCCGGGCGCGTGGGACCGGGCTGCTCCGCTTGTGTAGAATCATGGCCCGTATTCCCGCCCGGTACGTGTGATGTCTGATACAGATCAACCCTTCGACCACGTTGTCTACCTTGACCCGCATGGCCATCAGACTGTGTACGATGCCAGCTCGTCCAGTCAGGACCTCCAGCGGCTCCTGACCGTTTACTCGGAGGAGTTTACCGAGCAAGAGGCTGCGGTCATTCGGGGCTGGATCGAGAATAACCAGGAAGGCGGCGCCGGACAGCCAACCGCAGGCGAGCACCAGCAGGCAAAGGTGATAAACATGATGCGCCACAAGCTTTACGAGCGGGAGAACAAGTAGTTCCCCCCAGCCCCCAGGGGCGCCCGTGGTAAAAATGCGCGGTCCCCGGCGCTGTTACGGACCTCGCTCCACCACAGGTGGAGCTGGTCCCGGCATCGGGGTGCTGGCATACGGCGGCTACGCCGCCTGGATTGCGCCTCAGTGCCACTTCGGCGCTGGCGCATGGTAAATGGTGGCGCCCGTCAGAAGCCGAGCACGCGTAGATCAGCTATTCAACCAGCAGCGGCCTGCGCCTGGCTGTTGCACCGGCTCCGCGCTTTATGCCTTGCGTCTTGCGGGTTGAAGGCGAACAACTTTGGAATCGCTCTTGCGTTCCTCGACTTTGGGCTCAGCCGCGTTCCGCTTGCAGGCGGTGCACAGATGAACCTCATCGTCCGTCATCTTCGACAGGACCTCGAATAATCTGTCTGTCTTCGTCTTTGCCGTCAGGCAATCGAACACCCAGTCCATCCGGGTGAGCGGGACGATACAGACGAGGCGGTTATCGGCGTCGACAATGGCGCCCACGGTAGAATCTAACCCTTTGACTTTCATCGGGTTGCGCTTGGTGACGAGTGTAAGCTTAACTTCCACGTGCGTTCCTCCAGAGTTCACATGTTTGAAAGCCGCCGGCGCTACTCGCTCGGCGACTAGAATACGTGCTCGACTTCTGGGGCGTTGCGTTCGGGCGAGCGGTATGCCTGCTCCTTCCACCAGACCCAGTCTCTCAAAGATGAGCCCGGACGGTTACCGGAAAAACCCTGGGAACAGTTCCTGAAATCGCCTGGAAACATTCGGCAGCGGCACTCGTCCTGATCACGCTCGCATCGGCCCAGGAGTCTTTCCGGTGCCATAAACAGTGGAACCGTGCCGCCGTGTCTCTAAATTTTACCGTCGTGGGAATCGCGTCAAGGCACCGGAGCATATGCTCACTCTTTGGTTGCGGCGCTGCGCGCCGATCGCCTATCCGCTCCGCTATCCCTCCTCTCCGCTTCGCTTCGTGCCTTGACACACGTGGCACGACGGTGAGGCCTTTTTGACGGCGACAGCCGATACAGACTCCTTGGAGGACAACAGAATGAACAACTCGATCAACCTCATCGGTAACGTGGGCAATGACCCGGTGGTGACCACCTTCGAATCGGGAAGCAAGGTCGCGAAATTCTCGCTGGCGGTGAAGGAATTCGCCGGTGACAAGGGAATCAAGACCATGTGGATCGATGTCGAAGCCTGGGGGCAGAACGCAGAGCGCATCATCGAGGTGGTGAAGAAGGGACGCGAGGTCGCAGTGACCGGGCGCCTGGCCATCAACACCTACGACAAGCAGGTCGGTGGACAGACCGTCAAGATGAGCAAGGCCGTGGTGAAACTCCTCGGGTTTCATGCCTGCGGTCGCAAGCAGCAAGTGGAAGCCGATGAGGCGCTGACGGAAGACACCGCCGGAGACGCTGACGCTGGCAGCAAGCGCGGGAAGCGCACTGCCGCGTAGCGCACCAAATGGGAGCGGGGCCGATGAGGTCTCGCTCCCATTTTCTTGGCTCACAATTGATATCCGCTATATATCCGACTTCCAGACTGTCGCGCAGACGGAGAAATTCGCTTATTCTAATGCTGAAGCCTGCACCTAATCGGAATGTCCAGCTAATGAGTGAAGAGTTAAGTCATCAGCTTGTGGAGCTTGTCTATCAGGCGGCCTTGCAATCCTTCTGGAGGAAGGACGCTCTCAAAAGATTCTTGCGCCGATGCGGGATATCCGAACGATATATAGCTAGACTCAGCAGTGCGGAGAGAAAGCGAGACTGGCTCGATCGGCTTTTCCCAGACCTAGAGAACTCAGGAAACGGTAAAAAGGCGATTGTAAAGATGGCTGCCTTTCTATCCGAACAAACCTCTTTCCCGGATCTTGAGACTTGCGAAGACTCCGAAGACAAAATCCGGAAAGCACGCGTTGCTGTTAACAACCTGCAGGTCTTTCTCTCCAAGGCAAATCTCGACAAGCAGAAGGGTTCATCCGAAGCAGTCCCAGAGAAGACCCCTCCACTCCTAGTACGCGCACAGGCAGCACTTAAAGACCTGGAAGCCCAACTCCAATGCTTAACTCCCCAACTGGGAACGCAAAAAGGCGGATACGACTTCCAGACTTGGTTCTATAATTTTGCTGATCTAATGGAAATCGACAATCGGCGTCCATATGTGTCGAACGGTAGGCAGATTGACGGATCTCTCACAGTAGATGGCACCACATATCTGGTGGAGCTGAAGTTCACGAAAGAGCAGGCGTCCGCCACTGATGTCGACTCGCTCAAAGCAAAGGTGAATTCCAAAGCCGACAACACCATGGCTGTGATGGTTTCCATGTCCGGCTATTCATCGACAGCAATGTCCGAAGCGAGTTATGCTCGAACACCGCTACTCCTGCTCGACTATAGCCATATCTACTTGGTGCTCGGAGGCTCCATTTCTCTATCAGACTTGATTCGCCGCCTACGACGACACTCGTCTCAAACTGGAGAGGCTCTTCTGCCCGTAGCAGCCTTTGGCGAATAGGCTGTGGCATAGGCCGCTCGCCGAGCTTAGAATTGTACCGGGTCTCACCCGGCGTCAAGCCCTGGACCGCTCCTAACAGCATGGGGCTTCAGGTTAACTTTGCCCCACCCGGCGCGGGTGAAGCAAAGTTGAACCTGCCGCCACGGTTCCATCACGGGCTTGACACCTGCATTATCGACCAGCCCAGTCACTTGGCCGGTAGCCCTGTTTCGTCGGCGATCGGTTCGACCAAACGGAGGTACACGCGATGAACGTATTCGACGAAATCCTGACGCAAGCGGAGCTGGACGAGTTGTACGAGGAGCTGAAGCAGGAGCGGGAAGCATATCGGGAGCAGCAGCGTGCTGGAATCGACATGATCGTTGTCTTCGACGACAGCGACAGAGATCAATTCTGCGGTTGCTACAGGGCGTGTTACTGAGAGATCGGGCGGTAGTCGAGAGATTGCCGCCCATTTTTTCTGCTCGCACATCAAGATGGATCATGCCCGACCGTGGTGGCGCGGAGCCGGCACCGACGCGGACGAGCAGGGTGGCGGGCGGGCGTGGTCCCGGAGCAGAGGGAGCGTGGCGACCGGCGCGCAGGTCCGGAGCGACCCCTGGGTGGTGACGACGATCATCTTTCCGGTGTCGTGAGGGGGAGTGGAGGCAGGATAAAGGCCGCGGTCCGTTATCCGGAAATGCTTATCTGGCAAGGCTTTTCATGCACCGCGGCCGACGGTGCCCGCAGTTTGACGCACCGCGAGGCAGATCAATACGCCAACCCGCGCCATCTTTGGGCACCGCAACCAACAGTCCTGGCTGACCAGTCGGGTGGTGTCACATTCAAATTGTACCGGCGGTCCCTCAATTTGCCATGACCGCAACACCATCGACATTGCCGGTGGCACAAATCAATCGCCACCGGCGGTGCCTTATCCGCAAATGCGGGCAGATTCCCGCGAGAGTGACACCGCCCCCTCCTATCCCACGGCGGCCGGTCATTGGGAGAGTCAGTCACGGCTCTCGTGGCTGCAGTTAGGTCGATTCGTCCGCGCCGCAGCTTTATGCCGATTACATCTCCACCGCCAGGCTGGCTGCGGCTTCACCTGCCGTTCCTTTTCCTCATCGCCAAGCTCAGGAAAAACCCTAGAGACGCAATCCGCTACCTCGGGAGAGAATAGTATTGGCGGCTTGAGGCACCGCGTGCAAAGCCGCCCGCTTCTGAAGAACGCAGATTCTTCCTTCTTCATTCACTTCTCTTTTCCATCGCTTTTCTGATTGTCTGCTGGTTCCAGTAGAACAGCACAATCACAGATTCTTCAAAGCCTTCAACTCATTCAAATTGAAGCCGTCGCCATTTCCAGGCTCATCATGCTGGTACGGACGGCTCTGAAACATCAAAGGAAACGACCATGCCACGAAAACGGACATTCGTGGACGTGACGGTAGGACTTCCCTATCCTGACGTCCACAAGTTGAACGAGATTGCCAAAATACAGGGCGCGCCGAGAAGCGACATCATACGCCTGGCAATCACGCAGTTTCTAGCTTCCTACGGGAAGCAGCCTGAACAGAAATACGAGAACATCCTCGAAACCAGGCTCCGCAAGATGGAGAACCGGCTTGCTGACCTGACGGTGTTAGCCACAAGAGCGTCCGCCCAGACGCTGTATTACATGACCCTGCCTTACAGCCGAGGCGGATTCCCAACGCGGCCGCTCAAGGAAGAGGCATTCCAGAGCCAGTGGGAGAAGAGCCGAGCATTCGCATCACAGTTCCTGCGAAATGCGTCGACCGACCTCCGACCGGCAACGCCGGACAAGAACAATAAGGCGTCATGACCACGGTGTTCTCTCTTCTCTGGGAGGAAGGGCGGAACCGCAGGCGAAACGGAAGTGGAGGAACCCCGAAGGTCGAGGTTGTCGGCGCACAGTCAAAGCCAGTAAGACTCAAAGGCACACGACGCGCCGTCAGCAGACCGAGGGGCTATCTCTCGACCAAGGCGAGCAGAGTCAACTCGATCGTAAAGTCGAAGTACGTGCGCCGAAGCCGCGACTCACAGAGACACATCATCCAGCATGTCTATTACATCGCTGAGCGCAACCAGCGGGAATGGGAGAAGCGCCAGTTCTTCAGCCGAGACAAAGTCGACATCGACCGGGATACAGTCATCCGGCACCTGAGCACCCACCAGGGACGCGAAGTGTCAATGCACAAGATGATTCTCTCACCCGGCGATAACTCCGTGAGCCTCACCGCTTATGCCCGCGAGTGCATGGACAAGCTGGAGCAGACGCTCGGATACGAGATTGACTGGTTCGCCATTCAGCACGAAAACACGGAACACTACCACATCCACGTGGTGATCGCCGGCAGAATCCCCGACCAGGAAAGGAGGGTCGATGAAACCGACAGGGACGAATTAGAAAAGCACCTCGCCAACTGGGCCAAGCACATGGAGGGGCGCGATCTTAAAATCTTCCGCCACAATCTGGATACCCTCCGAGAAGCTGGCAACGACTACCTCCTGAAGGAGCGCTCCATTGATCGAGCCCTGGATCTGGCAATCGAAAAGGAGCTGGGGCTCGACAACTGGACCCACGACCGATACGTCGAGCGCGAACTCGGACTGAAGATCTGGGACCAGGACAAGGAGTATGTCGAGCGCGAGCTAGGCCTGACGACCGGCGAGCAAGATTACTGGATTCAAAAAGGGCTCGGGCTCGGCACCACCGACGCCGACCGAGCAGCCATGAGAGAGCTTGGACTCGGCAGATTCTATGACCTCGGGCGACCATTCACGAACGACATCGACGCAAAGGAGCTTTACAGACTCGGGCAGGAGCGAGGAACAGGTGCGGACGACCGCGAGCTTGTGGTGAATGACCCGCTCGGAGACAAGCTGTATCAAGAGACCACCGACAGATCGCGACCAGGCCGGGAGCAAGACGAGCGAGATCCCCTGGAGACCAATCTGCCGAGACTCATGCTTGACCTTCAATCCGCTCCATCAAGCCGATCCGACCTAGGAGCCTGTGCCAAAAATCCAGGAGCTGTACGGCCAGGTGATATGCTGCGTATATAGCCAGCGTCTGCGCGCGAGAGCAGTAGCCGCTGGAGGATGGGGTGGAGTAGCATCTCAGCATCGTTGG
>Ga0226835_1000250_pt1 | contig 82663 bp, 70 predicted proteins | sample LAC_MetaG_1_FD_163627 | JGI IMG/M metagenome (GOLD analysis project Ga0226835, IMG submission 163627) | Anaerobic ammonium oxidizing microbial communities from anammox membrane bioreactor (MBR) in UC Berkley, California, United States -... | ecosystem: Engineered > Bioreactor > Anaerobic >... | reverse complement strand
TTCCAGCACCACTTCTGCTTTGAATTCCGCTGTAAAACTCCGTCGTGCTTTGCCCATTGTAGCTTCTCCCTTTTCTGGACTCTAGTTCCCTCTTAGCTCCATGTCCAGTTTTTGGGGTCCACTACACAACACCTGTTCACCTCCCCCATGAAGAGGAAGGGGCTTGCAAGCCGCTTTTCTCCCTTCCCCCCTCGTGGGGGAAGGGTCGGGGATGGGGGGCGGCGGGCACAGGTCTTTCAGTTTGGGCAACCAAGTGAACAGATACCCGGCGCAGGAAGGGGCGCGCGGCTGGCCTTGCACACCGGTTTACCTCACCCCCTGCCCCCTCTCCGAGCGGGGGTGAGGTCAGCCGGGGCGCAGACGCACGGCTTCTCAAACGGCCACTCGCCCTCGCCGGGCACCGGTGCCCCTCAGCGAATCTGAAGCGCGCATGGAAAACAGGCCGGGCACAGTGAGGCAGGAGGGAGGAACCCCCTTGTGCAATTTCAACAAATGCCCGCTGGCGGCATACCGTACAATTGCCCTTGTTGCATCACAATCTGGCAATGCTCAGGACAGCGTAACACTGTAACAGCTTGGGTTTGGCGAAAATTGAGCAGTGTGGGTACCATAGCCATCCACTCTTAAATGTTACTCCCTACAGGTCCGCGGCGGGCTGCCCTGGCGCGCCCGCGTTGGGACCGGCACCGGTAGTCTGTATTCGTCGCGCTGACCTGGCAATGCTGCGGAAGGAGGTGCCCCTGTATCTGTGCTGGCGAGAACACCACCCTACCAGGCAGCCGCATGGCTCGACAGCCTTTCGCTTGCAAAACTGACGTCACACACCGTCCTGCAGTTCGCTGAGTTCGTTTAGTTTGAGGAGAGAGCACACCATGCACAAGAGCAAGTCCCTACGGTTCCTGTTCCTGCTGGTCAGCGCCCTGCTCGTCGTGAGCGCGCTGCCCGTGCAGGCCCAGGATGGCGGCCAGGTCGTCGTCAAGCCTGGCGAGAAAATCAAGATCGCCATCGCCACTGATCTGACCAACGTGATCCCCGAATTTGGGTTGGACATTGCACAGGCAGCCCAGACAGCCACCTGGTTCCTCAACGATGCCGGCGGCATCAAGGGCTTCGAAGTCGAGACGTTCGTCGAGGACGATCGCTGCTCCGGCGATGACGCGACGACGGTGGCCAACCGCATCGCTTCCGACCCGCAGGTGGTAGCCGTGATCGGGCACATCTGCTCTGGCGCGACCATCGCCGCCTCCAACGTGTACGAAGAAGCGCGCATCGCCATGATGTCGCCCAGCGCCACCGCGGTCGAAGTGACCTCGCGCGGGCTGACCGTCATCAACCGCACCGCCCCGCTGGACAGCGTGCAGGGCGTGTACGACGCCAACTACATCTACAAGATTCTGGGCGCGCGCAAGCTGGCCGCGCTGCACGACAACGATACCTATGGCCTGGGCCTGGCCCGCGCCGTCGCCGATGAGTTCGAGCGGCTGGGCGGCGAAGTGGTGGCCTTCGAAGGCATCAATGTGGATGACCAGGACTACCGCCCGGTGCTCACCCCGCTGGTGGCGCTGGGGCCGGAAGTGATCTTCTTCGGTGGCTACGAGCAGCAGGCTGTGCTGCTCATCCCGCAGAAGAACGACGTGGGCCTGGGGGACGTGATCTTCTTCGGCCCGGATGGCATCAAGGGCGAGGCGACCATCAGGGGCGCTGGCAATGCTGCGGAAGGCGTCTATGCCAGCTTCCCGCCCGAACTGGTCTATGAAGATTTTGACGCTAAGTACGAAGAGCTGTTTGGCGTCAAGCCGACAGACCTGGGGCCGTTCCACTACCATACCGCCGACGCAGCGGGCATGGTCTTCGCCGCCATTGACGCCGTATCAACGGTTGACGGCGAGGGCAACCTGGTCATTGACCGCGAGGCGCTGATCGAGACCCTGCGCAATACTACGGACTACGAAGGGCTGACCGGCACGCTGACCTGCACCGAGAACGGTGACTGCGGCGCGACCATCTTCGCCATTTACGTGGTCGAAGACGGCGAGTTCATCCAGATTGAAGTGCCCGAAGACCTGCTGGAGATGGAAGTAGAGTAGTCTCCGGCGAGCCGGGGGGATGGTGCCGGGTGCATGCAAAACCCGTCAGATAGGGGCGTCTGGAGGGGCGTATCGCGATACGCCCCTCCAGGACAGCCCTTCGCTCGGTCTCAGGCGAGTCGCTGCGAATCTTTGCATACGCCCACCGCGCCTACCCCATAACCTAATGAATCAGGCCAGCGCCATAATTGCGGATTCTGTTATGGCGCTGGTACAATTTTTCACCCAAGACGCGCACGCATTAGGTATTACGGGTCCTACGGCGCACTCTCACCCATCCCCTAGTCTCACAGGCAGCGCGGGCTGCGGCACGCCTGCAGATGGAGGATCATCATGGCGCAGGTCACCCAGACTCGCCGGTTAGGGCGCATCACACTCGATGCTGATCGGCTCAGCAGCCAGTATTTCGGCTGGGGGGCTTTGATCGCCACGGTACGTATCTTCTGGGTCATCGCCCTCACCTCCGGCCTGTTTGGCACGCCAGCCGATGATCTCTATCGGACGGTGAGCGATGCGCTGGGCAGCTTCCTGTGGGCCTATGCCGCGGTGGGGCTGGTCGCGCTGCTGGCCACGCTATACAGCCGGTCGCGCGGCGAAGAGCCTGTCTCGTCCACACGGCTGTTCATCAATTATCTGGGCGTCATTTTCTTCCTGGCGCTGTCGGCGCGCGTGGCCAGCGTGGTGCAGGCCGACCCGGCGCGCTACCCGATCACGCTGTGGGGCCTGCAACTGGTCAACGGCCTGGTGCTCGGCGGCGTCTACGCCCTCGTCGCGCTGGGCTATACGCTGGTTTATGGCATCCTGTTCATGATCAATTTCGCGCATGGCGAAGTGCTGGTCATGGGCACGTTCGGCGGGTGGTTCGCCCTGACCTATGTGCTGAACCTGGGCGACGGCACGTTCGAAGTCGGCGCGGCCAGCGTCGCGGCGGTGCTGCTCCCCCTGCTGTTCGCCGTGCTGTTCTTGCCACTGGAGACTCTGGCCGCGCGCGCCGGGCGCAAACGCACCGCCCGCGCCGCCGAGCCAGACCCCACCTGGGTCCTCACCCTGTTCAGCCTGCCCGTGCGCTTTCTGGTCGGCGCGCTGATCGGCTACGGGCTGCTGCAGGCGTTGGGCGGCTTCGCCCCGCACGTCTACGAAGCGATCACCACCATTGTGGCGCTGCTGTTCGTGGTGGCGGTGGGCATGATCGTCTCCATGCTGGTGGCGATCACTGTGGAGCGCATCGCCTATCGCCCGCTGCGCGGAGCGCCCCGCCTGACCCCGCTGATCAGCGCCATTGGCGCTTCTTTCTTCCTGCAGCAGGCCATGCTCAACGTCTTCGGCCCTTCAAAGCGGGCCTACAGCCGCCCCAAGCTGATTGATGGCACCATCAATGTGCGCATTGGCGACCTGGGCACCATCCCCGTCACCAAGACGGGCATCATCGTCGTCGTCGTCTCCCTGGTGCTGATGGTGCTGCTCTATACGTTCGTGCAGCGATCCAAGACCGGGCGCGCCATGCGCGCCGTGGCCGAAGACAAGCCCACGTCGGCGCTGATGGGCGTGGACGTGAACCAGGTCATCGTCATCACCTTCGCCATCGGCGCGCTGCTGGCGGGCGCGGCGGGCGTCATGATGGGCTTCCACAACCAGTCGTTCAACTTTCGGGCGGGCTTCATCCCCGGCCTGAAGGCCTTCACGGCGGCGGTGCTGGGCGGCATTGGCAACATCCCCGGCGCGATGTTCGGCGGGTTCTTCCTGGGGCTGGTCGAGGCGCTGGGGCCGACCATGCTCGGCATCAACGCCGAATACAAAGACGTGATCGCCTTCAGCCTGCTGGTGCTGGTGCTCGTCTTCCGACCCACGGGCATCTTCGGCGAAGTGCTGGCGGAAAAGAAGGTGTAGGCCATGCTTCAGACACGCACCCGACAGTTCGTCGCCTCGGCGCGCGAAGGGACTCTTTCCGGCTTCACCGTCGGGCTGATCATCATCTTCCTGATCCTGCTGGGCGTCCCGGTCAACCTGACCAGCATCGCCCTGCCGTTGTTCCTGCTGGTCGCGCTGATCTTCGGGGTGCGCCTGGCGCGCCGCCTGCGCGAGCACGGCATCGGGCATCTGCTGGGCAACGCCCTGGCCCTGGGCCTGGCTGCGGCGCTGCTGGTGTTCCTGTTCATGGCGCTGATCAATCGCTGGCAGGAGCGCAACATCAAGGTCAACGACTACTTCTACTCGGTGTCGCCCCAGACCATGACCGTGCTCTCTGGCGTGCCCGCCAGCGAGCTGTTCGCCAACCCCGCGCGCGATCCGCTCACCGGCGCGTACCCGGAAGGCAAGCCGCTGCGCACCAACCCCATGCGCCTGACCTTCGACTCGGAGACGGGCCTGGAGCTGGTGGACATCAACCTGGTGATCGGCGGCTTCTACGGCTTCCTGATCGTGCTGATCCTCGCCGGGCTGCTGGGGGTGCTGCTGGTCTGGGGGTTCAGCGTGGCCCGGCTGGGAGACACCTGGAAGCGGACGCGGGCCTATCTGGCGACCAGCCCCCAGGCGCACAGCGGGCTGCTGCTGCTGCCGCCCGTCTTCTTCGCGCTGCTGTGGCTGACCGTCGGCCACGGCACGTACCGGGCGGCGACCGGCACGTACAGCACGATCAACCCCATCATCAACCTGGGCGGGAGCGCCCAGGAAGTCCAACTGCTGATCGGCTTCGCCATCATCCTGTTCGGGCTGGTCGCCGTGCGCGCCGCGCGGCCCACCGATGTCGGCCTGAGCTACCGGGCGCGGCTGGCGCTCTGCCTGGGGATCATCGCCGTGATGATCGGCCTGGGGCTGTGGCGGATTATCGGCAGCCGCACCTACTTCCTGGCGACCTCTAAGGCGCTGGGCGGCAGCGAGACGATCAGCATCGTGCTCACGCTGGCCGTTGGCGCGCTGCTGGCTGTGCAGAACATCGTCGGGCTGCGCACGCCCGGTCGCTTCGAGACGCAACTCGCCGGCACGGGGGCGATCCTGGCCGTGCTGCTGATGCCGCTCTACCTCAACCAGGGCCAGAACGACGTGATGACCATCGTGGGCATCAACGTCATGCTCGGCCTGGGGCTGAACATCGTGGTGGGCTACGCCGGCCTGCTGGACCTGGGCTATGTGGCCTTCTTCGCCCTCGGCGCGTACTCGTATGCCTTCCTCTCGTCCAACCAGATGGCGCTGGGCGCGGACGGCAAGCCCACCGGGCTGAAGTTCGCCGGCAACGACGAGATGGTGATCAAGCTGGCCGGGTGGGTGCCGACCACGATGATCGTCACCCTGGTGGTCGCCTACCTGGGGATTCGCATCTGGCGGCGCCGCCCGCCGGCAGTGCGCCGGCCCTGGGAGCGCCAGCGCCCGCTGGTGGCCTATTCGGGGCGTCCGGGTGGCAGCATGACCGCGCTGATCACGGTGACAGCCATCCTGCTCAGCGCGCTGGTGGCCTCGCTGTTCGAAGGGACGGGCCTCTACGATCGGCTGTTCTCCAAGGCTTCCCCGTTCCTGGTGGGCATCATCATCGGCACTATCATGTCGCTGCTGTCCGGCATCGCGCTGGGCATTCCCGTGCTGCGCCTGCGCGGCGATTACCTGGCCATCGTCACGCTCGGCTTCGGGGAGATCATCCGCCTGCTGTTCACCAACCTGCGCGACTACACCGGCGGGCCGCAGGGCGTGCTGGAGATTCCCCGGCCCCTGCCCGCCGGGGCGACGGGCGGCGTGGGCTACCTTTCGATGGTGTACCTGGTGCTGATCGGGGTGGGAGTGATCGCCTTCTTCTCGCTGCGCCTGAAGGGTTCGCGCACGGGTCGCGCCTGGAGCGCGATGAAGAGCGACGAGGCCATCGCCCAGTCTGTGGGCATTCACCTGGTGCAGTCCAAGCTGACGGCGTTCGCCATCGGCGCGGCGTTCGCGGGTATTGGCGGCGTGCTGTTCGCCGCCCGTCAGCGCAACATCTATCCCAACGACTTCCGGCTGGACGTGTCTATTGAAGTGCTCAGCCTGGTCATCATTGGCGGCATGGGCAGCGTGCCGGGCGTGATCATGGGGGCCATCGCCCTGATCGGCGTGCCGGAAGTGCTGCGCCAGCTTGAGACGTACCGCATCATGGTCTTTGGCGCGCTGCTGGTGGCGATGGTCATCCTGCGGCCCGAAGGGTTGCTGCCGGCGCCCGTCGTCCAGCTTCGCGAGCGAGCGCGTTCCCTCGCACAGAGCCACTACCGGCGAGAAGGAGGCGAAGTATGACGGACCGCAGCCATGCGCGCGAGACACAGCCTGTCCTGCAAGCCACCGGCGTCACCAAGCGGTTCGGCGGCCTGGTGGCGGTGGGCGACCTTGACCTGACGATCATGCCCAACCAGATCGCCAGCGTGATCGGCCCCAACGGCGCTGGCAAGACGACCTTCTTCAACTGCATCAGCGGCTTTTACACGCCCGAAGAAGGCGAGATGCGCTTCCTCGGCCACCCCATCCAGGGGTTGCGCCCCGACCAGGTGACGGCGCGCGGCATCGCCCGCACCTACCAGAACATCCACCTGTTCAAGGGCATGACCGTGCTCGAAAACGTGATGGTCGGCGTGCACCCCAGCCTGCGCAGCACGCCGTTGGGGGCGCTGCTGCGGCTGCCGCTCAACAACATTGAGGAAGACGCGACGCTGACTCATGCCTATGAGCTGCTCGATTTCATGGGCCTGGCCGACGTGTCCGATGTGCTGGCGACGAACCTGCCCTACGGCAGCCAGCGCCGCCTGGAGATCGCCCGCGCCCTGGCCAGCGATCCCCACCTGCTGCTGCTCGATGAGCCGGCTGCTGGCATGAACCCGCAGGAGACCGAGGAGACGATGCATTTCATCCGCCGCCTGCGCGATGAGCGCGACCTGACCGTGCTGCTGATCGAGCATGACATGAACGTGGTGATGAACATCTCCGACCAGGTGACCGTGCTCGATTACGGGCGCAAAATCTCCGAGGGCACGCCAGAGTACGTGCAGCGCGACCCGCTGGTGATCGAGGCTTACCTGGGCACCGCAGCCGACGAAGTGGACGTTAACCTGCTGGCGACGTAGCGACAACTGCCCAAAGGAGCGCGAACATGGCGCTGTTGGAAGTCGAGAACCTGCACACCTACTACGGCAAGATTCACGCCTTGAAGGGCATCTCGCTCTCGGTTGAGGAAGGGGAGATCGTCACGCTGATCGGCGGCAACGGCGCAGGCAAGACGACCACGCTCAACACCATCTGCGGCATCGTGCGCGCCGCCGAAGGGCGCGTGCTGCTGCGCGACGAGGACATCACCCTTCTGCCGCCGCACGTCATCATGAGTCGCGGCGTGGTACAGTCGCCGGAAGGTCGCAAGATTTTTCAGCGCCTGACGGTGATGGAGAACCTGGAGATGGGCGCCTACAGCCGCAACGACGTGCACGGCATCGCCAGCGACCTGGAATTCGTCTTCGAGACGTTCCCCCGGCTCAAGGAGCGTCAGAAACAGCTTGGCGGCACGCTCTCCGGCGGCGAGCAGCAAATGCTGGCCATTGGCCGCGCGCTGATGGGCCACCCGCGCATCCTGCTGCTGGACGAGCCTTCGATGGGGCTGGCTCCGCTGCTGGTGCGCGACATCTTCCGTATCGTCAAGTATCTCAACGAGCAGGGCACGACCATCCTGCTCGTCGAGCAGAACGCGCTCATGGCGCTGGCGGTCGCCCATCGCGGCTACGTGTTGCAGACGGGCAAGATCATCCTGTCCGACGAGGCGACAACGCTGCGCGAGAACGAGATGGTGCGGGCCGCCTACCTGGGCGAGCATGAGGGGGCAGCCTCCCTCAGGAGCGAGAACCGGTGAAACGAGCGAGCGCCATCCTCCTGATCGCCCTGATCGCGCTGTCCGGCGCCCTGCTGACCGCCTGCGGCAGCAGCCCGCGCGCCCGCGCCGACGAGTTCGTCGTCTACCTGCCGGCGGAAGTGGGCGACTGGGAGCGCAATGACAAGGAGACGGTCCGCCTGCTGGCGAACACGGTCGCCAGCAAAGGCCACGTGACGCTGGTCTATGAAGGGCCGGATGACGCGCTGGCCTACGTCGTCGTGGAGGCGCATCCCGGCGTGGACGCCGCCGAAGTCGCGCTGGTCACCCGCGAGCGCGAGCTGCGGCTCGACGGCGTGGCGCTCGACCGCGATCGCGCCCCGCAGAAAGCGACGGCGACCGTCGGCCAGACGGCGCTGGTGCGCTACGCCCTGTTCCAGGAAGCAACCATCGTCGTCGAGATTGACGCCATCGCCGCCGAAGAAGGCGCGCCGGTCGGCGACGAAGCCTTCGACGAGCTGCTGACAATGGTGCGCAACGCCTACGCCAAAGTCGCGGGCAAGTGAGCGCGGGGCGGTCGCGCCCCTCTCACACAGGAACGCGCCGCCGGCCTCAGGGCCGGCGGTTTTGTTTGCCGCGGCGGGATGGTTTGAGAAGCCGCGCGCCTGCCTTTGCCCCCATCCCCGGCCCTTCTTCCACGAGAGATGCTGTTGGCGAGATATTTCCACAGGGGCCGCAGCAGAACAGCGCCTCATCCGTCCCTCAGCCAGGGCAAGGTTGCGCACACGGGCCTTTCGTGGGTAGCATGGAGAGCGTTGCGCACAACTGACAACACCCTCTTTCTGAGTTCTGGCGCGAGGACGGACCCTATGGCCAAGCATATCGGTATTCTGACAGCGGGCGGCGACGGCCCCGGCCTCAATGCGGCCTTGCGCGGCGTGGGCAAAGCAGCGTTGGGCGCGTATGGCATGAACGTGATCGGCTTCCGTGACGGCTTTCGTGGGTTGATGGAGAACCGTACCATGCGCCTGGATCGCGCGGCGCTGTCCGGCATCCTGACCATCGGCGGCACCATCCTGGGCACCAGCCGCGACAAGCCACACCGTATGCCAATGGGCGACCAGGACATGGACATGACCGATGTCATCGTCGCCAACTACCACAAGCACAACCTGGACATGCTGGTGTGTGTGGGCGGGGGCGGCACGCAGAAGAACGCCTTTCGCCTGATGCAGCACGGCCTCAACGTCATGACGCTGCCCAAGACGATTGACAACGATGTGGCGCGAACAGACGTCACCTTCGGCTATGACACGGCGCTGGGCATCGCCACCGAGGCCATTGATCGCCTGCACAGCACAGCGCACAGCCATCACCGCATCATCGTCGTCGAGGTCATGGGCCACAACACCGGCTGGCTGGCGCTCGGCGCGGGGGTCGCTGGCGGCGCGGACGTGATCCTGATCCCGGAGATTCCCTACGACGTGGACAAGGTGGCCGAAGCCATCCTGGAACGCTACCGGGGCGGCAAGGCGTTCTCCATCGTGGCCGTGTCGGAAGGGGCCATGTCGCGAGAGACCGCCGTCGCCCTGGACGAGGCCAACAAAGCAGTGGCCAAAGCGAAAAAGAAAGACAATGAAGACAAGCTCGCCATGGCCGAAACACACCTGGCCGAGGTGGAAGCAAGTCGGGTGGGCAATACAGTCCGCCTCACCCAGCAGCTTGAGCAGCTCACTCGCCTGGAATCGCGGGTGACCATCCTGGGACACCTGCAGCGCGGCGGCACGCCCTCCGCCGCCGACCGGCTGCTGGCGACGCGCCTCGGCACAGCCTGCGCCGGCCTGATTGCGCAGGGCGTCAGCGGCGTGCTGGTCGCCGCGCGCGGGGATGGCACCGAGCCGGTGCCGCTGGCCGAAGTCGCCGGGCAGCGCAAGGTCGTCCCGCTCGATCATCCCTGGCTTGAGAGCGCGCGGCGCATCGGCACCTGCCTGGGCGATTAGCGTCGTGGGCGCGCGCCGTCCCCTGGCGGCTTTGCGCGACGAGAGGGTCTCATGATCGTCTTTCTCGCTGCGCTGTGGATCGGCGGGACGCTGGCGCTGTCCGTCCTGGCGCTGGCCTACGCCGCGACGGTGCCCCTCATGCGCCGCCGCGAGCCAGACCCGCCCGATACACCCGCCAACCACGATCTGCCCGGCGAAGAGGTGCAGTTCACCAGCCGCGATGGGCTGTGGCTCGGCGGCTGGTGGATTCCCGCCGCCGGCGATGCGCGCGGCACGGTGGTGCTGTGCCCCGGTCAGAATGGCAGCCTGGACAAAGACATCCCCCAGGCGGTGCCGCTGCAGCGGGCGGGCTTCAACGTCCTGCTCTTCGACTTTCGCGCGCACGGGCGCTCGCAGGGCAGCCTGGTGACGCTCGGCGCGCTGGAACAGGCCGACCTCTTCGGCGCGCTCGATTACCTGGAAAGGGAGCGCGGCGTGGGGCAGGCGGGCGTGCTCGGCTTCAGCATGGGCGCGGGCGTGGCCTTGCTGGTCGCCGCGCAGGATGCGCGCGTGGCCGTGCTGGTCGTGGACGGGGCCTTTCCCCGGCTGGCGGGCCTTCTCCAGAGCTATCTGCGCCTGCGCGGCGTGCCGGGGCCGCTGGCGGGCGGGTTCGCGCAGATCGTGCTGTGGGTGGCAGCGCTGCGAGCGCAGTACGAGATTCACCACGCCGACCCCATCACCCTGGCGGATCGCATCAGCGCGCCGACGCTGTTCGTTCACGGCGAGCGCGATCCCTTCGTCCGCACGGACGAGGTGCGCGCGCTGGCCGCGCGCGTGGCCGGGCCAGCCGAGGTCTGGTCGCTGGCGGACTGCGGTCACCGCGAGGCGAACAAACGGCACCCGGACGAGTACAATCAGCGGGTGGTGAGCTGGTTCGCGCGGCATCTGGCGAACGGGGAGGGGACGCTCTCTCAGCGCGACAGGTGAGCGCCGGAGAGCGCGGCGCAAACACAAGACTTCCGAAGTTTGGTGAACTTCGGAAGTCTGATTCCTAGGCCGGGGACAGCGGAGCAGCGCCTTACCGCACCGACTCGTGGGCTTTGCGCCCGTAGACGCGCTCATAAGCCTGGCAGTAGGGGCACATGCCGCCCTCGACATACTTGACGAACCAGAACGCCAGCCCGCGCCCCTTGCGGCGAGCGCGCGAGCATATGGCGCATTCAGCGCATTTCTGGGCCATTTCGCGATCCTGGTCGGTGATGACTTGCGCATTCATGACATCTCCTCCTTGCTCTGAGGCCGCTTGAGAAGCCGCGCGCCCGTCGCTGTCTCCCTCCCCGGCCCTCATTCCCACAAGGGGCAAAGGGAGAAAAACGCCCCTGCTAAGCCCGTGCGGGGAAGGGTCCGGGGCAGGGGACAAGTTCCCAAGCAGCCTTTCATCTCTAGGTAAGTACGCGGCGAACACCTGGAGAGTTGCGCGGCGAGGTCCACGCCCGGCGCGAAACAGCGCGAGCCTGCTATAATGGGGCGCAGTTCCGCCGAAATAATGCTCTTGCGAAAGGTGCTCAGCGATCATGGCCAGATTCATTTTGGCGCTGGACCAGGGCACGACCAGCTCCCGCGCCATCCTCTTCAACGACGCCGGCAAGCCGGTCTCCGTCGCCCAGCAGGAATTTCCGCAGCATTTCCCCAAACCGGGATGGGTCGAGCACGACCCGCACGACATCTGGCGCTCGCAGCGCGACACGGCGCACGCCGTGCTCGAACGGGCGCGCGTCGCACCGTCCGACGTGGCCGCCATCGGCATCACCAACCAGCGCGAGACGACCGTCATCTGGGATCGTCGGACGGGCGAGCCGGTGTACAACGCCATCGTCTGGCAGTGCCGGCGCACGGCGGCCCTCTGCGACGCGATCAAAGCGGACGGCTTCGACGCGACGCTGCGCGCCAAGACCGGCCTGGTGACCGACGCCTATTTCTCCGGCACGAAGGTCGCCTGGCTGCTGGACAATGTGCCGGGCGTCCGCGCGCGGGCCGAAGCGGGCGAGCTGGCCTTTGGCACGGTAGACTCCTGGCTGCTGTGGAACCTGAGCGGCGGGGCGCTGCACGTCACCGATGTGAGCAACGCCAGCCGCACCCTGCTCTACAACATTTACGCGGGCGACTGGGACGACGAAATCCTCGCCTACCTCAAGATTCCGCGGGGCCTGCTGCCGCAGGTGCGCCCGTCCAGCGAAGTCTATGGCGAGACGGTGCCCAACGTCTTCGGCACGGCCATCACCCTGGCCGGCATCGCCGGCGACCAGCAGGCGGCCACGTTCGGCCAGGCGTGCCTCAGGCCGGGCATGGCCAAGAATACCTACGGGACGGGCAGCTTTGTGCTGCTCAACACAGGGGGTGAGGGCGTGCCGTCCAGCTCTGGCCTGCTGACGACCATCGCCTGGCAACTGAGCGGCGAGCCGGTCATCTACGCGCTGGAGGGCAGCGTGTTCATCGCCGGGGCAGCGGTGCAATGGCTGCGCGACGGCCTGCAGATCATCCGCAGCGCGCCGGAGATCGAGACGCTGGCGGCGGGCGTCGAGAGCACCGACGGGGTGTATTTCGTCCCGGCCTTCGTGGGGCTGGGCGCGCCGCACTGGGACCCCTATGCGCGCGGCACGCTGGTCGGCATCACGCGCGGCACGACGCGCGCCCACATCGCGCGGGCGGCGCTCAACGCCATCGCTTTGCAGTCGAAGGACGTGCTCGACGCCATGCACCAGGATTCCGGCATCACGCTCAGCGCGCTGCGCGTGGACGGCGGCGCGGCGGCCAATGACCTGCTGATGCAGATTCAGGCGGATGTGCTCGGCGTGCCGGTGCAGCGCCCCGCCGTCACCGAGACGACGGCGGTCGGCGCGGCTTACCTGGCCGGGCTGGCAGCCGGCTTCTGGCCGGGCGTGGAAGCGCTGGAAGCGGCCTGGTCGGTGGAGCGCACCTTCGAGCCGCGCCTGGCCGCCGCCCAGCGCGAGGCGTTGCTGGCGGGCTGGCGGCGGGCCGTCGAGCGGGCGAAACATTGGGAGAATGGGGGATGAGCCGTTTTCAGCGATCAGTCTTCGGCGGTCAGATCAGCGGTAGCTAAGCGCCTCCCCCACTCCAAACTCCTCCCCTATGAAGAGGGGGGGGTTGAAAGCCGCTTTTCTCCCTTCCCTCCTGGTGGGGGAAGGGTCGGGGATGGGGGGCGGCGGGACAGGACTTTCAGCCTGGGCACCGAGGTGAACAGATTACGATCAGCCCCGTATCCAGGGCGCACTGCGTGCGCGCGGCGAGTTCTCGTTGCTGGCTGCGCCATTCAAATCACCCGTGAGGAGATGAAACTACCCGATGCATTTTGAAAACTACTGGATTCCTCAGAACAGCCGCTATCCGCGCTGCGTGGATGGCCGGCCCGTCGCCGCGATTCTGGAGCGGGTCGGGGATCGCTGGGTGGTGACACAGCGCGGCCCAGAAGCCTGGCGCGACCTGGGGCCGCAGTTCCCCGGCGCGACGCTGCTGTTCGTGCACGCGCTGGAGGAGCTGGCCGGTCTGCCGCGCGAGCAGGCTTTTGAGATGGCGGAGCGAGCTTCGCTGCGGGCCGGGCTGAAGTGCGCCTTTCACCTGGACGACAACCTGGGCGAGTATCGGGCCGATCACCTGGACGACGAGGCGCTGGTGGCGCTGGCCAGCAGGTACCAGCGCGGCTGCGGCTATGCCCAGGTGGTGTGGGGCGACGGCATTGACACCGTGATCGGGCTGGCGCGGGGGCGCGGCTGGCGTCTCTACATCGTCGCCGGCCCGCACTTCGAGCGCGGCGCCACCATCAACCGGCGGCACGGCACAACGTTCGACGCCTCACACGCGGCAAGCGACGGAGCCGGGCATTTCAACCTCGACATCTCCGAAGCGCGCGCCGTCTTCGATCACCTGGAGACGCTGCTGGGCCAGCGCGGATTCGCCGTGCGAGCGCAGACGTGGCTGGAAGAGTCCTTCCGCGCGGTGATCACGCAGTTGGGCGGGGTGGACGCGCCGGAGGATGTGCGCGAGCGACTGTGATCGCGCCGCAAAACGCGCCGCAGAAGAGACGCCGGTGAGCGAGCAGACAGTTCTGGAAGGCTTCATCTCGGTGCGCGCGGCGCTGAAGGCAGGCAGCCGCCCGATCCAGGCGATCTATCTGCGCCACGACAGGCGCGACCGGGGCATCGCCTGGCTGGAGCGCGCCGCCGCCGCCGCCGCGATTCCTGTGCGGCGTGTCGCGGCGGACGAGATTGACGCGCACGCCGGGGGTCGCACGCACGGCGGAGTCGTCGCGCTGGCCGGGCCGCGCCGCTTCGTGACGCTCGACGACCTGGCGGCGGATAGCTCGGCGCCCTTCGTGGCCATGATTGACGGCGTGGAAGACCCGTTCAACTTCGGGCAGGCGGTGCGCGCGCTCTACGCGGCGGGCTGCGACGGGCTGGTGCTGCGCCCGCGCAACTGGTTAACGGCGGCGGGGGTGGTGGCGCGGGCCTCGGCGGGCGCGTCGGAGTGGCTGCCCGTCGCCATCGCCGAGACGGTAGAGGCGGCGGCGGAGCATTTCCGGGCGCGCGGGCTGCGCGTGACCGTCGCCGATGAGGAGCGCGCCGTGCCCCTCTACGACGCCGACCTGACCGGCCCGCTGTTCCTGATCATCGGCGGGGAGAAGCGTGGCATCACGCGCTCCTTCCGCGATGGGGCCGACCTGCGCCTGGCCATTCCCTATGGCAGCGCCTTCGACCAGTCGCTGGGCACGGCGGCAGCGACGGCGGTGATCGCCTTTGAAGTGCTGCGGCAGAGACGGAGTCGCCAGTGATCAGCAGCCAATTCTCAGCCACCAGCAATCGGCGGCTGGCTGATGAGAAGAGAGATCATACCAAGACCAGGCGTTACGGATCACGGCTCGCTGAAAGCTGATCGTCCTTCAGGTGGAGCAGCCCATGTCCCCCGACGAGTTCTCATCCGGCAAGCCGCGCGTGACGCGCGGCCCGCGGCGCGGCGAGGCGACCGAGAGCGTCTACCGCGGCGCGTTCATGCGCTCGCGCCTGGAGGTGGCGTTCGCCCAGGAACTCGACCGGCGCGGCATCGTCTGGCAGTACGAGCCGGAGCGCATCGGGGGCGGGCGCTACCTGGTGGACTTCTATCTGCCCGATCTCAAATGCTGGGTGGAGGTCAAGGGGCGCTTTGAGGCGCGCGACGACCTGCTGCTGCCCAACGTCGCCAACCACCTGCGCACCGAGCGCGGCGAGCGGTTGTTCCTGTTCATGCGGGCGCGGGCTTTCCGCGTGACGTGGCGCGGCTTCGAGCCGCTGAGCCTGGGCGAGTTCTGGGCGGCGCTGAGCGATACGGCGGACGCGGCAGGCGAACCGCTGGACTATCTCCGGCGGCGCAGGCAAGCAGGGGAACCGGACGATAAAGATCGCTGAGACGGGAGGGAGAGTCCGATGCGCGTGATCCTGGTTCGGCATGGCAAGGCGTCGAAAGACCCGAAGTACGCTCGCGATGAGGATCGTCCGCTGACCGGACGCGGCGAATCCGAGGTGGCGGTGCTGGCCCAATGGCTGGCCCGCGCCGGCATCACCGTTCACCAGATTCGCCACAGCGGACTGTTACGCGCCCAGCAAACCGCCGACATCTTCGCCAGGCAGATCAAGCCGGCGGGCGGGGTGGTCGCCGTGCGCGGCCTGCTCTTCGACGATCCGGTGGACGAGCTGGCCCGCGAACTGGCGCTGGAGACGGAGCCGGTGCTGCTCGTCGGGCACAACCCCTTCATGGAGCGGCTGGCCGCCGCGCTGCTGCGCGCGGACGCGGCTCAGCCGCCGGTGTGGTTTGCGACGAGCAGCACGGCTTGCCTGGACTATGTGGATGGTTTCTGGACGATCAAATGGGTGCTGCACCGCGAGCTGGCCGAGGCGGGCAGCGACGCGGGCGAGGGATGACGGCGCCTGACGGCGACTCGCTGGGCGCCAGACCCTTCATTCTGACCCCTCCCCTGACTTGCGGAGAGGATGCTTAGGGGGCGGGGCCTGGCGCTGCGTTAGACTTCCGAAGTTTGCGCAAACTTCGGAAGTCTGCCCTTCGGGCGCTCGCACGCCACACATCGGGGCGCTGCGCTGCTGCGCCCCGGAGCATTCCGCGCCATCCCCACTCAACCGCGCCGCGCCCCCCTGTTCGGCCCGTTCTGCGCGGCAAAATGTGATAGTTGTTACTGACAGAGCGCAGCCTGGCGTGCTAAGCTTTCGACCAGACTGCGTTTTATTTTTTGTCAGGGTAGGAGAATTGCCTTGACCACGACCTCTGTGGATGTGCTGATCATCGGCGGCGGCGCGACCGGCGCGGCGGCGCTCTACGACCTGGCGCGGCGCGGCGTGCGCGCCCTGCTGGTAGATCAGCTCGACTTCACGACCGGGACATCGGGGCGCTATCACGGCCTGCTCCATTCCGGCGGGCGCTACGCCGGGCGCGACCTGGAGACCGCCCGCGAGTGCATCGTCGAGAACCGGGTGCTGCGCCGTATCGTCCCCTTCGCTGTGGAGGATACGGGCGGGCTGTTCGTCGCCACGCCCGCCGATCCCGCCGACTTCCCCGCCCGCTGGCTGGACGGCTGCGCCAAAGCGGGCATCCCCGCCGAGCCGCTGAGCGCGGCCCAGGCTCGCGCCGCAGAACCCGCGCTGACTCACGACATCACCGCCGTCTACCGCGTGCCGGACGGATCGGTGGACTCCTTCGACATGATCCACGGCTTCGTCGCGGCAGCGCGCGATCTGGGCGGCGACGCCTGGATTTATCAGCAGGTGACCGCGCTGCTGCGCGAAGGCGACGCCGTGGTCGGCGCGACGCTGCGAGACACGCGCAGCGGCGAGGCGCGCACGGTTCACGCGGCCTGCGTGCTCAACGCGACCGGCCCCTGGGCAGGCGCCGTGGCGCAGTTGGCCGGGCTGAACGTGAGCGTGAAATTCGACCGGGGCGCGATGATCGCCATGAACACGCGCTGGGTCAACACCATCGTCAACCGGCTGCGCCCCGCTGCTGACGGCGACATCCTGGTGCCGGTGGGCACAGTCTGCGTGCTGGGCACCACGTCCGTCCACACCAGCGCGCCGGACGATTACCGCGTCGAAGCGTGGGAGGTGAGCAAGATTCTGGCCGAGGCCGATGTCGTCGTGCCGGGCATCCGCAACGGGCGAGCGCTGCGCGCCTGGGCGGGCGTGCGCCCGCTCTACGAGCCACCCCAGGCCGGTCACGACGAGGCGCAGGGCCGCGAGGTGGCGCGCACCTTTTCCGTGCTCGATCACGCCGTGCTGGATGGCGTGCGCGGCCTGGTGACCGTCACCGGCGGCAAGCTGACCACCTGCCGCCTGATGGCCGAAAAAGCGGCGGACGCCGTTTGCGCGCAGCTTGGCATCAGCGCGCCCTGCAGCACTGCCGACGAAGCGCTGCCCATCCCCGCCGCCACAGCCGGGCGCTATCACCGGCTGGATCACCGCCTGCACAAGCTGGAGCACGGCGAGATGCCCGGCGACCTGATCTGCGAATGCGAGATGATCACCCGCCCGCAGCTCGAGGCGGCCATCGCCGCCTATGGCGGGCAACCGGTGGCCCTGGACGACCTGCGCCGCGATCTGCGCCTGGGCATGGGACCGTGCCAGGCGGGTTTTTGCGGCGTGCGCGCGGCGGGCATTCTGCAGGCGGTCAGGGGCCAGGCTAGCGCCGAGGCGACGGCGGCCCTGGGCGCTTTTGTGGACGAGCGCTTTCGCGGGGTGCGGCCTTTGCTGTGGGGCCACCAACTGCGCCAGCTTTACCTTGACGAGTTGATCTACCGGCGCACGCTCGGCCTTGACCGGCTGCCCGATGAAGGCGTGTCCCAGGCGACGACCGCTGCGCCGGGCGAGGAGGCCGCCCATGGCTGAGAAACGCAAAGTGAACCGCTGCACCATTGCCGCCACCCAGGGCCGGGGCAGCGATGTGATCGTCATCGGGGCGGGCCTGTCCGGGCTGCTGGCGGCAGTCTATGCGGTCAAAGCCGGGGCGCGCGTTCGCCTCATCGCCACCGGTTGGGGCCAGCAAATCGTCAGCCCCGGCTGGATCAGCGTATGCGACCGCGCCGACGACGACGTGATTGCCGAAGTGCGCGGCTACGCGGCCCTGCACCCGGAGCATCCTTACGCTCTGGCCGGGCTGGATGCGCTGGTCTGCGCGCTGGACTTGCTGCAGGACATTGCTGAAGAGATCGGCGAGCCGGTCGCCATGCGCCCCAGGGATGGGCACAACCTGCGCCTGCCGACCATGCTCGGCGCGCTTCAGACGCCGCTGCTCGCCCCGGCGGGCATTGCCGCCGGCGACCTCACCGAGGTTGAAGAGCCGCTGCTGATCGTCGGCTTTGCCGGCTGGCGCGACTTCTATCCGGCGCTGGTCGCCGGCAACCTGAGCGCGCAGGGCATCGCTGCGCGCCCGCTGACGGTGAGCCTGCCCGCCGAGCGTGGATCGTGGGACGACTGGCCCGCCGATCTCGCTCGCCGCTTCGACGACTCTGCTTTCCGCAGCGCGGTGCTGCGCCAGGTTCAGCCGCAGGTCAAAGGCGCAGCCAGGGTCGGCTTCCCGGCGGTGCTGGGCATGGCGAGACATGCCGAGGTGCGGCGCGAGTTCGAGGCGGGCCTCGGCTGCCCAGTCTTCGAGATTCCCACCCTGCCGCCCAGCCCAGCGGGGGCGCGGCTGAGCAATGGCATCCGCCGCTGGCTGCTGCGCCAGCGAGCGCGGGTGCAGATCGGGCACGCGGTGTTGCGCGGCAACGTCGAGAACGGGCGCTGCACTGGGGTTGAGGTCGGCGCGCTGGGTCACGCTAACCCCTTCTACGCCGACACCTTCATCCTGGCGACGGGCGGGCTGTACAATGGCGGCATCCAGAGCGATGAGGCGGGCCGCCTGTGGGAGCCGATCTTCGGCTTCCCCGTCAGCGGGCCGCCGAGCGAAGGGCGCGCAGACTGGTATCAGGGGCGACTGCTCGCCGAGGGCGGGCACGCCATCCACGGGCAGACGGGGCTGCGCGTCAACGCGCAGATGCAGCCGCTGGACGGAGACGGCGCGCCGGTGCTGGAAAACGTCTTCGCCGCCGGGCACCTGCTGGCGGGCTTCAACCCGCTGACCGATGGCTGCGCCGAAGGTGTGGCCCTGGCGACGGCCTACAAGGCCGTGAGCGCGGCGCTGGCGGCGCGGGCGTGAGAGAGGGGAGACTTCCGAAGTCTGGCAGACTTCGGAAGTCTTAGGCGAAACGCACACTTGAGGCGGTGACTTCACCTATATCCTGTTTTCAAGCGACTGTGTTGAGTACGGATCATCATGACTGACCATTCAACCACCCTCATTGACCTGACTCCCTTCACGGCGGATCACTGCCTGAAATGTAATATCTGCACGTCGGCCTGTCCCGTCGCGCCGGTGACGCCGCTCTTCCCCGGCCCCAAGACGGTCGGGCCACAGGCGCAGCGCCTGCGGCTGCCCGGCGAGCCGTCGCCCGATCACTCGATTGACTACTGCTCCGGCTGCGGCATCTGCACACAGGTCTGCCCGCACGGCGTGCGAGTCATGGAGATCAACACGCAGGCCAAGGCGGTCATGACCCAGACGCACGGCATGTCGCCGCGCAACTGGTTCCTCAGCCGCAACGAACTTTGGGGCCGCCTGGGGACGCCCTTCGCGCCGCTGGCCAACTTCGGCGTGGGCAATCGCTGGCTGCGCCTGATCGTCGAGAAGACGTTCAAGGTCTCGGCGCGCGGGCCGCTGCCCGGCTGGGCCGGCTACACCTTCCGCGGCTGGTGGAAGCGCGAGATCAAGCGCCGCCCGCGCCCGCAGTCCGCCCCCGACGCGCAGCGCGTGGTCTACTTCCACGGCTGCTCGACCAACACCTACGAGCCGCATATCGGCAAGCTGGCCGTGGCCGTGCTGGAGCACATCGGGCTGCACGTGGAGATCCCGCCGCAGACGTGCTGCGGGCTGCCCGCCCAGTCCAACGGTGACTTCAAGGCGGCGCGGCGCTACGCGCGCACCAACATCGAGTCGCTGGTCGAGTACGCGCGGCGGGGCATCCCCATCGTCGGCACGTCAGCCAGTTGCATCACCGCGATCAAGGGCGACTATCAGCACGTGCTGGGCCTGGACGACGAGGACGCGCTGCTGGTCGCGGCCAACACCTATGACTTCATGGAGTTCCTGGCCCGGCTGGATCACGAAGGCCGCCTGCCGCGCGACTTCCAGCCGATTGAGGCGGAGCTGCCCTATCACGCGCCGTGCCAGCTCAAGGCGCACGGCATGGGCCGCCCGGCGCTGGACGTGCTCGACCTGATTCCGGGCTTGCGCTGCTGGGAGATTGACGCCGACTGCTGCGGCATCGCCGGGACGTATGGCTACAAGGCGGAGAAGCGCGAGATCGCCGAGGCGGTGGGCCGGCCCATCGCCGAGCAGGTGAGCGCGGCAGGGGCCAGGCTGGTCGTCTGCGACACCGAGACGTGCCGCTGGCAGATCACCTCGCTGACCGGGGCGAAAACCGTCCACCCGGTTGAGCTGGTGGCGCTGGCCTACGGCCTGACGGTGGATCGCTACACGCCGCCGCTGCGGGCGGGCACAGCCGCGCACGCCGCGGTGGGCGGGCTGTAGCTGCGCCGGTGATGCAGGGTACGTGCGCGATCTGTCACGCGGGGGCGTATTGCGCAATACGCCCCCGCGTGTGATGTGCGAGCGCTCGAAGGACAGACTTCCGAAGTTTTCGGAAACTTCGGAAGTCTGCTCTAAGCATCCCCTACTGCGCGACGTAGCCGCCGTCTACCAGGATCGGGTTGCCGGTCATGAACGTCCCGCCGTCCGAGCACAGGAAGACGACCAGCTCAGCGATCTCTTCCGGGCTGCCCATGCGCCCGATGGGATGAGCCAACTCAAGCTGCGCCTTGACTTCGGCGGGCAGGCCGTCGTCCACCATCGGCGTGTGAATGAAGGCCGGGCAAACCGCCGTCACGCGGATGTTCTGCTTGGCGTATTCGATGGCCGCGTTCTTGGTCAGGCCGAGCACGCCGTGCTTGGCGCTCACGTAGGCGGGCGCGGTGGCGAAGCCGACATGCCCCAGGATGGAGGCCATGTTGACGATGGCCCCGCCGCCCTGCTTGATCATTTCGGGAATCTGGTACTTCATGCCCAGGAAGACGCCGGTCAGGTTGACGCCAATAACCTTGTTCCATCCCTCGATGGAGTAGTCGGCGGTCAGGTTGGCCTCGCCGCCGATGCCGGCGTTGTTGCAGGCGAAGTCCAGCCGCCCGAAGGCCGCCACCGTCCCATCCACCAACGCCTTGACCTCGGCAGCGCTGGACACATCACACTTGATGAAGACGGCTTCGCCGCCCTGCTCCTTGATCAGGTGGACGGTTTCCTGGCCGCCCTCAACGTTCACGTCGCTCACCGCAACTTTGACGCCCTCGCGGGCGAACGCCAGCGCCACCGCCCGGCCAATGCCGGAGCTTGCGCCGGTGACGATGGCCACTTTATCTTGCAGACCGTGGAGACCTTTTCCGTTGTGAGTCATGATGTTTGCTCCTTGTCCTGTGAAACCTGCGCCGCAAACGTCCTCGCCAGGGCGATCATGGTGAGCATTGCGGCGTAGCCCTGATTCAACGCACAGTGAGATCGTATATTATTTCACAAGCAATGCCAAAGATTCCGTGAAAATCTGTATAAATTTAATAATATAGTGATTAAATATCAAAATACTGATGGATAGTTCCCCTGGCGCCGCCACACGTCGAGCATCAGCTCATAGCGGCTGAGGCGCATCCCGGTGTAAATACAGTTGCTCGTGGAGAAGATGTAGCCGCCGCCGGGCATCCCGTGTTCCAGCGCATAGCTGGTCGAGGCGATCACTTCGGCGTCGGTGCCCGTGTCCAGCAGCCCGCAGTTGACGTTGCCGATCAGGCAGACCTGCGCCCCACAGCGCCGCTTGACCTCGGCGATGTCCACGCCCGCCTGCGGGTCGAGCGAGTGCAGGGCGTGCGGATTCGCCTGCAGTAGCTGATCGAGGATAGGCATGATGTTGCCGTCGGTGTGCTTGATCGTGTAGAAGCCCAGCGCGCGGTAGGCGGCGATCAGCCGGGCCAGGTAGGGGGTGACGAACTCGCTGAAGAGGGCCGGGCTGAGAAATGGCCCCCGGTTGAAGCAGTAGTCGGTGCACAGGGCGAAGCCGTCCAGACCGCCATGCCGGGCCAGGCCCTCAGCCCGCTCCAACGCCGCCGCCAGCCGCGCCTCGGCCTCGGCCTTGATCGCGGCGGGTTCTTCGTACAGGCGGCGGCAGAACTCGGCCATCTGGTGCCCGTCGGGGATGCCCAGCGTGGCGTCGCCGTGCAGCATGAGGAAGTAGCGGTCGCCGCTGCGCTCACGCACCAGGTCAATCAGGCGGCAGGTTTCGTCGAGCGTGTCCGGGTTGAGGTGCAGAAAGATGGCGCTGTGCTCGAAGCGCTCGGCGGTGGCGATGTACAGGTCGGCCATGTCCGCCCGGTGAAGCTGGCGCTCGCGCTCCTCCATTTGCAGCCACTGGTGATAGCTGCGATGCTCCGGGTGGACCTTGCCGAAGGCTTCCATCGTCAGGAAGAAAACCAGCTCGAAGTGGGGCACGCGCCCGGTCAGCGGACGGCGTTCGAGGGCGGCGATGAAGCGTTCACGCGGCTGCATGGGACCTCCGACCTGGGATGATCGTCTTGCCGACTCCACCCGCAGCCTCGCTGCGCAGGATAAAGCCATGTAGGGGCAGATCGGCCAACCCGCCCCTACAAACGGTACCTTTTGCGGTTGTTGTATCGCACCAGGAAGACCCGGCGTGCGCCCCGCTAGATCAGCAGGCGCATCGGGTTTTCGAGCAGCTCCTTGAACACCTGCAGGAAGCTCGCCGCCTCGACCCCGTCGCTGACGCGGTGATCCACGCTGATCGTGACCTTCATCCGCGTCCCGACGCCAAGCGTGCCGTCTTCGAGCACAACGGGCACCTTCTTGGCCGAGCCGATGGCCAGGATGCCCGCTTCTGGCGGGTTGATGATGGCGATGAAATGATCCACATCGAACAGGCCGAGGTTGCTCACCGTGAAGGTGCTGCCCTCGATCTCGTGCGGCTTGACTTTGCCTTCGCGGGCGCGGGTGATCATGTCGCGGTGATTGTAGGCCATCGTGCCCAGCGACACCTTGTCGGCGTCGTAGGAAGTGACATTGACCAGCCCGCTGTCGAGCGACACGGCGATGCCGATGTTGATCCGTGCGTGGCGCACCAGCTTGTCGCCGTAGTAATGCGAGTTGAGGTTGGGGAAGCGGCGCAGGGCCAGGGCCGTCGCCTTGACGATGAAGTCGTTGACCGTGATTCTGCCCGCCTCGTCGGCGATGCTGGCGTTGATCTGCTGGCGCAGCCCCAGGGCCGCCGCCATGTCAATCTCGCTGGTGACGTAGAAGTGCGGCACGAACTGTTTGCTTTCGACCAGCCGCTGGCCGATGCGCGCCCGGATGCGGCTGAGCGGGATGACCTCGACATCTGGCCCGCTGGGAATCTCGGTGAAGGTGGGCATAGTCGGGCGCGGCGCTTCGGGCGGGATGGGCGGGGTCGCCGGGACCGCGGGGGCCGTCTTCGGCGCGACAGGGGCCGCTGGCGCTTTCGCTTTCGCGACCACGAAGCCCTCGATGTCCTTCTTGGTGATGCGCCCGCCGGGGCCGGTGCCCTGCACGTGGCGCGGATCAATGCCTCGCTCGTCGGCCAGGCGGCGGGCGATGGGGCTGATCTTGAGAACGCCATCACCGCCTGTCTCGGCGGCTTCGACGGGCGCGACTTCGGCGGCCTGCACCGGCGCGGCGGGAGCGGGTTCCTCGGCGTCTTCCGCAGCGGCGGCGGGCGCTGCTTTGGCGGGGGCGGCGCCCTCTGGCGGGGCCTCGCCTTCCGCGCCGACATAGCCAATGGGCGCGCCAACCGCGACCACATCGCCCGGCTCGGCCAGCAGTTGCAGCACGGTGCCCTCGACCGTCGTCTCGATCTCGATGGTCGCCTTGTCCGTCTCGATCTCGGCGATCACGTCGCCTTTCTTGATCGCCTGGCCGGTTTGTACCGTCCAGTTGACGAGCGTGCCCTCGGCCATGTCGAAGCCGAGCTTGGGCATGATGATGGGTTCGGCCATCAGACTACCTCCTTAACCGCCCGAATAATTTTCTCTGGGCTGGGCAGCGCCATCAGCTCGATCTCGTGCGAATAGGGCAGCGGGATGTCCATCGCCGCCACGCGCTTGACCGGCGCGTCCATCCAGTCAAAACACACGTCGTGAATCTGCGCGGCGACCTCGGCCCCCACGTTGAACATGGGCAGGCTTTCTTCGACGACCACGCAGCGATTGGTCTTCTTGAAGCTCTCGAAGACCGGCTCCAGGTCGAGGGGGCGCAGCCAGCGCAGATCAACGATCTCCGCCTCGATGCCTTCTTTGGCCAGCTCCTCGGCGGCGACCAGCGAATGCTCCAGCCCCTTCTGGTAGGTGACGATGGTCACGTCCGAGCCTTTGCGCTTGATGTCGCTCTTGCCGATGGGCAGCAGGAAGTCGGGGTCGTCGGGGACGGGGCTGCGCCGCTGGAGCATGGTGCTGTGCTCGACGAAGAGCACCGGGTTATCGTCGCGGATGGACGCTTTGAGCATCCCCTTGGCGTCGTAGGCGGTGCCGGGCACGGCCACATACAGGCCGGGGAAATGAGCGAAGATCACTTCCGGGGCGTGAGAGTGCGTCGCGCCAAGCTGCTTGCCGCCGCCGGTCGTCGTGCGGATGACCAGCGGGACGGTGAACTGCCCGTTGAACATGTAGCGCACTTTGGCCGCGTGGTTGATGATGGCGTCCAGGGCCAGGAAGGCGAAGTTGATCGTCATGATCTCGGCGATGGGGCGCAGGCCGGCCATCGCCGCCCCGACCGCCGCGCCAGCGATGACCATCTCGGAGATCGGCGTATCGCGCACGCGCCTGGCGCCGAACTCGTCGAGGAAGCCGCGCGTCACGGCGTAGGTGCCGCCCCACACGCCCACTTCTTCGCCCATGATGAACACGCGCTCGTCGCGCTGCATCTCTTCACGCAGGGCGCTGCTCAGCGCCTCGCGGTAGGTAATTGGTCTATCGGCCATAGCCCCCTCTAGTCAACGTACACGTGGCTGATCAGGTCTTCGTAGGTCGGGTTGTCGCTGCTCTTGGCGAACTCAACAGCGTCATCAATGGTTTGCAGCGCCTCGGCGTCGAGCTTGTCGAGCGCCTTCTCCACGCCCTTATAGGTCTCGGTCAGGTAGTGGCGGAAGCGCCCAATGGGGCCGCTGACTACGAAGGACTCGACCTCTTCTTTGGTGCGATAACGCTGCGGATCGCCCATGCTGTGCCCTTCCAGGCGATAGGTGAGCGACTCGACGAGGACAGGGCCGTGCTTGCGGGCGTATTCGGCGGCCTCGCTGACCGCGTCATAGACGGCCAGCACATCCATGCCGTCCACGCGCGGCCCCATCTTCATGCCGCTGCCGTCTTCGCTGCTGTAGGCCATGGCGCGGCGGATAAGCTCCTTGGCGCCGCTGGCGCGCTCGACGGCGGTGCCCATGCCGTACTGGTTGTTCTCGATCAGCCAGACGACGGGCAGATCCCACACGGCGCTGAGATTGAGCGACTCGTGGAAATAGCCGATATTCGTCGAGCCATCGCCCATCAGGGCCAGCACGACGCCATCCTCTTCCAGGTACTTCATCTTGAGGGCAATGCCCGCCGCCAGGGGCAGATGCCCGCCGACGATGCCGTAGCCGCCCCACATATGCAGCGCGCGGTCGGCCAGGTGCATCGAGCCGCCCTTGCCGCCGCTGACGCCAGTGCGCTTGCCCATCATTTCGGCCATGGCGCGGTTGGGGTCAACGCCGCGCGCCAGGGCGATGCCATGATCGCGGTAGGCGGTGATCACGTGATCGTTCGGCCCCAGCGCGGCCACCGCGCCGACGCCGGTCGCTTCCTGCCCAATGTACAGGTGCAGAAAGCCGCCAATCAGCCCTTGCTGGTACAGCTCGGCGCAGCGTTCTTCAAAACGGCGGATGAGCACCATCTGCCGATACCAGTCAAGCAGCGTTTCTTTGTTCGGTTTGGCCATCTACAGACTCCCCCAGCCAGCGTGAAAATGGGCGTTCAGGGTAACGCCCATGGTGAAGCGAACGAAATAGCGTTGTGGCGATAGGGAAATTGTACAAGATCGCACGACCGCTTGGCAAACGGAGTCGGGCGGCGGATGCGTGCAAAAATTAACAGAGACCGTTTGAAAGACCCTGGCGGGCGGGTTTACCTCCCCCCTAAATCCCCTCTCCACACGCGGAGAGGGGACTTGGCTCTGCACTTACGTCCCCTCTTCGTTGACGGCCAAACATTGTCCATAAGTGCCTGTATCTCCCAGTTCCGTCCCTGCGCGCAGTGTGGGAGAAGGGAGCAGGCCCGCCGCTCTCTTCGCCTTCTCCCGTGTGGTATTTTGGCGAACGAAGCACGCGCTGGTTTCGTCGGGGCGCTGCTCTGCTGCGGCCCCGTAGAGGCGTATTGCCATACGCCCCTACGGAAGCATTTCGCCAACAATATCTCTCGTGGAAGAAGGGCCGGGGATGGCGAGGCACGCCAAAGACGGCGGGCCGCTCAGCTACGAGCGACCCGCGCGCGTTCAGAACAGCTTTGCCCAGAGGCTATTTGCGCTGGCGGATCTCCCGGCCCCAGAACGCCAGGCCGAGCAGCGGCGCCAGAATGCAGAAATCGAAGACGCCCGCTGCCAGCGGCACCAGCCCGATGATGGCCACCACGACCCCGCCAGTGCCCTCGAGCACCAGCAGGCCGATCAGGATCAGCGCGATCCCTACGACGATGCGCAGCCAGCGCCCCATCGAGCTTGCCAGGAAGTCTACGAGTGCCATATTCGGTGCTCCTTGTATAGTCTGCTAGACGCATAGCTATCCGATAGGCAGGTTGGAGGGCGTTTGAATCTCTCCAGCACTACAATGAAGTAACACCGTCGCCGGTCTGGCGCTACGCGGCTCGCTCAGCGCGCCCGCTCGTAAAAGCGAAACCGCTTGTAGACCGTCCCGTTATGAATGTCGCACAGGCGCTGCATCGGCTCGTTCGTCTCCAGCACCCAGCCGCCATCGGCGGAATACCAGCCTGTCTGGGGCGCGAAGCTGAGCGCTCGCTCGTAAAGCTCGCTGAACAGGGCCGCTTCCACGCCGATGCCGCGAAACTCGGCGCGCACGCCCATCAGCGGGATGCGCAGCCGCCTGATCTTGGAGCGCGCTTTCCAGTGCCACAGGATTTGCAGCTTGGTCAGCAGCTCCGGCTTGCCGGGGCGGGGATAGGCCAGGTGCAGCACCTGGTTCATGTCCGGTATGCCCAGCAGAAAACCCGCCGGCTGACCCTTGACCTCGGCGAAGACGGCGACGCGCTTGTCGTAGAACGTGCCCAGGTTGGCCACTAGGTCGTCCAGCTCGGCGTCGGAGAAGGGCACGAAGCCCCAGTTCCTCTCCCACGCCTGGTTATAAATATCCTTGAGGATGGCGAATTCCTGCTTGAGGCGGCGGCTGTCTGGCGGGCGGACGGTGATGCTGCGCCGCTCGTTGTTCTTGCGGATGATGCGCAGCATTTGCTGCACCCGCTCCGACTGGCCAACGTTTTGCAGCGTGAAGTGGTAGCTCCACAGGTCCATCACTTTGGCGAAGCCGGGCGCGTTCTCGATCAGGCGCTGGTAGTAGGGCGGATTGTAGGGGTAGAGCACCAGCGGCGGGTCATCGAAGCCCTCGATCAGCACGCCGCATTCCTCGTTGGTGGAGAAAGTCGCCGGGCCGCGCAGGGCGGTTGCCCCTTTCGCTGCGACATAGTCCGCCGCCGTTTGCAACAGGGCATCGGCGGCCTCCTGGTCATCGGTCACCTCGAACGCGCCGAAGAAGCCGATCTGCTCGCCCTGGAACTTGTTGTGGCGGTGATTGATGAAGGCGGCGATGGTGCCCACCACCTGCTCGCCACGCCGGGCGATGAAGTAGTCGCCCTCCAGGTGCTGCCAGGTGGGGTTCTTGCTCTTGTCGAACTTGTGGCGCTGCATCGAGAGCAGCGGCGGCACCCAGATCGGGTCGTCTTTGTAGAGCATCCAGGGGAAGGTGAGGAAAGTATCGAAATCGGTCTTGCTCTGAACCTTGTGCACGGTCACCGGCACAGGCATGGGCGCAACTCCTTGAATACAGCTACCAGCCGTCAGCTATCAGCCAGAGCGGTTCAGCAGGCAGGGAGCCTGGCCCCTTCCGGGTGCAGCGCAGCAGCGCCCCTGCCGACCACCAACCACCACTCACCAATTACAGCTTGCGCTCGTACCAGCGCCATTGCTTGTACACCTGCCCGTTGAGCGCCTCCACCAGGCGGCTCATGGCCGTGTTCGTCTCCAGCACCCAGCCACCGTCGGCGTCGTGCCAGCCCAAAGTTGCGCCCGCCTGATACGCCCGGATGAACATGGCTGCTTCCACGCCGATGCCCCGGTAACCTTCCTGCACACCCATCAGCATGACCCGCACACGGGTGATCTTGGAGCGCACCTTCCAGTGCCACAGCAGTTGGAGCAGCGTGATCAGCTCTGGCTTGCCAGGGCGGGGGTAGGCGCGGTGCAGGGCCTGGTTCATGTCCGGCAGGCCGAGCAGAAAGGCGATCGGCTTGCCGTCAATTTCGGCGAAAAAGGCCATCTCCGGGACGAAGAACTTGCCGATCTCGTCCACCATCTCGTCCAGCTCGCGCGGCGAGAATGGCACAAAGCCCCAGTTCTTCTCCCACGCCCGGTTGTAGATATCCTTGAGCAGCGTGAACTCTTCGGCCAGGTGCGTGGGGTCCGCCGTGCGCACGACGATGCCGCGCCGCGCGTTGTTCTGGTCGGTGATGCGAAAGAGCTTTTGCAGCTTGGGCGCCTGGCCAGCGTTCTCCAGCGTAATGTGGTAGCTGGTCTGATCCATCACTTTGGCGAAGCCGGGCGCGTTCTCGATCAGGCGCTGGTAGTAGGGCGGATTGTACGGGTAGAGCAGCACCGGCGGGTCATCGAAGCCATCAATGAGCAGGCCGCACTCGGCGTTGGTGGAGAAGCTGGCCGGGCCGCGCAGGGCGGTCGCCCCTTTCGCCGCGACGTACTCCGCCGCCGTCTCCAGCAGGGCGCTGACCGCTTCCTGATCGTCGAGCGCCTCGAACATGCCGAAGAAGCCTATGCGCTCGTTCCAATACTCGTCGTGGCGGTGGTTGATGAAGGCAGTGATCGTGCCGACGGGCTGTTGGCCGCGCCAGGCGATGAAGCTGTCGCCTTCCATGTACTCCCAGACGGCGGCGTGGGCGTAGTCGAGGCGGTGCTTCTGCATGGAAAGCAGGGGCGGCACCCAGTAGGGATCGCCCTTGTAGACCGTCCAGGGAAAAGTGATGAAGGTGCGCAGGTCGGCCTTGCTCTCGACCCGGCGCACAGACAGCGCAGCAGGCATGGTGCGATTCCCCCTTCGACGGCGCGGCGCAGCGGGCACAGAGCCTAATCTTACTCCGCTTGGCGGCGCGGGCAAAAAGAGCGGGCGGGGGGTGGGGAAAACCTGCCGGGCAGGGGCGCTCGCACGCCAGACTTCCGAAGTTTCCGAAAACTTCGGAAGTCTATTGCGAGGCTACTCTGCGATCCGGCGTGTTCAAATGGGTCGCGCCTTTAGGAGCATTGTAACTATCGGCGCGGCGGGCAGCAGTGCTACACTGAAAAAGCGAATGTACAAAAGCCACGCTGCCGATGTAGCAGGAGGTGCCCAGACCGCGATCCACTACACACCTTTCCAGGCGCTGGCGGGCCGCCAGTCAACAGGCTGACGGGCGCGCCGGGACTGCTGGCACACAAGAGAGTATTAGGCATAAGGAGTTTTCAGAGGATTCGCTTATGGCACCATCAGACGTCATCACGCACGATGTGATCGTCGTCGGGGCGGGGCTGGCCGGCACCTGGGCGGCCATGTCCGCGATGGAAGCGGGCGTGCGCGATGTCGGCGTGCTGTCCAAGCTGCACCCGCTGCGCTCGCACAGCGGGGCGGCCCAGGGTGGCATCGCCGCCGCGCTGAACAACGTTCGCCCCGTTGCGGGCACTGGCCCGCGCGGCCCCCTGGAGCAGATTCCCCCCGACGCCGAGCCGATTGATAGCTGGGAGCTGCACATGTTCGACACCATCAAGGGGTCGGACTGGCTGGGCGACCAGGACGCGATCGAGATCATGGTCAAGGACGCCATTGACATCGTTTACGCCTACGAGCACATGGGCTGTGTCTTCAGCCGCACGCCCGACGGGCGCATCGCTCAGCGGCGCTTTGGCGGGCACAGCACACCCCGCGCCAACTACGCCGCCGACTGGACGGGTCACGTCCTGCTGCACACCATCCACGAGCAGGCGCTCAAGCACGGCGTCAAGTTCTACAGCGAGTGGTTCGCCCTCGACCTGATCGTGGAAGACCGCGTCTGCAAGGGCGTGGTCGCCATGAACATTCAGACGGGCGCGATCATCCCCATGCGCGCCAAGGCGGTCATGTTCGGCACAGGCGGCTATGGGCGCGCCTGGAAGATCACCTCCAACGCCACCGCCAACACGGGCGACGGCGTGGCTATCGCCTACAACGCCGGCATCCCGCTGATGGACATGGAGTTCGTGCAGTTCCACCCGACGGGCCTCTATCGGCACGGCATCCTGATGAGCGAAGCCTGTCGCGGCGAGGGCGGCTACCTGCTCAACAAGGCTGGCGAGCGCTTCATGGAACGCTATGCGCCGGACAAGATGGAGCTGGCCCCGCGCGACCTGGTCAGCCGCTCTGAGCAGCGCGAGATTGACGAAGGGCGCGGCGTGGAGGAGGACGGCCAGGGCATCTACCTGGACCTGCGTCACCTGGGCCGCGACAAGATCATGGAGCGGCTGCCCCAGGTGCGCGACATCGCCCTCAAGTTCGTCGGCGTGGACATCATAGACGGGCTGTGCCCCATCCAGCCGACCGCCCACTACAGCATGGGCGGCATCCCGGCCAACGCGGACGGCCAGGTGATCGCCGATGCCGAAGGGACGCCCGTCATCGGCCTGTACGCCGCCGGAGAATGCGCCTGTATCAGCGTGCACGGGGCCAACCGCCTGGGCACCAACAGCCTGCTCGATGCGTCTGTCTTCGGGCGGCGGGCCGGCTACGCCATCGCCGAGTTCGTCAAGGGTGGCGCGGCGCTCCAGCCGGTCGAGGGCGACCCGGCAGCACCCGCTCAGCGGCGCATCGCCCACCTGATGAGCGATCCGCCGGGCGGCAAGGGCGAGTCCTGGGCGGCGCTTGCCCGCGCGCTCAAGGAGACGATGACCGTCAATGCCGGCATCTTCCGCGACGAAGCACGGCTGAAGACCGCCCTGGCCGACATCCGCGCCCTGCAAGAACGCTTCGAGCGCGCGCGCGTCATGGATCGCAGCCGGCGCTTCAACACCGACGTGCTGGGGGCCATCGAGACGGAGAACCTGCTCATCTTCAGCGAGGTGATCGCCGTCAGCGCGCTGGAGCGCACCGAGAGCCGGGGCGCGCACGCCCGCACCGACTACCCCAAGCGCGACGACGAGAACTGGCTCAGGCACACCCTGGCCCACAAGACACCCGACGGCCCCGCGCTGAGCTACAAGGGCGTGACCATTGACTGGGAGAAGTACCCGCCGCAGGAACGAAAGTATTGAGAGAGTTGTCAGTCACCAGTTTTCAGTTATCAGCCGCCAGTCATTGAACCCCTGCGCGTGGCATAGCGCTGGCAGGCAGGCCGGAAGTGAGCTGGCCACTGCACCGATCACTGAAAAATTTTTCGCCGGAGGCATTGTGTATGGCGACAAATGGCTCTGTCCCCACCGTAACCATTCGCATCCAGCGCTTCAACCCGGATGCCGATAAGAAACCGTATCTGCAAGCGTTCCAGGTCAAGGCCCCGCCGGGCAAGACCATCCTCGACGCTCTGCACGAGATCAAAGAGGAGCAGGATGGCAGCCTGACCTTTCGGCGCTCGTGCCGCCACGCCATCTGCGGAAGCTGCGCGATGAACGTCAACGGCAGGCACATGCTCGTCTGCGACGCGCCGCTGCGCGAGCACGTGGATCGCCATGGGGTGCTCACCCTGCGCCCGCTGGCCTACCTGCCGATCATCAAGGACCTGGTCGTAGACCGCACCAGCTTCTGGGAGCAGTACCAGCGCGTCAAGCCCTGGCTGATCCCGCCGGAGAACATCCCCGAAAAGGAGTTCCGCATGAGCGCGGAGGAAGTCGCCGCGCTGCGCGACGCTGAGCACTGCATCATGTGCGGCGCGTGCTACTCATCGTGCCAGGTCATCGCCCTGACCAAGCAGTACATCGGGCCGCACGCGCTGCTCAAAGCGTTCTTGCGCGTGCTCGACCCGCGCGACAGCGCGCCCGCCGAGCGCCTGGCCGACCTGGATCGCGGCGACGGGGTGTACCGCTGTCACACCATCTTCAACTGCATAGACGCCTGCCCCAAAGGTCTGAACCCGACCGAGGCCATCGAGACGCTGCGCAAGCTGGTCATCAAGCGTGGGGCATTTGAGGCTGCGCGCGCCGAGCGCCAGCGCCGGCTCGACCAGCCCATCGAGGTCGTGGGCGAGGCCCCGGCGCTTTCAGGAGGTGAGTGAGCATGTATCGCAGCACTGGCTTCATCGCCTTCGTCCTGCGCCGCCTGACGGGGGTGGCCCTGGTGATCTACCTGCTGCTGCATATGTGGGTCATCGGCGGCATCAACAGCGGCGCGGAGACGTTCAACGATCGCATGGAATTTCTGGGCAAGCCCTTCTTTCGCCTGCTGGAGATCGGGCTGCTGGCGGCGGTGGTCTATCACGGCGTGGACGGCATCCGCCTGCTGATCGGCCACTACTTCCAGGTGACCGAGTACCGGCGCGGGCTGTTCTACGCCGTGATCGTCGTGTCCGGCATCCTCGTCATCGCTGGCGGGGTGCCGATCCTGCTGTTCGCGCTGGAAGGCTGAGAGGGGGCGACCATGCGAATCTTCCTGATGCAACGCTGGAGCGCGGTGGCGCTGCTCGTCTTCCTGACGCTCCATATGGTGGTGGTGCACTATCCGCCGGGCCACATTGACGTGGATCGCGTGCTGGAGCGGCTGGACGACCCGCTGTGGAAAGCGATAGACATCGCCTTTCTGGTCGCCGTGCTGACTCACGCGCTGACCGGCGCGTATATGGTCATCACCGACGTGCAGCGCTTCAGCGTCTATAAACGGGCGCTGGCCTGGGCCGGCGCCGTCGCCGGCGTGTTGCTGTTCGTCTACGGCACGCGGACGATCCTGACGTTCTGAGCTGAACGCTGCTTCCGAAGTCTTGTCTCGCCCCCGCTCGGCGCTGAGCGGGGGTGAGGCCAAAATCCGCACGGCAAGCGATCCGGCAACAACCTTGCGCGCCCCCACTTGACGAAAGTCAATGACCCCAGACAGAGAACACGCTAGAATGAGTGTAGGATCATCCTGAAACACCCGTACCAGTCTGTGGAGAGCGATCATGGGCGCACTGCGGTCAAAAATGCCCACCATCGGGCGGCGATGGCTGTACCTGGCGGCGGGAGTGCTGTGGGGCGCGGCAGGGGCGATGCTCTGCGCCCGCGCCTGCGGTTGGCTGGCGTCCGAAGACACAGCGCACGCGCTGCTGCACCTGAGCATTGGCGCGGTCTGTGGCACGCTGATCTATCGCTTCAAGTTCTCGCGAGTGGCCGATAAAAATATCCGGCGCATCGGCCGCCTGGCCGGGCGCGCTCACCCGCTGGCCTTCCAGTCGCCGCCCACCTACCTGCTGATCGCCTTCATGATGAGCCTGGGCATTGTCCTGCGCCGTTCGGCGCTGCCACGCCACCTGCTGGCCATCCTCTACCTGGGCATTGGTCTGGGGCTGGTGCTGGCCAGCCTGCGCTACTACCCCTACGTGCAGTCATCAGCCCACGCTCAGGTCTCTGCCTCGGAATCTGCGGGCAACTGAGCGCGGATAAACGCCACTGACTGCTCCGCCACGAGCTGCCAGTCCGCATCGAGCGTCACCACGTGGCTCGACCGTTCCAGGTTGAGGCGGGTGATGTTCTGCGTCGCCACGCTGCGCGCGATCAGGTCGGCGACGGCTGGCGGCACAGTGCGGTCGGCCTGGCTGGTGACGATCAGCAAGGGGACGGTCACGCGCGGCAGCGCGCGCCGGACGTGGGCGATCAGCCTGAAAAGCTGGTGCGCGCCCGCCACCGGATACTCGCGGTAGCTCCATCCCAGGGCGCGGGCGTCCGGGTCTGCCCAGCTATCCTTGTCTTTGGGCATCGTGCGCCGCACGTGTTTGAGCAGGGGCGCGATCCATCGGCCCCAGCCGTTCGAAAGCTGGATCGCCGGCGCGTAGAGCAGCGCTCCGGCCAGGTCGGGGTGCTGAGCGGCCAGATGCAGGGCCAGCACGCCGCCCATCGAAAGCCCGCCCACGAAGACGGTGGCGCAGCGCGCCCGCAAGTCGTCCAGCGCGCCCTCCACGTGCGCAGTCCACTGCTGCCAGCGCACGCTGTTGCAGTCGGCCACTGTGGTGCCGTGGCCGGGCAGCAGCGGCGCGGAGACAGTCAGCCCCTCGCCATACAGGAAATCGCCGAGCCGGCGCATCTCCGGCGGGGAGCCGGTGAAGCCGTGAATGAGCAGCACGCCCACCGGCCCGCCGGAGAGAAAGAACGGCCCTGGGGTGATTCCGTTGGCTTGAGGCATTGCGATCCCCTTGAATAGTCCCTTTCTGAATAGGTCTAGGCCTGGCCGCGCTCCACGCGCGCCCGCGCGTCTACGGCCCACGCGCCCGCCTCGCCGCGCATGACCATCAGCGGGTTGATCTCAATTTCGGCCACCTCTGGGTGATCGTAGGCAAGCTGGGCCAGGCGCACGATGACTTCAATCGCCGCCGCGCGGTCGGCGGGCGGCGCGCCGCGGAAGCCCGCCAGCAGCCTGCCCGCGCCGGTGCGGTCGAGCAGCTCACCGGCTTGCCGGGGCGTCAGTGGGGCCAGCTCGAAGGCCACGTCGCGCAGCAATTCGACCTGCGTGCCGCCCACGCCGGCCATGATCAGCGGCCCGAACTGCGCATCGCGCACGATGCCCACGATCAGGTCCACGCCCGGCGGGATCATCTTCTGCACGAACGCGCCCTTGAGGGCCGTCTCCGGCACGCCGTGCGCGCGAGCGCGGGCCAGCAGGTCGGCGAAGGCAGCGCGCACCGCTTCCGGCCCGTCCAGGTTGAGGGCCACGCCGCCGATCTCGCTCTTGTGTACCACGTCCGCTGCCGCCAGCTTGAGCGCGACCGGGTAGCCGATCTGCCCGGCCAGCGCCGCAGCAGCGTCGGCGTCGGCGACCAGCCCCGCGCCCGGCACGCGAATGCCGTAGGCTTCGAGCAGCGCATCGAGCGCCTCCGGGGGCAGCCACCCATCCGCCGGCGCGGACTCCAGGGCCGCGCGCGCCGCCAGGCGGTCGCAGCCTGGCGGCGGCGACTGGAGCGGCTCGCTGTGGGCATCGAGCCACTGCTGGCGCTGCCACATCGCCGCCAGAGCGCTGCCCACGCGCTCCGGAAAGGCGAAATTGGGCACGCGGCGGCGGTGCAGCGTGGCGGTCGCATCGCTGGCCGGGTCCAACCCCATGATGACGGTCAGCACCGGCTTACCCCGCCCGTTGAACTCAGCGATCACTTCGGCCAGGCTGAGCGGCGCAAACCAGTCCTGCGGCGGAGTGATGACGACCACCGCATCCACCGCGGGATCGCTCAGCAGGGCGTCGAGGCATAGCGCGTAAGTGGCCGGCCCTGGCCCGGCCAGGATGTCTACCGGGTTGTTGACGCTGGCCGCCGCCGGGACGCGCTTGCGCATGAACGCCTTCGTCTCCTCGGCGAGCGGGGCGAGCTGCATCCCCGCCGCTTCGATAGCGTCCACCGCCAGGATGCCCGGCCCGCCGGAATTGGTGAGGATGGCCACGCGGTTGCCCCGGGGGAGAGGCTGCCAGGCCAGCGCCCGGCCCCAGTCGAACAGCTCCTCCATGGTGCCGGCGCGCAGCACGCCCGCCCGCCGGAAGGCGGCGTCATATGCTTCCTCCCGCCCGGCCAGCGCCCCGGTGTGGCTGGCGACCGCCGCCGCCCCGCCGGACTTGCGCCCGGCCTTCAGGGCGATGATCGGCAGCCGGCGCGCCACCTCGCTGGCCGCCTCAACGAAGGCCCGACCATCGGACACGCCCTCGATATAGGCGGTGATCACCCGCGTCTCCTCGTCGCGCCCGATGGCGCTGAGCATCTCCGCCTCGTCAATATCGGCCTGGTTGCCCAGGCTGACCAGACGACTGAAACCGATGCCCGCCCCCGGCGCCCAGTCCAGCACCAGCGCGCAGATCGCGCCTGACTGCGACAGGAAGGCGATGTCGCCGGGGAGCGGCGCCCCCCTGACGAAGGTCGTGTTGAGCGGGGTGTGCGTGTCAATGATGCCGATCCCGTTCGGGCCGAGCAGACGCATCCCGTACTGGCGGGCGATCCGCACGACTTCGCGCTCGCGCGCAGCGCCCTCTGGCCCCACTTCGCGGAAGCCGCCGCTGATGACGATGGCCGCCTTGATCCCGCGCTGCCCGCACAGTTCCAGCTCGGCGGGGACGTTCCGCGCCGGGACAGCGAGGACGACCAGATCGAGCGGGTCGGGCGCTTCGAGCACGGAGGGATAGGCGCGCCGGTCGTAGATGTCGGCGGCGTGGGGATTGATCGGGTAGATCGGCCCGGTGTAGCCATACTTGACCAGGTTGCGGACTACGCCGTGACCGAGCTTCTGCGAGTCGCGCGAGGCACCGATCACGGCGACGCCATGCGGACGAAAGAAAAGATCGAGCGTTGTGTCGGGCATAAATCTCTCCTGGGGCAAGAATAACAGTCAGGCCAGCGTGCTGGCGCTGATCGTGCCACAAAAGGCGGTTGGGGGCAAAGGGGGAAACGAGGCGCTTGAAGTCTGCGGCGGGGCGGTTCTTTAGGTTGCGGAAAACGGAGTGGGTAGTCTACGCGATAGTCGTGCTGAAAAGGAGGGGCACATTCCCCTGAGGAACGCGCCCCGCCCCTGATCTCGCTTACCACCCGCGCCCGGCGATGCGCTCCTCAACCGGCAGGGTCGTCACGCCGATGCCGACCATTGGCTCGCCCAGGTCACGGCTGACCTCTGCGATGATCTTCGGGTCAGTGTAGTGCGTCACCGCCTCGACGATGGCCTTGGCCCGCCTGGCCGGGTCGCCGCTCTTGAAGATGCCGGAGCCGACGAACACGCCGTCCACGCCAAGCTGCATCATCAGCGCGGCATCAGCGGGGGTCGCCACGCCGCCCGCCGCGAAGTTGACCACCGGCAGCCGACCCAGCTCGGCGGTCTCCTTGACCAGCTCGTAGGGCGCGCCGATCTCTTTGGCGTAGGTCATCAGCTCGTCTTCGCGCATCGTCGTCAGGCGGCGAATCTCGCCGAGCACGGCGCGGGCGTGGCGCACCGCCTCGACCACGTCGCCGGTGCCGGCCTCGCCTTTGGTGCGGATCATCGCCGCGCCCTCGCCGATGCGCCGCAGCGCCTCGCCCAGGTTGCGGCAGCCGCAGACAAACGGCACCTTAAAGTCGTGCTTGCTGATGTGATACTGCTCGTCGGCGGGCGTCAGCACTTCGCTCTCGTCAATGTAGTCCACACCGATCGCTTCGAGCACCTGCGCCTCGACGAAGTGCCCGATGCGGCACTTGGCCATGACCGGGATGCTGACCGAGGCCATGATCCGCTCGATCAGGCCGGGGTCGCTCATGCGGGCCACGCCACCGCTCACGCGGATGTCCGCCGGGACGCGCTCCAGCGCCATGACGGCGACTGCGCCGGCTTCCTCGGCGATCTGCGCGTGCTCCGGCGTGACCACGTCCATGATCACGCCGCCCTTGAGCATCTGCGCCAGGCCGCGCTTGAGGGCTGCCGTGCCCTTCTGCGCGCCGTTGTTGGGGGTGTTGTCTGCCATGTGTTTTTCTCCTTGCGATGTTTGTGCCTGGCTGCGTGCCAGAAGCGAACAGTGTACCGACTCAGTAAGCCAGAATCCAACGGGCGATGTCTTCGATGACCTCAGCAGCGACGTGGCCGGGCAGCTCGTACTCCGCCGGCGTGATGGGGCCTTGGCCGCTGATGAAGAGGTGGTTGAGCTGCAGATACAGCTTGAAGGTCACCTCCTCGCGCCCGGCCAGACCATCCTGCCAGCCCTGGAAGTCGGCCAGTGTCACCTGATAGTCGCGCTCGCCCTGCAGGATGAGCATGGGCCGCGCGATCGTCTGGGCGACGCCCACAGGATCGTAGGCATTCAGGTCCAGCCAGTAGCTGGGAGGCGCGCCGAAGAGCAGCGTCGCCGGGTCGGTAGATGGAACGACGGCGCGGGTTGCCTCAACGAGACGCGCCGTTTCGTCCAGCAGACGCACACGCTCTTCTTCGGACAGGCTGGTGTCAAGCGCCAGCAGGTACTCGATCTGCGCCTGGTATACCTCGGTGAAGGGGCGCGTGCTGCCCGCCAGGATGAGCACCCCGGCCAGGCCCGGATCGCGGCTGGCGATGCGCGGCGCCAGCAGCCCGCCCAGGCTGTGCCCCAGGGCAAATATCCTATCCGGATCGATCTCCTCGACGCCGCGCAACAGCTCGACCGCCGCCAGCGCGTCGTTCACCGTCTCGTCGTCTACGGTGAACTCGCCGGCTTCGACCATGGCCGCGCCATGAACCAGCGTGCGCTTGTCATAGCGCAGCACGGCGACACCTTTCGAGGCCAGCCCCCAGGCCAAGTCGCGGAATGGCTTGTTGGGGCCGATAGCCTCGTCACGGTTCTGTGGCCCGGAGCCGTGCACCAGCACCACTGCGGGGAATGGTCCCTCGCCGGCGGGCAAGGTTAGCAGGCCGGGCAGCGCCCATTCGTCCCTGCCGACAGTGACCGCCCGTTCCATAAAGGCGTCAAGGTCCGCGTATCCAGGCACCGCTCCCGGCACGAAGTACAGCCCGCTGACCAATCCCTCCCCACTCACCGCAATCTGGGCATCGAGCACCATGTGCTCGAACTGGAGCGTGATCAGAACCACTGTGTGGCCGGACACAAGCTGCGCGCTCGTGCCAAGCTGTCGCTGGAAAGCGCCCGCCTGCTGCTGGAGAGCGACCCACGTCTGTTCAAGCGCGGCTGGCGGGAGCGCCCCTGACATGGTGTCGTCGAAGTGTACAGTGGCCGCCGCGAATTCGCCCGCGACAAGGTTGTCAAGCAACGCCTGGGCGACCATCTGCGGATCGGGCGGCTGGGCCAGAGCCGGCCCCGGCCAGGCCATCACCAGAACCAGCACCAACGCGATACCGTGCGCACAGTTCAATTTCACGAGTTTTTTCCTCTCAACCAACAGCTTGAGCACGGAGCGCCATGCCCTTCCATTCCCGGTCATTCTTGCTGCACAAAAACACCCGCCCGCCCCTCACAGAATCGGCGCGCGGCGCACCGCCGGCGCATACATCTGCTGCCAGTCCTGCCAGGCCGCGCCCAGCCGGCGGAAGCCTTCCTCGATGCGCGTGGGCGGGTGCGCAGCGAAGTTCAGGCGGATGTGGCGGCCCCCGCCGCCGTCGGTGTAAAAGAGCGTGCCGATGGCGTAGGCCACCCCGTGCTGGATAGCGGTGACGTAGAGTTCGGCGGCGGTCGGGCCGTCATCGGGCAGGCGCACCCACAGGTACAGGCCGCCATGTGGCTCGGCCCACTGCGACCCCGGCGGCAGGTAGCGCGTCGCCGCCGCGCACGCCGCCGCGCAGCGTTCGCGCAGCTCATGGCGCACGCGATTGAGGTGCCCCACCAGCGCCCCGTTGGCCAGGAAGACGTGGATCGCGCGCTGGTTGAGGCCGGGCGTGCAGATGTCCGCCGCCTGCTTGACGCGGGCCAGTCGCTCGCGCAGCGGCCCGCTGGCGATCACGTAGCCGATGCGCGTGCCCGGCAGCAGAATCTTCGAGAAGCCGCTGGTGTGCAGCACCAGGCCGCTCTCGTCGAGCGCCTTGAGCGGCGGCGGCGGCGCCCCGCGATAGCCCAGCTCGTGATAGACCGCGTCCTCCAGCACAGGGATGTTGTACTGCGCGGCCAGCGCCAGAAGCTGCCGCCGCCGGTGCAGAGGCATCACCGCGCCTGTCGGGTTGTGGAAGGTCGGCGCAACGTAGATCAGGCCGGGGCGGTGCTCGCGGATAGCGGCTTCGACGGCCTCCAGGCGCATCCCATCGCCGTCCACCGGCACGCCGACCGTGCGCACGCGCCGCACGTGCGCGATATCCAGCAGCCCCAGATAGGTCGGGTTGGCCGTGATCAGCGCGTCCCCTTCGCCAAGCACCGTCTGCACGACGAGATCGAGCGCTTGCTGCGTCCCCCCGGTGATCAGCACGTCATCGGGCTGGCAGCGGATGCCCAGCGACGACACGTATTCGGTCACGCCGGCACGCAGGGGCGGGTAGCCGTCCGCTTCTTCATAGGCGACTGCCGCCGCGCCGTCGCGATCCAGCACCAGGTTGAGCGTGTGGCGCAGCGCTTCCACAGGCAGGAACTCCTCCGGCGGTGCGCCGCCGCTGAAGGCGATCACGCCGGGCCGCTCGGCCAGCCGCGTGATCTCGCGCATGGAGATGTCCGGCGCGCCGGGGAAGGGATGCGGCGCGCTGTCCAGACCGCGCGCGGGCGCGCGCCCGGCGCTGACGTAGGTGCCGCGCCCGGCGTGCGCCGCGATCAGCCCCTCGGCCTGCAACTGGGCGTAGGCGCTGACCACGCTGATCCGCCCGATGCCAAGCTGGCGAGCCAGGTCGCGCGAAGGCGGCAGGCGGTCGCCGGGGGCGATGCGCCCGCTTTCGATCTGCGCGCGGAAATGGCGCGCGATCTGCTGGTAGATCGGCTCCAGCGAGTCCTTGGCGAGCGTCACGTCGAGCAAATGGATTTCCATGCTTTTATCGTAACAGGACCATAGAGCCACGTATAGGGCCAATTAGGACCAATAGGCAAATTCGAGCGGCGCGGATTGTGTGGCGTGCGTGGGATGAAGCAAAGAACTACCGGAGCCAGTCGAGGTCGCGCCCAATGAGCAGTTCGGTTAGCTGGGCGTGATGCGTGGTCTTCATAGCCACCGCTTCTGAATCGAAACCGTGCTGATCGGCCAGTGCCTGGACTTCGGACACGTTATCGCAGGTCATCAGGAAGTCGCCTTCCAGCCTCCTGGCAAGCCGGAATAACTCCGCATGGTCCACCTGCCAGTGAGTGTAGAGGCGACTCCCTGGTTTCTTCTCAGAAGCTGTATAGGGGGGATCAATGAAGAAGACTGTCCCGCTGTCACCGACGTACTGGCGCATGACTTCCAGACCATCTCCGTGTATGAAGCTGAGACGGTCACGGATCGCGTCAATAGCGACGATCCGCTTCCACAAGGTCGCCGGGTACCAGCGCGAGCGAATGCCTCGGCCATTTTCGCCGAACTTGAGCTTACCTGCGCCCTCAGCCAGAATTCCACCCCTGTTCACCCGGTTTCTGACAATGGTTTGCAGGGCGCGCTCTTGCGGCGTCAGATTGTCTTGGCGCAGAAAACTCTCCACGTTCTCGGCGGTGAGTTGGAAGTCTCCAATCTGTTCGGCGAGCCACAGGCCTTCGCCGCAATTAATGATCGTTTCCCACACTGCCGCAACCTGATCGTCAATCTCCACCAGGATCACCTGATCGGTGAGGCGCTCGGCAGCCACCGTGAGTCCTACAATGGCGCCGCCAGCAAAAGGCTCGACCAAACGCGCTGGCCTGTGAGGAAGGCTATTCAGCCATTGATAGATGCGCGGCACCAGCCAGGTTTTGCCGCCTGGATACCTGAAAGGACTGCGGTGCTTGACTGACGCCACATTCACGACATGCCCAGCCGGCAGCGGCGACAGCCCTGGGAGGTATAGTTGGCTCATGAACTCTGCCTACAAGAGATCGGCTAATGTCGGTGCGTCGGGCGGATTTTCTTCGCCTTCCAGTTTCTTATCCAGCTTCTCCTGCAAAAGACCTATGAATTCCTCCACAGGCCCAGGCTCAGCCGTCATAATCTGATCCAGAACCGGCCTGAACAGAGTATGCGCGGTGCGCTCCAACTTCAGATGATACAGCTTCTCCTTAGAGTCGTAGGCCAAATCATAGATCAACCAGATCATATCCGCTTCTTGTGGCTCAACCTCAGGTAGCAGTGGCAGTGTTCGGAAGAACTCAGCGTGCAGCGCCACAGCCTGCTTTATACCCCAATGCCTGAGAATACCGCCTTTGGTGATGAGCTGCGGCACAAGTCTCTTGCGCGAAGAGGAAAGATAATCGGGTCGGGGGTAATTGGGTCGGTTGGCCCAGTCCAGGTCGTAGCGCCTAGCGGGGTTCTCCATGTAGTACTCAAACGGCTGGCGGATATTGCCAGAGACATAGACCGCCTGAACTTCCAGCGTGCCAAAATCGGTCACCCGTCCTCTGTCGTCGTAGGAAGCCAGCACCAGATCAATATTGCCGGCCGATCTTCCGCCCCGATCATTAAGGCGAATTTTCCCCAGGGATGTCCAATTAGCGGCTGGAGGGAAGAAGAACGCTGCTGCCTCTTCCACTATCAGCTAGTCTTGGCGAAAGCGAATGGGACAGGTAATGGCGATGCTGTGCGCGCCTGTAAAAATGCTACAGACGCCTAAAGGACTGTTGGCCTTATCTTGGGTGCAGTTCGGAACCCGGTTGTTGTAGGGACAGAGCTTGTGTTTCCGGTAGCGATTGGCTCTTTCCGACCCATTGTCAATTGGAAAACCAAACACCTCTGCCAATGGATGCTGATGCATGAGTTCCAGGCTCTCATTGTGTCAGTTCTCGCCATATTTTCATGTGTGCTCATAGAGTACCATAGAACACCCCCGACACGTACTCTCGCGCGCGCATCCTCCCTCCACCTTCCCGCCCGATCTGCGCTACAATACGGCTGCGCCTGACCGTTCGCCCCCGGAGAGTCGCCCGGCCCATGACCGACGCCCCCCCGCGCAACCTGCTCTTCGTCTCCGCCTACAGCGGGCTGGGCGGCGGTGAGAGCGTCCAGCTTAACCTGATGGGCGCGCTCGACCGCCGCCGCTGGCGGCTGCACCTGGTCTGCCCGCGCGAAGGGGGCCTGCCCGAAGCGGCGCGCGCCCTCGGCGTGACGGTGCACCTGCTGCCCTATCGCGGCGCGACGGCCTGGTTCGTCCCGGCGATCTGGACGCGCTTCCCGGTCGCGCGGCGGCTGGCGGCCCTGGCTCGTGCGCAGGGTATTCACGCTATCCACAGCGACTATCACTCGCTGCCCTTCGCGGCGGCGGCGGCGCGCACGGCGGGCGTCCCCGTCCTTTGGAACGCGATGGGCTGGTGGTTCCCGGCCCGGCCCTGGCAGCGCCGCTTCTTCGAGACGCGGGTGACCCAGATCATCGCCATCACCCAGGCGGTGCGCGACCGCTGGCTGGCTGCGTCGGGATCGTTCCTGGCGGCAGAGCGCATCCCCGTGCTCGTGCCCGGCGTAGACCCCGCTCACTTCCACCCCGGCGTGGACGGGTCGCCGGTGCGCGCCCGGCTGGGCATCGGGCCGGACGTCCCCCTGGTGGGCATGATCGCCCGCTTCCAGCGCGTCAAGGGGCACGATGTCTTTCAGGCGATGGCTCGCCGCGTCGCCGCGCAGATGCCGGAGGCGCGCTTCGTCGTGGCCGGCGAGAACGTCTTCGGCGTAGACAAGGATGAAGCCTACAAGCGGGCCATCCTCGACACGGCCCGATCCGACCCGCTCCTGCGCGAGCATCTGACCTATCTCGGCTTTTGGGAGGACGCGCGCCAGGTCGTCGCCGCCTCGGATGTGATCGTCTGCCCGTCGCGCTTCGAGTCGCTGGGGATGGTGCACCTGGAGAGCATGGCCATGAGCCGCCCGGTCGTCAGCATGAACAACGGAGGCCCCGCCGAGACGGTGGTGGACGGCGAGACGGGCTTCCTCGTCCCGCCGGACGCGCCCGACGCCCTGGCCGAGCGTGTGATCGCGCTGCTGCGCGACCCGGCGCTGCGCGCGCGCCTGGGCGCGGCAGGGCGGGCGCGTGTGCTGGATCGCTACACGGCGGCGGGCTATGCGGCGCAGTTTTCGCACCTGGTCGAGAGTCTGGTATAACACGCGCCGTGACGACTCTCCCCGCTAAAGCGGGGAGCTTCCCAGAGCACGCTCGCCGCAACCGGCCACGTTACGCCCTGGCGGCCCCGTCCGGGCCGGATTGACCGCACACATCAGGATATTCCGAGCGGCATTCACGTCACGGTCAAGCGTGAGACCGCAGTCAGGACAAACATGTACGCGAACGCTCAACTCCTTCTGGACGACCACACCACAGGCCGAGCACGCCTGCGAGGTGTAGGCGGGGTTCACGGTCACCACCAGCGTACCAGCTTCTTCCGCTTTGTACGCGAGCAGTTGTTGGAACTCCGCCAGCCCCGCGTCGTGCGCGCTCAGGGCCAGGTGGTGGTTGGCCGTCATAAAGGCGAGCGTCAGGTCTTCGAGAACGATCAGGCCGTAGGTATCCGCCAACTGGCGGGTGAGCTTGTGCCAGAAGTCGCGACGCTGATTGGCGACGCGCTCATGCAGGCGGGCGACGTGCGCGGCGGCTTTGCGGCGATGCGCACTGCCCTTCTGCCGCCGGGACAGGCGGCGCTGCGCGACGCGCAGTTGGGCGAGGCTCTGACGCAGCCAGCGCGGGTTTTCGACCAGCGTTCCGTCGCTGAGCGCCAGCAGGTGCGCCAGCCCCATGTCAATCCCGACTGCCGGGCCGGTGCGCTCTGGGATGACCGGATCGGGCAGGTCGAGCATCAGGCAGACGTGCCACTTGCTGGCCCGGCGCTTGATGACCACGTGCTTAATCGTTGCGTCGTCAGGCAGCGGGCGGTGGAACTTGACCTTGATCTCGCCCACGTTCTGGACGTAGAGCGCGGCGCGCTTGCGTTCGTCAAGCCGCAGCTTGCAGCCGTCACCGTGCCGGTATTCCAGGCTGTGGAAGCGGTCGCGCCCTTTGAAACGCGGAAAGCCGGGCTTCTCGCCCGCCTTCAGGCGGCGGAAGAAAGCGGTGAAGGCTTTGTCGAGGCGGCGAAGCATCTGCTGGACGCTGGTCGCGTTGAGGTAGCCGAGCGTGTCGGGATTGGCATTGCGCAGGTCGCGGAAGTGCGCCCACTGTTGCGGATAGCTCACACCCTTGCCAGTCTCTTTGTAGACGGTGATGCGCTGTTCGAGCGCGGCGTTGTAGAGCGTGCGCCCCTGCCACAGCAGGAAGTCAAGCGCCCGCGTCTGCGCGTTCGTCGGGTACAGCCGGTAGCGGTAGGTACGGATCATCGCCGCCTCAAAGCAGAACACCCCGCCGGGGATTGCGAGTTGTCGAGTCACGCGAGTCCGGCGGGGTGCTCTATCCGCAATCTTAACTCGCAATGTGTGACTCGACAACATCAGTATACCACACATTCGTTCGCCACGCTATGCCGGAAAGAAGGCAAGCGCCATTCCCCACCGGGCTAGAGCTTGGTGTTCCCTGGTGCAATTTCTATGGACATTCTGCTCATCTCGCGCTGTCCGCCTTTCCCGCTCTATCGCGGCGACAGCCTGATCATCTACCACCTGGCCCGCGAGCTGGCCGCGCGCTACCACCAGATTGACCTGCTGGCTTACTATCAGCAGCCGGAAGACCTGGCCGACGTGCCGCGCTACGAGCGCCTGTTCCGCAGCGTGCAGCTCGTCCGCGAGCCGCGCCGTTCGCTGCCCAGCCTGCTGCGGCGCTACGCGCGCCCGGCAGCGCGCTATCCCCGGCGTGCCGGCGCGAGCTGGTCGCCACAGATGTGGCGCGCTGCGGCCCGGCTGCTGGAGACGCGCGGCTATGACGTGGCGCATCTCTTCGGCGGCGTGCACGTCTACGAATTCCGTCACCTGGTGCGCGGCCTGCCCAGCGTGATCGTCCCCTACGAGTCCTACAGTCTGTGGCTGGAGCGCGCCGCCGCCGAAGCGCACGGCATCGGGGCGCGGCTGGCTGTCCGGCTGCGGCGGCGCATGGCGCGCGGCTTCGAAAGCTGGATGTTCGACGGCTTCGACCGCACGGTGGTGCTCACCGATCGCGACGCCGACGCCCTGCGCGCCCTCAACCCGCATACGCCCCTGGTGACCATCCCCAACGGCGTGGACATAGACTACTTCACTCCGACCGGCTACGAGCCGAAGGAGCCGGCGCTGCTCTTCAGCGGCAACTACGATTACGCGCCCAACCTCGACGCGGCGCTGCGCCTGGCCCGCGACATCTTCCCGCGCGTGCGGGCGCGCGTCCCGGCGGCGCGGCTGCTGCTGGTGGGCGGCAACCCGCCCCCCGCGCTGCTGGCCTGCGCCTCGGAGGCGATCACCGTCACCGGGCGCGTGCCGGACATCCGCCCCTATTTCGAGCAGGCGCTGATCTTCGTCAGCCCGCTGCGGCTGGGGGCGGGGATCAAGAACAAGGTGCTGGAGGCGCTGGCGATGGGCGTAGCCGTCGTCGCCACGCCGCTGAGCTGCGATGGCATCCCGGTCGCGCCTGGCAAGCACGTCCTCTTTGGCGAGACGGACGAAGAGCTGGTGAGCGGCGTGTTGCACCTGATCGAAGAGGGAGAGCGGCGCCAGGCGCTGCGCCAGGCCGGGCGGCAACTGATCGAGGAGCACTTCACCTGGCAGCGCGTCGCCAGCCAGTATGAGGCTCTCTATCGCGCGATCGTGGCCGAGCAGCGCGAACAGCGGGGGCGCTAGGCGTGAAGGTGAACGCCTGGCGGAGCCGCGCGTTCGCCGGGCGAGCGTAGCCCAGAGACCGTTTGCGAACCTCATCCCCGACCCCATCCCCGAAACGGAGAGAGAGCATCACCGTGCAGTTAAGTCCCCTCTCCACGTGTGGTGGAGATGAGGCAAATCCGCCCACTTCTCGCGCTGGTTCGGTATAATTCTACGGTGGGTGATGCTTTGCCGCGCCCGGCCCAGGGACCAGACTCCTGAAGTCTGCGAAGACCTCGGAAGTCTCCTGCAGCGCGCTCCGCTCGCAGCACCCAGAGGTATATTGCAATATGCCCTTACAGGTCTCTTCCCCTAAAATCTCCTTTTCCGTTCGAATGGCGAAGGGGCAGCGAGGCCGGGAGTGAAGCCAATGCACCGCGTCCAGCGAGATGCTGACAACTTGTGGCCGCCCTTTTTCGTAATAGGACTTTGCAGTGAACCTTCTAGTTGCGTAGGATCAGAGTGGTACCACTCATCGCACTTCCTGACCGCAGTATCGCTCCGCGCTTGCTCTGTCAGGTCATCGTTGCAAAATCTTGCCAGAGGAGAAAAACCATGACCGAGACAGAAACTGACCTATCGCTTCGGCGGGAGCAATACCTTGAGGCGCTACGCTGTTTGCAACGTGGCGACTTCGCCGCCGCCACCCAGTTCGTCTCCACCAATGGCACGGCGGACCCTCTCGGCCATGCGTTGGCGACGCTGGCCCACACCCTCGCCGGGCGCGCGCGCGAAACCAGGCGCTTCGACTGCCTGATCCAGCGCGTGAACGCCGGGCTGCTGCTGGATGACATCCTGGACAGCGTGTACGACGATTTCCGCGACCTCATCCCCTACGATCGTCTCGGCCTGGCGCTGCTGGAACCCGATGGCCAGACGCTCACTGCGCGCTGGGCTAAGATGGATGGCGGCCCGATCCACCTGCGCCGGGGATACGCCGCACCACTGGCGGGCAGCAGCCTGCAAACGATCATCGAGACAGGCCAGCCGCGCATCCTCAATGACCTGTCGGAGTATCTGCGCCAGAAGCCTGAGTCCGAGTCCACGCGCCTGGTCGTGGCCGAGGGGATGCGCGCCTCGCTGACCTGCCCGTTGATCGCCAATGGCGTGCCGATCGGCTTCCTGTTCTTCTCCAGCACCGAGGCGGGTGCCTATCGCGACGCGCATGTTGAGACATTCATGCGCATGGCGGGGCATCTGTCGGTGATTGTCGAGCGGGGGCGGCTGGCGAGCGAGCTGGCCGCGCAGAAACGCGCCACCGAACGCCAGAACCACGAGCTGATGCTGCTGAACGAGCACAAGAATATGTTCCTGGGCATCGCCACGCACGACCTGCGCAGCCCGCTCAGCCTGTTTGAGATGGCGACCAGCCTGCTGCTCGACCCCCACGCAGACATCAGCGACGACGAGCGCCTGATCCTGCTGCGCGACATGCAGCGCCAGGCCCGCCATATGCTGCGCCTGATTGACGAGCTGCTCGACATGACGGCCATCGAATCCGGCCATCTCCACCTGGAGCCGATCCCGGTTGTTCTGAGGCCGTTCCTGACAGAAGCGGTTGAGCGCCACCAGCAATTGGCCCGGCCCAAGGGCACGCAGGTGAACCTGTCCTTGAATGGCGCGGACGGCACCGTGCGCGCCGACCCTGTGCGGCTGCGCCAGGTCATAGACAACCTGATCTCCAATGCCGTGAAGTTCTCTCCCCCAGGCAGTGCTATCCAGGTGAGCGCTGCGCGAGAAGCCAGCGCGTGGCGCTTCAGCATCACCGACCAGGGGCCGGGCATCCTGCCCGAAGAGCGCGCGCAGTTGTTCCGGGCATTCGCTCGCCTGTCGGCGATCCCCACTGACGGAGAGCGCAGCACCGGGCTGGGGCTGGCCATTACGCGGCGCGTTGTGGAGGCGCATGGTGGCAGGATTGACGTAGAGTCGACACCGGGCCAGGGGGCCACATTCTGGTTCACGCTGCCCGATTGAGCGGGCGGGCTGCGCCAGGCGGGGGTGAGGCCCGCAGGGGCGGATTGCAATCCGCCCCTGCGGGGGCGCGACTGCGACCTCTAGTCCTGGGCCGGGCGCAGCAGAGCAGCCCCCGCACGCGATTCGTCCCTTTTGGCCTTGTCCCCCGTCCAATGCATATAATAAGCCCTGGCTGGCAGACAGCGAAAGACTGGCTGATGTCCCTTGAATCGCTCTGGCAGCGCTACGCCGGGGGCGGTTACGCCGCCGTGCGCGACGCGACGCCAGCCGACGCGGGCGAATGTTTCTACCTGGCGCTGATCGCCTTCGCCGAGGGCGAGCCAGACCGTGCCGCGCGCTGGGCAACTATGGCCGCCGAACGCGCGCCGCAGAGCCGCGTCTACACCCAGGCAGCGACATACCTGGCGCGCACCGCCGGGGCGGGCACAGCGCGCGTCTACGACGACGGGGCGGCCTTCGCGGCGTTCATTCGCGGCGGCGGCAACGTCGGCCTGTACGCGGCGGTCAGCGCGGCGCTGCGCGCGCTCTACGGGGAGTATGAGTCGCTGCGCCTGCTGGATATCGGTGTGGGCGACGGGCTGGCGCTGCTCCCCGCGCTGACGCCCGCCGTGATCCGCCTCGACCTGGTGGAGCCATCCGCCGCCCTGTTCGCTGTCACGCGCGCCGCGCTCGATGCGCGCGGCATCGCGTACCAGGCGCACGGCGTCACGCTGGCCGAGTTCATGGCCAGCGCAGAGGGGCAGCGCGGCCAGTGGGACGTGATCCAGGCGACGTGGAGTCTGCAATCTATCCCGCCGGACGAGCGCCTGGCAGCTTTGCGCTGGCTGCGGACGCACGGCAAACGCGCGATAATCGCCGAGTTCGACGTGCCGGATTTCGGCGCGACGCTCAGCCCGGAGCGCGTCCGCTATTTCGTCGCGCGCTACGAGCGCGGCCTGGCCGAGTACGATGGCGACAGCGGGCTGGTCGCCCAGGGCTTCCTGCTACCGGTGTTCTGTGGCGCGTTCGACCGGGCGGCGGCGCGCACCAACTGGGAAGGACCAGCCCAGGGCTGGAGCGGCGATCTGCGCGCGGCGGGCTTCGCCCAGGTGATCGCGCGCACGCTATACCCATATTTCTGGGCGGACGCAGTGCTGTTCGACGCGCGCTGACGCCCGCTTCACCGCTGCGAAAGAGGCTGCACCATGCACAATATGCTGGTTTTCTCCGATGAAGTGGGCGCGGCGCTGCAGGCCGGGTTGCCGGTCGTCGCCCTCGAATCCACCCTGATCACGCATGGCTTCCCCTACCCGGCCAACGTCGAGACGGCGCTGGCGATGGAGGAAGCCATCCGCGCCGAGGGCGCCGTCCCGGCGACCATCGCCGTGCTCGGCGGGCGCATCACCGTCGGGCTGAGCGCCGCGCAGATCGAGATGCTAGCCGGGCTGGGCCAGGCCGGGGTGCGCAAGTGCTCGCGCCGCGACCTGCCCATCGTCGTCGGGCTGGGCGCGCACGGCGCGACCACCGTCGCCGGGACGATGATCGTCGCCTACAGCGTCGGCATCGAGGTCTTCGCCACCGGCGGGATCGGCGGGGTGCATCGCGGACACCCGCAGGACGTGTCCGCCGACCTGATCGAGTTGGGGCGCACGCCGGTCACGGTCGTCTGCGCCGGGGCCAAGTCCATCCTCGACCTGCCGCTGACGCTCGAAGTGCTGGAGACGCAGGGCGTGCCCGTCCTCGGCTACGGCACCGACACGCTGCCCGCCTTCTACAGTCGCTCCAGCGGGCTGCCCGTTGATCAGCGCGTGGACACGCCGCAGCAGGTGGCAGCCATCGTCGCCGCGCGCCGGTGGCTGGGCCTGGAGCACGGCACGCTGCTGACGGTGCCGGTGCCGGAGGCGGACGCGCTGCCCGCCGACGAAGCGGAGCGGGCCATCGCCGAGGCCACGCGCCAGGCCGAGCAGGCCGGTGTGCACGGCAAGGCGGTGACGCCCTTCGTGCTGGCCAAAGTGCTGGAGCTGACCGGCGGGCGCTCGCAGCAGGCCAACATCGCCGCGCTGGTCAACAACGCCCGCGTCGGGGCGCAGATCGCCAGGGCCATCAGCAGTCAGCGGTCAGCGGTCAGCGAGAGCTAGCGGACTGTCTCTTGGTTCGCGGCAGTCCGCGCTCAGCAACTTTGCAAGATCATGCGGAGAGGTCTGCGTTACGATTGATCTCACCCCCAAGTCCCCTCTCCACACGCGGAGAGGGGACTTGGCCGCGCAGCGATTCCCTTTCTCCGTAAACGAGAAGAGGGCCAGGGATGAGGTTTCCGCCTGATCTCTGAAAGCTATTCGCTGATGGCTGACGCTGGCAGGTTTACCTCACCCCTAAATCCCCTCTCCACACGCGGAGAGGGGACTTAGCCGCGCAGCGATTCCCTTTCTCCGTAAACGAGAAGGGGGCCAGGGATGAGATTTCCGCCTGATCTCTGCAAGCTATTCGCTGATGGCTGGCGCTGGCAGGTTTACCTCACCCCTAAATCCCCTCTCCACACGCGGAGAGGGGACTTAGCCGCGCAGCGATTCCCCCTCTCCGTAAACGAGAAGGGGGCCAGGGATGAGGTTTCCGCCTGATCTCTGCAAGCTATTCGCTGATGGCTGATAGCTAACCCGACAACTGGAGCTTGTAGTATGATTGATTGCGTGACCTTCGGCCTCATCGTGGATGATATCGTGCTGCCCGACGGCACGACGCATATGGGCGTGCTCGGCGGGGGCGGCGCGCAGACTGCCTGGGGCATGGCCGCTGCGCTCGGCTGCGGGGCCGCAGTCGGATTCGTGGCGGGTGTGGGGGCCGACCTGGACGCGGCGATCCTCGCTCCACTGCGCGCAGCGGGCGTTGATCTGAGCGGCGTGCGCGTCAGCGGCCTGCCGACGCCGCGCGCCTGGCAGGTGACCGAGTCCGACGGGCGACGGACGCAGGTCTGGCGCGTGCCGCCGGCGACGCTCGGCGCGCAGCTTGCGCGGCGCTGGGATGTCCTGCCGGAAACGTACCGGGCCGCGCGCCGCTTCCACTGGGGAGTTCACCCGGACGAGCCGGGAGTCGCTGCCTTCGCCGCCGAATTGACCGGCAAGGGGCGCACTGTCAGCCTGGAGCCGTTCCGCGCGCCGCAGCGCCCGCTGAGCGATGACGCGCTGCGCGAGCTGCTGGCGGCGTGCGCGGTCTTCTCGCCCACCTGGGAGGAGGCGACGCGCATCACCGGCGAGACGGAGCCGGGCGCCATGCTCGCCCGCCTGCGCGCGCTGGGTGGGCGCGTGCTGGCGCTGCGACGCGGGCCGGACGGCGCGGACGTGTGGGATTTGCCGGCAGGGCGCGGCGCGCACGTGCCCGCCGTGCGGACGGCGGTCGTGGACACGGTCGGCGCGGGCAACGCATTCTGCGGGGCGCTGCTGGCCCGGCTGGACGAGGGGATCGGGGAAGCAGCCTGCCACGCCAGCGCCGTCGCCTCGTACCTGGTCGAGCAGATTGGCCTGCCGCCCTCGCCCCCCGACCCGCGCGACTACGCCCGCCGCCTGGACGAGGCGCGGGCGGGGCTGGTCTTGTTGGCATAGATAGTCAGTTTTCGGTCGCCGGTGATCAGATGGTGATCTCTCCCGTGCTCTAGGCTGATCGCTGACCACTGATCGCTGACCACTGATCGCTGACCACCGACACCTCTTCTCGCGGAGCGACACCAGGTGAGCCACACCCCCAACACCGCGCCCGCCTACCTGTGCGTGGGCGGGATCATCGTTGACGACATCGTGCACCCCGATGGCCGCACGCAGATGGGCGTGCTCGGCGGCGGAGTCGCGCACGCCGCCGCCGGAATGCTGATCTGGGGCCAGCGCGCGGGCATCTTCGCCTGTGCCGGGCGCGATCTCCCCCCAGAGGCGCGTCGCCGTCTGGCCCGCGATTTCGACACGCGCGGCCTCGTCGTGCGCGACCTGCCGCAGGCGCGCGCCTGGCAGTTGTTCGAGGCGGACGGCAGGCGTGCCGAGGTGTGGCGCGTGGATGCGCTCGACTCGTTCGTCTACGAGCCGCTCCCGGACCAGCTTCCCCCCGTTTACGGCGAGGCGCGGGGCGTCTACCTGCTGCGCGACGCGGCCCAGCTTCCCGCCTGGCGAGCGCGCTTCCCGGCGGCGACGCTGCTGTGGGAGCCGCTACAGCAGATCATGGTGCCGGGCTACGACGCAGAGTTCCGCCCGGCGCTGGCCTACGCCGACATCGTGTCACCCAATCACCTGGAAGCGGCGCTCGTCTACGGTTTCGACGATCCGGCGGCGCTGCTGCGGGCCATGCTGGACGACGGCGCGCGGATCGCGGCGCTGCGGCTGGGCGCGGACGGGTCGCTGGTGGGCGCGCGCGGAGAGGATGCCCTGCTGCACGTGCCCGCCGTGCCTGTCGCCCAGGTGATAGACCAGACCGGCGCGGGCAACACCTATTGCGGGGCCTTTCTCGCCGGCTGGGTCGAAACCGGCGACCTGGCCGAGGCGGCCTGCTACGGCGCGATCGCGGCCTCGTTCGCCCTGGAAGTGACCGGCGTGGCCGACCCGCCGCCCGACCTGCTGGCGCAGCGCGCGCGGCGCTACGCCTGGGCGCGCGAGCGCGTCCGCCCGCTTGCGTGAGCGGCGCACCTGGCTCACAATGGGGCGGGACGAGTCTTGGTTATGGGTAGTTGGTAGTCAGGGTATGATCGCTGTGCACTCTCAAGACAATCAGCGGGCAGCGATCCTCAGGGGGATCGCAGGGCAGCGCGCCTGCCTGATCGCCGAGAGACCATTTGAGAAGCTGTTTCCCCCCACCCCAAACCCCTCCCCCACAAGGAGGGAGGGGCTTAAGGCCGGCGCGCTTCTCCCTTCCCCCCTCGTGGGGGAAGGGCCGGGGATGGGGGGCAAAGGCCGGCGCGTGACTTCTCGAACGGCTTCTGAAAACTGATCACCGACAACTGATCCCTGGTAACCAACACCCTCTGCCAGCGAGGTCACGCACTGTGCCCGTTCTGCCCGACGAACTACGCGAGTTTCCCCCCTTTCGCACGCGCGTCATGACGCCCGCCGATCTGAAGGCTGTGGCGCAGATTGACCGCGATGCCTTCGAGCTGTATCGCCGCCAGCAGCGCCGCCTGGTGCGCCCGCTGCGCCTGCGCACGCCCGAAAACCTGAACGCCGCCGTGCGCCGCCCGTATCCGGGTGTGGTGATCGAGTCCCCGCCAGGGCGCGCCGTCGGCTACTGTTTCACCCATGTGTGGGGAGCGCTCGGCTGGCTGGGCACGCTGGGCGTCAGCCCGGCGAACCAGGGTCTCGGCCTGGGGCGAGCGGTGACCGCCGCCGGGCTGGACCTGCTGCGCCAGGCTGGTTGCCAGACCCTCGCCCTGGAAACGATGCCGGAGAGCGGCAAGAACATCGCGCTCTACGCGCGGCTGGGCCTGGAACTGCGCACTCTGACCTGCCTGCTCCAGGGCGAAGTGCGCGCCGCGAACAGCGTGCACTTCGAAGTGTGGGACGGCGGCGACGTGGTGCGCGAAGTTGCCGGGCGGCTGGCCCCCGGCCTTGACCCCACCCCGGCGGCGCGCTGGCTGGACGACGAAGGGGCCGGGCGCACGCTCGTCTGGCGCGGAGACGGCGAGGCTGTCGCTTTCGCTGTGTTGCGCCACAAGCCGCGCCGCCTGGAAGGGATGCAGACGCACCTCACCATCGAGGCGGCGGCCTGCCTGCCCCACGCGGCAGAGCACTGGCCGCGCTACCTGAGCGAGATGCAGGTCTACGCCGAGCGCCTGGGGCAGATGGGGCTGGTGCTGCCGGTCAACGGCCAGCAGCGCGCCCTGTTCGGATCGGCGCTCGCTGCCGGGCTGCGCATCGTGCACACGCGGGTGCGCATGGTCAGCGGGCACGATCTCGGCGGCGCGGACGACTGGCTGCTGCTCACCCTGGCGATGTGAGAGTGCGATCGGCGGAGAGGGGGCTGGCGCTGCAGCAGACTTCGGAAGTCTGTTGCCAGTAGGGGCGTGGTTCTGCTGCGCCCCTACTGGTCATCTCCCCGGCTTTGCGTTATAAGCTAGGCAGCGCGCCTTTTATTAACCGAGAGGAACCTGGGCATGAAACGCATAGCGCTTGTCCTGGTGATTGCGTTCGTGGCGCTGGGCCTGACCCGCCCGGCGAGCGCGCCTTCGCGCGCGCAGGAGACTGCCGCCGGCCCGCGTCTGGTCAGCGGCAGCTACACGACCACCAACCCGATTTACCCCACCATCGGCGCGCAGACCGGCGTGCTGCTCTACGATCTGTCCGGGATAGTGCTGGGCGATTTCGACTTCCAGCCGCCGGACGAGACGCAGGTGCTCGGCGCGCTGGACGGCGACATCGTCAGCGGCGACTACACCATCACCCTGCCGGAGATTCCGGTGGGCCAGCCGCTCGACTTCGACGGCGACGCGACCACCCCGCCCGCCGTGCGCATCTTCGCAGCGGCAACCTTCATCGAGTTCCGGGGCGACGAGCGCATGAATCGCGGTGAGATGCCGCTCGACCTGTCCGCCCGGCTGGAACCGCTGACCTTCCAGGTCGTTGGCGGTCACGTTCTGGTCTGGACGCCGGGCGAAGGCGAGCAATTCCCCGCCGGATTCGGCGCGGATGGCGTGGCCTTCACCGCCGATGACCCGCTGCTGACGCTGCCCGCTGGATGGAGCGTGGTCTCGCTGGAGACGGAGCCATTCACCCTGCTGCGCGAGCCGTCCGTGACCTTCCCCATCGTGGAGAGCTTCGGCAGCCTGAACGATTATTCGGGCATGAGCTATCTCGACGCCTGGCAGACACTCTTCCAGCGCACGGCGGAAACCTACCCCTTCAGCGCCGAAAAAGCTCTCGACTGGGACGCCATTTACACCGAGATCACGCCGCTGGTCAAGCGCGCGGCCAACGATCTGGACTTCCACCTGATCATCACCCGCTTCGGCAACCTGATCCCGGACACGCATATCGGCTACGTCTCGCTGCCCGTGATGCAGAACTTCCTGCTGGGCGGAGTCGGCATCAGCCGGCTGACGGTGACGGACGCGGGCGACGTCGTGGTCGTCGAGGTGGGACGACGGTCGGCGGCGGGCGAGGCGGGCATTCGCGCGGGCGACGTGCTGCTGGAAGTGGACGGCTCGCCCGCGCTGCAGGCGCTCGACGAGACCCCGCTGCTGCTGACCAGCGCCTCCACGCCGCACGGTCGGCGCTACCTCCAGGCGGCAACCATGCTCCAGGGGCCGGTTGGCTCGTCGGTGGAGCTGACCTGGCGCACACCCATAGGCCAGCAACGCGGCGCCACCCTTCTGCGCAGCGCCGACATCAACGCGATTCTGGCTGCGTTTGGGGGGACGGTGTTCGGCGATCCGGTCGAGTCGTATATCCTGCCGTCGGGCCTGGGCTACATCCGCGTCAGCAGCTTCTCGCAGGACGTCAGCCAGGTCGGAGCGCGCTTCAGCGAAGCGCTGAGCGAGCTGATGGATGCTGGTGTGCCGGGGATCGTGCTCGATCTGCGCGATAACAGCGGCGGGCTGGTGCAACTGGCGATGGATATTGCCGGGCACTTCACCGGAGACTACGAGCGGCTGTCCGATCTTTACTATGCCGACGGCACGGGCGCGTTCGCCTATCGCGGCTTCATCGAGGTGCTGCTCAGCGAGCCGACCTATACCGGGCCGCTGGCCGTGCTGGTCAACGAGATGACGGGCAGTGCGGGCGATCTGTTCGTCTATGCGCTGCAACACGGGGGGCACGCGCTGGTCGTCGGCGAGACGCCGAGCGGCGGCTTCACCGGCGAAGTGGGCGACGGTCAGTACCTGCTGCCCGGCAAGCTGCAAATGCAGATTCCCACCGGGCGGCCCATCAACCCGATCACCGGCCAGGTGCTCATCGAGGGGACGGGCGTGCTGCCCGATGTGCGCGTGCCGCGCACGTGGGAGAGCGTTGTCTCGCCCGAGGACGAAGTGTTGCAGGCAGCAGAAACGGCGTTGCTCGGCGGGAAGTGAGCGGCGCGGCGCTCAGGGGGTACGCGCAAAACCTGTCAGTCAGGGCTTCTCAGACGGTCTCTGGCAACCTTTGCGCGCCCCCGCTCAGGAGCGCAACCCGCACGGCAGGACGATGCTGAACACGCTGCCCACGCCAACTTTGCTGCGCACGTCAATATGGCCCCCGTGCCGCTCAACAACCGCCTTGACGATGGACAGGCCCAGCCCAGTCCCTTCGATATCGGGATTGCTGGCCTGCTTGACGCGATAGAAGGCATCGAAAACGCGGGATACATCTTCCGGCGGGATGCCGATGCCGCTGTCGCCGATCTGGATGATCGCGTGCTGGTCGCGCAGCTTCGCGCGCACGGCGATGCGCCCGCCCGCCGGCGTGTACTTGAGCGCGTTGACGACCAGGTTGTCCACCGCGCGGATGATGGCATTTGCGTCCGCGACAATCGTGCTGTCGCCGGCGGGCGGCGTCACGGTGAGGGTGACTCCCTTCTGCTCGGCGATCAGATGATAGTTGCCGGCGACCTTCTCCAGCAGGCTCCCCAGCGACACCGACGCCGGCTTGAACTGCCAGCTTGTCTCCACCTGGGCCAGGTCGAGCATGTCGGTCACCAGCTTGCGCATCTTCGCGACGTTGCCGTTGATCGCCTGCAGCGCTTCATCCATCAGCGCCCGGTGCTCCTCGGTGACCGTCAGCCGTTCCAGCATAGACGCATAGCCCAGGATGACGTTGAGCGGATTGCGCAGGTCGTGGGTGGCCATGCGGATGAACTCGTTCTTCATGTGACTGAGCGACTCGAACGTCTGGCGATCCTGGCGGCGCAGCGCCTCGATCTCCTGCCGCTGGCGAACCAGGGTGAGCTGGTTGGCGATGCGGGCCAGCACTTCGCGGAACTTGAACGGCTTGGTGATGTAATCCACGCCGCCCACCTCGAACCCTCGCACGACATCATCGGTGTCGCTCAGCGCGCTGATGAAGATGACGGGAATGTCGCGCGTGCGGGCGTCGGCTTTGAGCCGTTCGCACACCTGGAAGCCATCCATGCCCGGCATGGAGATGTCCAGCAGCACCAGGTCGGGGCGACTTGACTGAGCGATGCGCAGGGCTTCGGGGCCGTTGAGCGCCTCGTAGACTTGGTAATCGCGCGAAGCGAGGACGTCGGTCAGCAGACGAAGATTGGCCTGGTTGTCGTCCACGACCAGAACGTCAGCCTGAAACTCAGCAGCAGGTGGTTGAGTCATTGCGCTCCCTCGCTCAGGGGAAGCCAATCCCTCGCCGCGCGGACGGCGCCCGTCCTGGCGGCTGCGCCTGGACGGGCGTCCAGGACGATGCCCTTGTATTACATCCCCGCATAGAAGTATAGCAGGGCTTGGGCCTGGTGTCACAGGTGCTGTTACTCAGGGGAACGCGCGTTAAAAATCATTTGAGAGCCTCATCCCGGCCTGCTTTCCGTAAACGAAGAGGAGCTATCAGCCATCAGCCATCAGAAGCCGTTTGAGAGTCTCCCCCCGGCCCGCTCTCCGTAAACGAAGAGGGGGGGCAGGGCAGGGCCAAGTTCCCTCTCCGCGTGTGGCTAATCATTACCCACATCTTGGATCGTGTCTGCTCCGCCATCCTCGGCCCTTCCTCCACAAGGGAAACTGTTGACGAAGTGCTTCCGTAGGAGCGTAGTGCAATACGCCCTACGAGGGCGCCGCAGCGCAGCGCCCTGCTCTGACAGGTTTGGCGCCCACCCGAAAAAACTCTTGTCAAGCCTACCGGCCTATGTTATGATTCAACGCACAGTAATCTGTGCCTGTAGCTCAGCGGATAGAGCGCTTGCCTACGGAGCAAGATGCCGGGGGTTCGAATCCCTCCAGGCACGCCAGCAACAATATCGCCAGCGGATGATGTCCGCTGGCGATATTTATTGGGGGCTGGTTCCGGGGACGATGGAGTTGTCGGCATCTCAGGGCGGAAATAGGCGCACGGTTCGGCCTGATTGACCCCCATTCCCGACCCTTCCCTCCTCGTGGGAGAAGGGAGACGCGCGCAGACCTTAAGCCCCGCCCTCCTTGCGGGGAATTGGGGGCAGGAGCAACAGCGAGCAACTCGCCGCAGGCTTCCGCTGACGTGCGCTAGGGCGCGGCTGAGCGATTGCTCACCGGCAGCACGATGAACCCCTCGGCGATGCTCTGGCGCGCGTCGGCATAGGTGCCCGGCACGCTCGGCGTGTCCAACAGGTTGACATCGGGCGGCTCGATCTGCAGATCGGCGACGAACAGCGTCCCCGCCTCGTCGTTGAGCAGGGCAGCCAGGGCGCTATGCGTATCGCCCGCCGCGTCCAGGGTGCGATAGGCCACCAGGTAGCCCACTCCCTCTTCGCGCTGAACGGTGGCCACGCTCAGCACGGCGCCCACCGTCGTCGCTGCGCGCACCCATGTTTCCGCCGCCTCTGCTGAGGTGATGGGCGTCTCCGGCTCCGTCCACAGGCGCACGCGCTCGTTATTGTCGGCTCCGCTCAGCCGCAGCGTCGCCGGGCGACCGGGGCTGCCAGCGGCCACCGTCCAGCCGGGGGGATGGCGCAGCACAAATCCGGCGCTCTGATCCACATAGGCGCGCCAGTCGGAAGGCAGGGCGAGCAGCGCCGGGAATCCCTGGAAAGTGGGGACGACCAGCGTTTGCAGCAGGTCGAGCAGCGCCGGGTTGTTGGCGGGCACGACGATGCGCGCCACGAACAGCCAGTCCTGCCACAGGCGAGTTATGGTGCGGCCCAGGTAGTCGTACCCTTCCGCCGCCAGCGCGAAATCCACCACCACGCTCTCGTCGCCAACTGTCCGCGCCGTCTCCTCCCAGCTGCCGTAATCCTGCCAGGCTCCGGCGAAATGCTGTGCGGTCAGGAAGTTCGCGCTCAGCGAGTCCAGACTTTCGTATTCAACGCCCGGTTGGATATAGTTATGGATGACGACCAGGCGCCGCGAGCTGGAAATGACGACGCGCGCCATGGCGCTGGCCTGCACCGACTCGCCCTCATCCACGATCCAATCGTCACCGGCGGGCAGAAAGGTCTGGAACAACCCGCTGCTGTGAACGTAGGGCGGCCTGCCGGTTAGCTGTGGATCGGGGTCGGGCGTGGGAATCACCAGGCTGGTGGGCAGGGGTGTGGCAAAGGGATCGAGGTCAGCGTTCGAGCGGTTGCGGCTCCCCAGATCGGGCGCGATCAGGGTGAGCACGAAGGTGAAGATGATCATGGAACCGATGGCCGCGCCCAGCAGCGTTGTCCGCCGCTGACTACGTTTCCTGGACTTTTGCATGGTCTACTCCCATACGACGGATGCGCTGGCCCGCCGCTGGCTGAAGTCCCTCTTCCGGCGCGCCAGCCCCAAACTATACCGCACAACAGGGGCAGAGGTGAAGAAATGCTGCCGGAGAATCAGGACGAACTCACCGACAGACGGGCTGCGCCGCCCGAAATCGAGCCGATTAGCATCGCCGAAGCGCAGGCGATCCTGGCCGATGCCCTGGCCCCGTACCTGGCCGACGGCTGGCATGTGCTGGATCGCAGCCCGGCGTGGGCGCGGCTGACGCGCGACAAGCGCAACCTCGATGTGCGCGTGGACCTGCTGGGCGAAGTCGAAGCGCACGAGTCCGGCCTGACGCCGCTGCAAGACAGCGGACGCCTGATCGCCTGGGTGCTATTGCTGGCAGCGCTGCTGCTGATGCTGGCAGCGGCAGCGGCGCTGGGCATTTGGTGAGGGAGCAGGGCGCGCCTGAGCCTGGAAGCGAGTCTCTGAACCGCAGAGGCACAGCGAACGCCGACAGAGCCAGACTTTCGAGGTGTTGAAAACGTCGGAAGTCTCTTTCTCTGCATCCCGGCGGGGGTGCGCTTCTCCCCCGGACTTTCCCCGCGAATCGAGCCTTGTTGCGCCTGGGGGCTTATGCTACAATGCTGCGCCGGGTTTGCGCGTGGCGAGTCGCCGGGCGCACACCCCACTATCACACGCCGGGACTCCGCCTGTGTTGTCCGGCCCGGCGCCGGATTTGCGGCGGAGGATGAACGGTGTGATCGTCTAAACACACCTCAGGAGGAACCCAGCAATGCCCGTCGTCTCCATGAAAGCGCTGTTGGAGACGGGCGTTCACTTCGGGCACCGCGCACGCAAGTGGAACCCGAAGATGAAGCCCTACATCTTCACCGAGCGCAACGGTATTCACATCATTGATCTGCAGCAGACCATCGTCTACCTCGACGAAATCTACAACCTGGTGCGCGAAACCGTCGCCGATGGCGGCTCGGTGCTCTTCGTGGGCACCAAGCGCCAGGCCCAGGAAACCATCGCCAGCGAAGCGCTGCGCAGCCACATGCCTTACGTCAACCAGCGCTGGCTGGGCGGCACGCTCACCAACTGGCGCACCGTGCGCAGCCGCCTGGAAACCATGAAGCGCCTGCAACGCCAGCTTGAAGAGGGCGTCTTCGACCAGCTCACCAAAAAAGAGCGCCTGCTGCTCGACCGCAAGATGGAGAAGCTCGAGCTGCGCTTCGGCGGTTTGCGCACCATGTCGCGCCTGCCCGACCTGCTCTATGTGGTGGATACGCGCCGCGAAGAGACAGCCGTCAAAGAAGCAAACACCCTCAAGATTCCCGTCATCGCCCTGGTGGACACCAACTGCGACCCGGACTCGATTGACTACGTCATCCCGGCCAACGACGACGCCATCCGCGCCATCAAACTGCTGACAAGCACCATCGCCAGCGCCGCGCTGGAAGGCATCGCCCTGCGCAAGACGCGCGTGGACGACGAGGAACTGTCGGAAGAGGATGTGGATTTCGCCGACGTGATGACCGACGAAGACAAAGACGAAGCCTATCTGGGCGAAGCCACGCTGGACAAGCTGCGCAGCGGCGTCCTCGACTTCGAAGACGATGGGCGGGACCTGGACGAGGAAGACACAGAGAGCGAGGAAGAGTAGCCGATGGTCATCACGGCACAAATGGTCAAAGAGCTGCGCGAGCTGACAGGCGCCGGCCCCCTGGACTGCAAAAAGGCGCTGGAACAGTTCGAAGGCAGCATGGACAAAGCGGCGGACTTCCTGCGCGAGAAGGGGCTGGCCAAAGCTGCCAAGAAGATAGGCCGCGCCACCAACGAGGGCATCGTTCACGCCTACATTCACCACAACAACCGCCTGGGCGTCTTGCTGGAGCTGAACTGCGAGACCGACTTCGTCGCCAAGACCGACCTGTTCCGCGCGCTGGCCAACGACCTCGCCCTGCAGATCGCCAACCTCGGCGCGCGCTATGTCAAGCGCGAGGATGTCCCGGAGGCACTGGTCGAGGCCGAGCGCGACCTGCAGCGCCGTCGCGCCCTGGAAGAGGGCAAGCCGGAGAACGTTGTCGAGCGCATCGTAGATGGTCGTATGAGCAAGTTCTACGAAGACCTGGTGCTCGTCGAGCAGCCCTTCATCAAAGACGACAGCGTGACTATCGGCGCGCTGATCACCCAGGCCATCGCCGACCTAGGAGAGAACATCACTGTTCGCCGCTTCGCCCGCTTCGCCATCGGCGAAGGGGCCGAGGTCGAAGAGGCCTAGAGGCAGACATGCTGAACGCGGGGGATTAGGAGCACGTGACCTAATCCCCTTTTTTGTCGGCTGAGGGAGTCGTATCCGCTGGCTCTCCCCGGCCAGATGCGAGCAAGCTGCCGCCAAGTCGAGTCGCCCATCCCAGGTGGGACGCCTGTCCACCAGAGAGCGAGGAAAGACCTATGACCATTCCCCCTCAACCCCCCACCCCCCGTTACCAGCGCATCGTGCTCAAGCTGAGCGGTGAGGCGCTGGCCGGACCGGAAGGCTTCGGCATTGACCCCGACCAGGCCACCGTCATCGCCCACAAGATCAAAGCGGTGACCGACCTGGGCGTGCAGGTCGCGCTGGTCATCGGCGCGGGCAACCTGTGGCGCGGCAGCCGGGGCGTACAGCGCGGCATGGCGCAGTCCACCGCTGACCACATGGGCATGATCGCCACCGTCATGAACGGGCTGGCCCTGCAAGACGCCCTGGAGCAGATCGGCGTGCCCACCCGCGTGCAGACGGCGGTGATGATGAACCAGGTCGCCGAGCCGTACATCCGCCTGCGCGCCATCCGCCACATGGAAAAGGGGCGCGTCGTGATCATCACCGGCGGCACCGGCAATCCCTACTTCACCACCGACACGGCGGCAGCCCTGCGCGGCATGGAAGTCAACGCCGACGTGATCATCAAGGGCACCCAGGTGGATGGGGTGTACACGGAAGACCCCAAGAAGAACCCCGACGCCCGCCGCTTCGACCGGTTGACCTATTCCCAGGCCATCGAGTACCGCGTGCGTGTCATGGACCTGACGGCGATCACGCTGTGCATGGATCACAAACTGCCGCTGATCGTGCTCAACATCTGGGACGATCACAGTCTGCAGGACGCCGTGCTGGGCAAAAAGGTGGGCACGCTGATTGACGGGGAGTGAGCCGCCAGGCGCAGGTTCAGGCCGCCCCTCCCTCGCTGTCGAGGATGGCGTCCACGCGGAACTGTCCGTCAGCGGAGTCGGGCGCGTTGGCCAGAGCCTCGCCGCGCGGCAGCGATGGCTCGACGACATCCGGGCGCAGCACGTTGCGCAGCGGCAGCACTGAGGCCGTGGGGGGGATCGCCTCGGTGTCCAGCGCCTGCAGGCGCTCGGCATAAGCCAGGATGTCGGAAAGCTGCGCGGCGAAGCGCTCGCTCTCCTCGTCGCTGAGCTGGAGCTTGGCCAGCTCGGCAATATGGGCCACCATCGCGCGATCAAAGGTCATCTTGCTGCTCCTGCGTTGCAGTGTTCTACCGTGCCGGATTATAGCGCAGAACCACGCCTGCGCCGCAATTCCCTGAGAAGTCGTGCGCCTGCCTTTGTCCCCCAGCCCCGGCCCTTCCCCCACAAGGGGGGAAGCTGTGCGTAACATCAGCTTCTCAACCTAAGAGAGCACAGGGCAAGCGCCGCAGAAGACGCCCGGCTGCGCGGGTTGACCTCACCCCCGCCCGGCGGGTCTGCGGTTGTCGTTCTCCCCCCCGCCAAGTATCATTACCATCATGCCGCCGCCCCGCGCGGGTGGGCGTTCTCTGTGACGCGCCCGCGCACCCGCGCGATCGGGCGACGGCCTGTCGGCGCAACTTCACCCCGGATGTGATCCATGACGGTTGTACAAGCGGCCCCAGCCACCTCCAGACCGAACCCACAGAAGAAGAATATCCTGATCCGCCGCCTGGCTCGCGCCCCCTGGTGGCTGCTGCTGATGGTGCTGATGGTGATCCTCTTCGTGCTCAGCGTCAACGACCGCCACCCGTACCCGATCATCTGGGGCGCGGTCAAGCAGGGCATCTGGACGACGATCTGGGTCTCCATCGTCGCCTACGTTATCGCCGTGATCATGGGGCTGTTCATCGCCCTGCTGCGCCGCTCGAACAACGTGATCATCTACCAGCTCAGCACGTTCTACGTCGAGGGCGTGCGCGGCATCCCGACGCTGGTGCTGGTCTACTACATGGCCCTGGCCGCCATCCCGCAACTGATCTCGCTCGGCAACGACCTGGGCGAGTGGCTGACCTGGCTGCGCATCACGGTCACGCTCAGCGACAGCGCCAGCTTCGAGCTCACCTTTCAGGGCATCGGGTCGCGCCTGGCGACGTTCGACACGCGCCAATTCCCGAATACCTACCGGGCGATCATCGGCCTGGCCATTTCTTACAGCGCGTTCCTGTCCGAAGTCTTTCGCGCCGGGATTGACAGCATCGGGCGCGGCCAGCGCGAGGCCGCCAGCAGCCTGGGCATGACCCGCCGCCAGACCATGCGCCTGATCGTGCTGCCGCAGGCCGTCCGCGTGGTCATCCCGCCGCTGGCCAACGACTTCATCGCCATGCTCAAGGAAAGCTCACTGGTCTCCATCCTCGGCGTGCAGGACATCACCCGCCGGGGCCAGACCTACGCCGCCAGCACCTTTACCTTTTTCCAGGCGTACAACGTGGTCGCGCTGACCTATCTCGTGCTGACTCTCTCGCTGTCTATGGCGGTCAAGCTGCTGGAGATGTATCTGCATCGCGGGCGAGAACATGCCTAGCAGCAGCCAGCAGCGGTCAGCCGAAACAGACTTCGTCCAAGCCGATGCCACTTGTTCTTGCTGCTGGCTGAGCGCTGAGAGCGGATAGCTTTTCAAAGGAGGAAGCCATGTTCGACTTCAGCGAACGTGTGGCGATCATCACCGGGGCGGGCGGCAACCTGGGGGGAGCCGTCGCCCGCGCCTTCTACCATGCCGGGGCCAGCCTGGTGCTCGTGGAGCATAACGCGGGCCGGCTCGCCATCGCCTACCCAGCCGAGCAGTTCGCGCCGGCGCGCGTGCACTTCGCCGCCGCCGACCTGACCGACGAAGTCGCGGCGGAGGCGCTGGTCGCCAAAGCGCTGGATCGTTTCGGGGCCATTGACATCCTGGCCAATACGGTGGGCGGCTACCGGGCGGGGACGCCCGTCCACGAAACATCGCTGGAGACGTGGGAGTTCATGCTGGCGCTCAACGCGCGCTCGGCCTTCCTGATCAGCAAGGCGGTCATCCCGCCGATGCTGGCGCGCGGCAGCGGCAAGATCGTGCACGTGGCCTCGCGCGCCGGGCTGAGCGGGGGCGCGCGCCAGGTCGCCTACAGCGCGTCGAAGAGCGCGGTCGTGCGCCTGGTTGAGACGCTGGCCGCCGAGCTGCGCCACAAGGGAATCAACGCCAACTGCGTGCTGCCCGGCACCATAGACACACCGCAGAACCGCGCCGAAATGCCCGACGCCGACTTCAGCAAGTGGGTGGCGCCGGAAGCCATCGCCGACGTGATCCTCTTCCTGGCTTCGGATGCGGCGCGCGCGGTCAACGGGGCGGCGGTGCCCGTTTACGGGCGGAGCTAGCGCGCCCGCGACGATAGCCGGACCGGACTCTGTTCAACAGGACGGCGCATGAGCGCGTCACTGCGCGTGCAAACCCTGGGTATGTTCCGCGTGTGGCTGGACGACAAGCCACTGCCGAGCGCCGTCTGGAGACGCGAGAAGGCGCAGCGGCTGTTCCAGTTCCTGATCACCGCGCGCCTCAACGACAGCCACCAGATGCTGCCCAAAGAGCGCATCACCGCCGAGCTGTGGCCGGCGCTGGACGCCGGGCGCGCCGATCGCGACTTCAAGGTAGCGCTCAACGCGCTCAACGATGCGCTGGAGCCAGCCCGTCCGTCGCGCTCCCTCTCGACGTTCATCGCGCGGCACGGCCTGGCCTACGGCCTCGACCCCGATGCCACCATCGCCATTGACGCCGAAGAGTTCCGGCGCGGGCTGCGCGACGCCGCCCGCCTGGAGCGCGACGATTCCGCTGCCGCCATTGACGCCTACCGCGACGCGCTGGATCGTTATGCGGGCGATTACCTGCCCGACGCACTCTACGAGGACTGGGCCAGCCTGGAGCGCGAGCGCCTGCAAACGCTCTACCTGACCGGGGCCATGCGCCTGGCTGCCCTGCTGCTGGACGAAGGGGGCTACCAGGAGGCGATTCACCTGTGCCAGTCCGTGCTGATGATGGATCGCTACTGGGAAGAGGCCTACCGGCTGATGATGCTCAGCCACGCCCTGCGCGGCAACCGTCCGCTGGCGCTGCGTGTGTACGAGGGATGCCGTGCCGCGCTCGAAGAGGGGCTGGACCTGCTGCCGATGGCCGAGACGACCGAGCTTTACGAGCGTATCTGGCGCGGCGAGCTGCCCCTGCCGGGTGAGCGGTGAGTTGGTTTTTGGTGGGTGGCAATTGGTTTTTGGTTGGGTGATTGGTGGCTGGTAAAGGGTGGGAAGGCGCGCGCGTTCAATGGCTAAGAGGGTGTCTGGCAAGCTCCCCTCATCCCCCAACCCCTGCTCCCTCCAGGAGGAGAAGGGGAGCAAGGCGCAGGATTTCCCCTCGCCCCGATGAGGGAGAGGGGTGCAGGGGTGAGGGGTTTTCGTACACGCTCTAAGCCAGGCCCCTGGCCCGGCTTGAGGTGGTGTATGTGGGAGTGCGCTCGACCAGCAACCAACAACCAGCAACCCTCTTTCCCCTGCAACCCAACTGCAACCCGCGCCCGCTATGCTGAGAGGGTGAGCTGGTAACTCTGTGGAGGCCGCGATGAACCAGGATGTGGTGTCGTTCGTGCTGCGCTTCGTCCGCGAGGAGAGCGATGGCCACCCGGCCCGCTGGCGCGGCGTGATCAAGCACGTGCAGAGCGATCAGTCCGCCGACTTCGCCGCCTTCAGCGACGCGCTGGCCTTCATGCAGGCGCACGTGGACGAGGCCATCCGCCGCGCCTTCTCCGCAGGCGAGCCGGACGCCGCCGAGAGTATCCTGACCGAGACAGCCCGCCTGTGGGGGGAGCTGGCCCCGCGCTACACCGACCTGATGCTCCAGTCTATGGAGATGATGCTCGACCAGGGTCGCCGCTTCAGCGAGACCTTCGCCGAGAACCTGGCCCAGTGGAGCCAGGGCGCGCCGTCCCCCGCCCCGGCGCAGCAGGACGCCGTGCTCGCCCTCGTCGAGCGGCTGGCGACCCAGGTGGACGCGCTGGCGGACAAGGTTGAGGCGCTGGAGGCGCGGCTGCGCGATGCCTGAGCCGGTCAGCGGCGCGCTGCGCGCCAGCCTGGAAGCCTGGGAGCGCGAGGTCGCCGCCCAGTGGGACGCCTTCGTGCGTGCACCGGGCACGCTGCGCCGTATCGGCGGGCAGATCACCCAGACGCTGATCGCCCAGCAGCGGCTGCGCTCAACCTTGCAGGCGAGCGGGTTCCGCGCCGCGTCTGCCGGGGAGCAAAGCGCGCGCCTGCTCTACCTGCTGGAGCGGCTGGAACAGCAGGTGAACGAGCTGGCTGCGCGCGTCGAGCAGCTTGAGCGCAGGGTGGGCCGCGATGAGTGATCCGCTGGAGCGAGCCGCCGCCTTATGGTCGCTGGGCCTGCAGCAGGTGTGGGAGCGCTATACCGCCGCCCAGGAAGCCATCCTTGCCCAGGGCCGCGCCCTGGTCAGCCAGACGCCGGCGACGGTGGTGCGAGTTGAGGGGCGCGCGCGCCTGCTGCGCTATACGCCCCAGGTCCCGGCTCCACACCCGATCCCGCTGCTGTGCGTCCCCTCGCTGATCAACCGCCACTACGTCATGGACCTGATTCCGGAGCGGTCGCTGGTGCGCTACCTGCTGGGGCGGGGCCTGGATGTCTACATGCTCGACTGGGGGACAGCCACGTCGGCGGATCGCTATCGCCCCTTCGACGAGTATATCACCGGGCTGCTGCGGCGCGCGGTCGCCGCCGTCCGCCAGACCAGCGGGAGCAGCGCCGTCTCGCTGCTCGGCTACTGCATGGGCGGGCTGTTCGCGGCCCTCTACACCGTGCTCTACCCGGACGATGTGGCCGCTCTGGTCAACCTGGCCGGGCCGATCAATTACCACGACGACGGCATCTACAGCCTGTGGACGCGCCCGGAGTGGATGGACGCTGACCTGTACGTGGACACGCTGGGCAATATTCCCGCGCCGCTGCTCAACATGACCTTCAACCTGGTGCGCCCGACCAACGAGCTGGTGCAGGCGCTCAACTACTGGGAGCGCGGCGAAGATGAGGGTTTCATGCGCCGCTTCGCCGCCATGCAGATCTGGCTCAACGACCCGACGCCCTTCCCCGGCGAGGCCTTCCGCAAATACATCAAGGACTTCTATCAGCGCAACCTGCTGGTGCAGGGCCAACTGGAAGTCGGCGGGCAGCGCATTGACCTGGGGGCGATCCGCGCGCCCACCCTGACCATCGCCGCGCGCCACGATCACATCGCTCCCTGGCGCTCGGTGACGCTGCTGCACGACCTGGTGAGCAGCGCCGACAAGGACGTCATCGTGCTGGAAAGCGGGCATATCGGCCTGGTCATCGGCGCGAGCGCGCAGACCACGCTGTGGCCGCACCTGGGCGACTGGCTGGCTGCTCTCCCCTTCCCCAAGCCTGGTGGGGGAAGGGGCTGGTAGCTGCACGCGGTCCCCCCCACCCCAAACCCCTCCCCCGCAAGGAGGGAGGGGCTTAAGGCCGGCGCTCTGCTCCCTTCCCCCCTCGTGGGGGAAGGGTCGGGGATGGGGGGCCTTCCGACGCCTGAGAACCCGTTCGCGGCCCCCACACTCCCGGCGCTTGGTGCCAGAGGGCGGGGCCGCTATAATGGACGCCATGAAACGCTCTCGTCAGCCCGACTCTTCCCCGGCTTTGCCCGAACAGGCCGCGCTGATCGTCGCCGCGCTGCTGATGGCCGTCGCGGGCTGGGTGGGGCTGTGGATGCTGATCACCACCATGCTGCCCACCGCCTTCCCGCGCTGGATGTTCTTCGTGTTCCTGTACCTGGCTGTGACGGGGACGGTGCTGCCCTTTGTGCGCTACCTCAACGCGCGCTTCGGGCGCGCCGAGGATGGCCCGCCAGCGATGGGCGTGGTGCTGCGCCAGAGCATCTGGGTCGGGCTGTTCGTGGTGGCCTGCGCCTGGCTGCAAATTCCCCGCGTGCTCAACCCGGTCATCGCCCTGATTCTGGCGCTGAGCCTGATCGTCATCGAGTGGTTTCTGCATATGCGTGAGGGCGGTCAGCCGGAATCGTAGCGCGCCCGTGCTGCTTGTAGTGGCCAATAACCCGTTTCCACCCTCAAGGACATGACTCATGAAAGCTGACCTGGATCGCCTGATGGCCGAGCGCGCCCTGGACGCGCTGCTGATCTTCCCCGGCGAGAACGAAGACCCCTACCGCACCTACCTGAGCAACGGCGCGCTGCACTCCGGCCTGGTGATCAAGCGGCGCGACCATACCCCGGTGATCATCGTCAACGACATGGAGCGCGACGAAGCGCGGCACAGCGGCCTGCCGGTGTACACCTACGACGATTTCGGCTATGGCGAGCTGCGGCGGACCCACAAGGACGACCCGGACGGGATCATCGCGGCCTGGTACCGCCGCATCTTTGCGGAGCTTGGCGTTGCCGGCAAGGTCGGCGCCTACGGCGTGACCGATCTCAACACTGCCCTGCGCACGCTGCGCATCCTGGAGCGCACCTTCGGCGACGCGCTGCAATTCGTCACCGAGCAGCCGCGCGAGACGATCTTCGACCGCGCCTACGAGACCAAAGACGCCGACGAGCTGGCCCGGCTGCGCGACGTGGCCCGCCGGACGAGCGCCGTCATGCGCGCGACCCGCGAGTGGTTGGCGACGCACCGTGCGGCAGAGGGCATCGCCGTCAAGGCGGACGGATCGCCGCTGCGCATCGGCGACGTCAAGCGACACGTGCGCGCGCTGCTCCACGCGCAGGGCCTGGAAGACCCCGAAGGCATGATCTTCGCCCAGGGGCGCGATGCCGCCGTGCCGCACAGCAGGGGCACCGACGACGAGCCGCTGCGCCTGGGCGCGACCCTCGTCTTCGACCTGTTCCCGCGCGAGCCGGGCGGCTACTTCCACGACATGACGCGCACGTGGTGCCTGGGCTACGCTCCGCCCGAAGCGCAGGCCGCCTACGACGCGGTGATGACCGCCTTCAGCCGCTCGCAGGAAATGTGCGCGCCGGGGCTGTCCAGCGGTCAGGTGCAGCGCATGGTCTGTGAGCTGTTCGAGGCGGCGGGCCACCCGACCGTGCTACACACGCCGTCCACCACCGATGGCTACGTCCACTCCCTGGCTCACGGCATCGGACTGAATGTGCACGAAGCGCCCTACTTCCCCACCTTCAGCGACCGCTACACGCTGCAGGCAGGCAACGTCTTCACCATCGAGCCGGGGCTGTATTACCCGGAACGTGGTTACGGCGTGCGCGTTGAGGACACTGCCTGTCTCAACGAGGCCGGCGACCTGGAGATGCTGACCGATTGCCCGTATGATCTGGTCATCCACCTGGAGTCGTGAGCGGGGAGCGATCGGTTACGGTTGTCAGTTTTCAGCGTCGGTGGGGCGGACGGGTATGGGAACAGTGTTTTCGCGCACCCTGTAGAGGCACATTGCCCTTTGTCATGTGCCTCACCGAATGTTCTATAGGGGCGGATTTGAAACCCGCCCCTCATCAAACCCACCTTCTACCTTCCTGTGAGGCATCATGACCCTCATCCTCGGCATCGAAACTTCGTGCGACGAGACAGGCGCGGCGGTCGTTGAAGACGGCGTGCTCATGCGCTCCAACGTCGTCGCCTCGCAGATTGATCTGCACGCGCAGTACGGCGGCGTCTTCCCGGAAGTCGCGTCGCGGGCGCACATCGAGGCGATTATGCCGGTCGTCGAGCAGGGCCTGTCCGGCGCCGGCGTGACGCTCGCCGATATAGAAGCCGTCGCCGTGACGCGCGGGCCGGGGCTGGCCGGGTCGCTGCTGGTCGGCGTCAACTTCGCCAAGGGGCTGGCCCTGGCCAGCGGACTGCCGCTGGTGGGCGTGAATCACCTGGAAGGGCACGTCTATTCGCTGTGGCTGGCCGGTCGCGAATCGCCGGTGCAGTTCCCGGTGGTCTGCCTGATTGTCTCCGGCGGGCACAGCGAGATCGTCCTGATCAGCGATCACGGCCAGTACCGGCAGCTTGGCACGACCATTGACGACGCGGCGGGCGAGGCCTTCGACAAGGTGGCGCGGCTGTTGGGCCTGCCGTATCCCGGTGGGCCGTCCATCCAGCGCGCCGCCGAAGGGGGCGACCCGGCAGCCTACGCTTTCCCGCGCGCCCTGCGCGGCGAGGGCCACGACTTCAGCTTTTCCGGCCTGAAGACGGCCGTGCTGCGCGCCGTGCAGGAGCCGCACAGCGGCAAACGCTCGCCCAAAGGCGAGGGCATGACGCCCGACCAGCGCCGCGCGGACGTGCCCATCGCCGACGTAGCGGCCAGCTTTCAGGCGGCGGTGGTGGATATCCTGGTCGAGAAGACGCTGGACGCCGCCGCCGCGCACGGCGCGACCGAGGTCTGGATGGCCGGCGGGGTGAGCGCCAACACAGCCCTGCGCGCGACGATGCGCGCGGCGAGTCCGCTGCCGGTGCGCTACCCGCCGCTGGCGCTGTGCGTGGACAACGGGGCGATGATCGCGGCGGCGGGATACTTCCGCTACCGGGCGGGCTTCCGCGACGAGCTGGACATGGACGTGCGCCCGCTGTGGCCGCTGACGACCATCGCCGAGGGCATGGGGCGGGGCGGGGTGGAGTGATCGGTGTGGGTTACAGTGGTGTATTCTGGGAGCGGAATTCCCTGAACGACCGGCCAAAAGATAGGATTTGTGGGCCTAGCTCACTGCCGCTCGAACACGGGGAGGAGTGGCTCATAACGCCGCACCCTGATCGACTACGGTTGCCGCCCACTGGCCGCTGATCTCAGGTATTCGCATCCCCTCACCGCACGGCGCCTATCTCGCCCCCTTCTCTTACTCCCCCAGCCACGCCGCCAGCGCGCCGGCCAGCACCGCGTTGCCGCGCGCGTTGAGATGCATGTCGGTCGTGTAGTAAAGCTGCTCCCCGGCCTCAGCGTGAGCCTGCAACTCCGCCAGCGGATCGAAGCACTCCAGCCCCTCCGCCGCGCAGAAGTCGCGCATCATGGCGTAGGGCGTGTCCAGCAGGGCCAGCTTCTCCGCGCCGAGCAGCGGCTCGCTCATCGCCCGGTAGACCTGCTCCTTCGTCGGCATGAGCACGATCACCAGCCGCCCGCCGTACTCCGCGACTGACTCGCGCGCCGCGCGGATCGCCGCCTGGCCGCGCGCCCAGCCGTCCAGGTTGTGCGGCTGCGTCATGTCGAAGGCGTCCCACAGGTAGGGCTGGCCGAAGGCGAGCGTCACGTCGCCCCGCGTGGCGTAGTCCGGCGCGTGAAATTGCAGCGACGCCGCGAACTCGTCCTGCGGCCCCAGGTACAGCTTGAGCAGCACATAGAGCGCCGAGTGCTCGACCCACCAAGTGCGCCTGGGGACGGGCGGGGACGGGTTGGCCGACGGCACGTCCGTTTCGCCGCGCAGCACGGCCAGGCCGTAGTCCTCGTTGGCGTCGTTGCCGAACCACTGCCAGATGACCAGCGGCGGCCTCAGCGGCAGTCCGAAGTCGGCCAGCACGCGGGCATGGCTGAGCGACCCCGTGCTGGTGATGCCCAGGTTGATGATGTTCAGCCCGGTCAGCGCGCCAAGCTGCTGCACCCAGCAGTCCTTCTCTTCAGTGAAGCAGAAGGTGAACGAGTCCCCCACCGCCACCGCGTCCACGTGGCGATCCACCCACTCCTGCCGCGTGCGGAAGGCGGCGCGCGATCCCCACAGCGTCTCCGTGCTGACCGTGAAGCGCACCTCGGCGTTGCCGAACTGCTCGTAATTCTGCACCGGGCGGGCGATCATCAGGTAGTCGGTGTCCGGCTGCCAGATCGGGTCGGGCAGCAGGCGTGCATCGCTGAAGGGCGTCTTGCGCACGTGCTCCAGCACCAGTTGCAGGCGCGGCGGCAAGGAGAAGAACAGCAGCCGGATCAGCACTTCGATCAGCAGCCAGGCCAGCAGCACCCCGAAGGCGATTCCGGCCAGGCGGCCCGCCCAGGTCCTGAGCGCCCCTGTCCGGCGTGGGACGGTGGAAGCAGACGACTCTGCCATAGGTGCGGTTCCCTGATGCGCGCCCCTGCGGGCGGTGCTTATGGCTCCAGACGGTACTCGGCGATGATCTCTTCGCGGGCCGTGCGTAAAACGTCCGGGCGCAGCAACGCGTTGTCCTGATGGTACAGCGTCAGGCGGGCTGCTGTCACCCGCAGCGGTAGCGGAACAGCAGCGCGATACAATTCCAGCGCCTCAACCAGCGGCGCGACTGGCTGCTGCCCCCAATAGCCGAGCGTCACATGGGGCACGAACGGCCAGCGCAGAGGCGGACGCGCTCGCAGCGGCAACGCGCGGCGCAGCGTCGCCCGCAGCGCCCGCAGACAGCTCGCGTCGTCCTGCACCTCGGCGAAAAGCACGCTGGGGAAGGCGTTGGGCGGGCCAATCTTCACCTCGAACGAGTCGAAACGCTCGAAGACCGGGCGGGCGCGCTCGGCCAGCCGCTCCACCTCCAACCGCCGCAGGTAAGGGGGCAGGAACAGCCAGGGGGCCGGCCTGAGCCTGCCCGCAGTGTGCAGTGTGATGTGCAGCCGCTCGGCGGGCTGTGGCGCATAGATTAGCCAGGGGGCCAGGGCGCGCTGCCAGCTTTCGAGCGCGGCGCACACCGCCGGATCGTCAACCGGGATCACGAACGCCACGACGGGAGTCAGCAGCCAGCGTCGCCAGCCGCGCCGATCATCGGCCAGGCTGTCCTGCGTCTGGCTCAGGCGCAAGAAGTGCTCCCAGGTTGCTGCATAAGTGGGATCGCGTTGTGGCAAGAGCATCCTCCCGCGCCTGGCGCTCACCCAGGCGGCGACGGGCAGCCCCCTCACCTGCGAAGTCGCCTCACTCACCGGAATCCACCAGAATCCCGTGCTGTTGCAGGGCAGCGGTCAGCGCCTTGGTCTGGCCAGCGCGCACGATGACCGCGTTGGGGCCAAGCTGCGCGCCGAGAAAACGGCGCAGTTCGGGCGTTTCGAGGACGGTCTGCAACACGTCCGGCGCGTTGCTGCGCAGGATGACCGCCTGCTCCAGCCAGACATCCGCGCCGCCGACCCGCTCCCAGCTATCGAGCAGCCGGTAGATGGCGTCCGGCACGTGATCGCCGCTGGTGCGACGCAGAAAAGCGCGTATGGCGTCGAGCGGGACGTCCTGCTCGGTGGCGCGCTGCAACCCCGCCGCCGACAGGCGGTACTGGTACGGATCGCCCGCCGGCCCCCACTCGGTGATGCGCGCCAGTTGGAAGCGCTCGTAGCGGCTGAGCATACGCGGGGCCAGGGCAGTGCCGTCGGGATGCAGGGCCAGCGGGGGACGCTCTTCGGGGCGGTCGGGCCAATCCGCCCCGCTGACCAGCGCGCGCCCGTAGGGAGTCAGGCGGCAGAGCGCGCCGCCGTCGCCCAGGTCGGCCAGGCCCAGCCAGTGCAGCGGCCCGCTGAGGATGAAGCGCAGCAGCGCGCCGTCCACGCGATCCCAGCTTTCGAAGCCGCGCAGGTACTCGCCGCTCTGCGCGTCGCGGATGTACCAGCTATCGTAATCCCCGGCGGGCCGCTGGAAGTCCGGCTCCTCATCGTGAACCAGGGCGACCAACTCCTCCACCGGCCACCAGCCGGGTGGCGCCGCTTCCAGATAGGTCAGCACGGTCTGGCGGGCCAGCAGCGGGTCGTTGCGCCAGCCGGTCGGCTCTGGCAGCAAGCCGGGCGTGTGCCACAGTTCGTTGAAGAGGGTGCTGTTGCGCCAGGCTTCGGCCAGGGCGCGCACCTGGCGGGGGCGTGTCTCTTCCAGCCAGCGGCGCGCCTGGGCAGGGACGGGCCTGAGCAGCCCCCCTTCGTCCGCCGCCGCGCCCAGGCTGAGCGCCAGCCCCACCAGCAAGGCGACCGAAGCCGGGCTGTGCGCGCCCAGCCAGTGCGGGGCCAGCGTCTCGCCCAGCGAGGCGAGCAACGCCTCCACGCCGGCGGGCACGCGGGCGATTTGCAGATAGGCCAGCAGCGTCGTCAGGTCGTCCACCAGAGTCGTGGTCGCCGCGATCACCTGTTGCGGCTCAGGCCCCGCATCGGGGAGCCAGTCGGAGTCCGGCTCGGCGCTCAGGTCGAAGCCCGTTTCGTGCGCGGGCAGCACATCAGCCAGGTCGGGTGGGACGAAGACGAAATACTGGACGCCGGTGCGCGCCTGGTCAAACGCGACTGCGATCAGCCCCCGGTAAAAGAGCGTCTCGGCGATGCCGATCGGGTTCAGGTGCGGTTTTTCGCGCTCGCGTCCGGCGGGGCCAAGCTCTCTCAGCTCGCGGATGTCGCCGAACAGCCGCGTGAACTGGGCGGCGGGCATTTTGTGCTCGCGCGCGCCGAGCAGCGTCTGCAGCGCGCCGCGTTCCGGGTCGCTCAGGCGGCCCCATTCGGCAGCGGCGCGTTCCGCGCTGAGCATAGCGTCGGCGAGCAACTGGGCAGCCTGGCGCCTGTCCAGCACTTCCAGGTCCACGTCCCAGCGGTGGGCGATGATCGCCAGCAGGTCGGGATCATAATCGAGCAGGGTCGGCAGCAGGGTTTGCATGAACCATCCCACAAGAGACCAACAGGGCGCTGATGGTTAGCTTATATGATGGCCGCGGCTCCGTGCAAATTTCAGGGGAGAAACCGCCGCTTCTGAGAGCCAGCCTTCGCCTGACGCGGCATCAGGCCCGTCGAACGCCGCCGCGCAGGGCGTATGGCCAGGCATCCCCGCGAACTCCCCGCCTTGCCTGGCGTCGAGCGGGTTGCTGGCACCCCTGGCCCTTCTTCCATGAGGGGGACTGTTGGCGAAATGCTTCCGTAGGGACGTATGGCCATACGCCCCTACGGGGCCGCAGCAGAGCGGCGCCCCGACGAAACCAGCGCGCGCTTCGTCCGCCAAAATGCCACACTTGTGGGCAATGGTTGGCCGTAAACGAAGAGGGGATGTGAGTGCCGAGCCAAGTCTCTTCTCCGCGTGTGGAGAGGGGAGTGAAGGGGTGAGGCAAATCCGCCAGCCGGGGCTTCGCAAACGGTCGCCGGCAACTTTGGCACGCGCCCCTTTTCTGCGCCTGCTTTGGAAAAAGCGGGAAAATTGGCTAAAATTAGGCGGCAGACCTCCCTGGTCATCTTGTAGTCTTCAGCATTTTCAACGAAAGGATGCTCACTTCAATGGCACTCAAACACTTCTTAGGTTTACTGTTGGTGGCCGCTTTGCTCGTGGCGGGCCTCCCTGCCGCCGCGCAGAGCGAAACGATCACCCTGGTCGTGTGGGACAACTGGGTTCGTGACGCCGAGCAGGAGATGATCGAAATCCTCAACGCCGAGTTCGAGGCGGCGCACCCTGGTGTCACCATCAAACGCGAAGTCTACGCCACCGACGATCTGACCACCATTCTCCCGCTGGAGCTGGCGGGCGGGTCGGGGCCGGACGTGACCATGATCAACCAGGGCTACAGCGGCATGGGCGCGCTGGTGAAGGCGGGCCTGCTGCTGCCGCTGAACGACTACGCCGACCAGTACAACTGGTGGGATCGCTACGCCCTGGGCCTGCACAGCCGCAACAGCTTCAGCGAAGATGGCACGCAGTTCGGCGTGGACAACGTCTACGGCATCTCCAATACTGCTGAAGTCGTGGGTGTGTACTATCACCGCGCCATTTTCGAGGAGCGCGGCCTCGCGATCCCGACCACGCTGGCGGAGTTCGAGGCGCTGATGAACGCGCTGCTGGCGGCGGACGTCACCCCCATCGTCTTCGGCAGCCTGGACGGCTGGCCGGCCATCCACGAGTTCAGCGTGCTGCAGGGCGTCTACATCACCCTCGAAGAGCTGGACGCCTTCATGTACCGGCTGCCCGGCGGGACCTTCAACACCGAGGCCAACCTGCAGGCGGCGACCAAGCTGGTGGAATGGGTGGACGCGGGCTACTTCTCGCCAGGGTTTGCGGGCATGGACTATGACGGCGCGACCTTCGGCGGCTTCCTCAACCAGGAAGGCGCGATGTGGATCACCGGCAACTGGATGACCGGCAGCATCGTCGAGGAACTGGGCGAGGAGCCAGTCGGCTTCTTCGCATTCCCGTCCGACGAGGCGGGCGTCCCGGCCATTGTGCCCGGCGGCGTGGGCCTGGCCTATGGCATCCGCGCGACCAGCCAGCACCCCGACCTGGCCGCCGAATACATTGACCTGGTGACGGGTCCGCGTGCCGCCGAGCTGCTGTTTGAGCGCGGCTTCTTCCCGGCGACGGCGGTAGACCCCTCGCTGCTGAGCGAAGGCACCCTGACCGCCGACATGTTCGACGTGTGGGCAGCCGTCAGCGAGGCGAACGCAGTTGGGCACTGGCTTGACTGGACCGCGCCGGACGTCGCCGCCAATATCCAGGAGCTGATGGGCAAGGTTGTCACGCCTGAGCAGTTCGTGACCGACGTCGAAGCGGACTACACCGCCCGCTGAGTCGAGGCACAGAGCAAACAGCACAGGGGGTGGCCCACGCGCCACCCCTTCTGCTTTGTGCTGTGCAGGCTGGTCTTCGGGATGCCAGGAAGGTGATCGAGCGATGGGACGTTTTGCCGATGCCCTCGCCGCCAGCACGGCTGGCCGGGGCCGCCCCTACGAGCATGTCCACCATGCCTACTTCTACATTCTGCCGGGATTCATCGTCTACTTCGTTTTTGTGCTCATCCCCATCGTCAACACCGTTCGCTACAGCCTGACCGAGTGGACGGGGTTCACGGCCCCGCAGTATATCGGCCTGGCCAACTACGAGCGGCTGCTGGAGGATGGGCGTTTCTGGAATGCGCTGGGCAACAACGCCTTTTTCGTGATCTTCTACACTATTCTGCCCATCATGCTGGGCCTGTTCCTCACCTCGCTCATGGCGCGCGGCAACCTGCGGGGCATGGTGATCTTCCGCACCGGCCTGTTCGTCCCCCAGGTGATGAGCGCCGTCGTGGTGGGGATCATCTGGCGCTGGATCTTCGATTACCGGGGGCCGCTGAACGCCTTCCTGCGCGACATCGGGCTGGGGGCGGCGGTCAAGCCGTGGCTGGGCGACTTCACCTGGGCACCCTACGCGGCGGGCATCGTCGGCTCCTGGGTGGAGTATGGCCTGTGCATGGTGTTGTTCATCGCCGGCGTGCAGTCCATCTCCGAGGAGCTGTACGACGCCGCCGAAGTGGACGGCGCCAACGCCTGGCACCAGTTCCGCCACGTCACGCTGCCGGGCCTGCAACAGCAGGTTCTGGTCGCGTTCGTCGTCACCTTCATCGCGGCGCTGCGCGTCTTCGATCTGGTCTTCGTGCTGACGCGCGGCGGGCCAGGCCGCGAGACCCAGGTGGTCAGCATGTTGATCTACGAAGAGGCGTTCGAGTATCACCGCGCCGGATACGGCTCGGCGATGGCGCTGGTGATGACAGTGCTGATCGTCAGCGTGTCAACGGCGGTTTTCTACGCGCAGTCGCGGCGAGAGGAGCGAGAGAATGCGCGTTAGCATCAGGCGCACCCTGTTCACCTATACGATCCTGACGCTCTTCCTGTTCATCGCGGTGATGCCCTTCGTGGGCAACATCCTCACCTCGCTCAAGACTCGCTCCGAGCTAGCCAGCGGCCTGTTCGCGCTGCCGGAGACCTGGCGCTGGGAGAACTATGCCAACGCCTGGCAGGGCGCGCGCTTCGACGACTTCTTCCTCAACAGCGTCATCGTGGTTGTGCCGGTCGTGATCGTGTCCATCGTGCTCTCGCTGTTCTCCGGCTACGCCTTCGGGCTGATGTCGTTCCCCGGCGAGAACGCGCTCCTGCTGCTGGTCACGCTGGGCCTGATGGCGCCCTCGGAGGCAGTGATCATCCCGCTGTGGCACCTGATGGACGTCCTGGGCCTGCGCAGCACCTACTGGGCGCTGATCCTGCCGCAGATCGCGCTGAGCTTCTCGTTCGGCACGTTCTGGATGCGCGCGCACTTCAAAGGGGTGCCCCGCGAGCTGATTGACGCGGCGGTGGTGGACGGCTGCAATACGTCCCCCTTCTCGCTGCGCAACGTGCTGTGGCGCATCCTGCTGCCGCTGAGCGGGCCGGCGCTGATGTCGCTGGTGGTCCTGGTCTTCATGTGGACGTGGAATGAGTTCTTCCTGGTGCTGGTCATCGGGGGCGGCGAGTACCGCACGCTGCCCGTCGGGCTGGCCCTGCTGCGCGGTCGCTACTCGTCCGACGTGCCGGTGATGGCCGCCGCCTCGACGATCGTGTCGCTGCCGGTGCTGGTCGTCTACCTGATCTTCCAGCGGCACTTCATCCGGGGCATGGTGTCCGGGGCGCTCAAAGCGTAACCAGGGGACGCCGCTCCCCAACCTCGCTGCGCGCAGGCTCAACAACAGACTTCCGAAGTTTCCGAAAACTTCGGAAGTCTGAATGCAGGTCGGGCGCAGCCCGATCACTCGCCCAGCGGGATACAGCCCGAAACCCACAGCGGCGGCCACTCCGAGTGCGGCATCCCGTAGTAGTCCTCGATGATGCGGCGCACGAGCGGCGCGGCGACTTCCGACCCTTCGCACGAGTTCTCGACCGTGGCCACGACCGCGATCTGTGGGTCGTCCTGGGGGGCGAAGGCGATGAACCAGGCTTGCGGCTTGGTGCCCGCGCCGCCGGTCTGCGCGGTGCCCGTCTTGCCGCACACCACCACGTCGCTGCCCTGGAACTTGTACCATTCCTCGTAGATGTAGCGCGCCGTGCCGGTTGGGGCGAGCGTCACATCGCACATGGCCTGCCGGATCATCTCGAACACTTCCGGGGCGAAGTCAAGCTGCGCGGTGGCTTCCGGCTCGGCGACATAGACGGGGTCCTCGCCCACGATCTGCACCTTGCTGACGAAGAGCGGCTTGTAGAGCGTCCCGCCGTTGGCGATGGCGACGGTCGCGCGCGCCATCTGCATCGGCGTGATCTGGATCGGCCCCTGCCCGATGACCAGGTTGAGCATGTCGGAGATGTTCCACTGGCGCGCTTCCAGGCGGAAGATCAGCTCGCGGTTGGGGATCTGCCCCACTTCTTCGGGCAGCACGTCCTGGCCGGTGGGCACGCCCAGCCCCATCTTGTAAGCGTAATTGGTGAGCGACTCCGGATCGTAACTCTGAAGGCTGACGCCAAGCTGCCAGAAGTAGACATTGCACGAATTGGTCAGCGCCGCCGCAAAGTCCATATAACCGTGGCCGGGGGCGTACCAGTCGCTGCGGAAAGGCAGGCCATCGCCGTATTCCCCCCCGTACCAGGTGCCCGTGCAGTTGACGGCGGTCTGCGGGGTATAAACGCCGCTGTCCAGCCCCGCCACCGCCGAGACAACCTTGAACACCGACCCCGCCGGGAACTTGCCGAGCAGCACGCGGTCGAGCAGGGGCGTGCGCCAGCTTATCCCCAGGTCGCTGATCCGCTGCACGCGGTCTTGCAGCAGCGAATCCGGGTTGAACAGGTTGGGATCGAACCAGGGATAGCTCACCGCGGCCAGCACTTCGCCGGTCTTGATGTCGAGCACCACCGCAGCGCCGCCCGGCGAGGTGGTGGCCCAGGTGGCCGTCGAAAAGTTGTAAGCCTCGACGAACGCATTCTGGACGGCTGTTTGCAGGTCGCGGTCCAGGGTGAGGTAGACGCTCTGGCCTGGCTCGGCGGGCGCTTCGGCAATCGCGCGCAACGTCACCCCCTCTGGCGAGCGAATGACCAGTTGCCCGCCGGGCCTGCCCGCCAGGTAGCGCTCGAACGCCTTCTCGATACCGGTCTGGCCGATCAGGGCGTTGGCGGGGTAGCCCTTACGCTCGTATTCGGCAACCTGCTCCGGCTGAATCTGCCCCACATAACCCACCACGTGCGGGGCCAACTCGCCGAAGTAGCGGCGCGTGCTGCGGATGACGGTGTCGTACTGGTCATCGCCCACATCGCAGTACTGACGCAGGTTGGCTTCTTCCGCCTGGTAGGTCTCCGGGTCTATCTCGCCGACGATGAAGCGCGTCTCCGGCAGGAACTGGGCGAACGTCCGCTCCAGTGACTGGACTTCGCGGCGGAAGATGCGCGAGAGCAGGGCGATGCACTCGTCCACGTTGACGATGTCCTGCTGCACCAGATAGATGCCGATGGACCGCCCGTTCTGATCCACGAGCACCTTGCCATTGCGGTCATAGATATTGCCGCGACCGGGCAGCGTTTGCAGCCGTTCCAGGCGCGCACCCTCGGCCAGCCCGTCCATGATGTCCATGCGCGACCAGGCGACGCGCCAGCCTTCCGGCGTCTCGATCAGGCGCATGGTGCGGCCCAGGTCTTCGATGACCCCGAACAACTCGGTGTGGAAGCGCACGTCGTACTGGATGACCGCTGTAGTACCCTGGCGCAGCGAGCTGGTGACCGCCGTCTCCAGCTCGGTCTGCGTGAACTGGACGGCGGCTGTCTGGTAATCGCTGCTGAAGGCTTCTTCGGTGAAGACTTCGCGGCTGTTGGGGCTGATCAGCCCGTACATGGTCTGGTAATCGCCCTCAACCCACGCCTTGAGGAACGTCTGGGCGACCTGATCGGCCTGTTCCAGCGAAAGCTGCGGCGTGGGGTTGGGGTTGGCGGCCCCGCCCAGCGTGCCGCTGTCCAGGCTGTCGCAGGCGCTCAGGATCAGCGCGGCGATCAGCAGCGGAAAAGCCAGCCAGGAGAGCTTGTGCCGTCGCATAATGGTTCCTCGCCGAAACAATAAGAGAGGCAAAGGTCGCAGGATGCCTCCCGGACTTCACCCCCCATAGAGCGCGTGCTCGCGACGCCTCGTCGCCCACTGCCGTATTATAGCGCGCCAGCGGCCATGCGGCGAACCCGCCCAAAGGCCGGATGCGCGCGCAGGTTGTCGGCGACTCGCTGGGCGCGGGGCTTTACCTCACCCCCAGCCGCGCTGCGCTCGGCTTGCCCCCTCTCCATCTGCGTGGAGAGGGGGCAGTGAGGCGCGTCAGCGCCGAGCGGGGGTGAGGTCAGCCAGGGCGCAGCAGAGCCGCGCCCCTACCGCCTGGCAGGTTTGGCGCGCACCCGGTCACCCTGAGCGCGCGCGCAGGTTGTCGGCGGCTCGCTGGGCGCGGGGCTTTACCTCACCCCCAGCCGCGCTGCGCTTGGCTTGCCCCCTCTCCATCTGCGTGGAGAGGGGGCGGCACGGCGCGTCAGCGCCGAGCGGGGGTGAGGTCAGCCAGGGCGCAGCAGGCAGCGCCCCTACCGCCTGGCAGGTTTGGCGCGCACCCGGTCACCCTGAGCGCGCGCGCAGGTTGTCGGCGACTCGCTGGGCGCGGGGCTTTACCTCACCCCCAGCCGCGCTGCGCTTGGCTT
>Ga0226835_1000249_pt1 | contig 82801 bp, 55 predicted proteins | sample LAC_MetaG_1_FD_163627 | JGI IMG/M metagenome (GOLD analysis project Ga0226835, IMG submission 163627) | Anaerobic ammonium oxidizing microbial communities from anammox membrane bioreactor (MBR) in UC Berkley, California, United States -... | ecosystem: Engineered > Bioreactor > Anaerobic >... | reverse complement strand
GGCGATGAGCCGACGATCGCGGAACCCCGGATCGGGCTCATCCAGAAGGCCAAACTCGCATCGACATGACCGCATCGACGCCGAACCACCCGATCCGACCTCCTCAACTTGGTTGTTCAGGAGTCCCATTGAACGATCCTCGCTATCCACCATCTTCTGCCTTCTGGATCTTTGGTGTACAAGCGGAATCGACTTCTTCTTCGCCTGCCCGTCGACGCGCGTTTCTGCTTCGATTCACGGGCTCGAGAAATCCGTACTGCCATTGATCGATGCCATGTCTGTAGTTAAACAGCCACTCCTCGAGGCCGAAGCCGTTGCTGGCTGCCCAGGAGGCGGTCTCGGCTTCACGAACTTTACCGGCAGGGATTGTCCATGACTCGGTGTTCCTGCAGATACGTGCCGCGAACAGGGGACACTGTGGCTTGTCGGAATCGGATCGGGAGCCGCGCATGCCTCACCCCTGCGGCCCCGCCCTGCGCACCGCCTCGGTCATCTCGTGCTTGGCGTCGTTCTCGCGGAACAGCGACGCCAGTTTTTTCGCCTGCTTGTCGTAGGACTCGCCGTCGGGCCAGGTGTTGCGGGGGTTGAGGACCTCGCTCGGCACGCCGGCGACGGCCTTCGGGATCGGCAGGCCGAAGACGGGGTCGGGCGTGAACTCGGCCTTGTCCAGCGAGCCGTTGAGGATGGCCGTGACCATCGCCCGCGTGTACGCGAGTTTGAAACGCGAGCCGGACCCGTACGCCCCCCCCGTCCAGCCGGTGTTCAGCAGCCAGACGCGGGCGTTGTGCTTCTTGATGCGCTCGGCGAGCATCTGCGCGTACTCGCTCGGGCGGCGCGGCATGAAGGGCGCGCCGAAGCACGCCGAGAAGTTCGGCGTCGGCTCCGTCACGCCCGCCTCCGTCCCCGCCAGTTTCGACGTGTACCCGTTGATGAAGTAGTACATCGCCTGCTCGGGGCTGAGGCGGCTGACGGGCGGCACCACGCCGAAGGCGTCCGCCGTCAGGAAGATCACGCTGGTCGGGTGCGCGCCGACGCTCGGGATCACCGCGCCGGGGATGAACTCGACCGGGTACGTGACGCGCGTGTTCTCGGTGATCGAGCCGTCGTCGTAGTCCGGCACGCGGGTGCCCGCGTCCATGGCGACGTTCTCGAGCACGGAGCCGAAGCGGATGGCGTCCCAGATCTGCGGCTCGCCCTCACGCGTCAGTTTGATGCACTTGGCGTAGCATCCGCCCTCGAAGTTGAAGACGCCGCGGTCGGACCAGCCGTGCTCGTCGTCGCCGATCAGGGCGCGGTCGGGGTCGGCCGAGAGCGTGGTCTTGCCCGTGCCCGAGAGGCCGAAGAAGAGGGCGACGTTCTTCGGGTCGGTCTTCGACACGTTGGCCGAGCAGTGCATCGGGAAGACGCCGACCTCCGGCATGTCGAAGTTCATCGCGTAGAAGATGCTCTTCTTGATCTCGCCAGCGTACTCGGTGCCGAGAATGACGACCGTGCGGCGTTCGAGCGATTGCGCGATGAGCACCGGCCCCTTGACGCCGAGGCGTTGCTGCTCGTCGGCCGTGAGCCGGCGGCGCGAGGCATTGAGGATGGTCCAGTCCTGCTTCCACGAGCCGTCGCCCGAGTCGGACGTGCCGCCCGGTTCGATGAACAGCGTCTTGGCGAAGAGCGCGTGCCACGCCTGCTCCGTCACGACGCGAACGCCCAGGCGGTACCGCGGGTCCGCGCCCGCGAAGCCGTCGAACCGGTAGACGGTCGGGCGCGAGTTGAGGTGAGAGATCGCGATGCGCTCGGCCTGCTCGAAGGCCTCGGGCGACATCGGCTGGTTCACCGACCCCCACGCGATGCGGTCGTGGATGCCCGGCGTGTCCTCGAGGTACTTGTCGCGAGGGCTTCGCCCGGTGCGGTCGCCCGTCCGGCAGACGAGCGCGCCGTTCGAGGCCAGCCGCCCCTCGCCCGCCGCCAGCGCTCGCTCGATCAGCACCGCCGCGGACGTGGCGTCCACGACGCGGTTCGCGGAAAGGTCGAGCGCGACGGGTGCGGCGGTCGGCATGGCGGGCCTCCGGGGATCGTTCGGGATGGGGTGGGAAGGGTAGGTGTGGGGGCCCGACCCGGCCAGCAAAATGCCGCCGCGTTGACCCGAAGTCGCGCCGGGGCTTATGGTTGGTGTCGGCCGGCGGGTACTCCGCCGCCCGCAAGACGGCGACTGTAGCTCAGCTCGGTTAGAGCACCTGGTTGTGGTCCAGGGGGTCGCGGGTTCAAATCCCGTCAGTCGCCCTTCCGATCCTCACGCCGCCGCCCGGTCGGCAGGCGCGGCCCGCTCGCCCTCGTCGTGCCAGCGGCGGCACTCGGCGATCAGTTTCGCCCGCTCGATCGGCTTCACCAGATAGTCGTCGCACCCCGCTTCGATGCAGGCGTCGCGGTCGTTCGGGCGGTTGTTCGCGGTCAGCGCGACGATGGGCGTGCGGCAGCCCGAGGCCCGGAGTCTGCGCACCGCACCCAGGCCGTCCAACTCCGGCATCTGGAGGTCCATGAGGATCACGCTGAACGGCGCCCGCGTCGCCTCGACAAGCGAGCAGGCCTCGAAGCCGTTGCGTGCGGTCTCGACGTGCGCCCCCGCGGCGCGCAGCAGGTGCGTGAGCAGGCGCCGGTTGTCGTCGCCGTCCTCGGCGAGCAGGACACGAACGCCCTCGAGCGGCTTCGCCGACTCGGTCGCCGCGGCAGCAACAGCGGAACCGGACTCGGGAAGATTGAGCCTCAACGTGAATACCGAACCCTTCGTGCGCTCGCTCTGGACGATGATCCGGCCGCCGAGGAGGCGGGCGAGATCGTTGGAGATCGCCAGGCCTAGGCCCGTGCCCCCGAAGCGCCGCGTGGTGGAGGTCTCGGCCTGGACGAAGGGCGTGAAGAGCCGACCCAGCGTCTCCTCGTCAATGCCGATGCCCGTGTCGTGGACCTCGAAGCGGATCGCCGCGGGGCGGTCGGGCTGGCCCTCGGCGTGGACCTCGATGCGCACGCCGCCGGAGAACGTGAACTTGACAGCATTGCCGGCGAGGTTCACCAGCACCTGGCGAAGACGGTCGGGGTCCGACTGGATGACCCGGGGAACGCCGGCGTGAATGACGCACTCGAGCGTGAGGCGCTTGCGCTCAGCGGCCGGCCTGAGCAACTGGACCGTCTGCTCCACGATTTCAGCCGGCGAGCAGGCGACCCGGCTCACGGTCATGCGCCCCGCATCGAGCTTGGCGAGATCCAGCAGGTCGTTGATGAGCTGCAGCAGGTGCGTGCCGTTGTTGTGGATGATCCCTGCGTACTCGGCACGCTCCGCCTCGGGCGTGCGCGGGTCGCGCAGGAGGTCGGCGTAACCGAGGATCGAGGTCAGCGGCGTGCGGAGCTCGTGTGTGACGTTCGCAAGAAACTCGCCCTTGGAGCGGATCCCCTCCATGGCCACGGCACGGGCGCGCTCGAGATCGCGGAGCTGGGCGCGAACCGTCCGAGCAACCGGCCCGAGCATCAGCCCCGCGTAGGCCGTGAAGAGCAGCGCGGTGACGGCCGCCAGGGCCAGACTGGACCGGCTGAGGTTGCGGTGCTCGGCGTCGTGGAGCGCGGTGAGATCCCGGATCGCGTCGTCGGTCGTCGCGACCATCTGCGAGCTCAGCGACTCCAGGCCCCGGCAGATCGGGACCACCGGCGTCATGCCGGGGCTGGACTCCGCTTCGGCAAGTTCCGCGACGGCCGCGGCCGCAGCGCCGTGGAGCGACGCCATGCGCTCGACGTAGGAGATTGCCACGTCGCTCGACGCGCCCCGCTTTTCATCCTGAACCATCGACTCCATCGCAACGCCGATCGAGCGAACGGCGTGCGCCGCCCCGTTCGCGTACCGCCGGATGCCGATCGCGTCGGCATCCGCCGCCGCGTCGATCGCGGCCGTCGCGTCGACCGCCAGGTCCCGCGCGTGCCGGCGCACCCGGACCGAAGCGTCGAGCGCTGGGTCCGTCGTTGAGTGCGAGTTCAGTTCCAGTTGCAGCCGAACGTGGCTGCCCAGCGTCACGGCCGCCATCACGATCAGCAGCGTGCCGTAGAGGAAGTGCCACCGACCCTGATACGCGGGACGCGACATGGGCGTGAGTTCGGGGACCGCTCGGCATTCGATGTCGTGGGTCTGCATGGCCACCGTGATCCCCGGGAGGAGTATCGACCCGCGAACCGGGGTTCGTTCGCTCGTGCAACGGGTTCTCGCTCGGTTGTCGCGGAAGACGCCCGTTGTGCCGACCAACGTCCTAGAACCCGAGGCCGCGCAGGATTGACGCGGTCTGTGCGCCGTACCCGCCCCGGAAGAGCCGGGCATGGACGAGCAAGGGGTACAGCAGGTAGACCTCGCGCCGCCGGTCCCAGAAGCCCTCGTCAAGGGGGCGCAGGTCGGCGTAGCGCTCGAAGAACGCGCGGCCGAAGGTATTGAAGAGCGTGATGAACGCCAGTTCGACCTCCGGATGGCCGTGGTAGATCGCCGGGTCGATGAACGCCGCCACGCGCCCGCTCCGCGCGATGACATTCCCGCCCCAGACGTCGCCGTGCAGCAGCGACGGGTGGGGCGGCTCGTCGATGATCTCGCCGAGCCGCCCGCACAGCGACTCGACGCGCCGCATGACGCCCGCGTCGATGCCCCCGTGCGCCAGCGCCTCGCGCCCCATGTGCAGCAGGCGGCGTTCGGCGTAGAAAGCGACCCACGAGTCGCTCGGCTCGTTCGGCTGCGGCAGGCCCCCGATCAGCGTGTCCCGCTCCAGGCCGAACGACGGGCCGCGAACCGCGTGCAGATCGGCGAGCAACCCGGCGGCATCGCGCTCGACGGACCCGTCGATCGGGTCGCCTCCCTCGACGAACTCGATCACGAGCAGGTCCGGCGAACCGTGCAGCACGCCGGGCACGGGGAGGCGCGTGCGGCGTGCGAGTTCGCACAGCATCCACCCCTCGAGGTCCAGCCGGTCCGCGGCGGTGCCGGTCTTCGCAACGACGGCGCGACCGTCTTCCAGGCCCATGCGCCACGCCTGCGCCACGCACCCGCCCGAGAGACGCGAAGCATCCCGCACGCGCACGCCGAGTGCGGCCTCGACGGCCCGGCGCGCCCGCTCAGACATCGAGGTTCTTCACCTCGAGCGCGTGCTCCTCGATGAACTTCCGCCGCGGCTCGACCTGCTCGCCCATCAGCGTGCTGAAGAGGAACTCGGCCTCCTGGCCCATGTCCCAGTTCACCCGCAGCAGCGTGCGCCGCGTCGGGTCCATCGTCGTCTCCCAGAGCTGCTCCGCGTCCATCTCGCCCAGGCCCTTGAACCGCTTGACCTCCAGACCGCGACGACCGAGGTCCAGCAGCGCGGCAAGGATCGTCGGCAGGTTCGGCGCCTCGACGACGTTCGACGGCTCCTCCTGCGCGGCCGCGTGCTCGCCAGACTCCCCGTCGCCGCCGGCATCCGCCGTTTCCGTTCCCTCTGCTGCTCTGCTGCTCTGCTGCTTCGTTGCTCTCGTCGTCACCCACGCGAACCGCGCCGGCAGCCGCTCGCCCGTGACGGACTCCTCCTGCACCAGCGAGTAATCATCGATCGAAAGGCCGACGGCCTCGAGATCGGTGAAGACGCGCTCCAACTCCCGGTTCTCGTGCAACTCGCGGATGACCGCGACCGGGCGCGGGTCCGCGGACGCGACGCCGTTGACCGGCGCGGTCGTTTCGTCCGCCAGCCGAAGGCCTTCCGATTCGAGGATGGCGTGGGCCTGCTCCTCGCTCCAGGCGTACCGGTCCTCGCCGCGCCACGAGACCTTCCGCGTCGGCAGGCGGCGCCCGCCCTCGGGGTCGTCGTTGCGGGCGGCGAGCAGGTCGGCGAAGGGCGCGCCGCGACGCTCGGCGATCTCGACCAGTTCGCTGAGCCGTCGGAACACCCGCACCGCCCGCTGCAGGGCGGGGCCTTCGATGCGACGCTCCTCGACCGCATCGCCCGGCTCGGCGTCTGCCCGCCGCACCGAGAGGTGCGCCCCGTCCAGCCCCAGTTCGGTCAGCACATCGGCCAGTTCGCGGTCGTTGAGCACGTAGCGCCCCTTGCCCTTGCGGATCAACTGGTACAACGGCGGCTGGGCGCAGTAGATCCGACCACGCCGGATCAGTTCCGGCATCTGGCGGAAAAAGAACGTGAGCAGCAGCGTGCGGATGTGGCTGCCGTCCACGTCCGCGTCCGTCATGATGATGATCTTGCCGTAGCGAAGCCGCGAGATGTCGAAATCCTCGCCGATGCCGCACCGCAGCGCGGAGATCAGCGTGCGGATCTCCTCGAACGCCAGCACCTTGTCGATGCGGGCCTTCTCGACGTTGAGCAGTTTGCCCCGCAGCGGCAGGATGGCCTGCGTCTCCACGTCGCGCCCCTGCGTCGCGCTCCCGCCCGCCGAGTCGCCCTCGACGATGAACAGTTCCGAGCGCTCCACGTCCCGCGTCTTGCAGTCGCGCAGCTTGTGCGGCATCGAGCCGCTCTCGAGCGCGCTCTTGCGCCGCGTCAGTTCGCGGGCCTTCCGTGCGGCCTCGCGCGCCTGCGCCGCGACGATCCCCTTCAGGCACAGCCGCTTCGCCTCGGAGGGATGCTCTTCCAGCCAGGACTCCAGCGCCTCGGACACCGCCGCCGCGACGATGCTCTCGACCTCGGGGTTGAGCAGTTTCTCCTTCGGCTGGTTGTTGAACGTCGGGTCGCGCAACTTGACGCTGACGATCGCGATGAGGCCCTCGCGCAGGTCCTCGCCGGTGGGGACGGGGTCCTTCTCCTTGATGATGCCGGTCTTGCGGGCGTAGGCGTTCAGCGTGCGCGTGAGCGCGACCTTGAACCCCTGGGCGTGCGTGCCGCCGTCCACGTTGTTGATGTTGTTGGCGAAGGTGAGGAGCGTCTCGTTGTACCCGTCGTGGTACTGCAGCGCGACCTCGCAGGCGACGCCGCTCTCGGGGTCCTCGCGGCGCAGGTGCACCGGCGCGCACATGGCCGTGCGCCCCGCCATCAGGTGCTCGACGTACTCGACGAGACCCGTCTCGGCGCGGAAGAGGTCGTGGCGCGGCTTGCCGTCAGGGCCGACGCGCTCGTCGCTCAGCCGGATCGAGACGCCGGGATTCAGGTACGAGAGCTCGCGCAGCCGGTTGGCGAGCGTCTGGTAGTTGAAGGTCGTGTCCGGGAAGATCTCGTGGTCCGGCATGAAGGTGACCGTCGTGCCCGTGCGCCGCGTGCTGCTCGGCGGCACGTCGCCGACCACGTGCAGCGGCTTGCTCACGCGCCCGCGCGCGAACTCGATGCGGTAGACCTTCCCGTCGCGCCAGACCTCGCACTCCAGCCACTCGGAGAGCGCGTTCACGCACGACACGCCCACGCCGTGCAGCCCGCCCGAGACCTTGTACGCGCTCCCCTCCTGCCCGAACTTGCCGCCGGCGTGCAGCCGCGTCATCACCACCTCGACCGCGGGCCGCCCGTTCAGCGCGGGGTCCTCGTGCTTCATCGTCCCCACCGGGATGCCGCGGCCGTCGTCGATCACCGTGCACGAGCCGTCGGCCTGGATCGAGACGGCGACCGTCGTCGCGAAGGCCGCCATCGCCTCGTCGATCGAGTTGTCCACCGTCTCGTAGACAAGGTGGTGCAGGGCGTTCAAGCCCGTCCCGCCGATGTACATGCCCGGCCGCTTGCGGACCGCGTCCAGGCCCTCCAGGACCTTGATCTGCTCTTCGCCGTACGCGCCGTCGGGCCGGTTGGACGTGGGTTCGACCTCGACCTTCGCCGCCCGGACCGGTGCGGCCGCGGGCGTTTCGATGGGGTGCTTCTGGGCCATGCGGGTGGTCGCTCGCTCTCGTGGGTGGGGCGTTCCGAGGGTGCGGAGAGGCGTCGGAAGGCGTGCTCGGGAAGGGTCGAAACGGGCCTGCCGGGAGCCTCGGAAACAGGCCACTCATTGTAGCGCGCCGCCGGGAGATTCGCACGCGTGCGGCGGTGCCGCAGAAGCCGTTCGGGGGTATCGAAACGCCGGCGTAGAGTTGCCCACAGGAGGCACGAATGGGCTTGCCGAACGCCGCCATCATCGCCGGGATTCCGGCCAGGAACTTCACGCTCTACCACGCCATCCGCTTCAGCGCGGGCGATCCGGCGGCCTGCATCGAGACGCCCGGAGACAACGGGAAGCCTACCCGCACGCTCATCATCCGCGACATCGAGATGGGCCGCGCCCGTGCGCACGCGAGAGTCGACCGCGTCGCCTGCCCGGCCGACTTCGCCCCCGCCGGCGGGCTGTCGGGCGACCGGGAAACAGCGACGGCACAGGCCGCCGCCGAGTGCCTCGTCCGCGCCGGCGTCCGGGCCGTCCGCGCCGATCGCACCCTCCCCCTCATCTTCGCCGAGTCGCTGCGCGTCGCCGGCGTCGGCGTCGAACTGGACCCGGACCTCGGCGTCGCCGACCGTCGCCGGAAGGACGAGCGCGAGGTCGAGGCCATGCGCGCCGCCCAGGCGATGACCGAGTCCGCCGTCCGCATGGCCTGCGAACTCGTCGCTCACGCGAGCGCGTCCGGCGACGGCACGCTCACCCACGACGGCGAACCCCTGACCGCCGAACGCCTCCGCTTCATGATCGACGTCTATCTCCTCGAACGCAACTACGAGAACCCGCCCGCAATCGTCGCCTGCGGCCGCGAGGGCGAGGATTGCCACAACCTCGGCCGCGGCCCGCTGCGCACCGGCCAGCCCGTCATCGTGGACGTTTTCCCCCGCGACCGCGAGACGCTCTACTGCGGCGACTGCACCCGCACCGTCGTCCACGGCGAGTCGCCGGACTGGCTCGTCGCCATGCACCGCGCCGTCGTCGAGGCCAAAGCCGCCGGCATCGCCGCCATCCGCGCGGGCGTCACCGGCGAGGCCGCGTACAAGGCGTCGCTCGCGGCCATCAAGCGGGCTGGCTGGGATCGGTCCCTCCTGCCTCCCGATGCGCCCGAGGGGTTCTGCTCGCTCCAGCACGGCCTCGGGCATGGAGTCGGGCTGGAAGTCCACGAACCACCCCTGCTGGACCTGGGCGGGCCGGCACTGGTTGCGGGGGACGCCGTCACGGTCGAGCCGGGGTTGTACGCCAAGGGCCGCGGTGGCGTGCGGATCGAAGACGTGGTCATCGTTCGCGAGAACGGGTGCGAGAACCTCGGCTCGCTGCCCGAGGGCCTCGACTGGCGTTGACTCCGGTATGCTCCGGTCGGTGCACTCGACCGGAGCCGAAACCGTGAAGCGAACCGCATTGCTGGCGTGGATCGTGTGGTGTGTCAGTTCGTGCCTCGTCGCGCCGGGGTCGGCGCGGGCGCAGGCTGGCCGCGACCTGGCTGATTTCGTGCAGGAATACTCCGCCGACCGGGGATCGGTGCGGTCGTTCTACGACTGGCCGTGGTCGGAGGAGGCGTTCGACCGGACGGGTGCGCTGTGGGACGAGTGGGAAGCGCGCCTGAACGGCCTCGACTTCGAGGCGCTCGACCGGCAGGGCCGAATCGACTACGTGCTCATGCGCACGCACCTCGCCTCCGAGCGGGCCGAGCAGACCTTGTCGCGGGCGCGCCTCACCGAGATGGACGCGCTCCTGCCCTTCCGGCGGCTCGTGATCGAACTGGCCATGTCGCGTTCGAGGATGGAGGAGCCGACGCCGCGTGAGTGGGCCGAACGCCTGGCCAGGGTCGAAAGCGAGATCAAGGCCGTCCGCGAGCGCATCGACGCCGGTCGGAAGGTGAAGGAGGGGGACGCGCCGGGCGATGCACTGCTCGTCTCTCCCGTCGTCGCCGCCCGCGCCGCCTCGGCCGCCGACGCCCTCCGCCGCACCCTCGACGACTGGTTCCGATACCACGACGGTTACCTCCCCGAGTTCTCGTGGTGGGTCCGCAAGCCCCACGAGCAGGCGACCGCGGCGATGGCCGATTACGCCAAGCACCTCCGCGAGCAGGTCGCCGGCCTGAAGGGCAAGGACGACGACCCGCTCATCGGCGACCCGATCGGCCGCGACAAACTGCTCGCGGACCTGGCGTCGGAGTTCATCCCCTACACCCCCGAGGAACTGATCGCCATCGCCGAGCGCGAGTTCGCCTGGTGCGAGGCCGAGATGCTCCGGGCCTCGCGCGAACTGGGTTTCGGCGAGGACTGGCGGGCCGCCCTCGAGCACGTCAAGGGCATGCACGAGCCGCCCGGCGGACAGGCCGCCCTCATGGCCGACCTCGCCCGCCAGGGCATCGACTTCGTGAAGCAGCACGACCTCGTGACGGTGCCCGAACTCTGCGAGGAAGCATGGAGGCTGACCATGCTCTCGCCCCAGGGCCAGCGCACGCTCCCCTTCGCCGCCTACAACAACCAGCAGATCCTCGTCGCCTACCCGACCGACGCCATGCCCCACGACGACAAGTTGATGTCCATGCGCGGCAACAACCGCCACTTCACCCGCATCGTCGCCGCCCACGAACTCATCCCCGGCCACCACCTCCAGGGCTTCGTCGCCCGGCGCGAGCGCCCGTACCGCTCCCTCTTCCGCACCCCCTTCCTCGTCGAGGGCTGGGCGCTGCACTGGGAGATGCTGCTCTGGGACAAGGGGTTTGCACGCGGGCCGGAGGACAGGATCGGCATGCTTTTCTGGCGCATGCACCGCTGCGCCCGCATCATCGTCAGCCTCAAGTTCCACCTCGCCGAGATGACCACCGACGAGATGATCGCCTTTCTCGTTGATCGCGTCGGGCACGAGCGGCTCGGGGCGACCAGCGAAGTCCGCCGTTACGTCGGCGGCGATTACGGCCCGCTGTACCAGGTCGCCTACATGATCGGCGGACTGCAACTGCGAGCCTTGCACGCCGAGACGGTCGGGGCCGGGCACATGACCGACCGCGAGTTCCACGACACCGTTCTGGCCCACAACGCCATCCCCATCGAACTGATCCGGGCCGGCATCGTCGGCACGCCCCTGGAGCCGGATTCGTCATCTGTTTGGCGTTTTGCTGGCGACTGACTGCCCGAACACTAAGCGAACACAAGGACCGGTGTGTTTACTGGTAGCCAGCCCGGACAACAAGCGGGGGAAAACATGCTAAGTGCTTTTTTTTGGGGGATGGGACTTCCAGTCTGGACTCGGCGGCCGTATGTTGTCGGGCGAGAGACAAGGTCGGCCGCCACATGATTCCTCCGGTGCTGTGTGCGCCTGAGTGGGGCGGTCGGCAGGACGAGAGAAGAGGAGATATAGAACATGTTCCGTAACAAGCCGGGGGCGGCGGGGCTGTGCCTCGCCGGGGTGGTCAGTCTGTGCGCTTGCTCCGCCCTTGCGGACCGCATCGACCTGTTCGTGTACGAGAACGCCGACAACGCCGACCTGACCGGGATCGACCTCTGGGCCGATCTTGTCGATGGCGGCACCTTCATCGACATCACCTTCTACAACGATTCGACGGCCACGTCATTCGTCTCAGCAGTCTACTTCGAGGCGTTCAGCGGCCTGACCGGAGGCTCGATCGTCTTCGAGTCATCAGGCGTGGACTTCTCGGATGGCGCGACGCCTCCCAAGCCTGCACAGCCAGGGTTCTCCTACGGCGGCTCCTGGGGCGGTAACCTGTACTCTGTTGACGCCAACCCGCCCTCGCCGAAGAACGGCATCAACCACGGCGGGACCGAGTCGCTCACGATCCGCTTCGACTACGCTGGGGGCACGACATTCGGCGACGTGAAGAGCGCTCTCACCGCGAGCGATCCGACCTGGCGCATCGCCCAGCACGTCCAGGGCCTGCCCGGTGGGTACAGCGTCTGGTCGATCACCGTCCCAGCGCCTGGCAGCCTCGCCTTGATCGGTCTGGCCGGCCTCGCTGGTTTCCGCCGCCGCCGCTGATCGATTCGCAAACAACCCACTCATGGAACACGCGGACGCTCCGGCGTCCGCGTGTTCGTTTGCGCTCAGCGTGCTTCGGCGTCCGGAACGTGCGGGCGGTCGCTCACGCTCGCGGCTCGTTCAGCGGGCATGTGCTCATCGACGAGCGGCCCGCCCTTGCCCCACATCGCCACCACCACCGCCAGCATGATCAGCCCGAACGCGACGTAGTCGTTGATGCGCGGCTTCTCCTTCAGGAATGCCAGCACGAACACGGTGAACACCGTCAGGGTGATCGCTTCCTGCAGCACCTTCAGTTGCGGGGCCGTGAACGGCCCCCCCATGCCCGCGTGCCCGATGCGGTTCGCGGGCACCTGCAGCACGTACTCCGGCAGCGCGATGAGCCACGAGACCGCGATCGCCGTGAAGAGCGTCCACGACCGTGCCTTCAGGTGCCCGTACCAGGCGAAGGTCATGAAGAGGTTGGACGCGACGAGGAGCAGGACGGTCAGCAGGGCCTTGGTCATGGGACGAGCGTACACGCGACGCGGGCGATCCGGACCCCGGCGCCCGGCGCGGGCGTCAGACCTCGGTGTCGAACCCGGCGTCCTCCCGGTCGAGCGCGGCGTCGTGCTCGGCGAGCGCGCCGTTCAGGTCTTCGGGCGACTCGGTCTCGGGGCGCAACTCACGGTAGACCGAGCCGTCAACGAAGCCCTGGAGCTTGCGGGCGCGGACCGGGTGCTGCAACTTGCGGATGGCCTTGGCCTCGACCTGCCGGACCCGCTCGCGCGTGACCTTGAAGATGCGCCCGACCTCCTCCAGCGTGTAGGTGTACCCGTCCCCGATGCCGTAGCGCAACTTGATGATCTCGCGCTCGCGGTAGGTCAGCGTCTTCAGTACGGCCTCGATCCGCTGCTTGAGCATGTCCTGGGCGGCGTTCTCGGTCGGTTGCGCCTGCGACTCGTCCTCGATGAAGTCGCCGAAGTAACTGTCCTCGCTCTCGCCGACCGGGCGGTCGAGCGAGACGGGGTGGCGCGAGATCTTCATCACCCGCCGCACCTCGGCGATGTTCATCCCCGACATCTCCGCCAGTTCGTCCAGCGTCGGCTCGACGCCCGTCTCCTGGTGGACCTGCTTCTGGAGGTTCCGCAGCCTCGACATCGTCTCGATCATGTGGACGGGGATGCGGATGGTGCGGGCGTGGTCCGCGATCGCCCGCGTGATCGCCTGCCGGATCCACCACGTCGCGTAGGTCGAGAACTTGTACCCTCGCTTGTACTCGTACTTGTCCACCGCCCGCATCAGGCCCGTGTTGCCCTCCTGGATCACGTCCAGGAACGAAAGCCCGCGGTTGCGGTACTTCTTCGCGATCGAGACCACCAGGCGAAGGTTGCCGCCCGAGAGGTCGCGCTTCGCCTGCTCGTACTCCCAGAAGACCGTGTTGATCGCCCGCACCCGCCCCGCGAGTTCCGCCGGCGTCTCGAGCACGAGCGAACGAAGGCCCGTCAGTTCGTCGCGCATCACCTCCACGTCCTCGGGGTCGTAGCGCTTCGGGAACCGCTCCGCCTTCAGCAACTCCGCCTCAAGGTCCGTCATCTTCTTGCTGATCGAGCGCAACTTGCGCATCAGCGGGATGATCCGCCCCGTGCGCAGGCTCAACTCCTCCGTGAGCGCGGCCATGCGCCGACGGCGCGTGGCGATCCGAGCCGTCAGCACGCCCGCCTTGCGCCTGTCGCGCTTCCGGCACAACTCGACCGCCGCCCAGTCCGCGCGGTTCAGCGAGAGCAACTGCTCGATCGTGCGCAGATTCGCCGGGATGCGTCGGGCGATCTTCTCCTTCGCGTTCTCCTCCGCCGTCGAGATGCGCATCGTCCGGTCGAACGGGAGCGACCCCGCGTCCACCATCCGCAGCGTCTCCACCGCCTGCTGCACGACGTAGTCGCTCTCCAGGCACCGGCGCCGGAAGATCATCCGCGTCGTCTCGATCTTCTTGGCGAGCCGGATCTCTTCCTCGCGCGTCAGCAGCGGGATCGACCCCATCTGCGTCAGGTACATCCGCACCGGGTCGTCGATCCGCTTGCCCCCGGGCTCATCCCCCGCGGACTCGTCCAGTTCGCGCTGCAGCGTCTCGGGGTCCAGCGCTTCCGCCTCGGCCACGTCGATCACGGCCTGCGTCATCTCCGCCCGCGCATCCTCGGAGAGTTCGCGCTGCAGCGCCGCCGAAACCTCCGTCCGTTCGCCCCCCGCCACGCTCATGGCGCGGAACTGCTTGGGCAGGCCCGCGCCGGCGCCACCGAGCGGAGTGCCGACCAGAGGGTTGTGCCCGGGCTCGTCCCCTCGCTTGATCGAGTCGCGGTGCAGGCGCGCACGATACTCGAGTTCGTCGACCAGTTCGATGCCCTGCGCGTCCATGATGGCGAGCAGTTCGTCGATGCGGTCGGGATCGACCATCTCGTCGGGCAGGGTGTTGTTCAGCTCCTCGTACGAGAGCCACCCGCGCTGCCGCCCGACCTCGATCATCTGTGCCAATACCGGATGAAGTTCGCCGATCACTGCGCTCTCCCCGGGGCGTCCCTCGCCCCCCGATGAAGATGGTCCTGCGCCGTACTGAAGCGCCGTCGATGGCGCACGCCCGTCTCCTCAACTCGGTCCCAACCCCGCCGCAGGACGCGGGAGCGCCAGCGCATCCCCGCCCAGGGCGCGGTGTCTCGATCTGATCCGTTCGATCGCGGCCGCCGCGTCGCCCGACGCCGTCGGCTCGGAGTGCCGGCGCAGCACCGCGGCGCGCGTCGCGCAGTCGAGCAGCAACGCACGCAGCCGCGCCTCGTCCTCGTCCGTCTCGCGCCAGATCCGCTGGTGCAGTTCCACCGCCGCCGCTGCCGTCGTCTCTTCATCCACGGCGGCGAGCGCCTCGTCCAGTCCGGGGGCGCGGCCTTCCTGCGTGATCCGAGCGACGGCGCGAGCGAGCGACTGCATCCGGGGCGAAGCGTAGCCCGCGCCCAACAGGCTGTCGCGCTGGTCCTCCGACAGCGCCTCCCAGAGGCCGCCGTCGCACAGCAGGCACCCGAGCGCGGTCTCCGCAGGCCCCAACCGCGCCGTCGCCGGCCGATCCGCCGCCACCGCATCCCGCGAGTCGTCAGCCTCACCCGCCGATCTCCGCTTCGCCCCGGCACGGGCTGCCTGTGCCAGCGTCCGGTCGTCGAGGCCCGTCACCTCGCTCAGCCTGCGGATCACCAGTTGCCGCCGGATCGGCTCGGCCCGGGCCAGGCCCAGGTCGCTCAGCAGCGCCAGTTCCTCCTTCGTCGCCCTTTCCAACGCGGACAGTCCCGCTCCCGCCACCCGCTCGCGCAGCCGCTCGAACCGGTACTCGAGCAGTTCGACCGATGAGTCGATCACGCGCCGGAAGACCTCCGCCCCGCCGGGCCGCTTGAGCAGTTCGTCCGGATCCTTTGCGTCCGTGTGCCGGCTCAGCGTCGCGATCCGTACGTCCACCGGCTGCGAGAAGAAGACCTCCGCGGCCCGGTCAGCCGCCTTCAGCCCCGCCGTGTCGCCGTCGAAGAGCAGCACGATCCGGTCGCATCGCGTCCGTAGTTCCGCGGCGTGTTGGCGCGTGAGCGCGGTGCCCAGCGTGGCGACGACGTTCTCGAACCCCGCCTGGTGGCACGCGATCGCGTCCGTGTAGCCCTCGGTGATGATCGCCACGCCCTCGCGCTGGATGGCGCGGGCGGCCTGGTGGATGCCGAAGATCGCCGAGGACTTGTCGAAGACCGCCGACTCGGGCGAGTTCAGGTACTTCGGGTCGTCGTTGTCGTCGATGCGTCGCCCGCCGAACGCGATCACGCGCCCAGCCTTGTCGTGGATCGGGAAGGTCAGCCGGTTGCGGAAGGTGTCGTACCACCCGCCGTCCTTCTCGCGCAGCAGGCCCGCGGCCACAAAGCGTCGGACGTCCAGCTGCCTCTGGCGCAGTCGGAGCAGCAGCCCGTCCCAGCGGTCGGGGGACGCCCCAAGCCCGAACCGCTCGACCATCTCCGGCGAGATGCCCCGCCGCTCGACGACGCCCCTGGCCGCCGCGCCGTGCTCCTCGTGGCGCAGCAGCGCCTGGAAGAACGCCTGCGCCTCGGCGTTCGCGCCCAGCAGGTCGGCCCGCGAAAGACCGTCCGCGGAGCGCGGCGCGTCGCGTCGCGCCAGTTCGATGCCCGCCCGCTCGGCCAGGTAGCGCAGCGCCTCGGGGAAGTCCATGCGGTGGTACTTCTGCACGAACGTGAACACGTCGCCCCCCGCGCCGCACACGAAGCAGTGAAAGATCTGCTTCGCGGGCACGACGTTCATTGACGGCCGGTGGTCGTCGTGGAACGGGCACAGCCCGACGTACTCGCGCCCGCGCGCCCGCAGCGCGACGTGCTCGCCCACGATGCGCGCAATGTCCGAGGCGTCGCGCACGCGCTCGCGGTCACTCCGTTGTGCGTTCTGGTCGGCCACAGATGTCGCGTCCGTCAGGCCGGTCGAATGCCGGCGTGCTCCCAAACCAAGCGTCCTGCTGGTCACGACGGGGAGCGGACGGAGTCCGCGCGAGAGTCCGTGTCTAGCCGCGCGTGGCGTGCGCCCTTCCGATGGGGCGCTTGTTGCGCGGACGGTCCCGCTTTCGGCATCGCTCGAGAACGGTGCTGCCCGCCGGGACGAGGCCCTGGCGGGACGATGGGCGAGCGACCCCGCTGGTCCAACCATGCAACGCTAGCACAGGTTCCACGGGAATCAACGAAACCCGAGGGTGGCGGACGTAAATCCTTTTTTGACAAGGGCTTATGAGATCCTGCCAACATCGGCGGCACCGAACGCCCTGTCTGTTCGTATATTGATAGGTCGATCGACGCGTCAGGCTATCGGACCAGAGTGGCGACTCGTTCCCGGATCGGGGAGACTCGCGAAATGGAGCGGCGGCGGATCAACTTCAGCGGGCATGTCCAGGGGGTCGGCTTTCGCGCCACCACACGTCACATCGCCGAGTCGTACGGCCTCACCGGCTGGGTCCGCAACGAGCCGGACGGAGGAGTCACCGTCGAGGTCCAGGGTGGGGCGCCCGAGATCGAACTCTTCCTCATCGATCTGCGCGAGCGGATGCGTGGGTTTATCCGGGATGAGCGGGGCGACGGGCTGAGCGTCATCGAGGGCGAGGCGGAGTTCCGCGTGCTGTCCTGAGGCGCTCCTGCTCCCGCTGCGTAGCATCGGCCCCCGAGCCTTCCATGCTGATTCTGTTCGACATCGACGCGACGCTGGTCACCACCAGCGGTGTGGGCCGCCACGCGATGACCGAGGCAGGGCGGCGTCTCTACGGGCCTGCGTTCACGCCCGACGGCGTCGAGTTCGCCGGCCGCCTCGACCCGCTCATCCTGACGGACCTGTTGAGGCGCAACGGTCTGGAGCCGACGCCCGATCGCCTGGCCGCGATGCGACGCGAGTACCGCGGGGCGCTCGTCGAAGGGCTTCGTACCCCCGGGATCGCGCGTGCGCTGCCCGGCGTCCATGCCGTGGTCGATGCGCTCGCGTGCGAGGTCGGCGTCACGCTGGGCCTGCTGACCGGCAACTTCGAGGAGACGGGCCGCCTGAAACTCGGGGCGTGCGGGCTGGATGCCGATCGTTTCCCGATCCGTGTCTGGGGCGACGAGTCGCCGCACGAGCCACCCAGCCGCGACCACCTGCCCGCCGTGGCGATCGAGCGGTACGCCGGCGTGCTGGCGGGCCCCGTGCGGGCGGATCGCGTGACGATCGTGGGGGACACCGTGCATGACGTGGCGTGCGCGAGGGCGAACGGATGCCGATCGCTCGCGGTGGCGACAGGCTCGTTTCCCATACAGACACTGCGGTCCGCGGGCGCGGACGAGGTGATGGCCGACCTGAGCGACCCGGCGGCGGTCGTGCGGTGGTTGCTGGGCTGAGTCGCGGGGCGCGGCGGGCCGCGGCCGATAGACTGGTACCGAAGAGCCGGAGGTGTTCGAGATGTCGGCGAGCTACCGGGCGTTGTGCTCGGATTTCTACGTGAACCAGAAGGTCAGCCTGAAGCTCGACCTGCCCCGCGGGCGGGAGCAGACGCTCGAACTGTTCGAGCGCCTCCGCCGCCAGTACCCGTCGATGTCGCACTTCCGGCGCTACCGCGAGGAACTCTCGCTGGACACCCCCCCCGGCGAGTCGCCCCACCGGTGGGTCGCGGTGCGGTCGAACTCCATCCGTTCGGGCGTCGTGAACGGCGACTCGCTGGGCGACGCCTACGCGCTGCACCGGACCGTCGCCGAGATCGCGCCCTACTTCCTCAGCGTCAGCCCGCTGGACGTGGACTTCGTGGAACTGCTCTACGGGTTCGACCTCTCCGCGGGCGGGAACCACGACTCGATCGTGGCCGGCGCGCTCCTGGGCGGCTCGCCGCTCGGCGCGCTCGCCGAGATCCCGGGCGCGGGGCCGATCGACTGCCAGCCCGTCCTGGGCCTCGCGCTCGGAGGGGGGGGGGAGTTCGAGGCCTACTTCGAGGTCCGCACCCGTCCCGCCTCCGGCGAGGACCGCGAGCGCGACCGCGGCGAGGAGCCGATCAGCGTCTACCTCACCGTGAGGCGCAACGGGCCTTTCGGCGAACTGAGCGAACTGCCCGAGAGCATCGCCACGCTCGCCGAACGCGGCGAGGAACTCATCGACTCGCGAGTCGTGCCCACCCTTCTCGTGCCCATCCGCGAGGCGATCGTGTCCGGCCTCTAGCGGCGGCATGGAGGCGGCGAGCGGCCGATGCAGACCCAGACCCTGGACACCTCGACCCTGATTCTCGCCATCGGCGGGATGATCCTCGCGCTCTGCTTCGGCGGGGTCGCGATCATGGCGCTCCGGCGGCGGATGCTCGCCAAGGACGCGCCCGCCTCCGGGGAGGGGGCGGGGATGCTCGACTCGCTGCGGGCGATGCGCGCCCGCGGCGAACTGAGCGAGGACGAGTTCCAGGCCGCCCGCGCCGCGTTCCTCTCGAGAGCGGTCCGATCCGCGGTGCCGGGCGCGTCCGAGCGCGGCGATCAGGAGTCGAGTCCGAGAGCACGCGGGGGAACGGATGGCGAACGCCGCGCCCCGCCCGGCGTCGACCTGACCGGCGCGCCGCTGCCCAGGCCCACGGACCGAGAATGACGGCGTTCGCGCGCGAATTTCTCGGCCTTTGTGCGGCGCGAGAGTAGAGACGCGGGGCGAGCACGCCGATAGACTCCTGTTGCCCCGCCCGAGGGCGTGCGTTTACCGGACCGAGCGAGGGATTCATGGCAAAGAACCGCAGCGACGGCAGCGATCACGGACCGGGCGACCACGCAGACAGCGGGGGGTTCCGCGGACGCAAAGTCACCACCTGCTCCTTCTGCGGCAAGACCAGCCGCGAGGTCGGGCCGATGGTCGAAGGACCCAGCGAGGTCTACATCTGCCCCAACTGCGTCGACCTCTGCCAGAACATCTTCCGCCAGGAGCGCCGCCGCGTCAGTTCCGCCAGCAGCGCGCTGAGCGACATCCCCTCGCCCCGCGCGATCAAGGAATACCTCGACCAGTACGTGATCGGGCAGGAACTCGCCAAGCGATCGCTCTCCGTCGCCGTGCACAACCACTACAAGAGGCTGCTGCACGCGGAGAGCGAGGACGCGGGCACCATCGAGATCGAGAAGAGCAACATCATGATGATCGGGCCGACGGGCAGCGGCAAGACGCTGCTCGCGCGCACGCTCGCACGGCTGCTCAAGGTGCCCTTCGCCATCGGCGACGCGACCACGCTCACCGAGGCCGGCTACGTGGGCGAGGACGTCGAGAACCTGCTCCTCCGCCTCCTCCAGGCCGCGGACTTCGACGTCGAGGCCGCGCAGCGCGGCATCATCTACGTCGACGAGATCGACAAGATCGGCAAGACCTCGCACAACGTCTCGATCACCCGCGACGTCTCCGGCGAGGGCGTGCAGCAGTCGCTCCTGAAGATGCTCGAAGGCACCATGGCGAACGTGCCCCCCCAGGGCGGGCGCAAGCACCCCGAGCAGCAGTACATCCAGCTCGATACCCGCAACATCCTCTTCATCTGCGGCGGGACCTTCGTCGGGCTTGAAGACATCATCCGCCGACGCATCGGCCAGACCCGCATCGGCTTCAGCACGGCACATTCCCGCGGGCCGGGACTCGTCGGCGCGAGCGAGGACGGCGACTTCGGCGTGCTCTCCAAGGTGCAGACCGAGGACATCATCGAGTTCGGGATGATCCCGGAACTCGTCGGCCGCCTCCCCGTCATCACCCCGCTCGAACCGCTCTCCGTGGCGGCGCTGATGCAGATCCTGACCGAGCCGCGCAACGCCCTCGTGCGACAGTACCAGCACATGTTCCGCCTCGAGGGCGCGACGTTGACGTTCACCGACGGCGCGCTGCGCTCCATCGCGGAGAAGGCCGTCAAGCGGAAGACCGGCGCACGGGCGCTCCGGGCGGTGATGGAAGAACTGATGCTCGAGATGCTCTACGAACTGCCCGACCTCGACAACGACGGCGTCGAGTACGTCGTCGACGATTCCGCCGTGCGACGCAAGCCGTCGCTCGCCGAACTGCGCCTGCCCCGCAAGGAATCGGCGTAAGCGCGCCCATCTCACGCAGAGGCGCAGAGACGCAGAGACGCAGAGCGAGCAACTCGTCAGGGGTGGCGGCCGCGCTCAGGCCGGTTGAGCGGCGGGCTGCACCACGGTGCGCGCCGACATCAGGCCCTGGATCGCGAAGCCGATGATCGCGACCAACGCCCAGGTGATGAGCCACCCGGCCGGGGTGCGCTCCGCCAGGGCGGCTCCCGGCAGATCGTTCGTCCGGGCGATCCAGACGACCGCCGCCAGCCACAGGGCCGAGCCTGCGATGGCGCTGACGAGCGCCGAAGTCCGGCGCGGCCAGACGAGACCGACAAACAGACCGGTCAGTCCGCCCGCAAGTCCAGCAAGCAGCACACCGCTCCTCTTGGCCGGATCCATGCTCAGGAACGCGCTCCGTAGCCCCTCAATCCCGCCATCCACGCCGATCGCGCTCGCAGCCAGGACCGTATCCGAGGTCTGCGGCTTCTGTTCGGTCGGCTTCGCCCGAACGATCGTTCCACTCGGCAGCATCACAAACTTCGCTTGGCTCGGACTGCCTTGAGCCACCGATGGATGCGCGACTGCGGCCGTCGGCCTGGCGAGGTTCGAACCAAGGGCCGGACCCCAGGCCGAGGCGGTTGCGAGGACGCCGATCGCGGCGAGCGTGGCCGCCGCGGTCGTCGCGACCACCATGCGGTAGAGCAGCAGGGCCGCTCCGAGGCCGAGCAAGGCCCCGATGCCGACCCCGGCTGCCAGCGGCGGTTGGTTCTCGGCACCGGCCCCTCCGGTACCAGCCAGCACGGCGAACCCGGCGGTAGCACCGAGAACCGCTCCGACGAAGGCCGCCGCCGGCTTCATCAGTTTCGCTCCGAAGAGCCACAGGGCGACGCCGACCAGCCCGACGACGACCGCGGCGATCAGCCCCAGCCCGGCGGACGCCTGGTCCGCGAACCCGGCCAAGGGGTCAGCGCCGGCGGCAAGCCCGGCAGCGTCAAGAAGTTGCGGTGAGATTCTCCCCTGCACGATGATACTGTTCGGCACGGACGGGCTTCTGTTTCGTTGGGGTTCGCATCGCGGCCTCGACCAACTTGCGGGGGTGGCCGATAAGGGGGTACCCCATAGGACGCGTGCCGACTGGCGGAACTTTGGCGGTGCGCGACCGAAGCGATCCACATGGCCAAGAAACGGGCACAAAAAAAGGCTGCCAAGAGCCGGCCGCGCGGGCGGAAGGGGTCGGAACGGTCGCCCGGCGTGGAGGGAAGCAAGCCCGCTTCGGCGAGTGAGCGGCCACGCGACACCGCCGCGCTGGCCGAGTTGAGGAAGAAAATCGACCGCCTCGACGCCGCGCTCGTGAAGATGCTCAACGAGCGGTCGCGCCTGGTGGTGCAGGTCGGCAGGCAGAAGCGTGGCTCCGGTATCCCCGTCTACGCGCCCCACCGCGAGGCGGAGGTCCTCGAAAGGGTGCTCCGTGCCAACCGCGGCCCGCTCTCGGGCCGCACGATCGAGGCCGTCTACCGCGAGTTGATGAGCGGCTCCTTCTCCCTCGAACAGCCCCTCAGAATCGGGTATCTCGGCCCCCCGGGGTCGTACTCGCACCTGGCCGCCGTCCGGCAGTTCGGCTCATCCGTCGCCTACGAGGACCTGCACGAGATTGCCGGTGTCTTCACCGAGGTCCGGCGCGGGCACGTGGACTACGGGCTGGTGCCCATCGAGAACTCGACCGGCGGCGGGATCGTCGAGGCCCTCGACGCCTTCCAGCGCAACGCCGGCGACATCTGGGTGTACGCCGAGGTGCAGTTGGCGGTGCACCATGCCCTGCTCGCCAACTGCGAGCCGAGCGCGATCCGGCGCATCCACTCGAAGCCCGAGGTCTTCAGCCAGTGCCGAACCTGGCTGGCGACCCAATACCCGCAGGCCGAGCAGATCACCGCCGCGAGCAGTTCGCGGGCCGCCCAGACCGCGGTGGAGGAGAACCGTGTGGCCGAGTCGATCGGCGCCCAGCCAGGCTCCGCCGCGATCGGGTCGGAACTCGCAGGCAGCCTGTACGGCCTCAAGCCGCTCTTCGCCCGCATCGAGGACAACCCGAACAACATCACGCGGTTCTTCGTCATCAGCCGCCACCGGGCCAAGCGGTCCGGCGACGACAAGACCTCGATCATGTTCAACACCGCGGACAAGCCGGGGGCCTTGGTCGAAGTGCTGGGGGTCTTCCACCGGGCGGGCATCAACCTTTCCCACATCGACAAACGCCCCAGCGGCCGGACCAACTGGCAGTACACCTTCTTCATCGACGCCCAGGGCCACCGGGACGACCCCGGCATGGCGGCCGCGATCGGGGAGGCCGAGACCCACTGCCGGGAGTTGTTCGTGCTGGGAAGTTATCCACGCTCAAGACGAATCCTGTAGGCCCGGGTCGGGTTTCGGGAGGGGGCTTGGCGCGGGAACGGAACCCTGGTATGGTGGGGTGCGTAGGGGCCTGACAGACGTGGGTCCGCGCGGACCCGCCGACCTGCTGCACCGCCGGGAGAGCGGCCGACGACCCCCGCTTGTCGTCGGCACCCGGCCGAAGGGTGCGGCCCCGAAGGCTGAGTTGTGCGATGTCGCCGTTTGGCATAGCCTGTGGCCTCTCCGCCCGTCGCGTGCATGGGTGCGCGCGGGGACCGTTCCGGCGTGGGCCGGGGGCATGGGCGGAGCGCCAGACTCGACCGGCCCGCACGGCTCGCCAAGCGGTGCGGAGAGTCGCCGGGCGGCGTGCAGGAGCGTCGGCCCGCGTGCGGAACGGTCCCGGACCACTGTTTGACTGATCAGGAGTCGCCATGAAGGGCTCTCGTCGAATCCGCCGGTCGATCCGTTCGCTGCTCGGCTCCGTCGGCGCATCGCGCCGGCGTGAGGCCCCTCGCGCCGAGTTCGAGTGCGAGCGACTGGAAGAGCGCAAGCTCCTCTTCACGCTGACGATCACGCCTGACGTCGTGAACCCGATCACCGGTCTCGGGCAGGTGACCGCCCACTTCGGGTATCTGCGCCCATACATCACGACGGACATCACGATCGACACGCCGGACGATCCTGAGACGGTCGAGGAGGACTTCAACGACGAGGCCGTCGGCGGGATCCCCCAGAACTTCACCTTCCTCCAGTCCGAGATCCGCGTCCTCCACAACTTTGCGCCCACCACCAACTTCCGCATCGCGCAGATGCCCGGCGGGGAACAGGACGACCTCGGGATCCGCGTCGTCGCGGTGGGGGGGCAGTTCTGGCAGTTCGACCTGCCGAACATCGGCATCTTCGACACGTTCTCCGTGGACATCATCGACACCGACGGGTTCGGGCTGGTCCCCTCGCAGTTCCGCGTGCTCGCCTCGTACTACGAGAACGACGGCTCGATCACCACGGAAGTCTTCCAGGGCAACTCGCTGCTGAACCTGATCCAGAACGCGAACCCGAACGAGCGCGCCAACGGCATCGGCCGCCTCGTACTGGACAACAACCTCGCGGGGCAGGACGTCAACTTCGCCCGCGTGCGCTTCGAGACCGTCGGGTCGGGAAACATGTTCCTCGACAACATGGAGTTCGTCCTCCCGCCGAGCGAACTGGCGGAACTCATCGATGATCGCGTCGAGGGCGTGTCGGCGACCCTGACCGGCCCCGTCGGCGCGAGCGTCTCATTCTTCGACCTCTACGACAGGCCGATGGTGAACACCATCCGCCTCGGCATCCCGACCGGCTCGGAGTTCGCCATCAGCGACCCCGACGCGAACGGCATCCCGAACTACAACGACGGGATCGGGCGCATCGTCTTCAGCAACACCGACTCGCGCACCTCATTCAACATGATCGGCGGGGAGATCACCGCGACCGAGCAGCCGACGCCGGGCTTTGATCGCTACGAGTTCCCCTTCGAGTACTTCATCACCGATTCGATCGAGGGCTTCTACGACGATTTCGAGTCCTCCGCCGCCCCCTTCGGCTACACCTGGTACGTCGAGCCGGGCGGCGGGCTCAACGTCGAGGGGCTCCCCCCCGGCCCGGGAACCGTCATCGTCGGCTCGCCCTTCGTCAGGAACCTTCAGAACTACCAGCCCCTCGGCCCGGCCGCGGGCAACATCGTCACCACCGGCTTCAGCCGACCCGACCAGGGCATCTTCGTGCTGAATGGAGCATCGATCGGGTCGGTCCTGCTCCACGGCATCCTGCACGGCTCCTCGCAGTTCACCGGTGCGGTCGAGCGGCTCGCCATCGGCTATCTCGTCGGCTCGATCAACGTCGCCGGCGACCTCGGCTCGCTTACCTCCGGCACCGACACCGGCATGTGGGCCGCCGACCCGGGATACACGCCGCCCTTCAACATCAACAACTTCTACAAGACGAACGGTGAAATGGTCGTCGGGCGCACCGTCGGCGAGATCGCCATCGCAGGCCGATCCGTCATCGATGTGACGATCCTCGGCGACCTCAACGACCCCGTCAACCGACCCCCGCACGAGATACTCAACTACGTCGAGCGTGAGCACACCTACGGCATCGCCGACGACGCCGACCCGCGCGTCACCATCCGCGCCATGCTCACCTCCTTCCTCCTCACAGACGCGAGCGACCCCTTCGCGCTCGGAAACCGCCAGAGCGCGGCGTTCGGCCTTGGCACCTACCGCAACGACTCGATCATGGCGGCCGAGTGGATCGGCTCGATCGGCACCGCCGTGCGCGTGCTCGGCGAACTCGGATTCGGCGACACCATCAACGCCGACGACCAGGTCGACGTCTTCGCCTTCGCCACCGACGCGAGCCAGCCGGTCATCCTCCAGGTCGACGCCGTGGACACCGACCTGCTCTTCCGCATCGTGGACGAGCAGCAGCGCACCTTCGTCGCGTCGCGCTTCACCCGGAGTTTCGAGGAGTCGCAGTTCCTCCGCTTCGACGCGCCCGCGCCGGGCATCTACTACCTCGTCGTCTCCGGCGTCGGCGTCGCGCCGGCAACGGACGGCGACACGCAGACGGGCTTCGGGTACGCCGCAACGCTCACCGGCCTCACGCCGACCACCCTCGGCTCCTACCGCACCGGCGGCGGAAACGGCAACACCGGCACCAACCCGCCCGGCCTCTCCAACGGCGTCACCGTCCTCAACGGCAGCGTCGGCTCCTTCCGCTTCGGCACCGGGTACTGGCCCAGCGCCAACGGCGGCGACACCGACGCGACCGAAACCTTCAACCCGCGCGGCGTGGACGAAGACAACCCCCTCTCCCACAACCTCGCCAGCGGGACCTTCAGCGTCAAGGGCACGCTGTTCAACGTCACCGCGGGACGGGAGGTGCGGGGCTCCGCTGCCGCGCCGGTCGATTTCATCGTCGGTGGCGACCTCGGAAGCTTCAACACGGGTCTGAATCCGGCCTTCGGCGCGCAGAACGACGGCCTCCTCGGCGACGTCGTCTGGCTCCAACTCCGCGTCGCCGGACGCATTGCCACCCTCGACTTCCGCGGCGCTGTCGGCTACGACTGGATCTCCGACACCGACCGAGCCTTCTTCCCCCTCGGCGCGAACGTCATCACCGGCACCGCCGGGGGCGACGGCAGCATCGGCATGGTCCGCGTCGGATCGCACGTCCGCGGCGGCACGCTCCTCCTCACCACGCCGCCCGGGTCCACCGTCGGCGGACTCCTTGTCAGCCAGGACGTTGCCTTCGACCCCGCAGACCCCGAGATCGGCATCTGGCTCGGCGACCAGCGAGCGATCGTCGCCACCACAGGCTCAGGCTCCGACGTCCGCTTCGTGGACTTCCCGCGAATCGACGTCGGCAACACGCTCGACTCCAGCGTCGATATCATCGGCGGCCAGCCCGTCGAACTCGTGGACGACGGCGGCGGTCGCGTGCGGATCGAGATCCTCGGCCTGCCCACGGGCACCGTCGGCGGTGTCATCCGGTATCTCCCCGTCGACGTCTCCCAGGGCGTCGCCATCGCGCAGATCGACCAGGTGGACCTCTCCGGCGGACGCCAACTCCTCATCACCTCCATCGGAGGCCAGGGCGGGAACGGCAACACCCTCGCGCCCATCTCCATCGGACGCATCAACATCGCCGGCGCGGACGGCGCGGCCGCCATCGGCATCCGCGGCGACGTCGAGGTCGACGTCTGGCGGATCGTCCAGTCCGGCGGCGAACGCCTCCAGGCCATCACCAACGAGACGACCCGCGGCGACATCGTCGCCATCGACGTCGTCGGCGTCGACACCATCGACATCCGCACCGGCACGCTCGGGCGCACGCAGGTTCCGGCCTGGGGACCGAGCCTCATCGGGCCGTTCCTCGGCGTGCAGGGCGGGAAGAACACCGCCGTCGGCGGGCCGCTCGGGATCGACACCGGCAGCATCGACGGCGACTGGGCCGGAGGCCTCCACCGCCCCGTCAACAACGTGGACAACGCCCCAGGCACCGCTTTCCTCGACGACATCGGCGGCCCGTTCGACGGCTACCTCAACGGCCTCGTGGCGCGCACCGGCGACGTGCTCAACGTCAACGTCGGCGGCTCCATCGGCGACGTCATCCTCCAGGACGACAACGCCACGCTCCTCAACGTCCGGCCGAACTTCGACCGCTCCGTCCCCGCGGGGGAGTTCGAGGGCATCGTCGGCGTCCTCTACGCCACCATCATCGGCGACGTCAGCGTCGGCATGGGCATCCAGAACACCCGCCATTCGCCCCTCGCCACCGCCGGTATCTTCGCCGACGACGAAATCCGTCTCGTCACCGCCGAGGCTGGCATCCACCCCGGCGCGTTCATCTCCGCCCCGATCATGGCGACCGACTCCGTGCCGGGAACCGTCGGGCCGGGCAACCAACTCGACGCCCAGGGCGTGGGGACCATCCGCCTCCGCGGCGCGAACATGATCGACGCGCACGTCAGCTCGGAACTGCTCGACGGCTTCTGGCTCTCCCTCATCTACGTCGATCCCATCCTGCTCACGGGCACGGTCAACCTCATCGACGGGCTGGACAGCGATGTCTTCCGTTCCACGATCCGCGCGGACATCATCAACGACGTGCGCCTCCAGAACGGCTTCTTCGACGCCTCCATCCTCGACGCCTGGACACGCATCTTCCGCGTCCAGGCCTCCGGTTACCGCAACAGCACCATCGAGGGCAGCGACCTCGAGTTCCACCCCGCCGAGATCCTCAGCGGCGGCGAACTCGACCGGATCTCGACCTTCGGCTCCGCGGGCGACTACAGCGACATCCGCATCGACGTCTTCGGCTGGATCGTCAACGAGATCTCGGGCCGCAACTTCACCCGCGTCGATCTCGACGTCAATAACCACATCCCGCGCTTCAACGCCACCGGCGTCATCGCCGCCAGCAGTTTCACCGCCGGCAGCATCCAGAACCTCGACGCCAAGGCCATCCGCACCAGCGAGATCATCGTCTCCGGCCCCGTGACGCGAATCGCCGCTGCCGACGACATCTACAACACCTCCTTCGCCGTCACCGGCCCGCAGGGGCAGATCGACACCATCACCGCCCGCACCCTCTTCAGCGGCCGCGTCTCCTCCTCCGGCCCCATCGGCACCATCAACGTCACCGAGGGCGACCTCGCCATCCACCTCGTCACCGACACCTCGCGCGGCACGGTCGGCACGCTCTCCGCCGCTCGCGACCTCCGCATCACCACCGACGTGCGCCGCAGCATCAACTCCCTCACCGCCGGCCGCCACATCGGCGACCGCACCCAGCCCGGCATGATCGTCGTCCGCGGCGCGCTCCCCACCGTCACCGCCGGCGGGCAGTTGTACTCCGACATCCGCGCCGGCGAGACCATCGGCACCGTCACCATCGGCATGGTCCCGAACCGCCCGGGCGACAACCTCCTCGGCAGCGGGTCCATCTACGCCGCCGCACGCATCGGAACCGTCAATGTCACCGGCGACTTCGCGGGCAGCGTCGTCAGTTACTCCGGCGGCATCGGCGCGGTCAACATCCTCGGTGGGTCGTTCCTCCCCACCGCCAGCGTCATCGCCCACGACGGCCAGATCGATTCCGTGGTCGTGAACGCCGGCAACTTCTACGGCCGAGTCCATGCCGACTGGATCGTCCTCTCCGTCCAGGTCCTCGGCACCGAGGACGGCGTCTTCGGCGACATGGGCGTCAACCCCTTCCGCTCCGCCGCCACCCCCTACGACGCCTTCCGCAACCAACTGCCGCCCGGCCTCGTCCAGGCCACGGCCATCCAAGGCCCGTCCATCACCGCGGGCTGGAACATCGGCAACGTCTTCGTCGACCGCGGGTCCGTCTTCGAGGCCACGATCAAGGCCGACTACGCCATCGGTTTCCTCACCATCGGCGGCGACCTGCGCAACGACGAACTCACCACCGCGACCGGCTCCGTCATCGCCGCGGGCGACTCCATCCACGCCGTCGCCGTCGGCGGCAGTGTCATGGACGCCCTGATCATCGCGGGCGTGCGCGACTTCGGGGTGGACGGCCGCCCCGGCGGGCGCGGCATCGCCAATCGCGACTCCACCCAGTCCGGATTCGTCAACGCGGTCAACGTCGGCGGCGCGATGGTGCGCTCCAAGGTCGTCGCCGGCATCTGGCACGGACCGGACGGCGTCTACGGCTCCTCCGACGATCGCACCGAGCCGGGCGTCTCCTACGTCGCCGAGATCAACGTCGCCGGCGACGTCTTCGAGTCCATGGTCGTCAGCGAGGGCATCGCGCCTGGCGCGACGGCGGGAGGCCGACTCGGCGTTCTCGGGCCCACGCTGCCGATCAACCACGCGAACGCCGCCCCGTCGCTGGTCGGCACCCCCGTCCCCTCGGGCGGCTCGATCGACTTCGCCACCGCGACCAACAGCGGCACGATCTTCTTCTCCGGACCGGGCAGCGTCTCGTTCGACCCGGCGACCGACCGCGTCATCCTCTCGGGCACCACCGAGGCGTCCACCGTCGTCGTCACGTCCACCACGGGTGCGCTCGCGAACTTCGACGTCGTTTCGACCAACTTCTCCTCGGTCGGACTCCTCCGCATCGAGGCGACCCTCTTCGGCGACTCCGACATCTACATCGACCACTACGCCGTCCGCATCGAACTCGGCAACGACGAGGGCACCGGCGACGTCACCATCGGCCAGCACCTCGACACGATCGTCGTGGGCCACTTCCGCAACGGCACGATCTCGGCCAAGAACGCCGCTTTCATCACCGTCATCGGCGAGTTCGGCGACTCGGACCCGGACGAGCGCGGCGAGGTCCTCATCGACGTCTTCACCACCGGATTCGTCACCTTCGGCGGCACCATGCGCGGCCACGTCAACATCGACCGCGTCGCCTCCTCCATCACGCTCAACGCTCCCATGAGCAGCGGCGTCGTCCGCTCAGGCTCGGCGATCGGATCGTTCACCGCCCCCTCGCTCTCCCGCTCCTTCGTGTCGTCCCGCGACTTCCTCGACGCGGTCAGCGTTGCCGGGAGCGTCGTCGAGTCGTCGATCATGGCCGGCGGCGACCTCGGTCGAGACGCCGAGATCGGGGGCACGGGTGACGCCGCGGACCGCGCGACCACCGGCATCGCCGGCACCGTCACCATCGGCGGCAGCATGATCCGCTCCAGCGTCGTGGCCGGCTTCGCACGCGGCCCGGACGGCTTCTTCGGCACCAGCGACGACTCGCTCGCCAGCGGCCGATCCGTCCTCGCGGGCGTCAGCGTCGCCGGGACCATCGAAGGCTCGAACCGGAACTCCGAGTCCTACCGCGTCGGCTCCACCGGCGATCTCGGCGCGGTCACCGCGGGCGGTTCGCCCGCAGGGAACAACGGCAACTTCCAGATCAGCAACCCGCGCCACACGCCGTTGCCCATCCAGGTCTCCTCGCTCGCCGTCACCGAGCGAAGCCGCGTCTACACCGCCACCCTCACCTTCAACCAGCCCATGGACTCGTCCAGTTTCTCCGCGGGCCTCTCGGTCTCCGAGGTTCGCGGCTCGGGCGAGATCGAGATCCGCCTGGTCGAAGGCATCGACTACACCCTCAACTACGTCCCGCAGATCAACCAACTCGAAGTCATCTTCGAGCGCGCCGTCACCGAGCGCGACCTGCCCCAACTCGCCGGCGTGCCCGGCCCCGGCGTCTACCGCTTCGAACTCAACGCCGAGAACGTTCGTTCGTCGCTCGCGATCGCCCCGCTCGACGGCGACGGCGACGGCGCTGTCACGCCGGGCGAGCGCTACTCGCAGGACGACATCGTGGGCGATCCGGGCGACAAACTCGACGCCTTCGCCGGACCCGTCTTCGTGCCCGAGCCGACCACAGGCGTCATCCGCCGCATCGACTTCTACCCGCCCGTCAACCTCGATATCGTGCTCGACGACAACCACGTGTCCGACGGGCTGCCCACCCCCAACCGCCCCTTCACGCTGCGCGGCACGATCGGCGACCACCCGGACCACAACACCAACCTCTTCCGGTTCCCCAACGACACCGACCTCTACCGCGTCACGCTCCAGGCGGGCCAGATCCTCCGCCTGGGTGCGATGCAGGGCGCGGCCCTCTTCGCCGGCCGAGGCCTGATCAACCCCGAGGGCGAGGTCGAAGGCGGCTTCGGCCCCAGCGACTACGTCGTCCCCCTCCCCGCACCCGTCGGCGCGGAGACCGACGCCACGTTCGGCGAGGCCTACCTCATCAAGCAGACCGGCGTCTACCACATCATCGTCTCGAACGTCGGTACGTTCGCCTCGAACTTCGTCCCCAACATCGCCTCCGCGCCCGGCGGCGTCGGCGACTACAACTTCACCGTCGAGGTCTTCGATGACGGCAACTCAGGCTTCAACGCGACGACGAACGCGGGCAGCGCCGAGCCGCTCGTCAACGCGCCCGCGCCCGTCACGTTCGCGGGAGCCGACGGCGTCTTCGGCACCGCCGACGACCTCACCACCCGCGTCATCGGCGACTTCACCTTCACGATCAGCGCGGGCGCGGACGGCACGCTCGGCACCGCCGATGACTTCGTCACCGGCGCCAACGCCGCGGGGACCGTCACCGCCTTCACCGACACCGCGGGCCGCCAGATCGTCAACGTCGATGCCGCCATCGGGCCGGCCGGCGCCTTCGGACTCCCGTCCAACGTCACCCCCGACGTCGACGTCTACGCCCTCAACGGCGGCAACCCCATCGCCGCCGGCTCGCGCGTCCGCGTCACGCTCAAACTCAACGACCTCGGCGCGGACCTCGGCAGCCGCCACCCCGTCACCTTCAACGACTACAGCGGCGGCGTCCAGTTCGGCATCTTCGATATCACCACGTCCGCCGACATCGACGACGGCCTGCTCGTCTTCTCGCCCTCCCGGTTCAGTTCGCACGGCTCGACGCCCGGCGAACTCGCACGCAACGGCGACTTCGCCTACGGCTACGACGCGAACGGCGACTTTTTCATCGACTTCGTCGCCCCCGGCAGGCTCGACCTCTCCGGACAGCCCGCCAGGTACGCCGTCTACGTCCAGGGCATCTTCAACACCGACTACAGGCTCGAAGTTGTCACCGAGGGTGCATCCCAGATCGCCAAGCGCTTCCAGAACGTCTTCATCGAACTCAACGGCGGAACCATCGACTGGCTCCAGGCCGGCGGCCTGACCACCCAACTCAACCCCTTCAACCCCGCCGCGCTCGGCTTCACCGGCAAGGCCGCCAACGGCCAGAGCGTCTCCGACTACATCACCACGCGCCTCGTCTCCAACCTCCAGGGCATCTTCGCCTCCGCGGTCGCGGACGCGGGACCAGACGGCGTCGTCGGCACCGCGGACGATGTGGTCGGCCTCGACGTGCGCTTCTCGACCAACCCCAACGCCTTCGAGTTCCAGGACTCCTCCACGGTCTTCCTCACGACGACCGTCGACCCGGTCACGCTCCTGTTCAACCGCACGTTCGACTTCTTCTCCGAGTCCTACGGCTTCTCCTTCGGCTCCGACGGATTCAACTCGTCTCGCACGGACGAAGCGGTCGTCTTCCTGCCTTCGCTCGCCCTGCTCGGATACTCGCCCTCACAGGCCGGACTCGACGCGTTCGTCCAGTCTCTCACCGCCGCCGTCGGACGCCGCGTCGGCGAGACGCTCGGCCTCCGCGTCAGCGGCGACTACGACCCCTTTGGCGAGCAGTTCGACATCATGGCGGCCAACTCCGTCTCAGACGTTCCCGGCTCGCAGGGGTCCTACTCGCTCCCTGCCACGGGGCGCGCCCTCTCCAACGCCGCCGATACCGTCCTCGACACGGACTTCTTCCTCGGACGCCAGAGTGCCGGCCTCCTCCTCGGCCGGTTCGTGCGCCCCAAGTGACCGCGTGCTGACATCACTCCTCCAAGGGCCGGAAACAAGTTTCCGGCCCTTCTTTCGTCCCTCTCGCCGAGCCGGTGGCAGGGGTTTCCCTGGCCCATCGCGCCGGCGTCGGACTCATCGTCGAGGAATGGCTTCGATCGGCCCCTGCGCCGTGGTACAGTGTGGCTGCCGCGCGGTCCGTTACCGTGCGGAGACTTCGCAATCGCCCGTCGCTCGCGGCAGGGCGTCGAGAGTGAGTGTCATCCGAATGAAGGAGCATCCAGGGATGAATCGTCCGTTGAAGATGGCGTTGATCGGTCTGGCCGTGTGTCTCGCCCCCGCGGCCCAGGCGCAGTTTCTGGGCATGGCCGACGGTCCGATGGAACTCGGGCACGTCGCCGACGAGTTGATCATCGGGTTCGATCACATGCCGACCGACAAGTCGGTGGCGATGATCGCGGGCATGGCCGAGGTGGTGGGGTGGAAGGAGACTCGCCATCCCATGTGGGCGAAGCACGACCCCGCCTCGCCTCACCCGCTCAGCATGGTGCGCGTGGCGAAACTCGCCGAGGGCGTCGACGTGGCCGAACTGGCCCAGCGCGTCGCGCAACTCCCCGGCGTGCGCTACGCCGAGCCGAACGGCCACACCATCCTGGCCTTCGTGCCCAACGATCCGCGCTACAACGAGCAGTACGGCCCGAAGATCGCCAAGTTCGAGGGCGCGTGGGACATCACCATGGGCACCCGTGACGTCGTGATCGCCGTCGCCGACACCGGCATCTCCTGGACCCACGAGGACCTCCAGGGCGTCTACTGGGCGAACGCCGGCGATCCGTGCTGCAACGGCATCGACGACGACGGGAACGGGTTCATCGACGACTACCGCGGCTGGGACTTCATGGGCAACGACAACAACCCGCAGGACGGACACAGCCACGGCACGCACGTCGCGGGCACGGTCGCCGCCGGCCTGCACAACGGCAAGGGCGTCGCCGGCATGGCGAACGTCACCATCATGCCCCTCCAGGTCTTCAACTCCGGCGGTGGGGGCACCTGGGAGGCCATCGCATACGCCATCTACTACGCCGTCGACAACGGCGCCCACGCCCTGAACTACTCCGGCGGCGGCGGCGGCGGGGCGCAGATCCTCGCCGATGCGTGCATCTACGCCGACCAGAACGGCATGCCCGTCCTCGCCGCCGCGGGCAACTGGGGCAGCCAGTCACCCTTCTACCCCGCCTCCTACCCCGAGGTCATCGCCATCGGAGCCACCAACGCCAGCGACAACAGGCCCAGCTGGTCCAACTACGGCAACTGGATCGACGTCGTCGCCCCCGGCGAGGACATCATCTCCTGCAACTACGCCAACAACTCCGGATACATCTACATGTCCGGAACCTCCATGGCCACGCCCCACGTCAGCGGTCTCGTCGCCCTCATGTACTCGCGCAACCCCAACCTCACCGGCGCGGAGGTCCGCCAACTCCTTCGCGACAACACCGACGACCTCGGCACGCCAGGATTCGACATCAACTACGGCTACGGCCGCATCAATGCCGCCAAGACCGTCCAGAACACCCCCAGCCCCTGCTACGCCGACTGCAACGGCGACACCATCATCAACACCCAGGACGTGCTCTGCTTCCTCAACCTCTACACCGCCGCCGACCCCGCGGCAGACTGCAACGGCGACACCGTCATCAACACGCAGGACGTCCTCTGCTTCCTCAACCTCTACAACGCCGGCTGCAACTGACCGCAGCGCCGCGCCGACCGACCGAACACCCCCGCGCTCGTGGCGGGGGTTTTTCGTCGGCTTGCCGGCTCTCAAAACGCGGTCAGCAACGCGGCTGATCGATCAGCACCGGGATGTGGTCACCCCCCACGCCCACGCTGCGCTTCACCGTGCCGTCGTCGAGCAGGATCAGGATCTCCGCCGCTCGGAGCGGTCGCGGCCTCGAGCCTTCCGCCCCGCGGATGCCCACGATCACGCGCGGCCCCTCGCGCTCGGCGGTGTACGTCGTCAGCAGGTAGTCCCCGTCGCGGTAGCCGAACCCCTCGCCCGCGTCCTCGTACAGCGTGCCCTCCGCGTGCCCGTGCCGGTCGAGCGAGATGACGAGCGTGATCGGGTCCAGTGGCTTCTCCGCGCTGAACTGACGCACCGGGCCGAGCGGCACGATCGCCCCCTCGCGCACGAACAACTCGGGCAGGTCGTGGTGCGAGGCGTGCGCCGGCTCGAACATCCGCCACCGCCCGTGCGGCATCGGGTCTCGGCAGCCGTTCTCCGGGTCGCGCGAGGCCCGCACCAGCACGTCGCGCCCAAGCAGGAACGAATCCTCCGCCGACCGCAGTGACGGGTCGGACGGGTCGGCGAAGAAGAGCGGTCGCATGACCGGCAGCCCCGTCTCCGCGGCCTCGCGGAAGACCGTGTAGAGGTACGGCAGCAGCCGGTAGCGACGCTCCAGCGCGAGCCGGGAGACATGCTCGCACTCCTCGCCGAACGACCACGGCTCGTGCCGCCCCGTCCCCTTGTCCGAGTGGGCGCGGCTGAACGGCAGGAGCGACCCGATGCCCATCCACCGCTGAAACAGCCGGGAGTCCGAGTTCTCCGAGAAGCCGCCGATGTCGCATCCCGCGAACGGCTGACCCGAAAGGCCCAGGTTCAGGATCATCGGGATCGTCCAGCCGAGGTGGTCCCAGGTGCTCGTACTGTCGCCGGTCCACATCGCGCCGTAGCGCTGGCCGCCCACGAAGTTCGAGCGCGTCAGCACGAAGGGACGCCGCTCGGGGCGGGCGCGGAGCATGCCCTTCTTGGTCGCTCGGATCATGAGCATCCCATAGACGTTGTGGTACCGCGCGTGCGTTGCCGGGCCGCCCAGGTCCTCGTCGGCGCGGTGGATGCAGTCGACGGGCATAGTGCGGCCCGGCCCGTCAAAGATCGCCGGCTCGTTCATGTCATTCCACAGCCCGTCCATGCCGACCGTGGTCACGAACGTATCGATCAGATCGGCCCACCAGTGGCGGGTCGCGCTGCGCGTGTAGTCGGGGAACGCGCACACCCCCGGCCAGACCGTGCCCCGGTACTCGCGCCCCTCCGCGTCACGCACGAAGTGGTCGCGCTCCACGCCGTCGGCGTAGGTCGGGTCGGTCGGGTCGGCCACGATCCCGGGGTCGAGGATGAACACCGACCGAAACCCTCGCTCCGCGAGCCGACGCACCATGCCCGCCGGGTCCGCGAAGCGCTCCTTGTCGAACGTGAAGTCGCGGAAGCGGTCCATGTAGTCGATGTCGAACCAGATCGCCTCGCACGGGATGCGCCTGCGCCGGAACTCGCCCGCGATGTCGAGCGCTTCCTCCTCCGTCATGTATGAGTAGCGGCACTGGTGATACCCGAGCGACCAGAGCGGCGGCAGGTCCATCTTCCCCGTGAGCGAGGCCAGGTCTCGCAGCACCCCCTCCGGCCCGGCCGCATCGATCACGTACACCGCCGGCGCGTACCCGTCCGCTTCAAACAGAACGCCCTCGGCCAGGTCGATGCTCACGCGGTGCGTGGTGTCCACAAGCACGCCGAACGCCGTCCCGTCCGGCCGCACGCCGAGCACCCAGGGGTGCGACTGATACAGCGAGCGCGTGGTCGAGTCGTAGTTGTACGCGTCGGTGTTCCAGGCGATGGTGTGCCGACCGTTGCGCAGCAGCGCACCGGCGACCTCGCCCGTGCCGTAGAGGCTCCACGCGGATTCGGTCTCGATGCGGACGAGATGGCGGTCCTCGAAGCGGGCGAACCGCGGCCGCGGCGAGAACGTGTCCGGCGCTGCGCCCCCCGGCTCGACCGGCGCGGCGAGTGCGAGCGAGGGCGGGATCGGATCGCTCGCCTCCGGTGCGCGGAAGCGCGCTGTGCGCTCCCCGACCATCACCGGCTTCGGGTCGAGGCTCCAGGCGAGCGTGGGCAGGGCTTCGAGCGAGCGTTTCGGCGACAACGACAGAATCCCTTCATGGCGCCGAGGCAGGGGCGTCCGACCCCCGGGGCTGCCGGCCACGGTCCCCGCGGCAGGTTCATGTCTATCGACCAGCGCCGGCCCCCGGGTTGCCGGCACGGACGGGCAGTGTAGCCGAAGGGGCGTCCCCGAACGGTGGCACAGGCCTCCCGCCGGTGGCACAGGCGTCCCGCCTTCGCGAGACCGGAAGTCTGTTCGCAACCGGTTCGGTCCCGGAGCACCCGCCGCCGACCCTGTGGGGCTTGATCTGACCGCAGCCGCAGCTACAGTAGCCGCGGCTACATTTGCCCCGCCCCCATCGGGACGGGCGAGGAGGCGCCGATGCATCGCGTGCTCGTGCTGGTCGCGGTTCTGATCTCGGCGGCGTCGGCGGCGAACGGCGCGCCGCCGCTGCGAGTGGTCGCCACGACGGGAATGATCGCGGACATCGTGCGCCACGTCGCGGGCGACCGTGCGGAGGTGACCGGCCTGATGGGCCCGGGCGTCGATCCGCACCTCTACAAGGCCACGCGCACCGACACCGCGGCGCTCATGCGGGCCGACCTCGTCTTCTACAACGGCCTCATGCTCGAGGGCAAGATGACCGACGCGCTCATCCGCGCCGCCACCGCGGGCCGCAAGGTCTACGCCGTCACCGAACTCCTCGACGAGTCGGACCTCCTCGAGCCCGAGGAGTTCGAGGGCCAGTACGATCCGCACGTCTGGATGGACCCGCCGGCGTGGTCGCGGGCCATCGGCGTCGTGCGGGACAAACTCGCCGAGGCCGACCCCGCCGGCGCGGACCACTACCGCTCAAACGCCGAGCGCTACGCCGAGACCCTGCGCGAACTCGACGAGTACGCGCAGCGCGTGCTCGCCGGCGTGCCCGAGGAGCGCCGCGTGCTCGTCACCGCCCACGACGCCTTCAACTACTTCGGCCGGCGCTACGGCTTCGAGGTCGTCGGGATCCAGGGCATCAGCACCGAATCCGAGGCCGGCGTGCGCGACATCGAACGCATCGTCGCCCTGATCGTCTCGCGCCGCATCCCCGCCGTCTTCGTCGAATCCACCGTCTCCGACCGCAACGTCCGCGCGCTCATCGACGGCGCGCGCGCGCGCGGCTGGACCGTTGCCATCGGCGGTCGGCTCTTCTCGGACGCCATGGGCGCGCCGGGCACCTACGAGGGCACTTACCTCGGCATGATCGACCACAACGTCACCACCATCGCCCGCGCCCTCGGCGGCGATGCGCCCGAACGCGGCATGAGCGGCCGCCTCGCCGCGGGGGAGTAGCCGTGTCGCCCCTCCACCCACCACGGTCCACGGCCGGCTCGCTCGCCTCGCTCCCGGAGCACAGCGCGGACAGCCCCCTTGCCGTCCACGCCATGACCGTCGCCTACCAGCGCCGACCCGTCCTCTGGGACGTGGACTTCGACGCGCGCCCCGGCTCTCTCGTCGCCATCGTTGGCCCGAACGGCGCGGGCAAGAGCACGCTCATCCGCGCCTGCCTCGGCCTCGTCCCGCTCGCCGCGGGTCGCGTCGAGTTCTGGGGTCGCTCGTACCGGCAGCAGCGGCGGCGCATCGGCTACGTGCCCCAGCGCGAGACCGTGGACTGGGACTTCCCCGTCTCGGCCCTCGACGTCGCGTGCATGGGGCGCTACGGCATGATCGGCTGGTGCCGCCCTGTCACGCGCACCCACCGCGACGCCGCCCTCGCCGCGCTCGATCGGGTCGCCATGGCCGACTACGCGAACCGGCAGATCAGCCAACTCTCCGGCGGGCAGCAGCAGCGTGTCTTCCTCGCCCGCGCGCTCGCACAGGACGCCGAACTCTACTTCATGGACGAGCCGTTCGCCGGCGTGGACGCGGCCACAGAGCGGGCCATCGTCGAAGTCCTGCGCGAACTCAGGTCGCGTGGCCGCACCGTCGTCTGCGTCCACCACGACCTCCAGACCGTGGCCGAGTACTTCGACGATGTACTGCTGTTGAACATGCGCGTCGTCGCGTGCGGACCGGTAGACGCGGTCTTCACCGCCGAAAACCTGCGGCGAACCTACGGCGGCCGTCTCACGCTGCTCGACGAGGCCGGCGAGGCCGTGGCGCGCGCCGCGCGCGGTGAGTGAGCCGTGCCCGCGACGCCGTCCACCATCGCAGGCTTCACCGCACAGGGCGCCACGCTCGACGAACTCTGGCGCACTCTCACCCTTCAGGCCGGATACAACGCCGCGATCGTCGTGCTCGGCGCGACGCTCCTCGGCATCGCCGGCGGCGTCGTCGGTTCGTTCATCGTGCTGCGCAAGCGCGCCCTGCTCGGCGACGCCCTGAGCCACGCCGCCCTGCCCGGCATCGCCGGCGCGTTCATCGCCGCCACGCTGTTGGGCGCGCAGGGGCGATCGCTCGCCGTCCTGCTGCCCGGCGCGGCCGCCGGATGCGTCGCCGGCGTGCTCGCCGTGCAGGCCATCGTGCGCTGGACGCGCCTCCGCGACGACGCCGCCATCGCCGCGGTCCTCGGCGTCTTCTTCGGCGCGGGCATCGTCCTGCTCAGCGTCATCCAGTCCATGCCCACCGGCGACCAGGGCGGCCTCGCCTCGTTCATCTACGGCCAGACCGCCGCCATGAACGCACGCGACGCCACGCTGATCGGCGCCGTCGCCCTCGGCTCGATCGCCTCCGTCGCGATGCTCTTCAAGGAGTTCCGCCTCGCCTGCTTCGACCGCGAGTTCGCCGCCGTGCAAGGGTGGCCCGTCGGCGCGATCGATCTCGCCATGACCGCCCTGCTCGTCGTCGTCACGGTCATCGGCCTCCAGGCCGTCGGGCTGCTGCTCATCGTCGCGCTCCTCATCATCCCCTCGGCCGCCGCAAGGTTCTGGACCGAGCGGCTCCGCGTCATGCTCCCGCTCTCCGGCGCGATCGGCGGCCTGAGCGCATACCTCGGGGCGTGCGCCTCCGCCCTGCTCCCGCACGCCCCGACTGGCGCGCTCATCGTTCTCGTCGCGGGCGCCATCTTCGCCATCAGCATGACGCTCGCGCCGTCCCGGGGAGTCCTCGCGTCGATCGTTCGGCTGCTCCGCCTCCGCGTGCGGATCGCGGTCGATCACGCGCTCCGCGCCGCGGTCGAGCGGGCGGACGGCGCTCGCGCGGCGCAGCCCGGTCGGGCGCTCACGCTGGTCCTGCGGATGGGCGGGCACGCGCGCGTCTCGGACGGTCGCGTCGAGTTGACCCCGCGGGGAGCAGAGCGAGCGCGTCGCGTCGTTCGCGCGCACCGTCTCTGGGAGCGGTACCTCATCGAGTACGCCGACGCCGCCCCGTCGCACGTCGACCTCTCCGCCGACGCGGTGGAGCACTCGCTCTCGCCCGCGCTCGTTGCCGATCTCGAAGACGCCCTCCGCAAGCGCGGTCTGCCGGCGGCGAACGGCCCGACGAACAGCCCGCACCCGCTCGACAGCGGGCAGCAGGGGGGGGCGGCATGAACTCCACCCTCCACGAGTTCGTCTCCCTCGACGCCCCGCCGATGATCGCCGGCACGCTCGCCGCGCTCTGCTGCGGCCTGCTCGGCAACTTCCTCGTCCTGCGCCGCCTCAGCCTCATGGGCGACGCCGTCGCTCACTCCGTGCTGCCAGGCATCGTCGTCGCGTTCCTCGTCGCCGGGACGCGGGCATCACTGCCCATGTTCCTCGGCGCGGCCGCCAGCGGACTCATCGCCGCCGCGCTCATCGAGGTCGTCCGACGCCTCGGCCGGGTCGAGACCGGCGCGGCCATGGGTGTCGTCTTCACCGTCCTCTTCGCACTCGGGGTGCTGCTGATCGAACGCGCCGCCGCACGCCACGTCGATCTCGACGCCGACTGCGTCCTTCACGGCCAACTCGAGACCCTCTTCTGGTTCCCGCCCGAAGACTCGTCCGAGTTCTGGACCGTGCGCACACTCGCGGCCGTGCCGAGACAGGTATGGACGCTCGGCCTCATGACGCTCATCACAATTGCGTTCATCGCCGCGCTCTTCAAGGAACTGCGCCTCGCCGCCTTCGATCCAGCGCTCGCGTCATCGCTCGGGTTCAGTGCGGGGCTGATGCACTTCGCCCTGATGGTGATGGTCGCGGCCGCCGCCGTCGCGTCGTTCGAGGCCGTCGGCTCCATCCTCGTCATCGCCATGTTCGTCTGCCCCGCCGCCACCGCGCGTCTGCTCACCGATCGCCTCCTCCCCCAGATCGTCGTGAGCGCGGGCGTCGCGATCGCCGCGGGAGTGGGGGGCTACCTGCTCGCCGCCTTCGGACCGGGCTGGATCGGCCTGCCGAACGCCGTGAACGCCGCCGGCATGATGACCGTCGTGTCCGGTGTGCTCCTCGCCGCCGCGGCGGTCCTCGGGCCTCGCCACGGCGTCCTCGCCCGCAGGCGCAGGCTGGCGCGCCTCGCCGTCTCCATCGCGCGCGAGGACTTGCTCGGCCTCCTCTACCGCGCGGAAGAGTTGCGCGGCCCGGGAACCGCCGTCGCCCAGGCCGACGTACGCAGAGCGATCGACTCGGGCGCGGCCGCTCGCCGTGCGCTCCGCGCCGCGCGCCGCGCCGGCGAAGTCGTGCACACGCCCAACGGCCTCCGACTCGCGGACTCCGGGCGCGCCCGCGCCCGCTCGCTCGTGCGCAGCCACAGGCTCTGGGAGACCTACCTCGTCAAGGTGCTGGGCCTCCGACCCGACCACGTCCACGCCACGGCCATGGACCTCGAGCACGTCACCGACGCCGAGATGGCCCGCAGGCTCGCCGAACGCGGCGGCGAAGGCATGGACCCGCACCACCGCCCCATCCCACCCGCCTGACCGCGCACGCACGAGAAAAGGCCGCCGCGCCGCTCGTTCGAACGGCGCGGCGGCCATGATTGGGACCTCGTGATCGGGCCTGATTACGGACAGGCCGAGTTGTAGTCGTTCAGGAAGGCGATGAAGTCCAGCGAGTTGACGACCGTATCACCGTTCCAGTCCGCGCTCTTGTTGCCGGAGGTGTAGGCGTTCAGGAAGGCGATGAAGTCGAGCGAGTTCACGGTGCAGTCCTGGTTGAAGTCCGCCGGGCAGAGCCGGTAGTCGATCGGCGTCAGGTCAACGCCCGTGTTGTTCCCGTTGTTGGAGTCGTTCGTCACCGTGACGATGACCCCGATGTAGTACGGTTGCGGGCTGAGGCACGGCAGCGTCAGGATGTGCGAGAAGTTCTGCGTCCCGCCCGGAGCGAGGCTCGAGTAGTTGCGCGAGCCGATGGGCGTGTCCGCGGGGGAGATGATCGTGTTGGTCGAGGCGTAGAAGGTCGCCGAGTAGCTCCCCGTCGCGTAGTCCCCGTCGTTCACGTAACTGCCGGTCACGTTGATCGTCTGCCCGGGATAGAACGTCCCGCTCGGCGCGTCGAACGACGCGACCCGCAGGTCCGGCGCCTGCACGATCAACTGCACCGCCCGGCTGTACGAGTTGCCGTTGTTGAAGGTGTCGCGGAAGATCACGTTCGAGTTGTACGTCCCCTTGCCGAGGGAGTTGGCGTTCGAGTTCACTTGGAGCGTGACGTTCGCCGAGCCGGGGAACAACTGGGCCTTTTCGCTCGACGTGTTGAGCCACGACGGCAGCGAGACCACCTCGTAGACCAGCCCGACCTGCCCGTTGTTGGTGAGCGTGTAGACGCGGCTGGAGGGCGAGAACGGCCCGCCCACCGGGCCGGTGATGACGTACGTCGTCGAGGGCGTCACCGAAGACAGGTTGCCCTGGGAGTAGACGCTCGTCGCGCCGACGTGCGTACCCCAGTCGCCGGGCTTGGCGTACTCCGCGTAGAGCCACGCCTTGGAGGGTCGGCCGGGAATGGAAATGTTCGCGCTGTAGTCGCCCCAATCCATCTGCCCGCCGAAGTAGTCGCCCCACCGGAACCCGCCGTAACTGCCGGTGCCGGACTTCATCAGCGACGAGGCGCTGCTGAAGGTGCCCTTGTTGTAGTCGACGTACCTGATCTCGGCGTTGATGCTGCCGCTGGAGCGGGAGAAGACCCAGAACGCGCTGCCCGAGTAGTCGCCCGCGACGCTGGGCATCCAGTAGAACTGCCCGGTCGAGCCGAAACTCGACTCGAACTCAAGCCCGTGGCCCACCGCGTCGAACTTGTAGAGACGGCAGCGCGACGTCGCGCCGTTCTCCCACGCGATCGAGTGGCCCGTGAACAACTCAATGCCGTTGCTGCCGAGCGTGTCGCCGGTCACGACGGCGGTCATGAGCCGAGTGTCGATCGTGTCGAGCGTCTGCCCGCTGGGCTGCATCGCGTTCGGCGGCACGGCGTAGTCGGAGACGATCGTATCAACGCGCGTCAGCGTGTTGGTGTTGAACGCGCCCTTCAGTTTCCAGATCGTCACCCGGTTCCCGCCCCCCCAGCGAGCGTTGGGAAGGACGGCGTCAACGTTCTGCCCGCTCTCGGACCACGACCACTGCATCTTGGCCGTGCGAGGGGTCTCCGTCGTGCTGCCGTCCGCGTTCGTGAGGTTGGAAAAACTCACAGGGAAGACGGTCTGTCCGTTGTAGACTTCTGTCTTGTTCAGGAATCGCATCCGCGCCCAGCGGAACCCGCCCGAGAACCGGAACATGTTGCCGGCCATGGCGATCGTCGTGTTGCTGTACCCCAGGTCGAAGTAGTCCGGCCACGACGCGTCGTTCGTCCCCGCGTCCTGCACGGAGTTGATGTCGTACCACCACCACCCGCCCGCGCCGGGCGCGCCCCACGGGATGCTGTTCGAACTCACGATCACAGCGAGCGACGCCTCCTGCGTCGCGGTGCGACGCTTGTGGTACAGCATCACCCACCGCCCGTTCCACGGGTCGAAGATCACCTTCGGGTCGAACAGCAGGTAGTTCTCGGAGACGCCCAGAAAGTCGTGGATGTCGCGGTAGAAGACCAGGTCACCCGCCCGGTCGTAGACCGCGAAGTCGTCGTTCGTCACCGTCACCACGTAGTCGTACCCCGCCGCCAGGTCCGGGTCCGGAGGCGTCAGCCCGTTCGGTCCCGGGCCTTCGAAGTTCTGCATCAGCGGCTGCGCCCGCGACCACTCGCCCGTATCCTCGTGCGCAGGGCCGTCGTTGAACCCGCTCGGCACGAACAACTCGCCGATGTTCGGACGCAACCGACGCTTCGGCATCTCCTCCTCACGCTGCCCGCGCCGGCCCTCGGGCAGCCCGATGCCACCCGGCGGCCCGAAGATCGGTCGCACGCCGATCGACTCCTCGCGGAACGAGCCGTCCTCGTACTGCTCGAACGGAACGTACCCGCTCCGTGTCGGCATCGGCGGCGGCTGGACCGCCTCACGAGGCGGCGGACCAGCCTGGTGCGTCGGCACGACCACCTGGGCGTGCGACGCCCCGGCGAGCGCGCCAACGGCGAGCATCGCGACGGCGGCGAACGTACGCCGCGCCCCTGAATGTTTCAGCCTCATCGGATTCCCCTTCCCTTTCTCTCGTCTCAGTGCGGAAACGAACAAACGCCTCTCCGACCACGTCCCGGGGTAACTCCCCCCGTGACGCGCCGGAGTCGGCAACACGCACCCCAACACAGGATGCAAGGACGTATCGACACACGGAAATCAATCCGCGCATGCGCACGGACGCCTCCATCAGCCAACAGCCACCTGTTGCGTAGAACCTCGACGGCCCGCCGGAAGCCCGCTCACGATTCTCCCTGCCACCCGGAACCGATGCACGATATCCTCTACCCGAGTGCGCTGCAAGCGCAACGCGTGACGCACGCACCGTCAAAATCAGCGGCCTGCTCCGGCGACCACGGCGTCACCGCGCGCAAGTCCTTTGTGTACAATGACCTCCGTCAGATGACGCCGAGCCGCATCCGGTCGCAACCCTCCCGGTCGTGGCTTGTTCCCCCACGAAGTCGCTAGGCTTCACACGCGGACACGATGCACCGCATCCGATCCCGAAGGCGAGAGCGAAATGACCGATTCCCGTTCCCCGCACGCCCCCGAACTCGAGCGCATCCCCGTCGCCGTCCACCCCTCCAGCGCGGCCGCGGCCCGGGCCGTCACCGCCGAGATCGCCGCCCTCATCCGCGACCGCGCGGCGGCCGGTCGTCGCGCGGTGCTCGGTCTGGCCACGGGCGCGACCCCCGTTGGCGTCTACAACGAACTCGTCCGTCTGCACCGCGAAGAGGGACTCAGTTTCTCCAACGTCACGGCCTTCAACCTCGACGAGTATTGGCCCATGCCGCCGGAGAGCCTCCAGTCCTATCGCCGATTCATGCGCGAGCACCTCTTCGACCACGTGGACCTCGACCCGGCCCACGCGCACGTCCCCGACGGGGCCGTCCCCATCGAGCGCGTTCACCAGCATTGCGCCGACTACGAGCGAGCCATCCGCGACGCCGGCGGCATCGACCTCCAGATCCTCGGCATCGGGCGCACCGGCCACGTCGGGTTCAACGAGCCCGGCTCGCCCCGCGACAGCCGCACCCGGCTCATCACCCTCGACAAGGTCACGCGGATGGACGCCGCGAGCGACTTTTTCGGCGAGTGGAACGTCCCCCGCAAGGCCGTCACGATGGGCGTCGGCACCATCCTCGACGCACGCCGCGTCGTCCTCATGGCCTTCGGCGAGCACAAGGCCGCCATCGTCCGTCGCGCCGTCGAGGGCGGCGTCACCCCCGCCGTCGCCGCCAGTTTCCTCCAGCAGCACCCGGACGCCAAGTTCGTCCTCGATCCCGCGGCCGCCTCGGAACTCACCCGGTTCAAGACGCCGTGGCTGCTCGGACCCGTCGCTCGCTTCGGCTTGGCGTGGGACAACCGCCTCACGCGCCGCGCCGTCGCCTGGCTCGCCCTTCAACTCCAGAAGCCCATCCTCAAACTCGTCGAAGAGGACTACAACGAGCACGGCCTCCAGGAACTCCTCTCCGCACGCGGCGGCGCATACGAGATCAACATCGAGGTCTTCAAGAGCCTCCAGAAGACCATCACAGGCTGGCCAGGCGGCAAGCCCGGGCGACCGCGCTTTGTTCCCGGGGTCGGCATCGACAACGCCAACCCCCCCGACACCTTCCCCAAGCGCGTCGTCGTCTTCAGCCCGCACCCGGACGACGACGTGATCTCGATGGGCGGCACGCTCATCCGGCTCTGCGACCAAGGGCACGAGGTCCACGTCGCCTACCAGACCTCGGGCAACATCGCCGTCTTCGACGACGAGGCCGAGAAGTTCGCCGAGTTCGCCGCCGAGTTCTCGGAGGAGTTCGGCGTCGGCGACGCGTCCGCTGCGCCGACCGCGATCACGGAACGCGTCCGCCGGTTCATCCGCGACAAGTCGCCCGGCGAGATCGACACCCCCGAACTCCAGCGCATCAAGGGCCTGATCCGCCGCTGCGAGGCCCGCGCCGCCGCTCGCTTCTCCGGCGTCAGCGCCGACCGCATTCACTTCCTCGACATGCCCTTCTACGAGACCGGCCGCGTCAAGAAGCGTCCCCTCGGCGAGGACGACGTGCGCATCGTCGCCGACCTGCTCGAGCGCGTTCGGCCCCACCAGGTCTACGCCGCGGGCGATCTCTCCGACCCGCACGGCACCCACCGCGTCTGCCTCGCCGCGATCACGACCGCCCTGCGCCGCCTCGCCCTGCGCGACTGGATGCGCGACTGCGAAGTCTGGCTCTACCGCGGCGCGTGGCAGGAGTGGGAGCCGCACGAGATCGAGATGGCCGTCCCCCTCTCTCCCAGCGAGGTGGACCGCAAGCGCATGGCCATCTTCAAGCACCAGTCGCAGAAGGACAAGGCGCTCTTCCCCGGCCCCAACGACCCGCGCGAGTTCTGGCAGCGCGCCGAGGACCGCAATCGCGGCACGGCGCAACTCTACGACCGCCTCGGCCTGCCAGAGTACCAGGCCATCGAAGGCTTCGTCCTCTGGAGGCCGAGCGAGAACGACGGCTCCCTCGCGGACGAGGCGCCGGCCAGCACGGCGAGCAGCACCGGCACGCCCGCGAACGCCGCCGCGGTGGGGGGCTGAGCCATGGCCGACACCGCGCCCGTCCGTGTCGGCATCATCGGCCTGGGCTTCATGGGGCGCGCGCACCTGGCCGCCTACCGCTCCGCGAATGAGGCCGGCCACGCCTGCTGCGTTGTCGCAGTCGCCGATCCCGACCCGCGGCGGCGCGCGGGCGAAGCCGCCGTCGCGGGCAACATCGAAACCGGCGGCACGAACGAGCGGCTCTTCGACCCCGCCGAGGTCCGCGCCTACGAGCGCGCCGAGGACCTGCTCGCCGACCCGCGCGTCGATCTCGTCAGCATCTGCACGCCCACCGACACCCACGTCCCCCTCGCCCTCGCCGCGATCGCCGCGGGCAGGCACGCCCTCGTCGAGAAGCCCCTCGCCGTGCGCTCCGCGGACGCGCGCCGCGTCGCTGAGGCAGCGGCGAAGGCCCGCACGCTCTGCACCCCCGCGATGTGCATGCGCTTCTGGCCCGCCTGGGCGTGGATCAAGCACGCCATCGACTCCGGCGAGTACGGCCGCGTCACCAGCGCCACCTTCCACCGCCTCGGCTCGCGCCCCGAGTGGACCGATTTCTACGCCGACGACGCCCGCAGCGGCGGCGCGATCATCGACCTGCACATGCACGACGCCGATTTCATCCGCTGGTGCTTCGGCCCCCCGCGCGAGGTCATCGCCGCAGGCTCGACCAACCACCTCACCACCATCTACCGCTACGACCACGTGCCCCAGGTCGTCGCCGAGGGCGGCTGGGGGCACCAGCCCGCCTTCGGCTTCCGCGTCCGCTGCGTCGTCTGCTTCGAGCGCGCAACCGCCGACTTCGACCTCGCTCGCACGCCGCAGTTCCTCCTCCACCGCGGCACGGAATCGCTCGCCCCGGACGTCGGCCCCCTCAGCGGCTACGAAGTGCAGGCCCGCGCGATGGTGGACGCCGTCGCCCGCGGCGGCCCCTCGCCTGTCCCCGTCGAGGACGCCGTCGCCGCACTCGAACTGCTGGAGGCGGAGAGGAGAGCGCTGCAATGGGAGTGAGGTTCGGCGTAACCGAACCTACGAACACTTTCGATACCTCTCCAAGCCCTAACTCCGAACGAACATGTCCCGGTGACGACGAGCGGCTTGACAGGCGATTGCGGGGCACAGTAGACTGCGTTGCATGGCTCGACGGCTCGACGGCTCGACGGCTCGACGGCTCGACGGCTCGACGGCTCGACGGCTCGACGGTGCCTAATGGCCCATCATCTCTTGAGCCGATTTCTCGTCACACTCCTTGTGGCGTGTGTGGCGGAACCCGCCGTCTGTCAGTCTGAGGTGGGTACGCTCCGCTGGTGGAAGCAAGCCTGGCGTGAAGCGGCTGAATGGTCTCCGAGCGAGCCGTTCCTGATCACGTGTGAGTCGCGGGTTCCGGCCGCCGTTGTGCGCCGAAGTCTCGAACAGTGGGAGGAGGCGCTTGCCGCTGGCCCGCCCGGGGTCCTTGAGAACAATACCGACATGCTTCGCGAGCGGCGGGCCCTCGTTGAATTCGGGCGGGACGACGTCGTCCTATGGCGGCTGTGGCTCGGCAAGGACAAGCATCGTTTGGCGATGGACCGTCCATCGACACCCTCGCAGCCATTCAGCGACCACGGTTACTCAGGGCAGCACGCTTGGACGCTGCAAGAGGTAGCCGGTTGGCACCGGATGTCGGTTCTCACTCCGTCATCAGTCACCGAACATGGCGAGGAGGCATCTCTCGCGGGGGCCTCGGATCGCGCGCGGAAGTACCTGTTCTTTGGCGGGATAGGTCTGGGTTCGGGCCAGCCAACACGGCCCGTTCCGGCGCAGGCGTCACGACGGCCCGACGGCGGATGGGAGGCAGAGTCCACCGTGCGCGTGGGAAGCAGAGAGTGGGTCTCGAAGTACACGGGACGATCGGATGACGCCACTGGACGCGCGCTGCCGGAGCATCTCGAAATACTCCAGGTATCGCCGACCGCGGAACGGCAGGGGGGCGCGAGGTTCACCGATTGGCAATACAGCGACGTTGCAGGGTCGTGGATCGCGCACAGCATCGAGGTGCTAGATGCAGAAGCGGTGGTCACTGCGCGATGGCGCGTGCTCTCGGTCGAATCGGTGACGCGAGAGCACCTCGATGCACTGACACGAGCACCGGAGCGAGACGGTGTGGACGCCTTGCGTGGCGAGCTTCGGATCGCATCCCTCACCGACTACCGACCCGGGGTCCGGCAGGCAACGCACGTCATGCCGGACGGGAGCGAGCGCACCTGGTCCATCGATGGCCAACGGCGTCAAGAGGAGCACGGTTGGCTGCGCATGACCGGTTGGATCACCCTGAGCCTGATATCAGGGATAATCGTCCTGTTCGTCTGGCGTCGGTACCGAACCGGCGCATGACACATGTGAAGAGTATCGCGAACCTGAAGGAGAGCCAGTCAATGACACGAGGGTCTTCGTCGATCGCCCGGCGTCTCATGGCCGCGTGCGCACCGTTCGTGCCCGTCGCCTCCGCGGTAGGTATCGGCTGCTACGTTCCCGGACCCGTGTACGGAGCGTGCGAGATCAGTCCTCCCACGCTTCCGCCGGGCAGGTGCATTCTCTCGACGCACAATCCTGATGCACGGCAGGTCGATGTCAAGGAGAAGCCGGGTTACAAAGATTATAATGTGAACTACGTGACGTGTGATGACTGGCACGGGGCTCGGCAGGGTCCTGACTGTGTTCCTGACGAGTCTACGGGCTGGCTCATCGGTTCCAATGTGCGGGATGAGACCCCCTGCTGCGGGGCTTGTTCACCCACTCCCGGTGGCCCGCCTGGTAGTCCTTGAACGGCTCAGGTTATGCCATGACAAAGCGCAGGCGGTTGCTCGCTCACGGGTTGATCGGGGTGCCGATGGCGATACTCGCTGCGGCGGGTGTCATCAAGTTCACTGACCTCACCACCTTCGCTCGCGATCTTGACTGCTGGAACGCGATACCTGCAGCGCTGGTCGCTCCGGTCGCGCTCGTCATTCCGGCCCTGGAGGTGGGTACGGCCGTGCTGTGGTTCTCTGGAACGTTACGAGCGTTGGCGCTCGTGTGTGGGATTGCGTTGATAACGATCTTCAGCGCGATGTTTGCCTATGAACTGACTGCACACGGTCCACCAGCGCGTGCATGTTTCGGCGCTGTTCTCCGGTATGAGGCCACGCGGACGGAGGCGTGGTCAGTCCTTATTCGGAACGCGGGTTTGTTGTCTGCGTTCTCTACGGGAGCATGGTTATGGTTTGGAGGTACGTCCACGGCGATAGTCGGCATGGAAACAACGCCGGCAGCAGAGTGAGGCGGGGGTTCACGCTTGCCGAGGTCCTTGTTGCATCGCTCATCGTCGCGATCCTCGTCGCGCTTGCGCTGCCGATGCTCTCCTCGGTGCGTGACAGCGGGCGGGATTCGGTCTCGATCGCGAATCTCCGATCGCACGCGACGGTGATCGACATGTACCGGTCGGACTGGAACGACACGTTCCCCGCGTTCATGGACCCTACCTCTGAGTTTACAACGCTGATCATTCAGGGCCACGAGTTTCGCATGAGGTACTTTGAGGCCCATCATCTCTGGCAAGCCGTGCTCGCCGAGTCGTATTATGACGAGAAGATCATGCACCGTTCAGTCATGAGGCCGGGCGCCGGCTGGAGCATGTCCTATGTGTACTCGTGCTCACTCATCGCGGACCCCGCCTACTGGTCGTGGGAGACGCGAACGGGTCCGTCGCAGTGGCGCGCCGTGCGAGGGCACGAAGTGACGCACCCGTCGAAGAAGGCGGTCCTGGTGGAAAGGGAGCCTGTGATCCCGTACTTTCTTGAGCGGTATACCGGGCGCCCCTTGAACATGGGGTTCGTTGATGGCAGCGCGCGGGGAACGATGGAACCGAGCCTGGTCATGCCCCTGCGTGACGGCGAGGGCGAGTATCCCGGCACGCGCCACACCATCGGAGCCTACGGGCTGCACACGGTGGGCGGCGCTCGCGGCCGCGACGTGGAGTAGAACCTCACCCCGCCTGCCGGATCGACAGTCGCCAGTCCTTCGCCTGCGTGCTCAGCGCGCGACCGTCCAGGAACACCTGCTGCCGCGGCGTGATCGACATGTACTTCCACCCCGACTGCGACAGCGGCCGCCCGCGCTCGTCGAAGAACTCGAACTGGTACTGCAGCCGCGTGTACCCGTCCTGCATCGAGCGCACCGGCGCAACCACACGCATCGGCTCCGTCTCCGTCGCCGGCGTCACGTTCGGCTGCGAAAACCCGAGCAGGTCGTTCAGCGGCCTCGTCACCACGATCTGCGGGTAGTCCGACAGCGGGATCGGGTCAACGCGCCCGCGGTACGGCGGCGCGCTGCTCTGGCACGCCGCCGCGCCGAGCAGCACGATGAGCGCGCCCGTCGCCGCGAGCGCACCCGTCCGATTCTGTGTCGCCATGGTCCTCTCCTTGCGTTTGCCCGTCGTCTGATACCGCGCCGCGAAGCGCGGGTTGATGCGCTCCTACTCCGCCGCGCCCTCCGAGGCGCGGATGCGTGCCGCCAACTCTCGCACCTCGCGGGAACGCGGCTGGTACGCGGGATGCTCCTGCCCGAACAGCCGCGCGAACGCCGCCGTCCCCGACTGAGGCGTGAACACCGTCCGCCCGCCTTCCAGCACGTGCCCGCGCGCACGCCGGCGCTCCGGGCCGGGCAGCGGCTCCAACCCCTCAAGCCTGTACAGTTCCAACAGTCGCCCGAACGACACGTCCCCCGGCAGCCCCGCCCGCTGATACTCGGCCAGCAGGTCCGGCGTCGGCGCGCGGACGCACCGACCACCGAGGATGTACGGGAGTGTCGGCGCGTCGAGCGCACCCGTCTCGTCGTTGGCGTACAGCACGCGCCCAGACACCGCCCACGCCGGCGCGAATCCCGTTCCGTACGGGTCCGCCGGCAGCCGCGCGTAGCGAACCGTCAACTCGCTGCGCGCAGGCGCAGGCAGCCCCGCAAGCGTCAGGCGCGTGCCCGGCTTCCCCGCCACCTGCACCGTCACCGGCCCGTCCGCGCCGCGGACCGGCACGAGGTACACAAGCCGCGGCAGCAGTTCGTTGTGTCGAGTGTCCGCCTTCGAGCCGGCCCGAACCGCCAACCCCGCGAGCAGCATCCCGAGTCCCGCCAGTTGCGCCTCCGTGTCGTCCGACCCGATCGCGACCGCCGCCCCGGCCACCATCAGCCCCGACCCCAGCAGGCTCTTCACGCGCCGCACGTCCTCGAGGTTGTTCCAGCGGTGGTCGCGTGCCATCTCATTGAGGTCGCAGACCGCGGGCAGTTCCGTGTACGCACTCCCAGCACGCGACACGACCAGCCCCCCCGCCGGCCCACGCTCGCGAGGCACGAACGCCGCCACCACGCCGTCCTGCCCCGTGGCGATCTTCTCCGGCCCCAGGCCCGCATCCACGATCAGTAGCGTGTCGTAGTCGCCGTGCTCGAGCGTGGACACGAGCGACGCCAGCCGCGGCGCCACCGCCGAGGCCTTCGCGAAATGCTCCCCCGCCTCCTCCGGCCGATCCAGCATCCGGTTCGCCACACCCGCGAGCAGATACCCGAGCGCGAAGTCGGACTCAGCCGCCGTGTAGCCCGTCGAGAGGTAGTCCCCGCCGTCGCGGTCGCGCTGCGCCGCACGCTCCGCCAGTTGGATCGAGGTGAGCGGCTCGCCGCCCGCGGACCGCCCGAAGTCACGCAGCAGGAAGAGCGAGTCTTGCGCCGCCGCCCGCGCGTTCCCCCAGTCCGCCGTCACCATGTCGTACACCGCGACGTAGGCGTACCCCATCGCCTGCTCGAACGGCTCGCCCTTCCAGATCCGCACGCCCTCGTGCACGACCACCGACGGCACCGTGCGATCCGCATTCAAACCCTGCGTCCGCAGCAGGTCGTACACCTCGCCCAGGTGCGGCTCCGCGGCCTCCGGCAGCCCGTCCGCCAGCGCGACGATCCCCGCCTTCGTGCGCGCCAGCAGATACCCGGGATCCGAGCGGCTGGACGGCATCGTCGCCGCGATCCGACCTCGCGCATCGCCGTACCGACCTCGTGCAACGTCGCTCATCACCGACGAGTCGGGCCGATACGAGGCGCACCCTCCCGCGACGAACGCGGCAGTCAGGGTTGCGATCCGTGGCATCCGACGGTTCATGTGCCGCACTCGATCAGGATGTGAACGCGAAGGTCGCGAAGAGCGCGAAGGGATCGGAGTGAAACCGGCGCCAGTATCCTCAGCCACTTTGCCACTTTGCCACTTTGCCACTTTGCCACTTTGCCACTCCGCCACTCCGTCACTCCGTCACTCCGTCACTTCCATCCTCAATCCACCAGCAGCCCCCTCGCCTCTCTCGCAAACTCGACGCCTGCCTGCCACACCACCTCGCGCGAACCGATCTCCTCGACCTCGTACGAGATCAGATACACGTCCTTCCGCACGTCCGCCGGCCCGCGGCCCCGCACCGCACCGCCGCGCACCAGCGACCGGATCGACGCCCGCATCACGTGCGTCGGGTTGTGCTCCGGCAGGAGTTCCGGGAACTCCAGCCCCGTCTCGCGCAGCAGCGAGGCCTTCTCCGGCGGCAGTTGAAACACCACGCCGCGCTCCCGCGCCGCCGCCTGCACGCCCGCGTCCGAGATCAGCCCCGACACCATCGCCCACTGCTCCGCCACCGGCACCCGGTCGCTCGACAGGTTCTCCAGGCGGCGGATGACGATCCGCATCGGCGGCGAGTCCGGCGCGCGCCCTTCCAGAAACCGCGCCGTCGCGAATGCCTCCCGCATCTCCCCGACCGCGAGCGACAAGTCCCCGTGGCGCAGCCGCGTCGTCCGGTTCGACGAACCCGAAGCCGCGCACGCGCCCATCACGCACGCGGCCGCCAGGCACAGGCTCAGCAGGCGGGCGAGCATGGCGCACCTCGTCCCGCGCTCACCGTTGCTGGGCCAGGTCGAACGACTCGTTGAACACGATGTCGCGCGACTGGAGGTTCACCAGGTTGAACTCGAAGTAGTACCGGCTCACCTGCCCGCCCCCCCGCGTGGATTCGTAGAACGACCCGCGCAGCACGTACGTCAGCCGCTCGTCGTAGCGGTCCGTCATGCCTCCGGCCCCGCCCCCGGCCTGCACGCGCTCCTTCTCGCGGTCCATCGTGCGCGCCCCTTCCACGAACCGGGCCTTCGCCGTCACCGTGTCGCTCGTGAGCAGCCGACCCCGCAGCCGCCGCTGGATCAACTCGAAGTCCTGCCGCGGCGTGTTGGTCATGTTCTCGATGTCGCCCAACTCAACCACGACCTTGTACGGCGCGTCCCGGACCTCCGGGATCTGCGCGATCCGTGCGGCCAGCGCGTCCGCCACCTGGTCGGAGAACTCCCACAGCGACGCCGCGTTCGCCGCGCTCGACGAGCGGTCCGCCGATGTCGTCGCGTACGGGTTGATCCGCCCCCCCGAGTCCCCCGTCTCACGCCGCGGCGGGTTGGACTCGCACGCCGCCACGCACGCCGCGAGCATCGCCGCGCCGGCGAGGGCACACGCACCACGCGCACGGCGCAGGCCTGGTCTGTTCTGGTTCATCGCGTCGGCTCCTTCATGGCCGGGGAGACCCGTCGCAGATCAAGGGTCTCCTCTCGGGCGCATGTTTGTACCGACAAACCTCCGCCGGGTGCCGCGCGCAGGACGGGCACGGGCTGGGGGGTGGGGGCCGAAGCCCCGTCATGCAAGGACGGCGTCGGGGTCCTCATTCAGGGACTGGGCCAGTTCCTCAGCCTCCTCACGACTCTCGCAACGCCGGAGCGTCGCCCAGCCGTTCGCGCTCATCCGGCGCCAGACGTACCAGTCTCCCCGCTGGTCCACGTCCGCCCGAAACTGAGCCGTGTCCCCATCGTTCAGCCGGAAGATGCCCGAGCCGCTCTGGGTCCTGTCCATGACCACCTCCCGCCGCTGTAGCCGCCGGTCCCACGCTCCCCACGAGCCTCGGCCGACCACCCATAATCGTCGAGCCACCTCCTCCCTGTCAACCGCTTCCACCAGTTTGTTCGCAGTATACTCGTATATTAGCCGACACTAATATCCAATATCAGGGGTTTAGGCGGGCGAATTCGGCTTCCTCTGACCACCGACATCCTGCACGTCAACCGCTCTCCACCACTTATCCCAACTTCACGCACAGCACCGCCGGGGCGTCCGCTCCGGTACCTGCTATCTTCTCCGCCTCTGAGTCCTCGCCACAAACGCCCAGGGAGGCGATATGCGCAGGTCCGTGTTCGTTGCGCCCGTCATCGCGTTCGGTCTCGCCGCCCACGCACTCGCCCAAGACGCCTCCGAGCGCCTGGTCGAGGTGTCGTCGATCGGCACCAGCCGCTCCGGCCGCACGCTGCAACTCCTTCGTCTCGCGCACCCCGAGCCGGACGCGCTCGGCCGCACACCAGACCAGCGACCCGCGCTCCTCATCGTCGCCGGCCTGGAAGGCCGGCACGAGATCGGCCCCCGCGTCTCGCGCTCGCTCGTCGATCGTCTCGTCACGAACCACGCCGACCTCCTGCGCGAGCGCACCGTCTACATCATCCCGGACCTCAACCCCGACAACGCCGCCTTCTTCGCCCGCGCGGGCACCCCGAAGTCCGACTTCGCCCGCACCATCGTCGAGTACGACGCCGACCGCGACGGACGCGTCAACGAAGACCCCGGCGACGACCTCAACGCCGACGGCCTCATCACCATGATGCGCGTCGAGCATCCCGCTCCCGCGACCGGCCTCACCGCCGACCTCATCCCCGACCCCGACGATCCGCGCATCATGCGCAAGCCCGATCCCGCCAAGGGCGAGGCCCCCACGCACGCCCTCCTCGTCGAGGGCATCGACGCCGACGCCGACGGACGCTTCAACGAGGACGGCCCCCACGGCAGCGCGGGCGGCGGCGTCGACCTCAACATGAACTTCCCCGCCCTCTGGCCAGAGCACGCCGACGGTGCGGGGCCGTACTCACTCTCCGAGCCGGAGAGCCTCGCCCTCGTCCGCTGGATGCTCGCACGCGACAACATCGTCTGCGTGCTGGTTTTCGGCCCGCACGACAACCTCCTCAACATCCCCGAGGCCGGTCGCAACGCCCCCGACGGCCGAGAGCCGCTCGGCATCGAGTCCGACGACAAGCCCTACTACGAGGAGATCGCCCGCATCTTCAAGGACACGACCGGCATGACCGGCGCGCCCAAAGGCCCGGACACCGCCGGCTCGTTCCACCAGTGGGCCTACGCGCACTTCGGCACATACGCCTTCACCACCCCTGTCTGGGTCCGGCCCGACCTCGTGAAGCCGAAGGAGGCCGACAAGCCCGCCGACGCGAACGCCGACGCCGAGAAGCCCGCCGCAGCCGACGAGCCACCCGAAAGCCCCGCGGACGCCATCCGCCGCGAGTTCCAGGCCGCGGGCGCGCCGCAGTTCGTCATCGACTTCATGGTCGCCACCCCCGAGGAACGCGCCGAACTGATGGCCCAGGCGCAGGACCGCACGCCCGAGGAGCAGCGTGAGCGCATGGCCGCGGTCATGGCCCTCCCCGAGGAACTCCGCGCCAAGGTCATGGCCGCAGCCCAGGGGCAGGAGGTGCAGCCCTCCGCGCCCGCGCGCACCGGAGGCCGTCAGCAGGGCGCACGCCCGGCGCAGGGCGGACAGGGCGCGCCCGGCGCGTCCGCCCGCGCACGCGAATCCGACGACGCCAAGTGGCTCAAGTACTCCGACGAGCAACGCGACCGCGAGGGCTTCGTCGACTGGCAGCCCTTCGACCACCCCCAACTCGGCCCCGTCGAGATCGGCGGCTTCGTCCCCGGCTTCCGCACCAACCCGCCCGAGAGCGAGTGGACGCGCCTCGCCGACGAGCAGACCGCCTTTGCCGCCGCCCTCCTCGGCAAACTCCCGGATCTCACCGTCGAACTCCACGCCGTCGAGCGCCTCTCGACCGGCCTCTGGCGCATCACCGTCCGCGGCGTCAACGCCGGCTACTTCCCCACCGCCTCCGCCATCGCCCGCAAGGCCCGCCGCCTCGCGCCAGTCGTCCTCGACCTGCGCGTCGAACCGGACGCGCTCGTCGCCGGCCAGCGCATCGCACGCTGGGACAGCATCGACGGCTCCGGCGGCGTCGCCTATGCCGAGTGGACCGTCGCCGCCCCGGACGGCTCCGCCATCTCCCTCGAAGTCCGTTCCGCCGCGCTCGGCAACCGCACGCTCACGATCAACCTCACGGAGGAACAGCGGTGAGAATCGCCCACGCCGTCCTTGCTGCCTGCACACTCGCCGCCGGCGCGGCCGCCCCCGCCCTCGCCCAGCCTCACGTCGAGGGCCGCGTCGAGATCGCCTTCAACCGCTACTACACCTACGCCGAACTCGAAGACCACATGAAGCGCATCGCCGCCGCCTACCCCGACCTCGTCGAACTCCGCGCGATCGGCCGATCCGGCCAGGGACGCGCCCTCTGGGTCGCCATCGTCAACTCGCCCAAGACCGGCCCCCACACCGCCAAGCCCGCCATGTGGATCGACGGCAACGTCCACGGCAACGAGGTCCAGTCCGCAGAGGCCGTCCTCTACTCGCTCTGGTACCTCACCAAGGCCTACGGCCAGGTCCCCAGCCTCACCGACCTCCTCGACCGCTGCTCCTTCTACTTCATGGTCAGCGTCAACCCCGACGGCCGCGAGTACTGGTTCGACGAGGCCAACACCCCCCACTCCAGCCGATCCAACCAGCGGCCCGTGGACGACGACCGCGACGGACTCTTCGACGAAGACCCGCCCGACGACCTCGACGGCGACGGCTCCATCACCCAGATGTGGATCCGCGATCCCGACGGACGCTGGGAGCGCGACCGCCACGACCCCCGCGTCTTCCGCCGCGTCCGCGACGACCAGCGCGGCGAGTGGACCCTCCTCGGCTCCGAGGGCATCGACAACGACGGCGACGGGCGCATCAACGAAGACGGACCCGGCGGCGACGACATGAACCGCAACTGGCCCAGCGGCTGGAAGCCCAACTACGCACAGGGCGGCGCGGGCGAGTTCCCCTTCAGCAACCCCGAGACCCACGCCATCGGGCAGTTCATCATGGCCCACCCCAACATCGCCGCCGGCCAGAGTTACCACAACGCCGGCGGCATGATCCTCCGCGGCCCGGGCGCCCAGTTCCGCGAGAACCTCTACCCACGCGCCGATGCCCGCGTCTACGACGAGATCGCTCGCATCGGCGAGGACATGCTCCCTTATTACCGCTCCATGATCATCTGGCGCGATCTCTACACCGTCCACGGCGGCTTCGTCAACTGGCTCGCCGAGGGACTCGGCATCATCTCCTTCACCAACGAACTCTGGACCAACGCACGCTACTTCCAGCGCGACATCAGCAACCCCGACGACGAACGCATGTGGCTCTTCCGCGACCGCCTCCAGTTCGGCCTCGCCTTCAAGGACTACACCGAGTTCGACCACCCCCAGCACGGCCCCGTCCTCGTCGGCGGCCTCAACAAGTGGTCCAGCCGCAGCACGCCCACCTTCATGCTCGAGGAGGAGTGCCACCGCAACTTCGCGTTCACCATGTTCCACGCCGACCACATGCCGCTGCTCGCCTTCGAGCGCGTCGAGACCGCCCGCGCCGGCGACGGCCTCTGGACCGTCACCGTCCAGGTCCGCAACGACCGCCTCATCCCCACGCGCACCGCAGTCCAGGCCCAGCGCCGCATCGGCACGAACGACCTGCTCACCTGCGAGCCGCTCGGCGGCGGGCGCGTCGCGGCCTCAGGCTCAATGAACACCTGGCGCGACACGCGCATCGACCCCGTCCCCTTCGAGCCGGCACGCGTGCAACTCCCCTCCGGCGTCCCCGGCCGCGGCAGCGTCATCCACCGCTTCTACGTCGAGGGCAAGCCGGGCGACACCCTCCGCATCCGCTACAGCGGCGAACGCACGAAGGACATCGAAACCACCGTCACACTCGGCGACTGAACGGTGGCACAGGCGTCCCGCCTGTGCTCGATCCGCTCATCCCCCCCTGACGCACGCCCCGGCGTCGATCACGAGCACGGCGCGTTGTACGCGTTCAGAAACGCCAGCACGTCCAGCGTGTTCCACGCGCCGTCGCCGTTGAAGTCGCCCTTCGGATCGCCGGCGTTCCAAGCGTTCAGAAACGCCAGCACATCCAGCGTGTTCACGACGCCGTCCTCGTTGAAGTCCCCGGGGCAGTACGCCGCCGCGATCGCATCGCCGATGAGTTTGGCGTAGAACGCCGCCGCGGGCGTCGAGGAAAGGTGCAGCCCGTCGGCGGTCAGCACACCGTCCAGCCCGCCGTTCGTGGCCGATGACAGGTGGTAGGTCTGGCCGCCGAAGGTGATCGTGGACCAGCCGTTGGCGTCGAGCCAGTCGCGGGCCTGCTGCTGTGCGCCCGGACCGCCCCAGTTGTCGGTCGTGAGATAGACGCCGTCGGTCGCTCGGTAGAGCGAGAAGAACGCGCAGTCCGGCTCCGTTTCCGCAAGGCCCTGGTAGATCGCGTCGAGCTGCTCGATGAACGGGCGGCTCTCGATCGCAGATCGACCTCCAACACGATGCATGTACGAGCCGATGAGAAGAAACCGCGGGGGAACGGTCCCGATGGCGTCGAACGCGCTCCGGTATCGGGCGATGATCCCGCGAACCGACGAGTCGATGTCGCCTTGCGACTTCCCCTCCGTCGCCATGTGAATGATCACGACCGGGGTTTGGGATCGGTCCAGCGTGGTCGCGTCGAGCCAATGCACGAGCTGCTCATCGGAGAACGTTTTGCCCGCCGATCCGCTCCCGCCCTTGCTCGCCTGATCCTTCGCGTGGCCCTCGAACGACCACGAGTCCTGCGCCAGCCCTGTGTGGTAGTACCCAGGGGCCCGATCGCCGCTCGCGTCCACGCGATAGATCGCAACGCCCCCGAAGAACCAGTACATCTCGCTGCCGACGATCGGCGATCCCGGGTCCTCCAGTATCACCAGGCGCGGCCCGCTCTCGACCTGCTCCTCAAGCAAGACGTCGCCCGCCACCGCGTTGATCTGCGAGGGCGTCGCCTCACCCGCCGGATCCATGTCGGGATCCGAGCCGGAATGCCACTTCGGGCGGGCCGAGCCGCGCAGGTCCGCGACGGCTCGGGTGGTGCCCGAGAAGTCCCCGAGCACAACCGAGGGCAGCATGTCCAGAAGGTCAGCCGGGGCGTAGTACAGCATCCGTGCACGAAACCGATCACCCGCCTGCGCGAACGGCCCGTGGTCGGTCTGCGCGAAACGCACGTTGTTGACGCCCAGCGCCTGGATTCGACCGGTGTTGCCGCCGCTGCCCGTCAACTCCAGCGAGGGATCGCCGAAGATCTTCGTCAGGTCGTTGACCGGCAGCGCGAAGTGGGCCGGAGTGCCGCCGTTGATCTCGACGGTCCAGCCGTTCAACGCGTTGACTTCGACCATCGAGCCGGGGCCGTCGGTGTAGTTGAACGCACGCCCGAGGCCGCCGCCGCCTTTGTACCCGAGGCAAACGGCCGAGACATCCTCGATCGGCCACGTGCAGAGCGCGCCGAACGGCAAGCGGGCAACATGATTCAGCCTGCACCAGCTGTCGCCGATCCACACCGCGCGCGCGTCCCCATCGAGAAGCGATCTGACGCGGTGAAGATTCAGCGAGACGGGATGGTCCGTCGGGTCTTCGGCCCAAGCCTGCGCTGATGCAAGCGCCAACACGCCCAGCACGCTGCAAACATATCGGAGGTGACTGGCCGCCACGAATCCTTCCCTTGTTCTCGGACTCGCCCGCTCCTCACGGGCACGGCGCGTTGTACGCGTTCAGAAACGCCAGCACGTCCAGCGTGTTCCACTGCCCATCGCCGTTGAAGTCGCCCTTGGCCGTCTTCGCGTTCCATTCGTTCAGGAAGTCCAGCACGTCGAGCGTGTTGATGGTCTCGTCCGCGTTGAAGTCGCCCGGGCAGGGGTGGTAGATCTTGTGCGTGTACTGGTGCGGCTGGTTGCCCTGACCCGAGAGGTAGAGCGGCCAGAAGTACGACCCGGCCGGCCCGTGCGCCTGCCCCATCCCCAGGTAGTCGCCGATGAACCCGCCCCCGATCCCGTCGAACTGGCTGCTCCAACTCGACGGCGTCAGCCTGATCTCGTTCCAGGTCGCGCCCTCGTCCTCGGAGTAGGAGTAGTACGCATCGATCCACGCGTACGTCGTGTTGTCGTTCTGGTCCACGTGACGCGTGTCGTAGAACAGCATCCCGATCCGACCCGTCCGGTCCACCTCCAGCCACGGGAAGAACGAGTCCGCCTTGGCGTTGCCCGCCGCCCCGTTGATGATCTTCGGCGTGCTCCAGTTCGCGCCGCCGTTCGTGCTCTTCGTGAAGTACAGGTCAACGTCCCGGTTGCCCCCCGACACCTGCGTCGTGTCGAAATACACCACGTACAGCGTCTCGTCGTTCGGATCGACCGCCAGGTACGCCAGCGGCGGCACGCGGAACGACCCTGGGAACCGCGTCCCGTCGATCCCCCACACGTCAAGCCGCGTCGCTACGCGCACCGCCGGCGTCAGGCTCACGCCACCGTTCGTGCTCGTGCGGATCCAGATCCCGTTGCTGAAGTCCCAGTACAGGATGTACAGCGTCCCGCTCGGACCCACCCGCGGCAGAAACCCGATCGACCCGCCCGCGATGGCAAGCGGCGCGCTCCACGTCTGCCCCTTGTCCAGCGACCGGATCAGCCCCTGGTTGTACGCGACGTACACGATCGACTTGTTCGGGTTGTTCAGGTCGCTCGGGTCGGGGCCGACGCACATCCACCCCTTGTCCACGCTCCCCGAGATGCGCGCCATCACCGACGCGTTGAAGGTGTTGGAGCCGGGGTCCTTCCTCGCCACGTAGATGCCGCCGTTGCCCGCGAACGACATCGCGCCCGCGTACAGCGTCCCGTCCCGGTGGTCCAGCGCGGTCATCGGGTCGCCCTCGACCGTGGACTGATACTGCGCCGGCGGGCGGATCGCGAAGTCGTTCCACGTCGCCCCGCCGTTCAGCGACAGCGTGAAGAACGACTTGATGTTGCTCCGGTAGTCGTTCCACCCGCCAACGATGTGGTTCGGGTTCGCGTCCGTCACCGCCATGGTCGTCTCGTTGACGGCCGCGTTCGTCGTGTTGTTCGGGTCCACGCGCTTCTGCGGCCCGACCACCGGCTGCGCCGCCGCCGCCCCCGCCAGAACCGCCGCCGCCAGAACCGCCGCCGCCGCGCCGAACTTCGTGCTGGTGCGCATCATCGCCATCTCCTGCGTGCAACGCCGCGGGCATCCGCGGCGACGGGTGTCACTCGCCGATCATCGCCTTCAGTTGGGGGGGGACCGCGCCGCCGAACCGCTCGGCCAGCGCAACCTCCGCCCGCGCGCCCTCGAGGTCGCCGAGGTAGTACCGGGCCACGGCCAGCCGCGCGTGCGCCCCGCCGTGCTCGGGCGCGAACGCCACGATCCGCCCGAGTTCCGCCGCCCAACCGTCGAGGTCGCCCGCGCGGTTGATCGTCTCGGCGTACTTCAGCCGCAGGTCCGCGTTCGCCGGGTCGAGCATCGCCGCCGTCCGGTACGCCGCCAGCGCATCGCCGTCCTTGCGCTTCCCGAGCAGCGCATCGCCCAGCCCCTCGTACGCCCGGGCGTTGTCCCGATCCGAGAGGATCGCCAGCCGGTACTCGCCCGCCGCGCCCGTGAAGTCGTTCTCACCCATCAGGGCGTGCCCGCGCGCAACCGCCGGCGCGGAGTCGGCCACGCCCAGCCCGCGCACCAGGTCCGCAGCCGCTGCCTCGTCCACGCGCACCAGCCCGTCCTGGATGCGCAGCCCGCGCATCGCCTCCGCGAACCGGATGCGCCGGTAGTCCCACTGATCCTGCGACTCCGGTCCCGCCGTCGCCGCCACGCCGGGCGCGGTGCGCATCGCCCGGCCGCCGGAACATCCGAGCAGGGCCACCCCGCAGCACGCGCCGGCGGCCAGACACACGATCCCAAGCCTTGCGCTCATGCGTCACGCTCCTTGTGCAAAGGCTGCCCACAGCGTACCGGATCCGTGCCTGCCTCCGCAACGACGGCGCGCGAAAAAGCCCCACACCGGCCGTGCCGGCGCGTGGGGCTTCGTGTCGCCCTTCGATGTCTGGTCCGATCAGTCCGCCAGCCGAGGCCCGCCCTGCTGCTGTCCGGGCCGCTGGAGAGGGATTTCCCCGTGTCGCTCCTCGTACTGCCGGATCACCTGTCCGAGGCTGATCGCCAGCCGCTTCGCGCCGGCCCAGTTCATGATGACCCGGCTGCCGACGGCGAACAGCAGCGCGGTCTGCCCGTCCGGCCCCTGCACCGGCAGGTTCACGCCGAAGTCGAGGATGACCTCGTCCTGCGTCGTTGAGGTTCGGATGGTGTTGGCGTAGGCGCTGTGCATCTTGGACTCGTCGATGCGCAACTGGATCTGGCGCTGCTGGGCGCCTTCGGGAGTGTCAGACATGGTGCGCGTTCCTTTCCGTGCAAGGATGTTCGTGTGGAGGGCCGCCCGCGAGCGTCCTCCGCGTCGGGCAGCCTGCGAGCCGTGCGGCCCGCGGGTGTGAACCCTAGGCGCGGCTGCGGGTCTCGAATGCCGGAGGGGGGAGTCGAACCCCCAAGCCCTTGCGGGCGGCGGATTTTGAATCCGCTGCGTCTGCCAGTTCCGCCACTCCGGCCTCGGCCCGAATCGTGGGCCGCCCGCCGGACGGGGTCAACAGGTCGCCCAAGACAACGCCGTGGATCGCCGATAGGCGGCCGCTAGACTTGCCCCCCGCGCGCTGGACGGGCCTGCCCTTGTCGGGTCGGCCCCGGGGCGCGCCCCCGGAGACCGACCGATGGCCGAGGCAACCACCGAGAACCGCCCCAACGTCACCGTGACCGACGCCGGGCCGAGCCGCAAGAAACTGACCATCGAGATCCCCGCCGAGGCCGTCTCCGGACAGTTGGAGGACTCGTTCGACACCCTGATGGTCGAGGCACAGTTGCCCGGCTTCCGCAAGGGCCGCGCCCCGCGCCGACTCATCGAGCGACGCTTCGGCGACACGCTCCGCCGCGAGACCAAGGCCCGCCTCGTCGCCGACGCCTACGGCAAGGCGGTCGAGGAGCACAAACTCAAGGTGCTCGGCGATCCCGTCAGCCCCGAACTCGACAAGATCGAACTCGAAATCGGCAAGCCCTTCTCGTTCGAGGTCGAGGTCGAGGTCGTCCCCGAGTTCACGCTCCCCGACCTCAAGGGGATCAAGGTCCGCAAGCCGCTCATTGAAGTCAAGGATGAGATGGTCCAGGCCGAGCTCGACCGCGTCTGCGTCAACGAGGGCACCCTCGAAGAACGCGACGCCCCCGAGCCGGGCGACTACCTCACCGGCCGCGCGACGATGACGCTCGAGGACGGCACCGAGATCTACGACATCCGCGGCGCGGTCGTGCAGGTGCCCCCCCCCGAGCGAGAGGGCCGCGGCATGATCCTGGGCGTGATGGTCGAGGACCTCGGCGTGCAACTCGGCCTGCCCAAGCCCGGCGAAAAGGCCACCATCACCACCACCGGCCCCAAGAACCACGAACTCGAGCGCGTCCGCGGCGCCAAACTCACCATGACCTTCGAGGTCGAGCGTGCCGACCGCATCGTGCCCGCCTCGCCGGACGCCATCTCGCTCGCCATGGGCTTCGGCAGCGTGGACGCCCTGAAGGACGAGATCCGCTCGCGCCTCTTCGATCGCGCCACGGTCCAGCAGCAGGTCGCCATGCGCCAGCAGATCGCCCGCCACCTCGCCAAGACCGTCAAGATGGACCTGCCCGAGCGGCTCACCGCGAACCAGGCGGAACGCAACCTGGCGCGGCGCAAGATGGAACTCGCCTACCGCGGCATCGACCCGCAGCACGTCGAGGAGCAGGTCGCCGACATGCGCAACGCCTCCAACGAGGCCGCCGCCAACGAACTCAAGCTCCTCTTCATCCTCCACACCATCGCCGAGCAGTTGAATGTCGGCGTCACCGAGGGCGAAGTCAACGGCCGCATCGCGCAGATCGCGGCCTCGCGCGGCGTCCGCCCCGAGAAACTCCGCCAGGAACTCCTCCAGTCCGGGCAGGCCGGCACCATCTACCAGCAGATCCGCGAGCACAAGACGCTCGACGCCCTCCTCGCCGACGCCGAGATCACCGAGATGCCCGCAGAGGAATACAACAAACTCGTCGAGTCCGAGGGGCTTGACGACTGACCGGCCCGCGCCGAGCGTGCCTTCTCAGGCCGTCGCTTCGTCCTCGCCCTCGTCCGCGGGCGCTTCATCCGCCGCGAGCGTGCCCATCGGCAGCGTGACAAATCCGCACGCCGAGCACACCACGCCGTACGCCCCCGGGGGTTCGTCCGCGAGCCGTGCCCCGCACCCGTGGCAGACCGGCGCCTTCAGCCGCGACGTCATGTGGTTCACCGCGACCGCGGCCGCCGCGAACGCAACGCCCACAACGGGCCACGCCGGCAGCGTCGTCAGCGAGATCGCCCCCAGCGCAGCCAGCGTCAGCCCGAGCAGGAACGCGAGCAACCTGAATCGGATCCTGGCCATCCAGACCATCGCTTCGCTCCGTCACCCGCGACGAGGGCCACGCAACAGCCCCAGTCATAGCACCCCCGCGCCAGGAATCCACTCCTCGACACCCGATCATACCTCAAACGACACAACAGTCCCGATAGCCTCTCTCCCTATACTCGGCTCGAATGCGGATACTCCTCGTCAACTGGGCCTACATCTGGGACGGCGCGGCCGTCGGCGGGGGCGCCAACGGCTATCTCCAGGCCCTCGCCCTCGAGCTCCTCCGACGCGGGCACGAGGTCGCCTCCCTCTGCGGCGGCACCAGATTCACCGCCCAGGACGGCCGTGTCGGACCCTGCGAAATCCGACGCCACGACGACTGGCTCGGCATCCGCGTCTTCGAGGTCATCAACAGCCCCGTCCTCGCCCCCTCCATCCTCCAGTTCAACGCCCCCGAGGACGAGATCGCCGCGCCCGAACTCGAGGCCCGCCTCGCCGAGTTCCTCGCGAGGCTCCGCCCGGATGTCGTCCACTTCCACAACCTCGAAGGCTTCTCCGCCGGTTGCGTCGAGGTCGCCCAGCGCGCCGACGGCGACTGGCCGGGCGCGCGCGTCGTCGTCTCGCTTCACAACTATCACACCATCTGTCCGCAGGTCTATCTGATGCAGGGGCACGATCGGCCGTGCCACAGCGCGGAGGGCGGCAGGCGATGCGACGGGTGCATCGACGCCTGCGATCCGCGCGAGGAGCGGCTGCGGCGGGCGGGCCTTGCACCCCAGACGGGCGGTGGGCCGACGCTTCCATCCCGCACGCCGTCCGTCCTCGGCCGCCTCGTGCGCGCGATCGCGCTGCCGGTGCAGAACGAGCAGCCCCCCCCCGCCGCCAACCCAACCGCCCCCGACCCGGCCGCGCGTCCGATCCTCGGGCCGGCGGACGTTCTGCTCCCGCGCCCGCGCCAGGGCGACGAAGCCCGCGGCCGCACGATCGCCCTCCAGACCGAGGCCGACGCCGCCTTCCGACCGCGACCGGACTCGCCCGAGTGGCAACCGCTCGACAACGGCGTGCGACCCGAACTCTCGCCCGACCCGTCCACGCGCTACGGCCGACGACGCCTCGCCATGCTCCGCGCCCTGAACCGGTGCGACGCCGTCCTCGCCGTCTCGGGCTTCGTCCACCGCAAGTTCGAGTCGCTCGGCGTCAGTCCGGCGCGGCTGCGCACGCTGCACATCGGCACCCGCGCCGGCGAACTGGCCGCCCGCCACGCCGAACTCGTCTTCGCCCCCCCCCCCTTCGACCGCGACCGCCCCCGCCCCGTCCGCCTCGCATTCATGGGCTACGACAACTACTACAAGGGGCTGCACGTCCTCGCCGACGCCCTCGAACTCCTCACGCCCGAGGCGCTCGCGCGCTTCGAGGTCTCCGTCTACGCCCTCGGCGGCAAGCGGACCGAGTGGCGCTTCAGCCGACTCCAGCCGCGTCTGGCGGGCCTGCGATGGTTCGAGGGCTATGAGTACCGCGACATCCCGTGGATGCTCGGCGGGCAGGACCTCGGCGTCGTCCCCAGCACCTGGTGGGACAACGGCCCCCAGACCGTCTTCGAGTTCTTCGCCTGCCGCGTTCCTGTCCTCGGCGCGGGCGTCGGCGGCATCCCCGACTTCGTGCGCCACGGCGAGAACGGGCTGCTTTTCCGTGGGAACGACCGCTACGACCTCGCCCGCACGCTCGCCCGCGTCGCCCGCGATCCGTGGACACTCACGCGCCTTCGCGCCGGCGTCCGCCCGCCAAAGTCGATCCAGGCCCATGCGGCCGAGGTCGAGGCCGTCTACGCTGAGTGCATCAATGAGGCGTCGCGCCGCCGGGCCGCCGCCGCGACCGCCTGAGCCTACCCGCATGAGTGACCCGACCGCACCCGCACAGCCTGTTTCGCAGCCGAAACGCTCCGTCGCGGTCGATGCGCACACGCCCCTCGCGCCCCCGAGCGTCGCCGTCATCATCGTGACGTGGAACCGCGCGGCCATGGTCTCCGACGTGATCGCCGCCCTCGCGCGCCAGCGATTCCCGCGATCCGCCATCGACGCCGTCGTCGTCGACAACGCCTCCACCGACGGCACGGCGGAGATGCTCGTCGAGCGTTGGGGCGCCGAGCGCATCGTGCGCAACCCGACCGAGCACGCCCACGAGCCGGCCTTCGCCGAGCCGACGCCGACGGGGCGCGGCCCCAACCGCGCCGGACTGCGGTCCCTCACCGTCGTCCGCAATGCGCACAACCTCGGCGGGTGCGGCGGCTTCAACACCGGCTTCGCCTACGTCCAGCACGCCTTCGATGCGCCCGGCTCGCCCGCCCCCCCGGACTACGTCTGGCTCGTGGACGACGATATCGACCTGCCCGAGGACGCCGCGCAACGCCTCGTCGAGGCCGCGACGAACGACCCGGCCATCGGCCTCGTCGGCTCGCGCACCGTGGATATCCGCAACCGCGACACCACCATCGAAACCACCGTCTACCTCGACCGCCGAACAGGCCTCATGGCCGACAACGCCCCCCCCGGACACCCGCGCTACGAGGAGCACAAGGCGTGGGCCGAGCGCGTCGGCGGCACCAAGGGCAAGCGCGACTACTCCGGCCTGCGCGACGTGGACGTCGTCTCCGCCTGCTCGCTCCTCGCACGCTGGTCCGCCGTGCGTGAGGTCGGCTTCTGGGACTGGCGTTATTTCATCTACTGCGACGACGCCGACTGGTGCCTCCGCTTCGGCCGCGCCGGCTGGCGCGTCGTGCTGAACCTCGACGCGGTCGTCTACCACACGCCCTGGCACCACAAACTCACCCCCGCGCGCCTCTACTACGCTCAGCGCAACATCCTCTGGGTGCTGCAGAAGATCCTCCCTTCCCGCGACCTTCGCCGCATCACGCTCCGACGCCTTGCCGGGCTGATGAAGGACTCGCTCGTCGCCGCCACGCACCGACGGCTGTTCCACGCCGAGATCATCCGCCGCACCGCCGACGACGCCTGCCGCGCCCGCCCCGGCAGGCTCGACTTCGAAGGCCCGCCCGCCGAGCCGCTCATGGACGCGCTGGAGCGCACCGGATCGCTCGACGACGGCGCGACCGTCGTCATCGCCTGCAACCATCCCGACTCCCTCGCCTGGAGCGCGGAACTCCGCGCCGCCGCCGCGGCGCGCCTTGCCTGCCGCCCCGGCCCCCGATGGGTCGAGGTCGTCCGCAACGACGTGCCGGGCTGCTACGTTCCCGCCGGCCCGGGCGTCTCCGGACGCGTCGTCTACGCCCCGAGGAGGCTCTCCCGCCTGCGCCGCCAGTGGCCGCTCGTCTTCTCGCCCGTCCGCGCGTGCATCGTCTTCGACCAGGTGAACGACTTCCCGCTCGTGCGCGGCCGCTGGAACCTCCACGTCGATCGGCGCACGCCGGACCGCGCACAGGTCGAGCGCGACGGGACCATCCGCCGGGCCGCCTTCCTCGCCAGATGGTTCGTCACGGGCGTCCGGTGCGTGCTGCACGCCGCTACACTCCGTCCGTACAAATCCTCGACACGCTACGGCTGACCGCGACGCCGCGCAACACCATGCCACACGCCGATCCGAACAGTGCGAGCACGCAGCGAGCGCCGCAAGGCTGGCCGCGCACCGACCGCCCCTTGCGCATCGCCATCCTCGGCTGGGCGCGACTCCGACTCCAGGCCCTCGAAGGCTCCGGCTACAACCTGTCCGCGACGGAACTCGCCGCGGGACTCGCCATGACCGGCCACCGCGTCTTCTACCTGCGTTCCGGCATGGACTACTCCCTCGTCGGCGGTCCGCGTATCCGCGACGAGAAGCCCTGGCGCGGCGTGCGCTGCTGTTCGCTCGTCAACAGCCGGAACTTCTCGCCCGCCTCGACCAACTTCGCCCACGTCGCCAACGAGTTCTCCTGCCCCCGCGACGACGCCCTCGTGATCCGCTGGCTCGACTCGATCGGCGCGGAGGTCGTCCACGTCCACTCGCTCGAGGGCTTCGCCCTCAGCGTCGTCGGGGCCATCCGGCGCACGGGCAGGCCCGTCGTCGTCACGCCCCACAACTACTGGTACGTCTGCCCCCAGGTCGACCTGCTGCACAAGGAACGCGACTGCTGCATGGACTACGACGGCGGCCGCCGCTGCGTCGGCTGCCTCGAAACCAGTTCCCCGCGCGCCGTCCGCTTCAACCGCGCCATCGAGCAGGGCGCGGAGCGCCTCTTCGGACCCGAGACCGCCGCACTCATGGAGGTCGTCTTCAAGGCCGCACGCGACGCCCTCAAGGGCAAACGCAAGCCCACCCCCGAGGACATCGAGCAGGCCGACCGCATCAAGCCCGACCCCGACACGGCCCGCGGCTTCGACCCCGGCCCGCCCGACCACCCCGGCACCTTCGACCACGGCCTGCAGGTCCGCGACCGCGACAAGATCGACGAACTCGGAAGCCCCCCCCTCGACGCCAACGAACGCTTCCTCGCCTCGCGCGACCTCCACCTCCGCGTCCTCGACGGCAGCCCGTACGGCCGGCGCCGCCTCGCCGGCGTCGATGCGCTCAACCACGCCTCGCTCGTCATCCCGCCCAGCGAGTTCATGTGCCGCGTCTACGAGAGCATGGGCGTCGATCGCTCGCGACTCCGCCACGTCCGCCTCGGCCAGCCGCACTTCGACCAGATCAACCGCCGCGCACGCCGCAGCCCCTTCTACGACGTGCGCCCCTGGAACCCCGCCGAGGCCCGCAGGCCCATCCGCTTCGGCTTCCTCGGCACCACGCGCAACAACAAGGGCCTCGGCGTTCTCGCACGCGCCATCCAACGGCTCGAACCCGATGTCCGACGCCGCTGCCAGTTTATCATCCACGCCTACGGCCTCGACTGGGGCTACCGCAAGATGCTCAGCATGTACCCGGAGGTCAGTTTCCTCGGCGGCTACGACACCGTCATGCTCCTCGCCGCCGCCGGCGAGTACGACGTCGGCATCCTGCCGCACATCTGGTTCGAGAACTCGCCCCTTGTCATGCTCGAGCACCTCCACGCCGGCAAGTTCATCGTCGCCTCACGCCTCGGCGGCCCGGTGGACTGGCTGCACGAGCCGGGTTCGCCCGACGCCCGCGCCGACGGCGCCCTCGGCAACGCACTCCTCTTCCGCGCCGGCGACCCCGACGCCCTCGCCGAGTGCCTCCGCCGCATCGTCTCCGGCGACGTCATCGTCCCCAGCCCGCGCGAGATCCACGAGGCCAGCGTCTTGCGCAGTTACCCCGAGCACGTCGCCGAGGTCGAGTCCATCTACCGTGAACTGCTCAACGGCGAGCCGCCCCCCCCCTCGCGCGCCGAGCGGGGACGCACGCCCGCCTCGGCCGCCCCGTAGCCGTCGTCAGCCGCCACTCTGCCATCGCTCGTACAGCCGACCGAGCCGACGCGTCGTCTTCCGGGCACCGCGTTCGAACACGGCCTCCCCCAGCGCGAACGCCCGCCCACGCAGCACGCTCCGCCTCCGCGACGCCTCGTCGAGCAACCCCCGTATCGCTGTGTCTCCGCCGAGCGAACCCAGCCTTTCGGCCAGCAGCGCCAGGTCGCGCTCCTCACCGAGCGCGGTGCACAGGTCGCGCAGCCGCGTCACCAGCCGCTCCATCTCCTTGGGCCGGATGCGCCGGAGCAGTTTCGCGTGCGCGTGGCAGACCTTGCACCGCTTGCGCCACTCGTGCAGCCGCTCGTCCGACGGCTCCTCCACCGCCGCTCGCATCGCACGGCGCGCCCGCTTCCACGCCCGCCGAAGCCCCGGCTCGATCAGCCCGAACCCGCTCGCGCCGAGCCGCATCGCCTCGATCTCTTCCCGTGCCGCGCCGATCGCGCCCACTGCGTGCTCGACCGCCTGATCGGACGGCAGCGCGGGATCCTGCCACGCCCCCCCCGCCAGCCTCGCCCGTACCTCCGCAAGCCCCGCGGCGTCTCCCGTCAGCGCATCGAACGCCGCCAGCGTCACCGCGGCGTCGCGGCTCGTCGAGAGCGACCGCGCAGCCCCGCGCAGCCCCGCGTTGATCGTGTCGAACGCGCCGCCCGACGCGTGCCACACCAGCCGCAGCGAGCTCCGCGCCCGAGTGATGCACTTGCGAGCCTCGTGCACCGCCCGCTCGTGGTCCTCGCCCGTTCGCGCCAGCGCGCGCTCGGCCTTGGCCAGTTGCTCCAGCGCGACCCGGCGCACCGCGGACCCGACCTCCTCGCGCCGCCCGAATCGGAACGCCACCGCACGCCCCTCCCGCGGGCAACCCCGACGGCCCAGCCTCCCCGACGTTCAGCCCTTCCACTTCAGGTCGCGCGGGCCGGTGTACTGCGCAATCGGCCGGATCAGCCGGTTGTTCGCGTGCTGCTCCATGATGTGCGCGCACCACCCCGTGATCCGCGACGCCACGAAGATCGGCGTGTACTGCGGCACCGCGATCCCCATCGTGTAGTACGTCATCCCGCACGGGAAGTCCACGTTCGGGTAGATCTGCTTCTGCTCCGCCATGATCCGCTGCACGTGCTCGCCCAACTCGAACAACCTCACGAACTCCGGACCCTTCTTCTCCGCGATCTTCCGCCCCAGCGCGTGCAGCAGCGACGCCCGGTGGTCGCCGTGCTTGTACACCCGGTGCCCGAAGCCCATCAGTTTCCGCTTCTCCGCGAACGCCCGCTGCATCCAGGCCTCGATCTTCGCCTTGTCGTTCTCCGGGCCGAGGTCGCGGCGCATCTCCTTGAGCATCTCCATCGCCGCCTCGTTCGCCCCGCCGTGCAGCGGCCCCTTCAGCGCGGCGATCGCCCCCGTCACCGCCCCGTGCATGTCGCTCAGCGTCGCCGCGATCACGCGGCTCGTGAACGTGCTGGCGTTGTAGTCGTGCTCCGCGTACAGGATCAACGACACGTCCAGCACGTGCGCGTGCTCCGCGCTCGGCTTCTCCCCGCCCATCAGGTAGAGCAGGTTCGCCGCGTGCCCCAGTTTCGCGTCCCCCCCCGTGTTCAAGGAGACGATCTCCCGCCCGTCGATCAGGTTCTGCATGTGCCCGATGATCGTCGGGATCTTCGCCGTCAGCCGCTTCGCCTTGCGCAGGTTCGCCTCCGCCGAGTTGTCCTGGCTCTCCGCGTCCGTGTTCCCGAGGATGCTCACGCACGTGCGCAGCACGTCCATCGGCACCGCCGAGCCTTGCTTCAGCAGCGGCGCGGACGCCCGCAGGTAGTCCACGCACTGCGGAGGCAACGCCCGGTTCGCCACCAGTTCATCCTTGAAGAACCGCAGTTCCTCCGCCGAGGGCCTGTGCCCCACCAGCAGCAGGAACGCCACTTCCTCGAACGTCGCGTGCTCCGCCAAGTCGTGGATCTCGTACCCGCGGTAGATCAGCGCGCCCTGCTCGACCGAGCAGATCTCCGTCTCGCCCGCGATCACGCCCTCAAGCCCGCGGGTGGGGGTAGCCGTCGTCATGGTCGGGTTCCTTTCGGCGTCGGGGTGCTCGTTGCGCCGATTGTAGGAGTCCGACCCTCCGCGCCGCCGTCCGCCCCGCGCTCAATCGCGCGCCGCGCCGGAGTCCTCAGCCCCGACGCCGCCGAGCGTCTCCGGCCGATACCCGCCCCGGCTGCGGAAGTGGAAGTAGATCGCGCCGAACGCAACGACCAACACCAGCGGCACCACGGCGACGGCCCCCAGTGTCGCCGCGCCGCCGACGGCCTGCGCCTCCGCCCACATCGCTCCCTCCGCGCTCCCCGGCGAGGCGGCCAGCAGCACGTCCCGCGTGTACTCCTCGGGGATCGCAGCGTCCGTGTTCATGTCGTACACGCGGCCCATGATCGGCAGCACGAACGCCACCGCCAGCATCCCCGCCCCGCCCATGAGCGAGAGACCGAGTGCGCCCGTCTTCGGCAGGCGCTCCGCCACGAACCCCAGCATCGTCGGCCAGAAATAGCACACCCCCAGCGCGAAGACCGTCGCCGCCGCGAACGCCGTCACGCCCGAGTTCGCCCGGCTGAGCAGGAACAGCCCGATCGCCGCCAGCACCGCCGACGCCAGCAGCACGCCCGGCGGCGAGAGCCGATGCACCACCGGCCCCGCGAACTGCCGCCCGACCGCCATCAGCCCGTTGATCCACGCCAGCACCAGAATGCCCGACACGCCCGCCGTGAACGTCAGGATGTTCGGGATCCACTGCCCCGGCCCCAACTCCGTCGAGGCCGTCAGGAACATGCACGCGATCATCAGGATGAACAGCGGCCGCAGGCACTCCTTGAACATCGCGCCCGTCGAGACCCCGCTCGCCACGCGCTCCGTCACCGGGAACCGCTGCCCGAGGAAGAGGACGCCGTACGCCGCGAGGGGAACCAGCATCAGCCCCATCTTCCACTGCCAGAGCGAGCCGAGGCCGCCAAGCCCCTCTCCGTTCGTCCCCATGTTCGAGAGCGCATACGCCCCGATCGCGCCGATCACGATGCCGCCGGGGAACCACACGTGAAACTGGTTGAGTTTCCGCGTCTTCTCCCCCGGATAGACGGTGGCGATGAGCGGGTTGCACGCCGCCTCGACGAACCCGTTGGCGATGCCGATCGCCAGCGTCCCCGCGTAGAGGGTCCAGAACCCCGTCGCGAAGATCGTGATGAGGATGCCCGCGAGGTGCCCCACGAACGCGATGACGACCAGCCGCCTCATCCCCAGCACGTCGCACAGCGGCCCGCCGATCACCATGGCGAGCGTGAACCCCCAGAACGCCGTGCCCGCGATCATGCCCAGTTGCGTCTTGGAGAGCGTGAACGCGCCCTCCAAGTCGCCCATGATGTCGCCGCGGATGGCGAAACTCATGGCGGTGACGATCAGGGCCACGCAACTGGCAAGGAACAGCCGCCCACGATGGATGTCGCTCATGGGCGGGGAGGATACCGGAACCGCCGGCCCCGTGCGTCAAGCCGGTCGCCCGCACCGCAACCGAACCTTCCGGAGCGGCCTACGCCACAGGCCACTCCCACGCCCGCCCCGGCTCGTACCCGATCAGCCCGTACAACTCCTGCCGCGTCTGCATCTCCCCCAGCAGCCCCGCGGCCGAACCATCCCGGCCGACAGCGACCCGAGCACGTACCTCAACGCGACCATCGCCAGTATCGTGGCGGCGGAGCCAGCAACGCATCGCTCGCTTATCCCGGCGGATCGGTCATGACCTCGCGGAGCGACGCGGTCTTCGCAGCCGCCACGATCGCATCGGTCTGGGAGAGCGGGGCGTAGTCCCCCTCGGTCAACCCCGCGTCCCGCATCCGCTGGTGCAGCCAGCCGCGCATCAACCCAGCAAAGACGTACGGGTGTTGTGAACCGAGCGTACGGTGGCTCGCCATGACCCCCTTTGCGACAGCGTCAAGCGCGCCCAATACTTCCAGGGTGTGCTCCTCGTTGTCCCGGAGCCACGCCTCAGCAACCTCACAGACGGCCTTTGTCGACACGGAATCGACAACGATCCGCGCGTTGGATGAATCCAAAGTCGTGGGAGCTGTGGCGGACGATCGCCATCGAACGGATTCGAGTTCGCTCGGCGAGCGTTCGAGCAGGGCGGGAACGCTGCCGGAATCGCCAGTCTGGAGACGTGCCCAAGCGTCGGCAACAATCGCAGAAGTTCCCTCGTCATCGACTTCATCGACTTCTGATGCAACAGGAGTTCTGTTCCTCGTCCCGTTCGGTGCCGACCGTTCGCCGCAGGCAAGAACGGCCAGCACGAGGAGGAGCGCGATTGTGTACCGGAGCATGAGAGTCCTCCTTGCGTGCGCTCTCAATGACGCCTGAAGAGTACGGAGGGATTGCATTGGTGAAGAGATTACTTGAGTGTAGGACCACACTTCCGGATGCAGTTTGCACACGTGCCGGCAGCGTCGATGACATCATTCAGGCAGTTCGGGAGGAAGTTGAGGCGAAGGGTAACTCTTCAGCCGTCTGCAACGGTCGGCGGGGGGAACGGCGGCAGGGTTCCGGTGGCGGCGTAGGCGGTGAGGGCGTCGGCGATGGCCCGCTGGGGGTCGTGGCCGCGGAGCTTGAGGGTGCGGTAGATGCTCATGAGCACGGCCTGGGTCGCGGCCCCGCGGTGGCTCCGGTTGCACTGGCTGTTCTTGCGCAGGATCACCGCGGGGCGGATCATCCGCTCGGCGAGGTTGTTGTTCCAGTCCGCCTCGGGACGGTCGAGGAAGGTGAACAGCTCGTCCTGATGTCTCGACAGCCGCGCCGCCAGGCGTGCGGCGTCGGGGTCGTCGTACGCCGCCTCGGACAACGCCCGCAGCCTCGCGTCGATCCGCACGATCCGCGATCGGTACCTCCCCGGCGTGAAGTCCTCGCGCCGACGCAGGCGGATGCCGTCGCGCAGCAGCCGACGCAGCATCTTCACGAACGCGCACCACTCCTCGGCCCGGTCGGGCGGTTTGCGCGGCAGCGCGTGCTCATCGACATGGTCCAGTTCGCGGAGCAGGTGGGCCAGGCAGCACTGGTGCTCGCCGGGCCCTTCGAGCAGCGCCGACGAGTACGGCCGCCAGAAGTCGTGGATCAGCACGCCGCGGAAGGACTCGGTGAAGAACTTCTTGAGCGCCCCGCTCCCGCGCCCCTCGTCGATCATGTAGAAGCAGGTCGTGTGGTTGGCGAAGCACCAGAGCCAGTGGGTCTGGCCGTTGACCCGCCAGCCGGTCTCGTCGGCGTGCAGCACGGCCGAGTTCCTGGCCTCCTCCCCGATCCGCTCGTACCAGGGCAGCAGGACCTCGGCGACCCGCCGCCAGAGGTCGGCCAGGCCGCCGGCGCTGACGTGCGTGCGCAGCGGGCTCAGGAGCACATAGCGCGTCTGGTCGATGGTGAGGCCGAGGCCGTAGTGGAAGACGGCCGTCATCGCCGCGAGGCGGTTGCCGATGGTCGAGTTGGGCAACGCCGCGCCGACCCGCGGCTCGACATGCTTCTTGCACGTGGGGCACCAGTGGCTGGGGATGGCGTACTCGGTGGCCCTGACGCCGGTGTCCTCGGGCATGTCCTCGATGGTGCGCGTGCGCCGGCGCGTGGCGGGGTGGACGGCGCCGTGGCAGTCGGGGCAGGTCGTGAGCGGCTCGACCTCGATGCGTTCGTCGGGCTCGGGGCTGGGGCGCCGGCGTCCGTCGTGGCCCTCGCGGGCGCCGGGCCTCTTGCCGCGTCGCGTGGACGCGGGCTTGGCGTAGGGGGGGATGGCGCCCGAGGGTGTGTGCGGGCCGGTCGTGTGGGGGCCGGGCGTGGCGAGGCCGGGCGTTGGGGGTCCGGTGTTGGCGGCGAGTTCGGAGAATCGCTTCGCCGTGGCGAGCACGAAGGCGCACACCGCGTCGCGGCCGAGCTCGTACACCCGGGCGGCACGCTCCTCGCTCACCTCGCCGCGCAGCGCGGCGTCGATGATCTCACGCAGTTCGGCCTGAATCGCGGCGTCCGTGCCCATGCCGCTTGTCTACCACCGAAGCAGCCGGGGCGCAAGCCGGGTACTGTTCGGGTCACGCCGTTGCAGACGGCTGAAGAGTTACGGATGATCAATCCGGTACTCACGCCCTCCCGCCGTCCGCATCGTGAACGTCCGAAACGGCTGCGCTCGCAACGCCTCTCTGATGGTGTCCGCAACCATGCCGGGCATGATAGCAGTGCCGCTCGGGCGCCCACCGGCGCTGCTCACCCCCCCGCTCCGAACCGCGCCGCCGCGGCGTTCGTCGGCTTGTGGTTGTCGTCCAGCCGCGGGTCGATGACGGCCTGCTCGGCCGCACGCTCGCCGGGGAGCGCGTCGAGCGCACGTGCTCCGGCGCCGCCGTCCGCCCCCGGCCACCACCAGGCGTTCGCGCCGAAGCGGAACGTCTCCGCGCGCGTGCCCGGGCCGACGTTCACGAGCGTCCGCGGCCCCTCCTGCGGCCAGACGATCAGGCAGCCCTCGACCGCCCCCCCCTCGGACGCGGCGAACCGCGGGTCGGCCGTCTCGTGCAGCAGGCGGAACGCCCATCGGCGCGGGGCGACGATGGTGCAGTCGCGCACCATGCCGCCGCGCGAGTTCACGAACGCAACCGCGCAGTCGCCGGCGACGAACACGCACCGCTCGACCGTGACGCCCTCGGCCTCGAAGCGCGTGCCCGGCCCCGCCTCCTCCGGCACGCGCGGGCGGAAGTACGCCAAACCCGTCGAGCCGCCGAGGTTCACCGCCCGCTGTCCCGCGTCCTCGAACCGGCAGCCGACGATCCGCACGCGCGTGCTGCCGCCCTTGGCCTGCACGCCGCTCGACTGCTCGTGCCCGGGCAGGCCGCGGAGGGTGCAGGCGTCGATCGTCACGTCGTGGCAGCCGACCATGTCGATCGCGCTTCCGCCCCACCCCTCGACGATGCAGGACTCCACCCGCACCGCGCGCAGCCCGGAGAGTTTGATGCCGTCGGTGTTGCCGCTCGGCCCGGTCCGCAGCACGGCGACGCGTCGGAGGGTCAGGTCGGCCTGCCACGGCTCGCCGACCGACCCGGACCCGTCCGAGTCGTCGGCGTTGATGCCGTTGTGCCGCGCCCCCGCGATGACCACATCCTGCACGATCACGTGGCGCGGGCGCTGGAGGAGCAGGCCGGACCCGGGGCCTGCCGCGCCGACCTCGATCCGGGGCGGGTTCTCGGTGTCCACGCCGCGGATCATGATCGGGCGGCTCGGTTCGCCACGCAGCCCCGCCAGCGAAGCCGGACGGTGCACGCCGGGCAGCAGCACGATCTCATCCCCCGGCCGCACGACCGCCGCCAGCCGCGACCACTCCTGGCCGGGGGAGACGAGGTGAAGATCGGCCAAGGCGACGGACGAGAGCGAGATTCCCACGGACAGCACAAGACAGACCGCACCGTGTCCCATCGAATCCCTCCCGATGCTGCCCGCTCCGCCTTGCAGATGCCGCAGAGCCAATTGTAATGCGGGCGGGCGCGTGATGCGCCCGCCCGCTGAGTCCGCCGTGTCTGCCTTGCGGGCCTTGCCTATCGGCTCGTTTTCGGCTTCGATGTCCCGTTGCGCTTCTGCTCCGCTTCCTTCCTGGCGCGATCGTCTCGCTCCGCGGGGCGCTGGGGCTGGTTCTTCTGCTCGGCAGGTTTCTTCGTGGGCTGGGTGTTTGACATCGTCAGATCATCCTTTCCTGGTTGGTGCGGCGTTGTGAGCGCCGCAGTGATGTGGGCTGTCGGGGTCGTGCCCGATGCCTTACCGCGACGTGGCCAGACGGTCGGTCTTGATGAGGAGTTCGACGCGTCCCGTGCGCCGGTGGTTCGGATCACCGAACGCGCCGGTCTGGATGCTGGACGCCGGCACTCCCTCCGCGATCAGAGCGTCGCGTGCGGTCACGGCGCGGCGCGCGGAGAGATCGCGGTCGTTCGCGGACGCCGCGGCGCCGAGCGTGCTGTCGATCCCGAGCAACAAGGAGGGGTTCCGCTTCATGTAGGCGGCGATCTCCTTCACCTTCTCGCGGTCGGCGAGGTGGATCTCGGTCTCGTACGCCGCGAACCAGAGGCTCTGAAGCGTGGTCCAGTCCTCGACCACGCCCGTCGGTGCATCCCGCCAGTCGCCCCCCTCACGCGCGGCGACCGGGCTGCCCGGTGTCGCCTGAATCCTCGCTTGGCGATCCGTCCGGAGCAGGACCTCGACGCGACCGTCGCGCCGGTGGTCGACGTTGCCGATCATCCCGTCGCTGATCCGGCTCGCGGGCACGCCGGCGGCGATCAGTGCATCACGGATGCCCCTCACGCGTGTGTCGCGCAGGTCCATCTCACGTTGCGTGGTGGCGCGTGGGTTGGTCGAGCCGTCGATCCCGAGCTCGAGCGACGGGTTGGCCATCATGTAGGCCGCGATCTCGCGCACCAGATACCGATCGCCATCGTGGATGGCTGTCGTGTTCGGATCGAACCAGAACTCCCGGAATGAAGCCCAGTTCTCGACGATGCCTGTCGGTCCCATCGGACCGATCGGGCCGGCTGCACCGCGTGCGCCGGCCGGTCCCGCGACACCCGCGCCGCCGGCGATGCCGGGCGTGGTGGCGCCTTGTGCGCCGGCCAGGCCGGCTTCACCTCGTTCACCAGTGGGGCCTGCACGACCGGCCGCGCCGGTCGGTCCGACCAGATCCGCACCACGTTCGCCTGTTGCGCCCGCGGGGCCGGTGGGGCCGGTGGGGCCGGTGGGGCCGGCGGGGCCGGCGTAGCCATCCGCGCTCGCGCCCCGGACGCCGGCTTGACCAGTCGGTCCAGCCGCGCCCGCATCACCGGCGGGGCCTGCCGCGCCGGTCGGCCCGCGGGTGATGGTGCCGGCGGCACCCCTGCCGCCGACCGGTCCTTCCTGTCCTGCGGGGCCGGTCGGTCCGGCAGGACCGCGCGGCCCGGCGACCGCGTACCCCGCGGGGCCTGCCTCTCCGGCGGGGCCTTGCGCCCCACGTGCGCCGGCCGGGCCGTCAGGGCCTCGAGCCCCGACGAAGTCGGCCTGGTTCGCGGTCTGCTGGGTCTGCGGCGTCGTGTATGTCGGGGACGACGCCCGCGGCGCGGAGGTGTCCTGCGCGGCGTGTGACTGATTCTTGGTGGTGGAGCACCCCGCGGCGAACAGCGCCGTGGATGCCAGCATGATTGTTGCTGCTGCGGTCTTCATTGTGATCTTCCCTGATTTGACGTGAGAGAGCCTCGTGGTCTGTGTGCGAACGACGATGAGCCGCGGACGCGGCTTCATTCTGATCCGACCGTCATATTCTCCGACGGTTTGACATCACCAGCCTCCCTTCCGTCGCGACCGGCGCCGTCGCCGACGATCTGTCGCGCTCTGCTCGCATGCATGAAGTATGGGACGTGCGATCGGCAAGTCCACCGCGCAGTTCGGATTGCGCCGCGTCATGGGCTGCCAACGAGTCGAAACCGCGTTCTGCCCTAGATATGTCGGCAATTTCCCGACACCGAGGCGCATCGGTCGGCTGCGAGGACCGCCGCCGGACGGATGCGCTGAACGTGCGGTGCGCGCGCCGGACTCGTTGCCGCGGTCGCGCCGCCTATGAGCACATTGTCTTCCTTCACAGCGGCCACAGCGCCCGTGCGTTCCGGCACGACCGGGTGATGCACCGGTACGGAAGATTGCTCATGCGCGCGCGCACAGGCCCGCGGGCCGTCGCATGAACCGCGGCAACATCACGCCCCCACAGCCGCGCAGACCTTCTTCGCCGCGTCGCCGAGGTCGGTCGCGGCCTGGAGCGTCGGGAGCGTGGCGGCGGCATCCTTGAGGAGCCTGCGCCCGGCCTCGACGTTCGAGCCTTCGAGGCGGACGACGAGTGGAACGGTGAAGCCGACCTCGCGGGCGGCGTTCACGACGCCGCGGGCGATCACCGCGCAGTCCATGATCCCGCCGAAGATGTTGACGAGGATGCCCTTGACGCGCGCATCCGAAAGAATGATGCGGAAGGCCTCGGTGACGGCCTCCTCGCTCGCGCTGCCGCCGACGTCGAGGAAGTTCGCCGGCTCGCCGCCGTGGAGTTTCACGACGTCCATCGTGGCCATCGCCAGGCCCGCGCCGTTCACGAGGCAGCCGATGTTGCCGTCGAGCGCGATGTACGACAGGCCGAAGGCGTGCGCCCGCAGTTCGGCCGGGTTCTCCTCGGCGGGGTCGAACAGGCCCTGGATGTCCTTGTGCCGGAACGTCCCGTTGTCGTCGAAGTTGAACTTCGCGTCGATGGCAAGGACCGAGGGGGTATGGGGCTTGGGGCTTGAGGCTTGCGGCTCGGTGAGCACCAGCGGATTGATCTCCGCCAGCGTGCAGTCCTTCTCGACGAACAGCCGCGCCAGCCGCATCATCACGTCCGCGGCCTGAGACGCCGTCCGCCCGGTGAAACCCAGCGCGAACGCCACCCGCCGCGCCTGGTGCGCCTGCAGGCCCAGCAGCGGATGCAGCGGCTCGCGGACGATGGCGTCCGGCCGCTCGTGGGCGACCTGCTCGATCTCAACCCCCCCCTCCGCCGAGGCGATGAGCACGTTGCGGCGGGACTTGCGGTCGGTCGTGATGGCGAGGTAGTACTCGTGGGCGATCTCGACGCCCGCGGCGATGAGCAGCCTGCGGACCTCCAGCCCCTCCGGCCCCGTCTGCACGCTGACCATGCGGTGCGTGAGCATGAACCGCGCCGCCTGCTCGGCCTCCTCCGGCGAGCGAACGAGTTTCACGAACCCGGCCTTGCCGCGTCCGCCCGCGTGGACCTGGGCCTTGACGACGGCCAGGCCGCCCTCGCCGAGGCCGGCCTCCGCGACGACCTTCTTGTACGCCGCGGGGGCCTGCTCGATGGAGGTAACCACCTCGCCCGGCGGCACCGGAATCCCGGCCTCGCGGAGCAACTCCCTCGCCTGATACTCGTGAATCTTCATGTGCGCCTCCGGCAGCCGCGTTGGTGCGGAGTGCATCGTACACCCGCGCGGGAGGGCGAGCGGGCGGCGGGCGAGCGGGAGGAGGCGTAGCAGCCTGTATCATCGCGCCATGCAACGGCTCCGTTCGGCCGCGGATCGCGCCATCCAGCGGGCACGCAACTCGATCTGGGAAGCGGTGAACGCCGGGCGCGCGCCCCGCGCCGGGGCGAGCGCACCGGTCGCTCCTCCGCTCGCTCTCGCCCACTATCCCGCCTCCGATCCCGCGACACATCGACCCTGCTACGCGCTGCCGGAATGGATGGACCGAAGCGTCCCGTGGGTCGCCTCGCTGGAGCGCCTGTACGCGATGCCCGCGTCGTGGCCCGGCTCGCTCTCGCCGGAGGCGGGGCTGCTGCTCTACGCCCTCGTGCGCAACGCCGTGCCGCGCGTCGTCGTCGAGACCGGCACCTTCATGAGCGTCAGCACGCACTGGATCGCGGCCGCGCTGCGCGACTCGGGCGGGAGCGGGCGCATCCACTGCTTCGACAGGTTCGACACGCTGGCGTGGGCGCACGCGGACGCCATGGCGGCCGCGGGCGCGCCGGACGACCTCGCGTTCGTACGCGATGCCCTGCGTCGGGCCGCCCTCGACGACCTGGTGACGTTGCACAAGGGCGACAGCGCGCGCACGATCGCGCACGCCGCGCCGGACCTTGCCGCGGCGGGGGTGCAGCTCGCGTTCATCGACGGCGACCACACGCTCGGGGGGGTGATGCGCGACTTCCGCGCCATCGAGCCGTTCCTCGACACCGGCGGCTACGTGGTGTTGCACGACGTCTTTCCAGACCAGTGCGGGCACGACGGCCCACGCCGCTTCCTCGACCGCATGGCGGCGGACGTGCGGTTCACCGTCTGCGACCTCTACACCGCGCCGTATAACTACGGCATGGCGGTGCTGCGGAAGATACGGGAGATCTGAACAACCGCGCAACCGTTCACGGGTTTGATGCGTATGAGTGTGCGTCGTGCGGAACGCGTCGGTGTGGCGTGTGCCACGCCGTGAGGGGCATGGTCATGGCCGAGCGACGGAAGGCGGAGCGTGGGCTGGTGGACGCGTGGACGGAGGGTTTGGGCGGGCCGCGCACCATGGCGTTGTTGAGCCGTCTGGAGCGGGCGGTGGCGTGGGAGACGCT
>Ga0226835_1000248_pt1 | contig 83014 bp, 69 predicted proteins | sample LAC_MetaG_1_FD_163627 | JGI IMG/M metagenome (GOLD analysis project Ga0226835, IMG submission 163627) | Anaerobic ammonium oxidizing microbial communities from anammox membrane bioreactor (MBR) in UC Berkley, California, United States -... | ecosystem: Engineered > Bioreactor > Anaerobic >... | reverse complement strand
GTGCCAACGGAGAGAATAGTCAGGTTCTTGGGCAGCTTCCGCTCTTTTTCGGCAAACCACTTGACGTCGACGCCATTTGAGACGACCTGGATTTTGCGCGGTTCATGAATAATACTGTCAATGAAGTCTTTATCTTCTTGGCTCATGGTGATTAGCTTAGTGCAGCTACGCCAGTAGTACTCTTCCCACTTGCGGATCTTGGCGATGTCCAACTTGAGAATCTGGCGCAGCGGCCAAAAGGTCACTTTATCCGCATAGCTTTCATAACCCAAGTACTCGATCGTCTGTTCGACTAAGATAATCGGGATCTCAGTCCGCGGAATATTGGGCATCATGTAAAACGTCTCCGCGTGAATCAAGTCATAGTGCTCGGCGCGCAGCTCTTCTTCCACTGCCCAGATAGTCTGGGGAACGTGGTTACGGATGACTAGGAATGGAAAGCTGGAAAAGGCAGTATAAAAAATGTTCCGCAGTGTAAACGGTTTTTGTGATCGCTTAAAAACGCGAACTTTAGCACAGTACTTTTCCAGTTCTGGAATGTACTGACGCTCGCTCTCTTCCTTAATCAACGCAAAGAGGGTCACGTCGTACTTAGTGGCCAGTTTTTTGAGCAAGTTATACGTTCTGATCTGCCCACCCGAGAGCAGCGGGTACGGCAGGTACGGCGTCAGCATTAAGATTTTCATGGTGAAAGCTTGATAATAATGTGGTTACTGTTTTTTTCAATCAGCTGGAAGCGTCGCTCAAGCTCTTTTGCCTCGTCATCGTAGGCGGTGCTGGCGTAGTAGGTCGCTCCTTGCTCGATCTTGTGGTCAATATCCCCTCCCAACGTCCAGCCAGTCCGATTGGCTTGGAAAAGCGGAGCGGTATCACTCATCGCTGGGATAATGACTTTGGCATCGGGCGGGGTCAAGCGATCAACTGCTTGACCGACCTGTTCCCAATCCGGGCGCGTTCGGTAGAATCCCCAGACAAACTGACGACTGATCAGGACCATCGTGATAAAGAGGGCAGCTGTCACACCAATGCCTGCCCACTTCCAGTCGCGGTGATGGAAGAAGTGATAGATCACCCACAACCCCTGCCCCACCGCCAACGCTACCACGGGCAGCGTAATACTTTGATAGTAGTCATGGCGAACGTTGCCGGTGGCAATCACGACTAGGTACAGCAGCACACAGCTTCCCCAGACAATGAGCAGCTCGCGCATCTTGTCTTTTTTGAGTAGGCTGGCCAGCACCACCAGGTTTCCGCCACCCAAGATCATCTTGGTATAGCGCTCCCAACCCAGCCAGCGAAACCAAGCGGGCCTGAGACGAATACCGTCCCCATTGAACAGCCAGTCTGAGGCAGGGATTCCTTCAGGAAACTGTTGAATCCACGTTCGCCACCAGATCATAGGGGCAAGGGTCAAACCATACAGATAAAGGAGTGGCTGATAAAAGACGCGCTCCCGATAGTGACGAAGTGCTAAGTAGCCCATTACTGGTGCAAAGAACAACGCGAACGGTTTGAGCAGCAAGGCTAAAGCAAATGAGATAAACGACAACAGGTACCAACGTTTTTTGTGATCCTCAATCCAGATATCAAACGCTAAAACCGCGAAGGTGACACAGAAAGTAAAGCTGGGTTCCGGCAGAATAACTCTGGAGTAGTACACAGCGTACGGCAGACTGGCGAAGGTGAGAGCTGACAGATAGCCGACTGCTGGGTTGGCCCATCGTTTCCCCAAGTAATACAGAGCCACGGTAGTTCCGAGTGAGCAAAGAATCGAGAAGAGTCGCGAGATGACGACCAGATCCAGACTCGGAACAGTCCGCAAAATTAGAGCCAGAAAGGCGTTAATAAAAGGAAACTCCACCATCCGATAACCTTTAGGATTATCTTTACCGGACTGAATGTTTCCGAGATCCTGGTAGGTGGGGTGCAGCAGATCGATGCCATGTTTGACGTACTCTCTGGTAACGGAAGCGGTGTCCGCTTGTCGGAAGGAGTGCCAGTCTGTTAGTGAGGTGGTCAGACCAAATAGCCGCAGACCCAACGCCAGGATGACGATGAAGATCAGGAGCCAGTTAGGCTCGAGTGGTCTTTTTGGATTTGGCTTTGACATGTCTGGTGACCTTTTTGTTTAACTTTAAGATCGGCGGGGTGTGTGGAATGATGGTGTTGTTCGCCGTACTGACATTATGATCCCTGACGGCCAAGTAGCCAAGGAAGAGTCCGGCCAACGCCCAGTAGGTCTCGGCGACTTTCGACGCCGCAAAGACGTCAATATAGATAGCATTCAGTAGCAAGCCAATACTGCCACCAAGTAAGCCAATACTTAAAGCACTTACTAAGTAGTCGTCGTCACGCAAGTTTCGTACTGCCATGTAGAGAACGATGCCCACACAGCCATAGAAGGTAATGAAACCAAGCAGTCCTGTTTCCCCCAGCGTTCGCAGGAAGTTATTGTCGGTACTGTCGGCTTCAGTGAACTGGTCAACACCTTCTTTGGTTAAGGTCGCATAGCCGCTGCCGGTCAGGGGATTGGTCAAGAAGCCTTCAATTGCTCTGGGCCAGAGTGTTTCCTGACGGATACAAAGTGACAGCTCCTGTTCTAGAGCACACTTTGAGTAAACCCGGGGTTTGGAAATGGTGGTATAAATAACTTCCCCCTCTGCCGAGACGGAGGCTACCACTACTTCATCTGGAATGTCTTCATAGACGCCTGCCGGAAGCTGTGGTTTGGGTGACGGCGTTGGCGAAGGCTGACTGGTGGGGCGGGCAGGAGATGGGGGTTGATCCACCTGGCTGGCGACGTCGGCAGTGGCGGCAGCAGCTGCGGCCACGTCATCGGTAGAGATTCCACCGCTAGGTGGTTCACCCTTGGGAAGCCGTTCGTGCAGTTGCTCTGGAGAAAGCGGCAACATAGCCAGCGTCTCGTCGGAAATAATGGCTTTCCGTTGATTACTCAGTGAGTCCACCACCGACTTGAGTGCCGGTTGGCTGTTAATGACGTGGCTCAGCCGTTCAGTGAGATCTGCTCCAAAGTAGTAGAACAGCAGCGAGCTCATCACCACAAAGACGACGGTTCGACTGATTAGGAACCAAGCTTTTTGTTTCAGCGTCGGACGGGTCAACATGGTGGCAAAGATGACGATGAGTACGCCGGCCACAAAGGCCGCAAACGGAGTTCGTGAAGCACTCAGAATCAACAGCCATGTTCCAATCCAAAAGACGATGTGCAAGAGTGTGCTCAACAACCGACGACGCACCCGATAAGCCACGGCCAACAATAACGGCAGAGCAACGACCAGATAGGCTGCCATGTCGTAGTGTCCGGCAAAGGTAGACTGTACACGTGCATATTGAGTGAGGTATAGGACAATGCCTTTGCTGAACTCACGATTCATCGTTGAGTAAACCGGCCAGTAGAAGTACCGTTGACCGTAACCATAGACAGAGATAGCTAAGACAGTCAGCGCAAAAATCGAAACAGCCAAAACAAGCTGACTGCGCTTTTTAATGGAGCCGTATAAGATAAAAAACAGTGAGAAGTACTCCAGATATCTGAAGTAATGCAGCAGCGTTTTGCCCACATGGAGTGGTTGCAGCGGGATAGTTTTAATGACAAAAATCGCCACCAATGTTGAGACCAGTCCGACAATCGCATATGCAACCACCATCCACAACATAGCCGAGACAAATCGAACTTTCTTGCGCAACAGCTGGATAAACCAAACCAGAACCGCGATACCGATGGCCAAGTCTTCAAGACGGACCCGGACAATGTACTGCTCGATCGGACTCCAGAGCGGAATCTTGGGATACAAGGGAATAAAGGCAAGTAAGAAACCCGCCAAGATAATTAGGATGTTGTCATCAATCCAGGTGGCAATACTCTTGAGACGGTTATTCATAGATAGCTCACAGCGAACGAACCACCTGACGTGCCTCTCTATAGATGGCCGCTCGGTGGGTGTCACGGATCATTGTACCAAACAGAACGATTCGCAGCAGTACTCCCAGCTGGATCAGCCACTTGGCAACGCCCTTTTGCCAGATGGGCTTGTGCTTTGCCCAGATGTAGAGATACCCCTTCAACTCGCCAATGATCGCGTTTCTCGAGGAAGAACTGGCACTGCCAAAGTGAGTAATCTTAGCTAACGGTAAGACGGCGACATCCCAGTGGTGAAACCTAGCCCGCATGCAGAACTCGATGTCTTCGCCATACATAAAGATGTTGTCGTCCAGGGGACCAATCTCGGCCAGGACCTCTTGACGGGTCATCATGGCTGTCCCGCCTACCCAGTCTTGCTGAAAGATCTTGTCTGTATGTCTCCTCGAGTTGTGACCAGTGTGCTGGGTCGAGGGTAGCAACTTTCCGATCAAAGGCAGGTCGTCCAGCAGTAACATGTGGACGGCCAGTGAGAGGAGTGTCGGGAAGGAGCCACCTTGAGCTTGGGAAGTGCCATCAGGATTAAGAAGTTGTGCCGAGAGGATCCCCAGACGATCGAGCTTGTCACTCGTCCGCTCCAGAACTGCCGTCGGAGCATCCAGAGAATGTTTCTCAAACTCCTTTATCATTCTGTCTAAGGCATCATCAAGGACAACAGTGTCAGAGTTCAGGAAAAGAAGGTACTTGCCAGTGGCTTTAGCCAGTGCTTTGTTATTAGCAGCCGAAAAGCCCAGATTATCTGAGTTTTCGATCAGATGAAGCGTGCTCTCTTTTTTTTGAAGAGTCCGAACTGCTTCCGGAGTTCCATCCGTGGAGTGATTGTCGACTACCCACACTTCTGTCTTATCTTTAAGGGGAGTGGAGTGCTGTACAGACTTTAGGACAGACTCAATCGTTTGTAGAGTGAGGGCTTTGGTGTTGTAGGAAACGATGATGACGGACAGCAACATATTTTAATCAATATCTCGTACGGAATCTTTCACTGGAACCAGCGTGCTCTTCCCAATCGATAGTGAAACTCTGAGAGGCCGCGGTCAGCAATCTCTTTGGCTGGAACGCCACCGACAACTTTGCCAGCTGGAACGTCTCTGGTGACAACTGCGCCGGCCCCCACCACTGCTCCCCTACCGATGGTTACGCTGGGTAAGATAATAACGTTCGGGCCGATAAAGACATAGTCTTCGATCGTGATCTGGCCGTCGATGGCTCGAAACTGTGGATCGCGGATATCGTGCTGAGAGTTGAAGAGCATGGCGCCCGTCGCGATATCGACATGATCGCCAATCTTAAGTGGAGCTCGGCCATCGAGCACCACTCGCTCACCCACGATCGTATCTTCCCCTATCTCAATATGACGGGGGTCGTAGACACGAACTCTCATATGAAGGGTAGAACCTGGTCCGATCTTCATCCCGCTTAGACGATAAAAAAATCTTCGGAAGTGATGGAGGGGAACTTCCCCCACTCCCCACCACAAAAATCCAGTCACGAACTCCAGCCAAATCGATGCCAGTCGGCCCATCCCTTTCTGCATTACCTGACTGCTGGAGAGTGTTTGTCCGTGTTTATCTTTCAACATACTTGACAGTATAGAACATTTAGATAGCCGAGGCAGGTGGTGTTTTGCCGAGATGCGCATAACCGCGGGTCGAGATTACCCGCCCTTTAGGAGTACGATTGATAAAGCCAATCTGGATCAAGTATGGCTCCAACACCTCTTCAATGGTTCCGGGATCCTCGCTTAAGGTCGCGGCAATCGTTCCTAAGCCCACTGGCCCACCGCCATGTTTATCGATGATCAGTTGCAGAAAGCGGCGGTCATTCTCATCTAGGCCGAGCGGATCAACACCCAGCCGGTCGAGTGCCTGACGAACGATGTTCGGGGTAATTTGATTATTGGCTCTGATCTGACTGTAGTCGCGAACGCGTTTGAGAAGTTTCAAGGCGATACGGGGTGTCCCCCGGGCGCGTTGGCCGATTTCGAGTGCGCTCTTGTCATCAATGGAAACCTGCAACTTCTGCGCTGCCCGCTGAAGGATCGTCAACAGCTCCTCAGGTTGGTAGTACTCCATCCGGTGAATCACCCCAAAGCGATCGCGAAACGGGCCAGTCAGCGCACCGAAACGGGTGGTCGCGCCCACCAACGTAAAGCGTGGCAGGTCGAGCCTAATAGTTCGGGCCGACGGGCCTTTCCCCAGCACAATATCCAGTGCAAAGTCTTCCATAGCAGGATAGAGTGTCTCTTCCACCGCTTTGGGCAGTCGATGGATCTCGTCCACAAACAGCACGTCGCCAGGCTGAAGATTGGTCAGAATAGCTGCCAAGTCACCAGCCTTGGCGAGCGCGGTACCGGAAGTCATCTTAATGTTGGTCCCCATCTCTTTGGCAATTAGATGGGAGAGGGTTGTCTTGCCCAATCCTGGGGGGCCGTACAATAAGATATGATCGATCACTTCCTGACGAGCTTTGGCTGCTTCAATCGCAATTTGGAGAGACTCTTTGACCGCAGTCTGTCCATAGAACTCATCCCAGTGACTTGCCCGCAGGCTGGTCAGTAAGACTTCGTCTTCAGTAACAGACTCTAGTGCCGTATGTGGATCAAAGCTCTGATCAAAAGATGAGCTGTCAGTTGGTGGTGTGGTGCGGTCGTCAATCATTACGTTCGAGTTAACTGCGGCAGAGCTGCTTTAATCGCGGCTGCAGTGGTTTGGTTTTCAATATCAAGCTGCGGTAACACTTTATCAATATCCCGTTCGGCAAAGCCTAGCTGCAGGAGTGCTTCTTTGACCTCCTGATGCTGATGTGAAAGCGGCTGGAGGTCCAGATCTTTGAGTGAACCGAGTTTACTGCGCAGTTCAATAATAATTTTTTGTGCCAACTTTTTCCCGACGCGGGGCACCTGACTGAAAAAGCCGATGTCTGCCTGTTGAACAGCCGTCACAATCTCGGACGGTGAGAAGTTCAGGATCTGAAGCGCAGTCTTTGGGCCGACACCTGATACATCCAGTAGCAGTTCAAAGACCGACTGTTCTTCTTTATTGGCAAAACCAAACAGCTCCAGTGCATCCTCACGGACATGGGTGTGCACAAACAGCTCAATCTGGCCGTCACTGTCCACGTGTTCATAGACTCGCTCCGGAATCTGAACACCGTAGCCGACGCCATGGCAAATGACGATCAAGCCTTGAGGTTGGCGAACGGCTTGGCCTTTGAGATAAGAGATCATACGCAGACTATACACTAAAACCCGAAGCCAGCTAATGCAAGCCTTCAAGGTTAGGAGTGCGGATGGCCGTCATGGCTACGCCAACGGCATCAATCGTATCGTCAAGTTCGTCACTCACTTTCTGATGCAGTTGTGGAGAGACCGGTCCTAACTGGAGCAGTACCATCTTACGCATCGCAGTCTTATCAGCCTTGCCATTGCCGGTAACAGAACTCTTGACTGTGCCAGGGTTAAACTGACGCACGGCCATGTGACGCTGCAGAAAAAGTGCCATCGCTAGCCCTCGAATCTCTGCTACCGGCAGTGCCGTCGAAACGTTCCGCGAAAAAAACAGCTGCTCCATGGCGGCAGTCATCGGTGAGTATTTCTCTAGAATCCCGCTCAGCTCGTCCAGAATCTGCAGGTATCGTTCCAGGCGCGGCGCTTTGCGATTGGTGACGATACAGCCGCAATCTAAAAGAAGCTGCTGGCCATTGAGCTGCGAAAAGACCGCCCAGCCGAACCGGTCGTAGCCAGGGTCGATACCGATGACGATCTCAGGGACAGGTTTTACCATGGTTGGTCGCGACCTGGATCAACTGATCCAGGATGATCTGCGCGGAGTCCTTCCAACTAAACTTGTTGAGTTGCAGCCGTCCTTTTTTGAGAAGTGCCGCGCGCTCTTTTGCTTTCAATCCAAAAATTTTTCCAAATGTGGTGGCCAGCTCTTCCGTATCGGTAGGTGAGACTTGAAAACCGGCATCGCCTACAACTTCCGGCAAGCTGGAGGTGTTAGCCACAATCGGCAGCGTCCCGGCCGCCATGGCTTCAAGTGGTGGAATACCAAAGCCCTCGTACAAGCCGATCAAGACGGCACAACAGCTTTTGCGATACAAAGCAACTTTTTGAGCATCAGTCACGTAACCGAGTAAGTGAATCCGCTCCCTAAACCGAGATCGCTCCACAGCTTTGAGCGTGTCGTTGGCTAACCAGCCAATCTTGCCAGCAATCACCAGCTGCGGCTGTTCTTTTTTCTTGTAGTGTTCGCTGAACTGCTCGAAGGCATGAATCAGCCTCACCAAGTTCTTGCGCGGTTGGAGGGTACCGACATAGAGAATGTAAGGCTGAGTAATACCAAGCTCATTCTTGATCCACGTTGCGGGAACCTTGGCTGTCTTCTCCGGAATCTCCGGCAAACTCGGATAGGCTACAAAGACATTTTCTGGTTTAAGTCTGTACTCTTTGACGACCGAGTCTTTAGTGAACTGACTAATCGTCAACACTCTGTCGGCGTGTTTGACGCTGTAGCGCGTCCATTCCTTGAGTTGCAGCAAGTCTTTTTTGCGGAACTGTTTGGGGAAACGCAAAAAGCCTAGGTCCATCACTGATGAGATGTATGGGACAGCACTCACCCGGGGTGCGTAGTGTCCCGGTGTAAAAAAGACGTCGTAGGTTTTTTGATGAAGGAAAAGGTACATCGGCAGGCCGAGCTGGGTCCAGAATGGTCGAGGCTTAACTACCTTGTATCGCCATCCTTTTCTCTCTGCTGGCAAGTCCGCCAGACATGATGAAGAAAGTAAGACCGTCCAGTGATACTCTTCTTTACCACGCGTCAGCTCTTCCAGCGCCACCAAGAGCTCGAAGGCATAGACATTACTGCCCACCCGTTGGGTGACGTTTGCTTCATTTCCATCAATGGCAAAGTGATACATAGCTTGATTGTAGCGAGCGCTAATGGCCTTGCCTACCGCGGCCTCATTTACCGCTGAGCATGCAGTTGGATGGCTTTCCGATACACTTTACACGTTTCTTCAGCTACCCGCTGCCAGTTAAAGAGCTGCAGCCGGATAATCATCTGCTGGAGGCGCCGCCTGCCTGCTTCATTGTTTTCGGTTAAGACCTTGACGATCCCTTTGCGAATGCTTTCCACTGAAGTGGGTTCGACCAGTTCAGCAGCGTTGCCGGCAATTTCGGGCATGGCAGAAGTATTTGAGGTCACCACCGGCGTGCCGAAGTGAAAAGCCTCCAGAATCGGCAAGCCAAAACCTTCATACAAACTCGGGTACAACAGGAGTTCGGCTTCCCCATACAGAACGGCCAGCTCCTCGTCAGTCACTTTTCCTAAAAAGCGTAGCTGGGTACTTTGCAGTTTTTCTTGCAGTTCTTCAGTCTGATCCCACCCGGCTGCGCCGGCCACAATCAGCTGAACGTCTTGCCGGAGTGGCCACCATGCCTCAATTGCCCGACGTAAGTTTTTGCGTGGCTCACGGGTACCAACGCACAACATGAATGGCTGATTCAACTGCAGTTGCTGTTTGATCTGTTCTTGCCGTTCTTCTGTTAAACGTTGACTGACTTGGAGTGATTCGAGCGGCAAGCTCTCATAGACGACATGGACATCCTGGGGTGGAAAGTGGAGTAGCTCAATCACGTCACGTCGTGTGGCTTGGCTGACAGTAATGACCTGCGCCCGCTGTTGGCGCAGTACCTTCCAAGAGTGCTGATGCAGTTTCACTACTTTCGGTAAGGCTGTTTCGGGGTAACGAAGAATGGCCAAGTCGTGAATGGTAGAAACGAGTGGCAGATCTTTATCGGGAGGTTGGAGCCAGTCCCAGGAGTGAAAGACTTCCACATCCGGAAAGATCTTGCGGATGTGGTTTTTCCCTAAGCTGTTCCACAAGAACTCTTGAACTTTGGGCGGATACGACTGGATCCGTGCTTGATGTCTTCCGGAACGGAAACGACAAACTTCCTGGGCAAAATCCTCCAAGCGTTGCTTCTGGCGCATGCTGGTACCGTACAGACGTAACTCCACGTCGCTACGCTGGGCCAGTGCTTGCACTAGATTACTGGTATATCGAGAGACACCGCGGTCGTAGATGATGGGAGTGATATCAATTCCGATTTTCATAACAAGTAGGACAGTATTCTGAAAAACCAATGATTTGTCCAGCCCGAGCGAAGACGCGGATCATCCCCAAAGGGGCATTACCGGGGATAACGCCGACCTGCTGAAAGCCGTACCGCTCCAGGTCAGCCTCAATCTGATGCTGTGGGTCTGTCAGATCACGCAGGTAGTCAAAGACCAAAATAAACTGGTAGTCAGTCAGCTGTTTGATAATCTGTCGATCGGTCGCTAGAGGATCTTCACTGACCACAAAAACTCCGGTAGCAGCGGTCGGAAATCTACCGTTGTTGTACCACTGCCAACTGGCAAACTGATCAGGAAAGGCAAACAAGACAATGCTGTTATTCGGGTCATACTTCTCTTCAATATATGCTTGGACCTCGCGCCAGTTTTCGCGTTGATACTTGGTCTGGGTATAGTAGGAGAAGCTAGAAAAAAGGTTGATGCTGAGGATTGAACCAGCCAGTAGGAGAGCCGCTGCTTGAACAAACTTTGTTTTTTGCTGAAGAGCTTGGGTGACGAGTAGGCTTATTGCCAGATAAAAAGCAGGCAAAGCAAATAAAACGCGTTTAGGCTGCAGCACGGGTACCACAAACGAAATAACCCAGGCGCCCAGTACCGGAATAATCAGCCAACAGATAGTCAGCCCCAAACCTTTCCGAATGACTGGATTGTTTTGCAGCGCCCACATCAGATATGCTCCGGTCGCAGCAACTTCCAGAAGTACCAAGATAAATATCGGCTGAACTGCCAAGTCAAGTACCCCGAATACGAACTTGCCGCTGGTCAGGCTAAGTGAGCGGAACTGGTCAAAGCTGACCACGTTCTCCCACCCCGTGAACTCATTTCTTAGCTGTTGTCCGGCTTGGAGTTGGTCGATAAACGAAGGAATCCACGGAGCAAAAGCCAAACAGACCAACGTAGTGGTGAGCAGAACACGTTTGAGCAGCTGAGGATCTTTTCGGAACTGAAAAAAGAGAAAAACGAGCTGACCAACCAGAGCAAAGGGATAAAGGTAGGAGCTATACAGGCCAAGAATACTCCACACACCAAATACCCCCAGCTGCCTGGTCACGAGGCCAGCCGCAGAAGTTTCACTTTTCCGTTGAGTCAGCTCCAGCACCGCCCACCACCCCAGAACTGCGAACATGGCAGGCAGGCTGTAAGGGCGGAGCTCCTGTGAGTAGAAAATATGAAATGACGAGGTCGCCAAAAGGAGTCCGCTTAGCCAGCCTACCCTAGGTGAAAAGTATCGCCGGCCGATCTCAATCGTTGCCCAGAGCGTAATCAGTCCTGGCACCAAAGCTGCACCCAGTCTCAGCCATACTTCGCTTTTGGAGTACTGCAATAACGTAAAGACAAGTAAGTGGATCAGTGGCGGCTGAAAGTCATCTCGAATCTGGAGCTGGTGCGAAAACGGTCTGCTACTCTCCAACACTTGGGCTGCCTCATCCAGCCAAAACGAGCCATTCAACTGGGGTACCCTCATCAAAAATCCCAGTGTCAGCAGCACCATCATTACCGCAGCTGGTGAGAGGTTCTTGAGTTTTTTCAGCATCCTTTTCATTATCATCTCTTTTCCTCATTTGAAAAGACGCCTCCGGTACGCTATTTTCTCCCCGACTGACAATAGCTCTTTCCTTCGATATACTGCGAGCTATGCGAAACTCATTCTCTCAGGAAACCACTCAGCATTTTGCGGGCAAAAAAGTACTCGTTACTGGCGGAGCCGGGTTTATCGGCTCCCATCTAGTTGAGACGTTGCTTTCATTTGGGGCTGAAGTAACCGTTGCTGATAACTTTCTGACTGGTTCCCGCCAAAATCTAGCAGGCCTTTCTTCCCAGCTCATTGAAGCAAATATTAATCAGCCAACTACAAACTACCTTCCCAGCGATTACATTCCTGATGTCATTTTTCACTTGGCTTCCCCAGCTAGTCCACCCAAGTACCAAGCTGCTCCCATAGAAACCTACCTGGCGAACAGCATTGGCACTCACTACCTCCTCCAGTTTCTGAAAGAAAAGAATCCAGCTGCTCAGTTTTTATTTGCCAGCACGTCTGAAGTCTATGGCGATCCCAAAGAGCATCCTCAGGCTGAAACCTATTGGGGGAACGTCAATCCTAACGGACTGCGATCCTGTTACGACGAGGCCAAACGGCTGGGAGAGACAGTCTGTGGTGTTCATGCCCGTGAGTTCGGGATGGATGTTCGGATTATCCGTATCTTCAATACCTATGGTCCCCGAATGGATTTGAATGACGGTCGGGTCATCCCCGACTTTATTCAGTGCGGCCTCCAAGGCCAGCCGTTTAAGATTTACGGCGACGGTAAACAGACTCGTTCCTACTGTTATGTTGATGACTTAGTGGCAGGAGTTCTCCTGATGGTCGCTACCCCGGCTGCCAGAGCTGAAACCGTCAATCTGGGAAATCCCGGCGAACTGACCATCTTAGAAACCGCTCAAACCGTCCATAAGGTCTTTGCTGCTCTGGCTGGTCAGCCCGAGACCACACTGGAAGAGTCCAAGCTCGAGTTCAGGTCGTTGCCATCGGACGATCCGACTCGCCGTCGCCCGGACATCTCTAAAGCAAAACAACTGTTGGGCTGGGAGCCGGTAGTTCCTTTTGAAGAGGGACTCAAGTACACAATTGCCTCTTTCCAAAAGAAGTAAGGACACCCCAAAGTATGGTTAAGTCACGTTCTTCCCGCCAGCGCAACACCGAGCACTTTCTGAGTTTGATCGTGCCCGCCTACAAGCAAGAACAAACGATTATCGATAACTTGCTTGAGATTCAGGCAGTACTTGATCAGATTCGTTATGACTATGAAATCATTGTGGTTGTGGACGGGATGGTTGATCAAACCTTTCAAAAGATTGAACAAAAAAAGTTGGCCAAAACCACTTGTATTGCCTACAAACAAAACCACGGCAAGTCATACGCTATTCGACTAGGGATGAGTAAAGCCAAGGGTGACTACGTGATGTTTATTGACTCAGGCATGGAGATTGATCCGAACGGAATCTCGATGCTGATGGAACACATGGAGTGGTACGACGCAGATATCATTGTTGGGTCAAAGCGACATCCTGCCTCAGTCATCAAGTACTCTACTTTGCGGAAGATCCTCAGTTATGGCTACTACTACTTTGTCCGGCTGTTCTTTGGGTTGAATGTCCGCGATACCCAGGCAGGCATTAAAATCTATAAAAAGAAAGTACTGGAGAAGGTACTCCCACGCCTGGTTGAGAAAAAGTTTGCTGGCGATCTGGAAATTCTGGTTGTTTCCCGCTCGCTCGGTTTTCGGCGCATCTACGAGGCCCCAATTAAGCTCAACTATGAGTTGAGTGGGGTGACCTCTGCCGCAACGTTCAAAGCAATCACCGGCATCTTCATTGATACGCTTGCTATCTTTTATCGGAAGAATATTCTTCACTTTTATAATAGAACGCCTCGGATTATCCCTTTTACTGATACGCTGTACGTTTATCATTCAAAGGATACGGAATCATGAAAAGAGTTCTCATTACAGGTGGTGGTGGCTATATTGGCTCTCATGCCGTCAAGTACTTCCTGGAACATCAGTGTGAAGTAGTGGTGATCGATAACTTCTCGCGAGGTTTTCATCAGCCACTGGATCTCCTAAAAAACGTAGGCTCTCTCAAAGTTTATGAAGCGGACCTGACTTCTTTTGACGCACTGCTCAAGGTCTTTGAAGAGAATGAGATCGACACTGTGCTGCACTTTGCCGCGTTCCTGTCTGTCGATGAGTCAGTGAAGCATCCTGAGCTGTACTTTAAAAATAATGTGGGTGGGACCTTAAACTTATTAGAAGCCATGAGAGTTACGGGTGTGAATAAGCTGGTTTTCTCCTCAAGCTGCTCTGTGTTTGGAGAGTCTCAGTACTTGCCGATCGACGAACAACATCCTCTCCAACCGATCAATCCGTATGGCGAAAGTAAGCTGATCTGCGAGAAGATGATCCGTTGGTACGTCCAGGCGCATCACTTCCGGGCCATCTCGTTGCGCTACTTCAACGTCTGCGGAGCAAGCAGCGATGGTTTGATCGGTGATAGCAAACGACCCTCTCCCCATCTGGTTCAAAATCTGGTGCGCGGAGCCATGGGCATTACCCCGTTTCATCTGACTTGTCCGACCGTTGATACGCCCGACGGGACCCCGATCCGGGACTACATTGATATCGAAGACTTGACCGCGGCACACTACCTTGCGTTCGAGTACCTCCAGCACCATGACGGTTTCGAGGCGTTCAATCTGGGTAATGGAAAAGGTTACTCCGTGAAGGAGATGCTTACCCAAGTTGAACAGATTTTCCAAGTGAAGATCCAGGCTGAGAAAGATAATCAGCCTCGGCAAGGTGAGTACGCCGCGGTCTATGCAGATCCGAGTAAGGCGAAGAGGATGCTAGGATGGGAAGTGCATCGGTCGCTGGCTGAGAGTATTCAAAGCCTGCAAAAATGGTACGACAAACACCCTCAAGGATATGACTACTAAGCCCGTTGTTTCCGTTCTGCTGCCCGCCTATAACGCTGAGCGGTACCTCCCCGGAGCAATCGAGAGTATCTTGGCGCAGAGCTTTGGGGACTTTGAGGTGGTGGTGATTGATGACTGTTCTACAGACGGCACATGGGAGCTAATCCAAAACTATGCTAAACAAGACAAACGAATAGTGGCTCTGCAGAATCAGCATAACCTCAAACTGAGCGGGACATTGAATCGAGCCATAGAAGCCGCTCGCGGAAAGTACCTTGCCCGCATGGACGCAGACGACTGGTCTTATCCAGATCGACTTGAGAAGCAAGTGAGCTTTATGGAAAAGCACCCGGAGGTGGGAATCTGTGGAGGGTCGATGGAGGTCTGCGATCAGAATCTGCAAGTCGTCAGTGTCCGTCGATATCATCAGACAGATGCAGAGATCCGCAGCCATCTTTTTCGCTACAGTCCCTTTTCTCACCCACTTGTGATGTACCGCAAAGAAGTCTTGGAGAAAGTCGGTGGCTACAGAGACGAGTTTAACCCGGCAGAAGACTATGAGCTGTACTTTCGGATCGGCATGATTTCCCAATTTGCTAACCTGCCTGATATTCTGCTGAAGTACCGGGTGATCCCTAAGTCGATGACTACAGGTGGGACTCGCAAGATGGAAGAAAAAACGATCGCGATTCGTTACCTCTATGCCAAAAACTACAAGATGAGTTTGCAAGATTTGGTGTACACTTGGTTGCACCAACTGACTTTGCTTTTCATCCCCAGTAGTTGGAAAATATGGGCATTCAATAAATTCAGAAACGTACTAGTTCAGTAAAGGAACTGCAATGATAGATCTCAAGCAGAAGCGGATTTTGGTGACTGGTGGCCGAGGTTTCCTCGGTAAACACTTAGTACGCTTGCTGACTGAGTGGCGAGGCGTTCCTGCAGCCAATATCTCCGCACCCAGCTTTGAAGAGGCAGACTTCCGCAAGATGGAAGACTGTTTGAGAACTACTAAAGAGGCCGACGTAGTTATTCACCTGGCAGCGAAAGTAGGCGGGATTGGTGCCAATCGAGAAAAGCCAGGCGAGTTTTTCTATGACAATCTGATGATGGGTGCTCAGTTAATGGAAGCAGCCCGCTTGAACAATGTTGAGAAGTTCGTGGCGATTGGCACAGTCTGCGCTTATCCCAAGTTCTGTCCGGTTCCCTTCAAAGAAGAAGATATCTGGAATGGTTATCCCGAAGAGACCAACGCGCCGTACGGCTTAGCTAAGAAAATGATGTTGGTACAGTCCCAAGCCTATCGTGACCAGTATAGTTTTAACTCGATCTTTCTCTTGCCCGTCAACATGTATGGACCGGGTGATAACTTTGACCCTCGCGTCTCTCATGTTATTCCCGCCCTCATCCGTAAAGTATCTGAGGCCAAAAAAAATCACTCGCCTGAAGTGGTAGTTTGGGGTACCGGGATTGCTACCCGCGAGTTCCTCTATGTAGAAGATGGCGCTAAAGGAATCATTCTAGCAGCAGAAAAATATGAGAAGTCGGATCCGATCAACCTTGGCTCAGCTTTCGAGATCTCAATTAAAGACTTAGTGGAGCTGATCTGTAAACTGATGAACTACGAAGGCAAGATCACCTGGGATACGACGAAGCCGGATGGTCAACCACGCCGCAAGCTGGATACCAGCAAAGCCACCAAGGAGTTCGACTTTACCTCCACGACCGACTTCTTAGCAGGACTGCAGAAAACGATTGACTGGTATGAAGAACACTCCCAAGCATAAACGCGTTGTTCTCGTCGCTCACAAGTACCTTACTCAACCGGATGACGACCTGGTGAGTTACCTCACCCAACAGCAGTATGACGACATACTGCACATCTGTCATAGCTTCATCGATGCGCCTGACCGGAAGAGTTACTACCGTTGGTACAAGGACGGGAAACTTTTTCAAGAGCATTTTTCTTGGGACTACAAGGGTTTGCCCGAGCCGTTGCTCTATCTGAAAGAGTATTTTTACACGTGTTGGTGGGTCTGGCAGACTCGCTTTCGGTGGGACACCTACATCGGTATGGATGGACTGTGCGTCTTGTTCGGGAATACCCTGCGAGCACTGGGTCGCGTCAAACAAACAGTGTTTTGGGCAATTGACTTTGTGCCTGAGGCCCGTTTTAGCAGCCGACTCAAAAACTGGGTCTATCACACTATCAATACCCATGGCTACGAACACAGTGACCAAATGTGGGACCTTTCCCCCCGGATGGCTGAGGCACGGGAAAAGTACTTAGGTTTTCCAGAGAGCAAGTATAAAGTCCGCCGGTTGGTGCCTTATGGTTCCTGGACAGAGCGGATCCGCCACTTTGCTTGGGCTGAGTGTAAACAACATCAGCTGGTCTTCATGGGTATTCTTTTGGAAAAACAAGGTGTTCAGCTGGTACTGCAAGCTATTCCAGAAATTATTCAACAGGTTCCCGACTTTCACTTCGTCATTATTGGCGGAGGGCCGTATCGTCAGGAATTGGAGAAGTTGGCAGCTGAGCTCAAGATCTCTAAGTACTGTACCTTCACTGGCAAGATTCCCGATCATGTCGAGCTGGAAAAGATAATCGCTGAGAGTGGCTTGGCAGTTGCTCCCTATATTGCCAAGCTAGATACATGGACCTACTACGCTGATCCAGGAAAGGTCAAAACCTATTTGGCTTGCGGTGTACCGGTAGTCTTAACCGACCTTCCTTGGAACGCCAAAGATATAGAGAAAGCGCAAGCTGGTGTTTTGATTCAGGAAACCCCACAAGCAGTCGCCCAGGCTGTTGTGAGAATCATGAAAACCAAAGACGGTGATCGATATCGAAACAACGCTATCAAGTTCGCCCAAAGCTACTCGTATGAGACAATGTTCAAACGGGTAGAGACATATCTGTAAAGGTGTAGACCATGAAAGTCCCTTCTTTCTTAGAGACCAATAGTGCCAAGCTGGATAAAAACGGTATCTGGAATGCCCGTTTTGACTTAAGTGAAGACGAAAGAATTTCTAAAGAAGCCTGGGACAGCATTTATGACTATCAACTCCAGGAACTGCTAGCCGACAAGAAAGACTTCAATGAGAACAAGTTGGCAGACCACATGCGGTACATTGAGAAGTCTTTCCGTTTTACAAAGAACACAGTGTATCTGGAGATCGGGAGTGGGCCGGCTTTTATTGGTGAGTACCTGATGAGGAAGTATCACTGTCACTTTATCGGCGTAGATTTTAACTACCAGATCTTACTGATTCTCAAAAAGTACTTCGATCAGCAGAAACTGACCAACTACACCCTGATTCACGGTGACATTAATAAGATGCCAATCAAAGCAGACTCTGTTGATTACATCTATGGCGGGGGAGTGATTGAGCACTTTGCGGATACGCGTCATATCTTAGTAGAGTCCTACAAGATTCTGAAGAAAGGCGGTGTCTCGTTTAATACAGTCCCGGCCTTTAACCTCTGGTGGCTGACCCGTTTTTACAACAACATCCCTTCCCTACCGATACTTAAACAGCTCTTTTCATTCATTCACATCAAGCTGCTTGGCGGCAACATCCTTCAGAAGTACTATGGGTATGAGTTAAGCTTTATTCCGCCCCAGTTGCGGAAGCTTCATCAAGATATTGGTTTCCAGGACGTCCAAGTCGGAGCATTTGCTTTCAATCCTTCTGATAAGGTTCTTAAACACCCACTCCTTCGTCGGCTATACTTTATGATAAGTAGTAGCAGTATTTCTTGTCCGGTGTACTACGTTTCCGGTAAAAAATAAAACAGAACGCTTCCTTTGCTATGAACATTTTGTTTCACCTGCCGGCCCCGCACACGATTTATGCCGGGCGCACAATCGTCAACGGCTATAAGCATGCCTTTGAGGATCTCGGGCACTCATTCCGTTTTCTGACTCCTGACGATGATCAGAAGCGCACGTTTGAAGAGTTCCAGCCGGATATCTTTTTCACCGGTATTGGACCACTCACCTTTCGTTACCTCGACTTAGAGATACTCGCAAAGGCAAAGAAGAAAGGGACACGGGTGTTTGTAAATACACCATTTTGGCACTCTCCCCTTTCTAAGTCACGGATTAACGAGGTGCCAAGTCTTTCGCAAAATAAAGAATGGATAGAGCTTATCAAGTCAGGAAAGTTCGGAGATCTCTACTACAACATCTGTGAGCAAGGCGATGACCGGATGAGTGGTTTTGAGGAAACGACAGGCTACAAACATCAGACTGTTTTGCTAGCAGCAGATAAGACACTTCTTTACCCGGAGTTTGACCAAAAGTTTCACGCAGATATTTCATATATAGGTACCTATCTCCCCGACAAGCGAAAGTTCTTTAAGGAGTATGTTTTTCCTCTGAAAGATTCTTATAGTGTCAAACTCTACGGACAGGACTGGACATTTTGGGAGAGACAGCTCGGTTTCGTTCAGAAGGTCGGACAGTACTTTAATCTTCCCATGCTCCGCTCCCTGCAGAAGCCGAAACTCTTACTCGAAGATGAACGAAAAATATACTCTTCATCAAAGGTTTGCATAAACATTCATGAAGAGTATCAAAAAAGATATGGAGATATTAATGAGAGAACGTTCAAGATCCTTTGCGCCGGTGGATTGGAAGTAGTAGATAACGTTCCGACCTTAAATAAGTACTTTGAAGATGGCAAGCAGATAGTTATTGCCAAGTCTAAAAGCGAGTGGTTTGAACGAATTGAGTACTTTATCTCTCATCCTGACGAAGCAAAAAGGATTGGTGAAGCTGGAAGAAAAAGAGTCCTGGAAAAACACACCTACCATCAAAGAGTCGCACAGCTCCTCGGACTCTAGATAGCTTTTTGGCCTTTGACCAAATCTTTTACCATATAAATAGAGTTTAATCCGTTATTAAAGACCTGCTTATAGCCTTGAGTTCTTAATAACTTATCGACGGAGTTCTCCAGCTCGTCACCCTTGTTTGATTCTACACATACCACTAACGGCCGAAACTTCTTCCAATCGTTGCTTTTCAGCACAATCAAATCCAGGCCTTCAGTATCAACTGACAAGAAATCGACCCGACGTTTTCCCACGTACTTTCTCATCACCTCACCAAGCGTAGCGGTTTTGACCTTCACTTTTGCCTCGAGTTCAAATCCTTCCTTGATGGCGGACTCAGCTTCCTGTTTAGAGAGCGTCGATAAAGTGCCGGGAATCATTTTATAGAAGGTCAACGTTCCGGCTCGATCACTGACTCCCAAGTTAAGGTTGGTATCTTCCGGCCTGGCAGCAACAAACTTTTGGTAGTTCTGTGGATCAGGCTCGATGTTGATCCCGCGCCAACCGCGTTCATAGAACCGCTTGGTATTACTAAAACGATTCGGGTCAAAAGCTCCTACGTCAACATAAAATCCTTCAGGACGATGGTTTAATAGTTTGTCGATAACTAGGTCTTCTTTGTTTTGGCTATAGGAGTGTAGGAACTGTCTATTCCACAACAACATCGTTTCGTAGATTCCGAACCAAAGCGTTTTTCGCCAGCCGTACATCCTTAACTTTGTCATGAGTTGTTGCATAAGTTTGCAGTATAACAGTTTGAGGAACACCTAGGATAACAACTTTCCAGAGTCATTCGTGCAGATTGCGTTACAGGGGGTAACCCATGTAAAGTAATAAAGCGGTTGGATACACTTACAACTATATTCAGGCATCCTTTCAAAATAAATGAAAAAAAAGTTCAAAGACACCTCGGATTTTTATAATAAACAGGGTTACTATGCTTGGGATCATCAAAGCTTTTCCCAAGATCGAGTCAAAAAGCTGACCAGTGAGTTAATAGTGGTACTTGCGCAGAACAAAAAACTGACAGTACTAGATTTAGGAAGTGGGACTGGCGAGTGGATATATCAAATTTCCCAACGTTTTCCCCAGCATTCTTACTATGGGTGTGACCTAGCAGGAAAAGTGATTACTCAAAACAAAAAGAACAAAAAAAATATTCATTGGTCCGTCCAAGACATTCAGAAAACCTCTTACAAAGATAAGATGTTTGATGTGATCATTGCGGGTGAAGTGATTGAGCATCTTAGTGACACTGATTCGTTTTTGGCTGATATACACCGAGTACTTAAACCGAAAGGTCTCCTTTTTCTAACAACACCCAACCTGGCCTCTTGGTTAGACAGACGCATGTTATTGATGGGACTTCAGCCGTTCTCCACAGAGGTGAGTAACCTTTCCAGAACTTTTGGGAGAGAGAGCTTCTACAAACTATTACTGCTTCCCAGTAAGAGTGATTCGGCCGGACACCTGCGTTGTTTCACAAAAAAAGCTCTTTTTTCCGTGTTGAGTCACTTCCGTTTAGTGCCTGTTAAAGACATTCCCTGCCATGTCCATAATATTCTTCCCAACAAGATTATTACTCGATTGATGCCTTCGATGTCACAAAATATACTTGTGATTGCTCAAAAGGCATAAAACATGTCCAATATGCAGTTTTCTAAGAAGTATCTCTTCAGCTTTGGGCTGGTCTTTCTTTTTTATTTGCTTATTTCTGTTGTAATCTTTTTTCCCCGATGGCAAAACATTGTCACTCATTATGGAGCAGCTGACTTCGATACTGACGGGACTTTATGGTACTACTGGGCCAGGCTATTTACGGATGGACATCAGATTAACTTCAACTTTACAAATGAACTCGTTGCTTTTCCTTTTGGGTATGATGTTTCCCACATCCCCTACTTCAGCTTAATCTACGAACTCAACTTATTAGGGATGAGAGCGCTGGGAGGAGGCTGGCAGTCAATCGTTTTGGTGTCGAATCTGTCGACTCTGCTGAGTTACCCTTTGGCAGCCTTTACTGCTTTCCTCTTAACTTTTTATTTAACCAAGAAAACGTATCCTAGTTTTATTTCGGGATTAATCTTTAGTTATTCTTACTATCACGTGTTAATGGTGAGAGGCTCACTGTCACAAAACCATCTGGAGTTTATCCCGCTCTTTTACTTAACATTCTTATTTTTTTTAGACAAGCCCACCTGGAAGTCTCTCTTACTTTCCAGTTTTACATTCGCAGTTCTTTTTCTGAGTAATGCCTACTGGGCGTTCTTCAGCATAGTATTTACACCAATTTTTGTCCTCTTTTATGGAACTCGTTCTCTTCGTCAGCGAATACTGCTCGGCTTGGCTTACTATCCCAGCGCCATAGTTACTTCTATCGCTCTTAACCTCAACTATGTGTACTACCAACTCTACAACCTGAGTCCCTATCAGCTGCTGTATGTCTTTCCCAAAGCTGGTACCGTCAAGGATCAGCTGATCAGTACCTTGTCTTTCTTCTCCCCGTCTGCCAATGCGCTGTTTAGGCCCTGGGAGTATCTGGGAGGAGACCACTATCTCGGCTATACAGCAGTGCTAATTGCGTTGATTGGTCTCTTTATTCGCCGCAAACAGAAAGTCTTTGCGCTGTTCATGGCCGCGTTTTTACTGGCCATCTTACTCTCTTCCAGAGTGTCACCGTTCCTGGTAATCAATGAGACCTACTTTCAGTACTTCAGAGCATTCCGGGCAGTCTCGCGACTGGTGATTTTTGCGGCACTTTTTCTGGGCATTTTAGTGGCTCTCTCCCTTGATAAGATCAAAGATTTAATCAGCCGCAACTTGCCAAAAACACTCAGGAAGAGAGCGATCATCGTGTTAGCACTTTGTTTCCCCCTCCTCATCTTGGTTGATGGAACTCCTGCTTCTACGCTTCACCCTCAAATGACAAACTTCCAGCGAATTGCCAATTTGTACCAGCCGATCAAAGAGAACGACGACATCCGACGGATAGCAGCCTATCCAATGGAGATCGACGGTGAGGATGGAGGCTTCCCCAGAAACTATCAACTGATTGGACAGATCATCCATGGCAAGACGCTCGTTGGCGGTAAGGATCGATTCATCACTCAGGCCAAAGGATTTGAGTCACAAATTAAAGACTTGAACGATCCGCAAGCCATTGATGTTCTAGATGCTGCTGATATTGATACGATTCTTATCTATCACAGAATGTACAGCCAAAGCGACGACGATATTCGTCGTTTAAAAGCAGATCCCCGTATTGTTTACCTGGGCACCTTCGAACAGCCGTTTGATGAAAATCGTGATCGATCAAGCAATGACCTCTCCAGGAAGTATTCACTCTTCCAAATTCGCGATGTTGTAGAAAGAAATCATGCTGGTGTGCAACTAAATCCTGAACTCACCTCAACCTTACCCTCGGAAAACATTACGGTTCAGAAAGTAAGTGCAACTCGATACGCAATAACCCTTCAGAATGTAAAAGAGCCGTTTGCGCTGAACTTCACAGAACCGTTTACTCAACAGTGGCAGCTCTTTGTCGATGGAAAATCGGAACCAGTTTTTCTGGCTGAGCGGGAAGTCTTTGAAAACTGTTGTAGTACCTGGAAGATAGATCCGCAACGTGACTTTCCAGCTCTCAGTTCAACTGATAGTCCAGAAAGTACTGCAGACCTCCACCTCAGCCTTGTGTATACCCCAGTTCGCTTTAACGTCATAAGTGAGTATGTGCGATGGGGCTTCCTCTTCTTGATTGCATCTGCCGTTTTTGTTTACCAGATCGTAAAGGGTATGAGGAAGAAAAATCAGGTATGAAAGTAATGAAGATACTACTAGCCTTGCTTACGATAAGTTGGCTGTTGAGTCTCGCCTTTACCTTTCAATTTCAGGTGCCTTCTCCGTCTCTAAGAACACTTGAGCTCCGTAGCCAGTTGAGCAAAAACAGTGAGCCCTATACATCTCTATTGACGCTGACAAACACTGATACCTTTGGTGTGCCTGCATATCCCTACGTTGACACTTCACCTACGCAGAAAAAGTACTTTTTTACTTTGGCCAAGGAATCTTATGACCTGCAGGAAGAACCAATTTTCTACGCCCACAAACGAATAGCTGAGGCAATCAAGTTTTATCAGGTCCTTTCCTATGAGGATTGGCAGCGCCTCCTTGATCACTATAAACGATATATGGGGCAACAGCTGGCAAAGATTGAGTCTTCGCCAAGTAGTTACGTCAGAGACACGCTCTATGCCCAGGCCTTTGAGTACTTAAAAAAACATACGGAAGATACTAAGGCCCTGGTGGCTAGTATAGGCAGTGATTCAGAGCGTATTAATCAATTGATTCAATCAACTTTTGGCGAACTCACTTCCCAATTCCCTGAGAGAATCCGTGATCAAAATACCTGGATTTTCTATCCTTTAGATATCGCGACGCAAAAAGAGTTTGGCGCTTACTACTTGACGGCTCGTTTGCCGGTTAGTAGCTCGAGTAGCCGTGTCAGGCTATACCTTAATGACAGAGAGCTTGCTGCTGAGACGGCAAGCACGGAGTCAGCCAAAATTGCAGAGGCGGGCCCCGTCCAGATTTCTTCCGTCGACGATACTTTTGTGTTACGGGTAGTTGAAACTGCAACGGCGGCGGGGAGGGTACGTCCCAGCCTCTACGCTCAGGAATCTTCAGCCTCTGCTACTCTGCCTGCATCCTTTAGTATTGAAAAGATCCGTCCGGGGGAGTACCGATTGAGGCTCTCTCACATGAGCACTCGGGACACAGAGTCGATGCTACATTCATTAGGAAGTGGATGGAGAGCTGCACTCGTCCACCAACAGGGTAATGAATCTGAATATGTAGTCAGTTTCTTTCCTAAACAGCTGCTTGATATCCTGGTCTTTGTTGCCTTGCCTTTCCTTATAGTATTGTGTGGAACAGTCGTGTTTTTCCATCGAGCAACAGTGAAACTTAAACAGCAGGTGGCTGGGCAGATAAAGGGCGAAAAATTGTTCGTAACTCTCCGAACTCTCCTCCAACGTATCAGAAAAGTGCTGCGTCCCGTTCGTTCTTTACTATTCTGGGTCTTTCTGGGAGGGCTCTTTATTGATGTGGTGCTGTTTAGTGCCACCAGCGTTGCAGCGTTGACGATAGGGCTTACTCTTACCTGGTTTTTAGTTGCGATAGCTTTCAATATTCGGGAGAGGACTCATTTTGCGCTGGGTCTTCTCTTCTTTTTGTTACTGCCTATTCTGCTCGTTGTTCATCGACAGAACATTGCCGTCAAACTTACTAACTGGTCCTATCTTTTCTTAGCCATCGGCACGCTTGAGCTACTCATTCGACAGACTTATCGGGATTACCAAAAGGATTCCATCTCGGATGCACTAAGAGCTTTATTCCATGATGTTTTAGGACCATTTAATCGGTTAATTAGCGGGGCATTAATATTTATTCATTTAAACATTGTCATTATTACGAAGATTGTCTGGATCGCTACCATAAGTATTTTGGCTCTAACTATCTCAAGTAACTTTGTCTATCAATCCCATTTTTACGAAAAGTTCTATAAGACGGATCCCTTTCAAATGTTTGTACTCGGAACAGGAATCTATCAAGTCATTCTGATCTTTGTATTCCTGGTACTGCTTTTTCTCTTGTGGAGGAAATCTAGTCTCTTATTAAGACTCTTGTGCGTACTCTTAGGAGTCGCCGTTATTCAAGTAATAGTGTTCAACTTCACCAGCTATCGGATCAGGACACAAGCCGTTATTACTGAGCTCAATAAAGAGCAGGGGACGATGTGGAGCGAGATCACTATTTATGGTAATAACTTTGGAAACGCTCCCTACAACGGAGCAGCTGTCTACGTGGAGGGTGTCAAACAGCGAATCCTCGATTGGAGAACGGATCGCATTATCTTCGTGGTTGATCCAATTAATACTAAAACTGGGAAACTGTGGGTAGTAAATGTAGATCAAAAAAAGACAAATGAACTGCCGTTTGAGTACATACCACTCTAGGAGTTTTTTTGTAGAATAGAGTATGGCTAAAAATCGCTTTATAGCTCTGCTGATTCCGTTATTCATTTTCCTGATTGCGTTAGTTTATCGAGGCTATGGTTTTTTAAACACACCGTTTTGGGTGGATGAGTTTTCAACTGCTTTCCAAGCAAACCTGATGCGGAAGTACACCGTCAACTTACTTACTCAACAAGATTATTACGTTGAGTACCATAACTTTACTCCTCATTTTCTGGTTGCAAGTAGTTTCGAGTGGTTGGGTGAGTCAACGACAAATGCCCGGCTGCCTTTTATTTTGATCGGTAGCCTGGTGCCTGTCTGTGTCTGGCTTTTTGGCAAAAGAGCTCTAAGGGATGACGCCACAGCACTGGCAGCAGCAGCCCTGACGACCTTCTCCTACTTCGAAATCACTTGGTCACGGCAGGCACGCGGCTACGTACTGCAGCAAACACTTCTCTTATTTGTACTGATCTGCTACTTCTGGCTGTTCTCGGCAAAGTCCCGGCGCTCAATAGCCTTGGCAGTTGGAGGACTACTCCTGGGAATCGTCGGTGGAGTTCTGACGCATCTTACGTTCTTGTTTGTAGTGGTAGCCCTCAGCCTTCATGCGGCTTGGTACTTTAGACAAGAAGTAAAGCAAAAAGTTCTACGAAACCGCGTCTTCATTGGACTCCTTGCTGTGTGTTTACTGCTGCTCGGATATCTCTCCGTTGGACCAATCAGTCGGTTTATATCTTTTTTACTTTCCGGTCACGTTCCTAATAACCTACCTTACTATCACTCATTCCTGTGGAGAGAGTACGGAGTAATTATCATCCTCTCTTTGATTGGCTATGGGTATGGTCTGCTGAAACAGCCCAAAGTCTTTACTTTACTGGGTGGAATTTCTTTGATTTATCTGTTCTTTTTTGGCTTTATTTTTGAACCTAGAGTATCAAGATATCTGTTACCAATCTTTCCGCTCCTGTTTATCTCTGCCGGACTGGGACTGCGTTTTCTAAGTGAGAGCTTTGTCCAGCTCTTAGCACTCAAGAACGCACAGAAACGGAACTGGTTAATGGGAATACTGCCCTTCCTTCTCGCCCTACTAATCGTTGCGAATGGCGATAAGTTTGTGCTTAAACCCAAAACTTTCTACTCAGTCAACCATGATTTCCGTGAGATTGCGCTGATTGATTACGATCAGGTTTATCAATTCATCAAAGAGAAAGGTGAGCTGGGAGAGGGGCAAACTGCTGTGATCGATACCTGGGGTGACCGTTTGGCATGGTACTTGGGGCCGGAGTTCGAGGCAGGCTATGTTTTTCGTTGGACGAATGAGTCAGAACTACTTAAGCAAACAGCCTTTGAGGTGACCGCATCCGGTGAGAAAATTGTAGCGAAACGTAATGGTATGCGGCTAATTAGCAGTGTTGATGATTTGCAACGGGCCATGACGCAGTATCCCAAGGGATTTATCTGGATTGATGACTCTTCGCTTCCGGCAGATGTACGGGAGTTTGCTGAAAAGAACTTCAAGGTAGAACTCTACCAAGATCACTACACGCTAGATGATAATCCCTACTCTATTTGGCCGGGCACACTGTATAGTTGGGGGTTGTGATGAGTAACTCTCAATCAGCAGCTCCATTGAGCGCCGTGATCATTGCATACTCCTGGTCCCACAGAGTGGTAGAGTTTGCTGACCAATTTCCCGTTTTCGTTATTGAAAATAACTCTGCAGCCAAAGCCAAAGACCGACAGAAGAATATTTCGCTGATCCATGCACCGATAAACACTGGCTTTTCCAAAGCAGCCAATGAAGGTTGGCATCAAGCACAGACAAAGTATCTTCTGTTTTTAAATGATGACTGTCTTATTACACAAGAACAGATTCAATCACTTTTGGCAGAAGCAGAAACGAAACAACTGGATGCCCTGTCACCTAGGCTAGTTGACCAGGACGGAAAGAGTCAGGAAAGCTACCAACACGCTCTACCTACTTTTACGGAGCTGGTAGTCAGCTGGTCGCCACTACATCGCTTCTTTGGGCTTCCCAAAACCGAGTTGACACTTCCCGGGGCGTGTCTACTTATCCGTCGGGATGTACTGACTGATTTGGGTGGGTGGGATGAGCGGTTTTGGCTGTGGTGGGAAGACGCAGACCTTTCCTATCGACTTAAACAAGCTGGATACTCGTTTGCGATCTCCGAAAGTGTCCAGGTCAAGCATCTTGGGGCAGAGTCATTCGCTCCTCTAGAGACGGACTGGAAGAAGCAGGTCTTTTTTCACTCTTTACGCCTGTTTGCCCACAAGCATTTTTCGTCATGGCAGTCCGCAATCATTGAAAAACTCACTGGGCGATTTGACCGTCATCTCTTGTATCCAGTGGACCCGGATGTTCGGGCAAGTGTTGTTGTTCCGAATGTAAGAAAAGAGCTGCTCTCCTCCTTTTTGGAACACCATGCGTCAAACTGGGATCGAGAGAAGGACGAGTTGATCGTTGTCACTTCCGCCGAAGGAACCCAAGACCTTCAAGCAAAATATCCGTGGGTAGTCTGGATTCAGCTCGAGCATAACAGAGGTTTTGCAGACACCGTCAATATTGGTCTGCGTAGGGCTCGCGGCCAATGGTTGGGAACAGTCAATGATGACGTTATCCTGCCCAAAGACTGGTTGAAAAAACTGATTAAAGCAGCCGGGCCCAAAGCTGGTTCCCTGTCACCGGTTGTCTGTCGGCCTACAGGAGAGATAGAGTCGGTCGGGGTCAACTATCAAATACGCGGCAAAGCAGAGCCCATCACTACCATCCCGGACAAGATAACCAGCGCAGATACGATTAATGCCGCGGCAGTTTTATTCAAACACGAAGCGCTGGAGGAAGTCGGGCTTTTTGATGACAGATTCGGCTCCTATTTGGAAGACGTTGATCTGGGACTACGTTTACGCCGTGCGGGCTGGGAGAATCAAGTGATTCCGGAGGTTCAAGTGACACACTTGGGTCATCAAACTTCCTCGTCTCGCCCACTCTATACGTACTGGTTGAACGTCAAAAACTGGTGGCTATTGCTGTTGAAAAACTACTCACTCAAACAGTGGTTGAGTAACTTGGGTCCGATACTTCTAGAAAGAGGCAGAAACATCTCAGGTTTACTTAAGACTGCCGCTCGTTCTCTGTAATCCGATTCATCGCGTACTTAATGTAGAGTACGGTAAAGATAAGGTGACAGAGAGTTGCCGCTACTCTGCTCAGTGCGGAGGCATTCAGCCCGTACTGCGGCAGGAAGAGTAGATTTCCTAAACTGATGATCGCAACTTGTAAAACACCGCCCAGTGAGAAGTACTTTGGGTGGTCGACGGCATAAAAGAACGAAATATAGGGAACTACGGCCAAGGACAAAAAAGCGTTTAGCACCAAGATAATCATAGGGATAAGTCCGGAAATAAACTCATTTCCTAGCGTTAATACTAAAATGAGCTGGGCAAACGGCAGGAAGATCAGAAATCCGACTACAGCTGCTAGCACGACCAACAGAGATTTGCGAAGATACGAGATCAGCAGTTCGCGGCGCTGATACCGAGCCACTCTATTATTCAATACTCCACCAATTGCGGCACCGGCAAAAGTAACAAACAGTGCCACTCTCATTGCTGCTGAGTAGATTCCCGTCTCAAATGACGATAAGTACCGTTGAACAAACAAGACATCGATATTAGTAATTAACGTCATTGCAACCATTCCAATCGCAGCATGTCCAATATGTTTCCTGACTTCGGCACGGAGAGCTGGAGAGCCGGTCGCAGGTCTCAGGAAGAACCACTGTGAGAAAAAGGCGGCCACAAACAGGGCGGCAACTAACGGAGCCGAGTAGTAAAAGACAGAGACTGTTGTCGCTGTCGCAAGCCCAAGGAGACCCAAGAGGACAAAGGAAAGGACTTTTAGTGCCGCTTGGAGAATATTCAAGACTGTTACCCAGGCAAATGAATGAAAGGCGGATAAGACTAGTAGCACGTACTCATACATGATCAACCCCACACTTCCAAACAGTGCCAGCCCGAGCAAGTGTGGGTAAGGATAGTTCAGCAGCTGTTGGCCAAAGGGAATCAATAGTGCCAAAAGAATCAGTCCGACTGTGGTCATCGTTAACTTCCACTTGGAAACTTGGGCGAGGAACTCTTTGGCTTTATGGGGATCGTTATGCAGGCGAGGGAGTTGGCGGGTGATAATGGTTGAAAGACCAAGGTCCCCCACTTTGGCTGCAATAGCCATAATGGCAGTACCAACCGAGAAGATTCCAAATTGAGTCGGGCCCAGAACCCGGGAAACGTAGATGATAGCCAAGGCTGAGATTACGGCAGTCGTAATGGTTCCGGCAGTTAGCACTGCAGACTGACGTACTGCCGGTGAGCGCCGGAGTAAGAGATACACTCGATTGAAATACTGCATTATTGCCTCAATACCTCTTGATGTAACGCCTCTAACTTATGTCTGCTTAGACAGAAAGTACTCTACGGTCTTTTTTAAACCTTCCTCAATCTGAGTTCGGGCAGTCCAGCCTAAAACTTGAGTGGCTTTGGAAGAGTCGGCAACTAATACCAGAGGATCCCCTGGCCGTTCGGGGAAGTTGCGGACGTTGGCTTTTTTGCCCATCAACTGTTCCAGCATCTGGATGACTTGTCTGACTTCGGTTGGGTGATTAGTGGAAAGATTGAGATAGTGATACTTTTGTGGCTGTTGCTGAGCCAAGTTGAGAGACTGAAGATGAGCTTCCACCACATCGGTAATATAGATAAAGTCTCGTTGGTGCTGGCCGTTACCCCAAACTGTGACCTCTTGACCGCTTTGAATCTGTTCAATAAAGCGAGGAATGGCGTGAGACTCAGGCTGATGGTGTTCTTCAGGTCCGTACAGATTAAAGTAGCGAAGGCCGATTCCGGTCATTTTGTAGGACGCTACATATGAACTGACGAGTGCTTCCATTGCCAACTTGGTCATGCCATAGGGGTTAATCGGCAGAGTTCGATCATCTTCTAAGATTGGAACTCGAAGAGGCTCTCCATACACGGCCGCGCTAGAAGAGAAAATAAAGGTGGGAACCTGATTTTGACGCATTGCTTCCAGCACTGAGACAGTCCCTGAGATATTCACGTCCACAAACTTCTGGGGAAACTTGACTGACTCCCCCGCTTCGATCAGTGCAGCTAGATGAAAAACTACGTCGGCGTCCCGAATCTCCACCAACATCCGTTCAGTGTCACAGATGTCGGCAATGACCGTGTCTACTTCCGGATTTGGTCGTAGGTCGATATTTTTGACGGTATGTCCGGCTGCTAACAGCGCCCGACAGAGATGATGTCCTAAGAAGCCAGACCCACCAGTAACAATAACTCTTGCCATGATCTCTCCTAACTTAACCAATATCCTTGTATGAACAAGACAGTATTCACTACTAAACTCAAGATAAAGATACCTAAAACTATACTACGCAGTCGCGGACGCGCCGCCAGCATCTCGATCAACAGTAAGTATATCGGAAAACAGACCAAGAGATAGCGTGGCATACTCGAGAAGGTGCCGGTAAAAGTAGGAAGAAAAAATGCTCCGAGTGCAAAAACAACATACGATAACCGAACCCTCCAGGCCGAGATGAATAACCCAACTAGACCCAAGCTCCCAGCAAGAAACTCCAATGCTGAGGAGTAGTAACGAAGTGTCAACGGATCAAGTGTCAGCAGAATCTTGATCGACCGCCAGAGCACTACTGGATAGATCACCAAACCTTCTGTTCTACCCGCTCCGAACTCACTCTGAACGTGCAAGAAGTAGAGAGGATCACCAAATGTTCGCGCGAGGTAGATCATGTAGAGCACTGTGCCCAGTCCGCCCACTCCTATCAGGACGAGCTGTCGCCAGGAGCTGCTCAGAAAGCTGGTCAGCTGGGTAACTACACTCTTCGCGACCTGTTTTCCTCCCTGCTGCTCGCGCCACTGTAGCCAGGTTTCTAACGTCAACGCTGGTAGCAAGAATACGCCGACGATTCTGCTGGCTGTAGCGATCAAGACGAAAACAGCACACCAGATCCATCGTCGCCGGCGAGCTGCCAAAAATGCGCCGATCACAGCAGCCAGAAAGATCGACTCAGTGTAAAGTGCCCCAAAAAAGAGAGAGGTGGGAAAGGCCAGCAGCAAGAGGACACCAAGCCACGTCTTTGGTTTGCTCAAAAAACTTTTCAAAAAAACATACCAAAGTACCAGGCACAACAGCATTGCGCCGTTGGTAACAATTAGTCCTACCAACAAAGTATTGAGGTGACCTCCGGTCAGGAGATAAAGACTATGCAAAATAATCAACGGTAGAAAAGGAAAGAATGCTTGAATGAGTCCGGTACCGAGATACCCTTTTTCGGCAATAGTCAGGTAGTGCACGCCATCAAAGTTTGCCCAACTGTAAAGCCATTGAGGAAGATGGTACTGAGTCAGGATGGCGTCAGCATACGGGAAGCTGGGTTCGTAAGGCAGAAAAGACGGGGCAAAAAATCCGACTACAAACAAAGCTACCCGCCAAACCAGGAACAGACAAAACAGCTGGAGGAGTTCAGTCCAGGATAGGTCCAAGAAAGTAGCCAGTTTTGAGTTACTCATATGTTTGTCGAGTTTTCCGGAACAGCTGAACATAGAGCCACCAGCATAAACCACCCACGACCAAAGCTACTGTGAAAGTACTAATCGTGTTCCCGATAAATCTAGGCGGGGTAAACTGGGTAAACTCGGTCTTTACTTCGTATACGCCGGGGTCAAGCTGGTAGGCAATCCGGCCACCAATACTCTCGTTATTTAGATAGGAGACTAAGCGGAAGCTATTTCCACTGGTGACTGTAGTTTCCCAACCGGGGAAGTACATCGTTGGCTCTACAACTGTCACCGGCGTCTCCGCTGTAACAGAGTATGTTCTACTTGAGCCTCTCCAAGTGTGAACACTGATGGCTCCTTCACCCGCTTCAATGGCTGCCGTCGGCTGCCAGTCGGCAAAGTTTTGGAAAGTGAATGACTGAGGTAAGTTCTCGTTGCTGGTCGTAGTGCTCTGTTCAAAAAGCTCGTACTCAATTGGCTGTTTATTGAGATATCCAATCGGAGTCATCCGTAGTCCGACGATCAGCTGAATACAGAGTGCTAAAGAAAGCAACACCGTTTGCCAGCGCACTCCCTTTTGGACGACCCAGGCAATCAGCACTGCATTGGTAATGATGGAAAATGCTCCCAGTCTCCATGGAAACTGAATGAAGCGCGTAAGTGGAATTGCCTGCCACACCGGGGCAGTCGCTGAAAGCTGAAAAAGAGTAAGTCCCAAACTCGCCAGAAAGAAGATGATCACTACTTGGTCGAGCATTCGGCGTGCTTGCCGTTGCCCCCACAATGCTGCCAACATCCAGCCAGTGACAAGGATGACAGCCAGCCACTGCCCCCACCCTAAAGCGAATGAAAGCGAGTCAACGGCACCGGTGTAAGAGTAACCAAACTGGAGGGGGCCAGTGAGTAACTGGTGAAAGGTGGGAAACTGTTGTAAGTATTGAGCCGAGAGCGAGCTTCCACTGACTATGATCTCGGACTGTTCAGCTAGCGCCGGGATCCAGAACCAGACTGAAAGTCCCAGCCCGATCAGGAACGCTCCCACCACTTTGAGCAGGTTGGGTTTAGTAGGCCAGATTCTCCAAACAGCAACTAACAGCAGTAGCGGCGTGCCGAATAAGACGCTGACGTTGTGTGAAAGGAAGAAAGCTCCGAGTAGTATTCCTCCCCAGAGTGTCTGAGCTGAGAAAAGAAACTGGATCCAGCTGATTGGAACGTTCAGGGTGTGCTCTACTTCCCCGTTTCTTTTTTGCCTAACACTCTCTGCCCAGACTAACCACCATACTATTCCAGCAAGGGCGAGTACCTCGCCAATACTGCCACGGTAGATAACTGTTTGGAGCAGATAAGGTGAAACAGCCACACTGGTGGTTGCCAGTGTTCGTGCCCAGGGATGAAATCTAAGTAGCCGGAGCCACTGCCAGACACCCAGTAAAAGCAGCGTCGTCGCAGCCGTTACGATAATTTTGAACGTCAGTTGATACGGTGTTTTTACGATTGAGAAGGGAACCGAAAGCAAGTTGGGCAAAGGGTAGTTGTAGTTGAAGACGGGGTACCCGTAGCGATGGAAAAGATTTGGTGCAAAGCGCGGCAAGATCTGTCCCTCCCGCAAGGCAACTTTGTAGTTGGCAAATCTGGCCAGATGGTTCTCACCGTCGTGAGTAATTGGTACACCCGACCGCAGATAAACACGGCAAGATACTAAGGCCAACAGAAGGCACAACAATACAGGAAACAATTGGCTAAGTGGAACGCGCGGTAGTCTCATGAGAGATTCAGGACTTCTCGATAGACGGCGACTGTTTCAGCAGCAACTTTGGTCCACGAAAACTCCTGACTCCAAGTATACGCAGCTTTTACGACCTCTTGGCGATGAGTTTTCGTCCAGTTCACGATGGTGTTTACGCCTTCAGCAAAGCCTTCGGCCTCAGGTGGCACCAGGATAGCGTGCTCACCGGCAACTTCTTTGAGAGAAGAGTTGTCCGAGGCAACGACCGGACATTTTGCCTGCATTGCCTCTAACACGGGCAAACCAAATCCCTCGTAGAGTGACGGCTGGACATAGGCAACAGATCCGGAGTAAATGGCAGCCAGGGTTTCCACGGCATCTACTCCCACCTCCGTGATGAAGTGAACTCGATCAGCCACATCACTAAGCGCGATCTGTGCCTCAATCCATCTCCACTCTGGGATTTCCTGGGGGACAAAGTTCCTGCCCACACAGACCAAGTGGATCTCCTCAGGGATAAACTTAAGCATCTTGATCAATTGAGGAATGTTCTTGTTGTAGTTGATGTCACCGACATAGAGCACGTACTTTTCGGGCAGGTGGAGTGCTTGGGAGACTTCCTGCTGAGTTCGCTCTGATTGAGGGGTAATTGCCGGTGATGCTGCGAGATAGATAGGATGCACCAGGCCGGGTTTGATCTTGAGATACTTAACGATATCAGCTTCAGATGACTTGGAGTCTGTAATCACCGCGTCCACACTTTGCAGGGCAAAGACCTGCTTGTAAAAACGGAGCTTCCCCTTTCTGCCCGGCTTGTAGTACTCAGGGAACTTTAAGGGAATAACGTCATGGACAGTGACAACAGTTTTAAACTTCCGCAGCATCGGCAAGCTGGAAAAGAACAAGTCAAAAAACGGATAGTGGATCAAGGTCGTTTTTGGATCATATCCAGTAGCGCTTTTACGGAAACGGCGGACGTCTTCTTTACTCTGGATCGGGATGACTGTCACGTCTTCCCGCTTCTCCAAAGCTTCCTGCAATAGTCGGGTATAGGTGCCTATTCCACGGACCTGGCTGCCAGTATGAAGTGGTGAGGTATCAAGGAGAACGGTGATCTTGTTCATAGTGTTCGCGCAGTTTAATGTAGGCGACCGGAAAATGGAGGCCGCTGAACAGCGCAAAGAGAAATCCGGCAAAGCCATCCGCGAATCCTTTATGTCGAATATAGAGTGAACAAAACGTGGTGAGCGGTTTCCAGAAATAGTATGAGAAAGCCATACCTAAACTGGGTTTCTTTTTAGCATCGTAAAGTTTCTGGGCCGTGAAGCTGGTGTAAGTGTTAAACTTCCGCAGATACTCGGAAAAGCTCGGGTTGCTGTAGTGAAGAAAGTGCCCCTCCGCCCAGCCTACTTCGCCATCGACTTCCATTTGCTCATGGACATCTTTTTGCGGGAGTCTGGCCTTTCCTTTTTGGTAGAGACGAATCACTGGGTCTGGATACTGCCCGCCCTTTTGCAGGAAACGGCCAAAAAATAAGTTTTTTCGCCTCACCCACCATGCTGAAGGAAGCTGTTCGCCGCCAAGAAGGCGTTGGTGGGTTTCTTGAATGAACGCGGCAAGTTGCTCGTCAACGATCTCGTCAGCGTCAAGTTGGAGGACTAACTCCCCTTTGGCCTTATCCATGGCCATCTGTTTGTTGATATGAAAGTTATTCTTATTGGTGGTGGAGTAAACTTTGGCACCTAGTTTTTTAGCCAACTCCACCGTCTTATCCGTAGACTCACCGTCAACGATAATAATCTCGTCAGCAAACTTTTTGACGGAAGCGAGGCAGCTCTCGATATTTTTCTGTTCATTATGGGTGGCTAAAACGACGGAGATCATAAGTTTTGATCGGTAATCCAACGGTTGGTATACGGGTCCCACTCAATTAAGTGTGTATCTTCAGGGACACGGTCGTTCCGGTTCACGATAAACCGATACCTTCCTACTCGATATCCATACTTCAAACCTATTCTATCAGGCAGGTGGTGGTTTATTGTAGAGAAGAACTCTTCGGGCGGTATCTTGAGGTCCCAAGCAACTTCAGTGTACAAAAAACCGTCCGGGTCAACGATTGCAACTTGATCAGGACTAGACCCCAATCTCTCCTCCATCTTTTGTACCTGGGTTCCTAAGCCAGCCTTTAGGATCTCGGCGCTTTGTTTGGGATAGGCTGAGAAGTAAGCAAAGTAGTAGCGATGAAGCTCGTTGCCGATGCCGAACAAGAACAACAGCACGAAGAAGACCTGCAAGGGATACCTGTAGTCACTCTCTATCGAAACCAGCTTCCACATCCACTCGATTGCCACCCCTGAGAATGTACAGAGCAGAAAGAAAAAGAAGAGACTCCTGGTAGCGTGGGGTGAGTCTACTGTGATCACGGAAGGAATCAATGACGTAAGCAGCAAGAAGAGCAAGGTTAGAGCAGTTAGGCGTGAGGCGTGATTGGTCTTTGGAGCCAGCATCACCCAAACGAGACGGCCAATTCCCACCAATGCCAGAAGGTAGGTGGCAATAAAGAGATGTCCAATATTTGGGACGTTATGCCAGGGATGTCCCCCACCCTTTTGGATAAGAAACTCAGGGCTGAAAGACTTCCAGTAGTTCTGAAGGATGACCTTTCCAAAGAAAACATATCGATTTCCCAGTACTTTTTGAGCTATGCCGGAAAAGGAGTTGCGGTAGTCAACAGATTGTTGCCAGAGAGTTTCGTCGCTAAAGACGGTAATACCACTTTTCTGCTGACTAATAGATGAAAAAAGGAAAAGTCCGGCAGCGAAAATCACAAGAGTGCCTGCAAACGGCAAGAGCCACCCCCGCCACTGACGGACTCCCCGGTCAATCACAAGGGCAAGGGCCACAAACGGTAGTAAGAGAAGCGGAGTGTTGTAGGTGAAGATCGCCAGCAAACACAACAACAAAGCAATGATGTCTAACTTTTGTCGGTTGCCTTTATCCTGAGTGAGCGAGAAGAAAAGGGTTACGGCAGTGGCAAAAAATAACAACGCGACATTCGCCTCCCATGCCATCCGAGAATAGAAAAAGAAAACCGGTTGAAGAGCCAGCGTGACCGCCACGATCAAACAACTGATTGGATGTAAATTGAGTACGCGTCGGGCAAAAAAGTATCCGACTGCTACTAATAAAGTCCCGGCCAAGGCGGAAGGTAAACGAACTGCAAAGTCATTGGCACCAAAGACCTTGAAAAAGGCCACTAATAGCATCGGGTAGCCAGGCAGTTTATAGTCACCGAACGACTCCAAGCTGACTGGCCAGCTTCTTCCCCACTCGTCTTTGCCGGTTTTTTCCAGCAAGTAGGCGTTATACGCTAGCGCGGCCTCATCTCTATTGAGAGTGCTGGGGAGCGTCGCAAGTTCCGTGAGACGGATGAATGCAGCAAAAATCAGGATAGCTGTCAGAAGAATCGGGATCAGCGACTGGAGGTTCCAAGGGAATGCGGTTTTTTTCTTTTGGTGAGTTTTCATTGGCTAAGTGTAAGTGTAGCAATTCCAAAGCGAGGATTGCCAACTTCATCCGGAACTATCTCTAACTGGCATCGATACGATCTGACTGTTTCGCAGTACTTAGCCAGCACATCATACTGTCCTGCCACCGCTACTTTTTTACCGGCCTGAAGTTGGTCCGTAAGCTGGTTTTCGTCTGTGAGGTGAAACTCTACGCCAGCAAAGTAACTGGGGAGCGTTGAGCCGACAAACTTGTAGTCCACAGTTTTCCAGCCCACAAATTCATCTCCTTTATAGGGGCCATATGCCATCAGCCATAGATAAAAACGATCATCAAAGGGTTGAATAAAGACGATCTCTCTCTGTGCAACTTGTTGAAAGACTTGCTGGGCAAGTGGCTTGTACCCACTTTGCCAGTCAGGTGCCGAGAGCTTTGGATAGGCTGCAGTATAAAACCACCAGAACTGTAAAAATGAAAACGCCAGCGCACTCAGTAGTCCTACCCTCAGTAGAGGATGACGAAGCTGCACCCACCACCAGCTCAAACCCACTCCGATCACGACGCTAAGAGGAACTAAAGCATTAAGAGACCGCAGCGCATGGGGAGTATTTTCTGGAACAGATGCTGGCAACAGTGCAACCAGCCACCAACCAGCCAGGAACAAGGCTAGCAAAGGATGGCGTTTGAACAGTATGATCCAGCCCGTCAGAAATGCAGGAGCTAGTATCCATATAAACAGGCCAAACTCACCAGTTCCATGTCGAAGGTTTGGGTCGCCAGTCAGGAAGAGAAAGCTTGGCGAAGTATTGTCACTGTAATTTTTGAGCAAATCTCGTGCCTGTAACCACAGACGGTGGTAGAACAACCGATCAACAACAGTGTTTCCTGCTAACTCTCGATAGAGGTTACTTTGGAGCGGATATTGGTCATTATTCAGTACCGACTGAGTCCCTAACCGGAAACGATCGGCGTCCTTTGCTAAAGGTGAGCGTAGCAACGGAATGAGTAGTACCAGGAAAAGTAAGAGCACACCAACAGAGCGAAAAGCGACGGGACTGACTGTTCTCAAGCTTTTTGAAAAGGTGAGTTTTCGGCCCAAATATTTTTGGCAGAGAAAAAGAAGAACCAGCCCGATAAAAACGGCTATCCAGACAAAACGAACTGAATAATAGGTATAAGTAGCGAGCGCTCCCACTGGCGCAGCCAGAAAAAGCAGCCAATCTTTCTGCTTCTGGAGTCCCCATGTCGCAAGTAAGATCGAGCTGGCCAGTAACATCTGTCCCAGATGCCCCTCAAATGCCGTTCGTGAGAACATTAGTGACCACGGTGTGAAGGCGACAACTGCCATAGTCGAGAGCTGAACTAAGCCGAGAGAGGCCGAGTCGTACTTGGAGCGAGTCCCGAGTTGAAGCAGAGCACGAGCCAACAGACCGGCTACCACCACAGTCAGCACTCCTGCCAAAGCAGAAGGCAATCGCAACGCAAACTCACTGAGTCCTAACAGCCTGCTACTAGCCAAAGCTGCCCAGATATAGACCGGTAACTTGTAGTCACCATAAGATGGGTAGATCAACTGGTACCAGACACGACCGTGTACATCATGACCAGTCGCTAAAACCGCCTTAATGTCGACCAGCATGGCTGCTTCATCCCAATACAGGGAGACGGGCAGCATTCCTAACTGCCACACCCGGAGGCCAGTGGCCAGGACAACAATCCCTAGAAAGATAGCCCAGAACCAGCGGCGTGACATACGAGAAGATGATATCATCATTCGCATATGCAGCAGAGCAGTTCTTTTCTTGATTGGCTTCACGTAAAAAAGCTTTGGATCGTAACTGCACTTTTTATTATTTCGCGGCTTTTTATCTGGCTGAATCCGCCACCTGAGTTTACCGAAATTATCTATAGTTACATGCCATATGCCCACCTGTGGGCCAGCGGAACTCGGCCGTACCTGGATCAGTGGTATGAGTACCCGCCGGCCACGATTCCCCTTTTCTATCTTCCCCATTTGATTGATATGGCGACGCGTTTTCAGCCGCTACACTTGAACTACTCACAGGCGTATCGGGGTGAGCTGTTGATCGTTGATACCTTATTGTTTATCGGGATTGTCCTAACGCTGAGGAAACTGAAAGTGGATAACAAATCTTTCTGGTTGGCTGTGGGTGCCTACCTTGCCTTGACTACCAAAGCCCATCACTTCATCTATGACACTATGGACCTGACTTTTGCTGCGGCTATCTGCTTGGGTGTGTTTGGACCATTCTTGCTCGAAAAGCGAGCTGGAATGTTGGCTGGTTGGGTGGGTTTTTTCCTGGCTACGGCGTTGAAGTATGTGAATGCTCCGCTAGCGATAGTCTATGCAGCCGTAGATCGGAAACGTTGGCTCCAGTCGTTTGTGGTCGGTGCGATCGGGTTTTTACTGATCTGGAGTGTGCCGCTCTTTCTCTATCGATCTTCAATTCAGGTGAGCCTGGTCTATCAACAGATCAGAGGGATCCAGATTGACACTGCGACCGCGATGATCTTGCGTACTGCTGATCGCTTCACTCATACAGAACAAGTCATTGAGGTATATAAAAACTATGAGATCGCTGGGCCGCTGACTGATCAGGCGAAGAAAGTTTCGGCAGTGGTTTTCCCCGCTTCTATTGCTCTTTTTCTTCTTTTTGCACTGTATCAAGTCTTCCACTCTCCAGTCTCAACACCTCATCAGCGCTACGTTTTAAGTAGCCACTTTACCTTGGGCTATGTGCTCGTTTTCATGGTGTTTGCCAAAGTGCTTTCAACGCCGTTTTTGTTGTGGCACTTGCCTCTTTTGGCGCTGTATCCCTTTACGAGCTTCAAACGTCGGATTCACTATGCTGTGCTGTCGTTTTTTGTCATTTTTAGCTCAATGACCAAGATTCCTAACACAGAGATGGGCTTTTTTACTTTACCGATCTTAGTAGGTTGGGTGCGGACGCTTAGCTTTGTAGCGATGCTGATCCTGTGGTTCCAGGACTCCTTTCGTCTTCACACCGTCCATGGAGTCAAGAACCTAGAAGAAGATCAAGGAGTTATTGAACGGGTGTTGCCTGATTCACTCGAGAAATCACCCAAACGACGTTCCCCTTCAGGTCCTTCACCTCATCCAGCTTCTCGACGGAAGAAGGGTCACGGCTGAGCTGCTCATAGCCTTTGAGCGAGCTGGCCACAATACCGGGTTTAGCTTCGTTGACGGAGTTCACAAAAGAGATGTTCTCGAACTGCAAGAACTCAGCCTGATCCTTGAGGGCGGTCGCTTCGGCAGCCTGAACGTCAGCAGGTGATGTTTTGGTATAAAACCAATAGTACATGGCTGGCCGACCATACTCCCGGGTGATGAAGACTTCCTGGTCAGGATAGGTGGTCTTCAGTTGGTCAACTTTTGCTACCATCTGCTTGTATCCATACTGCCAGTCAGCCTGACTCATGACAGGATAGATCTTCATGTAGTACCGCCAAGTGCCCAACCAATAGAGGGCAATCAGAGAAAGAGCTCCTGCGGCGATCACCCCTGCAGATTTAGGAGGGAATGTCTTTCTGAGCCACAAAAGGCTCTGCCAAAGACCCAAGCTTACCAACACCAGCAAAACGGGTGCAGCAGGCAGAGTCCGAAGCGCGTGAGGGTAAGCCTTAGTAATAGAAGCGGGTAAGAGGCCAACCACTAACCACCAGCTGAGAAGAAAAACATACGGACGGGCCTCTTTTTCCCGCCATGCCAGAGAGGCTACAGTCACTATCCCGATCACCAACCAGAGTGCATCGGGGAGGCTTAAGATGCCTGTATACCCTGTGGAGTGACGTGGGTTTAGATCTCCTGACAGAAAAAGGAAGTCTAGCGAAAAATGGCTGGCAAAAGCTACCGCAACCTGATGTCCTAAGATGAGATACCGGTGAGTAAATAAACGAGACAGCAACGTGTTCCCCGTAGTTTCGCGCAGGCGATTGCTTTCGATCACGTACTGTCCATCTCCAGTGATGCTCGTTTCGGCGAAACGTTGCTGAGTAGTAACGTCCCGACTGCTGATCAAAATTGGCAGGACGATGAGCAGCAAGATGACTCCCGGTAGCAGGAGAGATTTAACTCTGGTTATTAACTTTTTCAGACCGTTCTTACGGAACGCCTGTAAGGGCGATACCCACCAGTACGTGAGAGCTACCAACAAAGCAGGCGCAATGACCCGCGTCGCATGATAAACATACATAGACAGACCAGCCAGCACAAAACAGCACAAGATTTTGATGAAGCGTCGCTGTGTTGGTTGCTCTACCACAGCCGACAGGCCCACGATGACGGACCACAGAAGTAACGACGATGCAACGTTAACTTCCCATCCCCCTCTCGAAAACTGAAGCAACCAGGGAGAAATTGCAGCAACCCCCATGCCAACGAGTTGAGCCAGCCTCAATTGAGGCAACGTCCGACCGACCCAGATTTTTTCGGTCAACATTCTGGCTAACACACCTACCCCGATCACCGTGGCTATTCCAAACAGAGCGCTCGGAAGTCGAACTGCCCACTCACTCAATCCCAGCAGCCAAATAAATGGCACAATCAGATAAAAATAGCCACTAGGTTTGTAGTCACCAAATGAGGGAAAAGCTACAATTGGGAACGCATTCCCATGATGATCTTTGCCTGTGAGAGCTATTGAGTAAGCATCATACCCAAGTGCTGCTTCTTCCCAATACAGTGCGGGCGGAACAGTATCAAGTTGGTACAGGCGAAGAAATGCTGCACAGCCTACAATCAGGATGCTAAGGAGTAAAAAGTACTTTCGCGACAGTAAAATATTCTTTTTCATGGAGTCTTGACGATCACAAACCGGACCTTGCCGTCACTGCCGGTTACCGTATGCGTGGCTAACTCAGGGTCAATCTGGTCAGGGGTAGCAACAATCACAGCGTTAGAACGTGTCAAGTCACCTTTGCTGACCACGTCACTGAAGAGATACTTAATCAGCGAGCCATTATGATAGTCATAGACGCTAGTCCGACGCCCAATCAGGGTGTAGATGTAGGGCTGTTGATAACTTGTCGTAAATAGGATTGTATCCGCGTCAGGTTCCAACTTTTTTACATACTCAACAGTCTCTAGGTACCCGTCGATAAAATCATCTGCCGACGCTTGAGCGAAAACCGTATAGTAATGATTTAGATATGAAACTGTCAGGAAAAGTTGTAGCAGGAGTGTCATTCCCAAGATAGCTGGGGCAAGCAACCGACCCTGGAAGGCTTCAGCGATTCGTTGCCATCCAAGTACCGCCAGCAGAATAAACCCCGGTAAAGCAAGGAGCATTCGATTGCTATGAGGGACGTCTACACCGATAGCTGCAGGAAGGATGCCGATCAGCACCCAACTTACTCCGAAAAAGAAGAGACGACTGGGAACGATCGCCCGTTGATTCAGCCAGCGAGTCAATGCCCCGACAAGTGCTACTCCCACTAAGAACAACTCACCTAATAGGAGAATCCCGAACTGTCCGTCACCATGTCTGAGCGTGTCAACTTTCCCCAGCACTAAAAACCGAGGATCAAAGTGGACTAGGAAGTGACTAAACAGCTTCCCGATAATCTCAATCGGATGAAGTTTCAGGCGAAAGATGCTGGCCTGTTGAAAACGATCTCCTCCATTCCCGAAAAAAGTATCCAGTAAAAGTGGGGTAATGAAAACAGCGAGTAAGAAGCACCAAGTAGCAGCTCCTTGCCAGTGTTTAAGAAGTCGCTTTTTGAAAAACAGGGCAAGCGTGACCACCAACAATGGAACAACGATCTTGCTGCTGTGATAGGTATAGAGTGAGCAGGCAAAGGCCAGCGCCGCAAAAAAGGCTACGGCACCTCTGAAAAGTCGTTGAAGTGCTGACTGAGTTGGTGAGTATTGATGTGTCAGTAAGTACAGCACTGCGACTACCCCCCAGATCAAAAAGTTGAGTGCCATGCCGCTCTCAAACCCAATCCGGGAGAAGTGAATATGCCAAGGTGAAACTGCCATCAGAGCACCAGCTAGAAGCGCTGCAGAGCTGGCTTCCAAAACAGGGAACGGCCTCGGCACTTTCTTAGGGATCCATGCTTCCCAGGTGAGCTTCACCAGTGCCATCATCCCGATCACGGCAGCAATACCGGATAAGGCAAAAGGCAAACGAACAGCAAGCAACGTCAGGCCAAATAGCCGAGTAAAACCACCCACAACATAGATAGCCAACGGTGCCTTATAGTCACCAAATGACTTAAAAGAGATCGGCAGCTTTCGCAGCCACTCGTCTCTGCCGGTGGTAGCAACAGACCAACCGTTATACCCAATCGCAGCTTCGTCCCAGGTCATGCCGTGAGGAACCTCAGCCAGTTGATAGAGCCGCAGCGCTGAGGCCACCAAAATAATTAAAGCTGCCATGACTAACTGCAGCTGCAAGGGGGATAGCACCGGTCCCTTGATCCACCAATAAGGCTGCCAAAGCAGATACTGGAGTTTTTGCTGCCAGGTTCCGTTTTTGACCACAAATGTCTGGGCATGCTGCCAGCTCATCTTGATCATCTTTTTTTGGCCAAAAGCTGTCGTATTCGTTGACTCGTGGTTGTGGTCAACTTCAGCATTAGCTTCAAAAAGAACTTTCCAGCCGCGTTTTCTGGCACGAAAAGACAAATCAACATCTTCCCAGTAAGCCGGATAGTAGTCAGAGTCAAAACCACCTAACTCGATCCATTTTTGACGATCAAACATGCCGCTGCCACCACTCACCCAGGCAGTCGGACCTGACTCAAAAGAGTCCGCCCGGTTATGACTGAACATGCCCCGCGCAAAGCGCAGCACGTTTTTGCCACCCTGAACATCTGTCCCATCCTCTGTCTTTTCATGCTCAAGACAGCCGACCGCAAAGACAGTCGGATCATCAAAGTTTTTGACCAGCTCTTGAATAGTCAGAGGATGTGGAGAGACATCCGTGTTAATTAAAAAGATAAGCGGCCTGGAAGCCCGATCCACAGCCAAGTTACAGCTCATCGCAAAGCGTTGATTGTGCTCGTTCTTGAGCAAAACAACATCACCTTTTTTTGACCCCTCTCTCCATGTTCCCTCACACATGCAGCCACGAAAAGAGATCTTGGTGAAGTAGTTTTTTCTTTCTTCGGTGCAGTCTTTTGTGGAGAAGTAGGTTTGTAGCCACTCCCAACTTTCGTCGGTGCTATTGTCGTCGATCACAATCAGCTCGTCTCCGGCGCGCATCGCTTCTAAAACCGCGGGTAAGTGCTTGGCTAAAAGGTGTTTGCCGTTGTAGTTGGGGATAACAACAGAGACTGCAGACATAGCTACTTCCCTATCATCTCATAGAGCGTTTGTGAAAAGCGAGACTCGGAAAATTGGGCAGCCTGGTTTTTGATTGCCGTTTGCCAAGCTGGCCAGTCCCCTGGCTGTTTGAGCAGGTTACTGGTGATCCGACAACAGTCATCAATCGTTTGCCACTCAAGGGCTTGGAGTTGTTCACCCAGTACCTCCACTTGCCCACCCTTTCCGACCACCACCGGAATGCAGCCGCTGGCCATGGCTTCGGCAGTGCTGATCCCAAAGTGCTCAACTTGTTCCGGATGTTCATCCTGATTGACTTCAAAACCGGCGGCGTGCCAGTAGAGACTGGCTCGTCTGTACCAAGTTAGCAACTCCTGGCGATTGATCCGGGTATAAAACTCCACCGGTAGACTTTTGGCGTACTGTTGGACTTCCGTCAAAAAGCTTTGATCCTCAACGCTGCCGATGAAGACCAGCTTCCATCCTTTCATCAACTCAGGTTCCTGATGAAGCAGTTGGGCAAATGCTTGGACCAGGATATCCTGACGTTTGCTGTGTAGTTGACGAAAAAAACGGCCGACGCTCAGAATAATCTTTTCTTTTTTATCCACTGCTTGAAAACAAGCTTGATCGATTGCTGGATAGTGGACGAACTGAATCTTGGTCTTCCACGCCCGTTCGACAATTCCTTTGGTGAAGGCAGAGTTAGCATTCTTGATCTTCCAGTTCCTTAACTTGAACCTGTTGCCTAGGCCGTTTTGCGGATGAGTGTAAGGAACCTGAATGTGCAGGATATTTTTTTTGGCTGCGCTCAGAAACATACTGCCATCAGTGACTGCGATGCAGCAGTCGAACTTCCGGGTCCAGCGCAGTTTTTCGATGACGCTCCCATCGTGTAACGGAGTAGGAAGAAAGGAAATTTTTTCGAGTGAACGATGAAAAAAATCCTCGTAGCGAGCTACTTTCTCCAAAATTTCGGTGGGCTTGATCTCCCGCGGCAGCGCCACTGTCACTTTATGATCCTGGGCCAGGATTGTGGCTACGTCAAAAAAGTACTTTTCGCCGCCGCCAAAGTGTTTCGGGACATAGGGTGAGTAGAGGCAGATCTTCATTCGTCCTCTGTCTTTTCAGGAACTTCTTGTTTAGGTGTTGGCGTTTCTTGGTCAGCATCTTCTGACTTAAACACCGGTGAAAGCTCGCTCAGGGAAGTCTTCTTCCACATCTTCATAAACTCCATCTCTTTAGTGTGGTACTTCTCTGTTAAAGAGGGCTGCTGCTGAAGCTCCCAGAGCTGGACATAGACCAGAAAGCGGTTCATCGCCTGGATGCCAGCTTCGATCAACCCTTCCATGCCATCTTTTCGGCCTGACCATAAGATAGCTCTGCGGAAAAACTCCATAACCGTCTTTCGAAGCAGCGTCCACCCTGTCACCGGTGGAGTATTCGCTTCAAAAAGCAACTTTGCTTCAAGCGGAGTCCACATGGCAGTCTTGTATAACCCATCGATGGTGTTCCGGTGGGTCAGGTGGAACAGACTGGTATGCAGTCGAACAATCTCTCCCTCAAAAATGGGACTTTCGTGGATTTCACCCTTCCATCCGGCCAGGGCTTGCTTACGAAAGATGCGCTGAACAAACTCCTTTCCCCAGCCGCCATTGAGGAAGAACTTACCGTACATCATGTTCTGCCGATGCATCTCAAGTGCACTGGCAGTGGTGGTTTCAATCTGAACCAGGATCTCTTTGGCCAGTTGCGGTGTCACCCGTTCGTCCGCATCAATATAGAAGACCCAGTCTGTCTTGATGTGTTCCAGAGCAATATTTCGTCGGTCGGCAAAAGACTGGGCGTGGGTGGTAACCACCTTAGCCCCAAGGCGTTCTGCAATTTCAGCAGTCTGATCTTGAGAGTCGCTGTCTACGACTAAAATCTCAGTACACCAACGAAGTGTCTCAATGCAGTTGGCCACCATGAGCTCTTCATTTTTAGTGATGATAATCGCGGTGATGCTGGGCGAAGACATAGCTTCCTTAATACACTGCTTGTTTTCCCATATGTCCCAAGAGCCAGTCAAGGGCGCCTCGACGAACATTGGTATTTCCCATCATTAACTTCTCTACAGCCAGTTTCAGAACCCGGAGATAGAACCAGACAAGCTTGCGCGTCTGAGAAAACTCATTTTTCTTGTCGCTGGATAAGAAGTGGTATTGAGCGTACTTTAGAAAGAAGAAGAGTCTATTACGAGTTTGGTAGTACTGATGGGTGGGTGAGCCGGCACCACCAGACGATCCCGCATTCTTATGCCAGACTACGGATTCAGGAACAAACCGTAGTTCAAAACCGGCTTGTTTGACGCGAAGGCTCCAGTCCACGTCTTCCAGATATAAAAAGTAGCGAGGATCAAGAGAGCCAGCGCGTTCAAGGACGCTCCGGGGGATCAGAATGCAGCAGCCAGTAGCAAACTCGGTCTCGGAGATGTTATCAAACTGGCCACGATCAAGCTCGTCTACGCCTCGGTGGAATGCATCTAGATTCGCCCAGTCAATACTGCCACCGGCAAACCACAACACATTACCCCGCTCAGCAGGTGTATAGCTTTTGAGATGGAACTCTCGTCCTGGGTAAAAGTAAATCTTCGGAACAGCCATTCCCAACTTTGGTTCGGCTACGGCCGCAGCGACTAGCTTCTCCAGGAAGTCGGGCTTGACGGTGGTGTCATTATTCAGCAGTAGAAAGTAGTCCGGTTCCAGTTCCCGGAGCGCAACGGTTATGCCCAGGTTGTTTCCATTGGTGAAGCCCAGATTGGCGTCGCTGCGAATGAGCTTCGTCGTCTTGGACATGACACGCTCAGGAATGTGAAGAGGATTTTTAGAGCCGTTATCCACAACATAGGTATGAACGGTCAAGCCTTTATGCTTGATCTTACTTAGCGACTCCAGACACTCCAGAGTCTCTTCGTCTGTATTGAAGTGAACGATAATAATAGCAACCGATGTCATAGACGCTTGATATATTCTACTCTTTTCACCAGCGGAGTTTCCGGCGAATCATCCAGAGGAACTTTTGTAGTCCAGTCGCCCGTTGAATACTATAGCTGGTAGTCCAGTAATGAAGTTCCTGCAAGGAGTCTTCAACTTTGCGAACTAACTCACTGGGATCATGTTGATCCGTAAAGCCTTGGGCTTGCCATCGTTTCAACTCCACAATCACCTGGTACATGCTCTGCAAGTAGGCTAGTGCCAAGCCGTGTCCACCATCCAGATAGCCTTCCTCGGCAAAGAAACGGCGGGCAAACTCCTGGCTAAACGCAGACGGAAGGACGGCTGCATTAGACTTGATGTGCTGCTGGCTGGCTTGGCCTCGATCCACTTCGATAGTGGTGTAGCGGTTCAGCCGATCGAGGAACTGTTCGACAGTCTGATAGTTGTGATGAATGATCGCCAGCTCCTCTTTTGCCTCAAGTTGCTGAGTTGCGCCTGAGATTTTGGGCTGGGCGTGAATCTGGACTGGCCAACTAACTTTGCCAGTTCGGAAAAACCGCAGCTGATAGTCTGGCCACCAGCCAGTGTGCGAGATCCATTTCTTGAAGACGATGTTTTTGCGAGGGATGAAGTAAGCATCAGCCGCTTGTGCGTCTGCCATCAGTTCCTTTAGTTTTTTAGCCAAGGATACAGGGAGTTCTTCATCGGCATCTACAATAAGAGTCCAGTCGGTTCTTACCTGTTGCAAGGCAAACTGCCGGGCTGGTTCAACATAGCCTACATCCTGATGCTTAAGAACTGTCGCTCCCAGCTTTTTGGCGATGCTGCGTGACTCATCTGTGCTCTCCATATCAATCACCAGTACTTGGTCAGCAAAGTGCAGCGACTGTAAGCAGGCTTCCAGCGTTTCTGCCGAGTTCTTGGTGTGAACGAGAGCCGTAAGAGATGGCATAGATTCATTCTAACATCGCTCAACTTGTCAGTGCGTCAGAGTCTGCTATCCTAATCCGGATGACAGTACGTACCCGTTGGTTGGTCGGCGTTTTTTTATTGGTGAGTGTTTCCCTTTTCTTCCGGGTGCTTTTCCTGCGCACAGCACCCGCATTTTTTAGTCACGATGAACTGCACTATCTTGGTGAAGCCCAGTCACTTGTGATCAGCGGTTCAGACTTGACTGGAACTTGGCACCCTTGGCAGCTCCGCCCTACTAGTCCTCTCTATGCCGAACTACCCAGTACCATCATGGCTCTTGGTAGCCTGCTCTTCGCTGATCCGTTTTGGAAAGCCCGAGCTATTCATATCATTATTGGCGTACTTTTACCTGTAGTTTTGGGTGGAATCGGTTGGCAGCTGACTGGCAAAAAAGGTGTCTTCTGGACGACGTTAGTCCTTGGTCTGCTCAATCCATGGCTGTTTCAGTTCTCCCGGATGAGTTTTGACTCTTTACTGAGCCTGTTTTTTTACAGCTTAGGAACTCTGGGGCTACTTGCTCTTCCCAGAAAGTGGCGGTGGCTGAGTTTTCTGGCTTGGGCGGTTGGTTTTTATCAATATCAAGGACTCAAGATTATCTTTTTGCCGCTGCTTCTCCTGGTTACAGCCTATGTAGTTTGGCGAGAGTGGCCGGAAAAAGAGGCGTTACCACTTTCGTCGATAGCGCAAACTGTCAGGAAAAATCTGGATTTGGTGCTGATCGCCTTGGCTGGTCTAGCAGTGTTCGGCTGGTTTGTGACGCACTTGCCCTCTCAAAGCGCCGGGGCGAGAGTCAATGACCTGCTGTTCTTTAATCAGACCCTACTCTCTCAGCAAGTGAACGCCCAGCGGCTGCTTTCGTTGGAGAATCCGCTGGAGAAACTGACGGTCAACAAGTTTACGATCATTTTGCAGGAATTTTTGATCAAGTATGCTCAGACATTTGATCCGACACAGCTGTTCATCCGAGGAGAGTCGGTCCGTAACCCATTCTCCGTCTGGACGCGCGGGATGTTCTATCCTGTGGATGTAGTTTTGCTGGCAGCTGGACTGGTGGGGCTGCTTGCCCAGAGAAAGTGGCATAAACAGTTGCTTCTCCTCCTGGGATTTGTGCTGATCGCGCCGTTACCGGTAGCGGTCAACAGCATCGACACTTGGGTGATGTTCCGGGGCTCCTGGCTGGTCGTTTCCTTGACCTTAATCATGGGAATCGGCGCTTATTCTCTCTTTGAGTCAAAGCTTCCTTGGCAGCGTTTGTTCTTTGTCGGGGTGGGCGTTGTGTATCTACTCTCAGTGCTGAGTTTTGTCGATGAGTACTTCTATCGCTATCCGGTTTACAGCACCAAAGGAACGTCCTTCGCCGAGCGGGTCGTAGCGAACTATATCCGACGCCTGCCAGCAGATCAGAAGGTTGTCGTCTTGGTCGATGAAGCGCGTTTCGTCTTTGAAAGTTACCTAGTCTACAACGGGTTGATTACCAGAGAAAACCTCCCCCAGATTCAAGAGGCCATGAGAACGAGTGTCTACCGGCTAGGCAACGTGGAGTTTAGGACAGACTGTTTAGACACCACGCAGCTGGGTAGCGGGACCGTGTTCATCAATAACAGTGTCAACGTTACCTGTGATCAAAAACCACTGGGAAGCATTACCCAAGCATACGCCAAGATTCCCTCGTTGTTAGATAATGGTGCTCTCTTTACCATCATCAATGATCCGATTTGCGATAAGTATGCACTGCGGCCGTTTGTGCACGTGACTGACCGGAAGATGTTGGACGTGGAAAGGCTCAATACGCTCGACTTCTGTGACCAGCTCTTCAGCAAGCCAATTGAGTAAAGAGATAAGTGAACTAGACAGCTGGAACGTTGGCAGCTACTGGATCGCTGAGCTTTTTGGTCCGTAGGCTCTGTAACTCATGCCAGAGTTTCCGTCGACCTACCAACAACAGGACTCCGCCGTAAGTGAGGGTCATCAGGATTGCGCCTAGTCCGGTCGCGATAAAAGAGCTACTCATCGGGTGTACCAGTGCTACGCCGACACCACCCATTACTGTAGCTGCCAGCAGTTGACGCCAGACTTGATCCAGCACCTGAATATCGACAATTTTCTTGACATAGTAGATCGGCAAAACTGACGTAAAGGAGATGAGCATCGCGGCCACAGCAACTCCGTTAAAGCCAAAGAAGTAGATCCCCACCGGCGTTAAAAGCCAGGTCAACACCGTCCACAGAATCATCAGTTTCAGCGTTTGATTGATCTTGCCGATTGCGCTGAGTGTATTGGTCAACGGCGTTGAGATGGCTCCCCAGCCGATGCTGAGTGTAAACAGGCCAAACGTTAATAAAGCCGGTTGCCACTTCTGATAGCGAGTTACTAGATGAGTGACCGGGAAAACCAGCACACACATGCCCACTAACATCGGGAAGATTAATAGCGAAATGAAGAAAAGAGTTTTTTCAATCGCTTTTTTCAGCAAGGCCTTGTCGTGCTGGAGTCGTGAGTACGTTGGGAAGGTGATCGCGATCACGTTCTGTACTGTCAGCATATACGGCATGGTTGACCACTGCTTAGCAAAGCTGATATAGCCAAACTCCCGCAGGGGTAAGAACAAACCTAACACCAGGTAAAATAGCTGATCTTTAATTCTGGCCAGAAAGTCGTTCAGCTGGAACTTAACGCCCATCCCGATCATCTCTTTGAGTGCTCGTTTATCAAGCGCTAATCCGAATGACCAGCCTTGGATAGCATACATGACTGTTACGCCGATAACTGACCGTGCCAGCACTGCCACGGTATATGAAGCCACTCCGTACCCCCTCACCGCAAAAAAGATCAGTAGGCCGTTATAGACCAGCTGCTCAATGACCTGGGGAAATACGAGTTTTGAAAAGTCCAGTTTGCGTTCCAGAATCACGGACGGAATAGTCTTCAAGCTCGCCAGCGGAAAAGAAAAGCCCAGCGCCAACAGTACGACGGCTCCTGCCCGGCCCACTTTCGGCTCAATAGCACCCGTAACAAAAACGCCCACGGTGATGGCAAAGATCAACCAAGAAAGCAGCTGCTGGACGGTAAAGACAGTTCTGTACTCTGTGGTAGTCGGGTTTTCCTTTTTTTGGATGAGTGCGGATGCCAAGCCAATGTCTGAGAGAAAGGTCAACAGTCCAATAATCTGCGTAACGACACCATAAATACCAAAGTCCTGAACACTCAGGTAAGCAGCTAGGACGGCCGACGCCACCAAGCCGATCCCGTATAGGAACATCGTGCGGACCATGTAGGAAAGTGCTCCAGACACAGTCTTACGTTTAATCTCGTGAACTGCGTCGTGCTCGATGGCCTGAGAGACTGGCATACGTGGCTACTCCAAATAAGATAGGCAAAGACAAAAGAGAGATACTATCACTGATCATTCTGACAGGAGTACTCCCCAAGTAAACACTCACCCAGTGCTCGCCTCCAGGCACGTCAATCAAGATAGTGCCGAACTGTCCTTTAGCAGTGTGTTCGGTGGGTTGGCCATCAATCTGGACTGTCCACCCTGGATAGTCAGCAATCAAAACGTTGAGGGCAATATCACTCAGGAAAGTAGTTTTAAAGAGCTTTTCAGAGCTACGATCGACAACGACTTCAACTTGTTTTTCTGTACCGGCTGGGACTAAAAAGAGTTCTTTACGAACCTCCAGCTGATCACTCATCGTCCTCGGAATATAGTCCGGCAGAACCGGGCTCATTTCTGCTCTGATTCGATCAGGGTCGGTGTAGTAAATGGAGTCGGGGGTGTCTAAGTACTTCTCCGGACGGAAGTAGTTCCAGCTTGTCAGAACCATGAGGACGACCAATATACTTCCCGCTCCTATCCGTAACAGCTTACGTGGCAGAAGCGCGACGCCTGCACCAGCTAACAAGGCAGCCAACAGGCTAACCACTGACAACCACCGCCAAGGAAACTGTATTGTCTGCAAAAGTGGGACCGCGTCCCAAATAAACTTGGAACGCAACAAAGTCATAAACGCACTCGCTGCCATCAAAATAACCAACGAAACATAAAAACTGAGTTGGGCTGTCAGCCGTTTTTGCCTGAGCAGAGTAAGTAGCCAGCTGAGTACAAAAAGGCCCAGTGCAATCAACTGTCCATAGCCGAGGAAGTACGACATGTCATCGTTAGGTCCCCAGGCAGAGCCACCATATCCCCACTTTGGATTAAAAAACTGCCGGATATAGAGGAAGTGGTTCTGGTAGGAGAAGTAGCCGCTAAAGATGGTGTAAATCTTGGTGAACTGATTTTCCAGCAGGGCTGGGAAGATATAAAAGGCGGATAAACAAACTGCCAACAGGTATCCTGCTAGTATGTTCAGCAGCTCGTTAAGGCGCATTTGTAGTTGTCGTTTTTGGCCTGAACGACGTTGACTCAGCCAATAGCAGACCGCAAATACTCCACTGATCGGGACAAACATCAAGGTAGTCAGGTTATGGCTAAGGAAGAGGGTGAGTAAGCCGCCAAGGAAGATCCACAGCCCAGCTCGTTCTTTTCGGATAACCATTACGATTCCTAGGAGGACCCATGGCAACGCCATCATCGCCCAAGCCTCGCTAAGCGCTCCCCGGACGTATAAGTTGACTGCTCGATAAGGAGCCAATGTATAAGCTGTGGCACTTACCCAGCCACCTGTCTTTCCAAAAAGCCGCTTCCCCAGCAAATACGCGCCTAAGAGAGTCCCCACGTTGGAAAGAAGATAGAGCAGCTTCAGCACCAGCACGATATCCAGGCGTAGCCAGAGTAATGCTGCCCCGACCACAAATGGCAAAGGGGCATAGAACTCGAAAAGTGGCATGCCATAGCCATAGCCGAGGTTTGCTGACCATCGGACTGGTAGCTGACCGTCCTGCAAGCCCCGGAGCATCTCAGCAACTCGAGCAGCATGGGTATAGTCATGGACATGAAAGAAGCTCGGCTGCAGCAATGCCCAGCTGGTAGCCAGGATCAGGAGGGCAGCAGAGAGGCTAAAGAGAAGCGTTTTCATGGACTTGCTTATTCTATGCTATCAGACTTGATCGTTGTTGCCACTCTCCGTACAATCGCAGTAATGCATCTCGAACCCCAGCCCCTTTCCTCCAAGCTCCTTTTCCGGATTATGCTGGTACTCATCATCTTCTTCTCGATCATGGCCGGGTACTATCGGGATCGTTTTGAGGTCTGGCGAACCAACAACGCACTTATCCTCGAGAAGTTTGACGTACAATCAACGCAAGAGCTGCTCAAGAAAGAGGTGGAGGTTCAATGAAGTTACTCGTCACCGGAGGGGCCGGATTTATCGGCTCTAACTTTGTTCATTACTGGTTGAGTCATCATCCTGAGGACGTGGTCATTAACTTTGATAAGTTGACGTACGCCGGCAACCTGGAAAACCTAAAAGACGTAGAAAGTAATCCGAACTACCAATTTATCCAGGGTGATATCACCGACCCAGTTGCTGTCAGTTCAGCTATGGAAGGCGTGGATATTGTGGTGCACTTTGCAGCCGAGACACACGTGGATCGTTCAATTCTGGGCCCTGGCGTCTTTTTGCAGACAAACATCATCGGCACCCAAGTTTTACTTGACGAAGCCCTCAAAGCCAAAGTCAAACGTTTCCATCATATCTCTACTGACGAAGTTTTCGGCTCGCTAGAACTTGGGACTGCTGAAAAGTTTAACGAGCAAACTCCGTACAACCCTCATAGCCCCTACTCCGCCAGCAAGGCCGGCTCGGATCATCTAGTGCGGGCGTATGGAGATACCTACGGCCTTCCCTATACCATCACCAACTGTTCTAATAACTATGGTGAGTATCAGTTCCCAGAAAAACTGTTCGGCTTAGCGATTACGAACGTGATTGAGGGCAAAACAGTGCCCGTCTATGGTGATGGACTGAATGTCCGCGACTGGTTATATGTGCAGGATCACTGTGCTGCCGTTGAAGCAGTTCTGCTTAGGGGCCGTGAGGGTGAGACCTATACTGTGGGCGGACTTAAAGATGACGTCAGTAACTTGGAAGTGGTCAAAATGATCCTGCAACTGATGGGAAAAAATGAAAACCAGATTGAGTATGTAAAAGATCGGCCGGGTCATGATCGGAGATATGCGGTAGACTGGACAAAGATCAACCAAGAGCTCAACTGGTCTCCCTCCGTTACTCTGGAAGAGGGACTACGGAAAACAATCGAGTGGTACCAGGCGCATCCCGACTGGTGGAAACCACTCAAGGAAAAAGCTCAGGGATTCTTTGCCCAAAACTACAAAAAAGCGTAAAGGAGCGTATGCAGATCGGTAGCCAATATCAAAAAGAGATTACCACCCAGAACTATCAGCAAAAACCCACCATCCAAGGTGTAGAAATCAAGCAACTCGCTTTTCATAATGATGACGGTGGCAACTTTAGCGAGTTGTTTAGATTAACGGAGGGGAAAGTCGAAGGATTTGAAGTTCCTTTTGAAGTGCGCCAAGTCAGCATGTCAGTCCTCACTCCTCAGACGATTAAGGCATTTCACATTCACTATCAACAAGAGGACCTATGGTATGTGCCTCCCTACGATCGTCTTTTAGCAAACTTCATCGACATCCGGGAAGACTCCCCCACTTATCAGAATAAGATGAGATTGGTTCTGGGTGGCGGCAAAAGCTTACTAGTCCGGATTCCTGCCGGAGTCGCGCATGGTGTCGCAAATATTTATCAACGCAGCATGACCTTGTTCTATGCAACTTCTGCTCAATTTAACCCACAGCAGCCTGATGAACATCGCCTCCCTTGGGATACGTTTGGCAGAGATCTCTGGGAGCTGACCAAAGGATAGAAGGGGAGACATGAACGAAACTTCTTCACAGCAGGTACTGGGAACTGGGCTCTCTGGGTTAGTAGGCTCCAAAGTAGTTGAGCTTCTGACGCAGTATCAGTTTGAGAACATCGACGTTGCCCATCCAACCAAGCCCACAGACATTACTAAGCTCGATCAAGTGTTAGCAACAGTTGAAAGCTCACCAGCGACAGTGCTCTTGCACTTTGCTGCTTTTACCGACGTGACCAAAGCTTGGGAGCAGCGCAATGATAAAAATGGAGTTGCGTATCAGGTCAATGTGGTCGGCACGCAAAACATGGCTGAAGCGGCCAAGCGGACTGGTAAACACTTGGTTCATATCTCAACGGCGTATGTCTTCGATGGCGAAAAAGAGGCCTCTTACACCGAGGAAGACCCTGTTCATCCGATTGAGTGGTATGGTCAGACGAAAGCTTGGGCAGAAGAAGCAGTTATTCAGTCCGGGGCGACCTATACCATTTTACGGATTGATCAGCCGTTCCGTTCAGACCCATTTAACCGTCCTGATGTGATCCGCCGGCTAGTCAACGGCCTTACCCAGGGAACCCTCCCTCCTCAATTCACTAATCACTGGATCGGGCCGACGTTCGTGGATGACTTTGTCAATGTTATTCAGTGGGGGATTGAGTCAAAGACGCCAGGTATCTTTCACGCTAGCTCGGGTGAGAAGTGGACTGACTATGACCTCGCTAAAGCCGTTCAGGATATTCTTCACGTTCCCGGCGAGCTGAAAGAAGGTGACCTCGATGCTTATCTTGCAAAGAGCAATCGTCCCTACCAACGGAATACTGCCATGTCTACTGAGAAGCTTCGTCACTATCTGCCGCAGCCTCAGCTGACTGTTCGAGAGGCAATTGCTCGCGTTCGGCTTGATGTTGCCGCCACTCGGTAATCTGACCATGATGACCGGTGAGTAATACCTTAGGAACTTTCCAGCCCAGAAAATCCTCTGGCCTAGTGTACTGCGGATGAGCTAAAAAACCCGGTACACTGTGTGACTCTCCCACCGTACTCTCCTCATTACCTAAGACGTTCGGAAGTAAACGGGTGACGGCATCTGCCATTACCAGGGCTGCTGGCTCTCCGCCAGTCAAAACGTAGTCTCCGATCCGAACTTCTTCGTCAATCAAGTGCTCAGCCACTCGTTCATCTACCCCTTCATAGTGTCCACAGATGATTACTAGATGCTCCAACTTACTGTACTGCTGGGCACTGCTCTGGGTGAAAAGTTTACCTTTCGCCGAGGTAAGGATAACTCGGGACTTCCAGGAGTGAGTTTGTAGGTTCTTCCGTCGATGTTCTTCTGGATCCTCACCTAAGATGTCCTTGAGGGCTGCGTAAATCGGCTCGACCTTCATCACCATTCCTGGTCCGCCGCCATAGGGCCGGTCATCGGTAACTCGGTGCTTGTCGGTCGCATACTCCCGGATATTGACCACCCTGAACTCGACAGCCTGTCCTTCCTGGGCTCTCTTCAAGATGGACGCCTGGAAAGGGGAGTCAAAGAAAGTGGGGAAGAGGGTCAGAATGGTAAGCTTCATGTATGCATTATACCGAATTGACTGCTATACTCTCCCCTGTTTCTAGAGAGGAACCTAAACCATGAATATCTGTGTCATCGGAACCGGTTTTGTGGGTGTTGTTTCCGCAGCCGTGTTCTCTTCCTTTGGTAATAAAGTTGTCGGGCTTGATATTGACCCGCAAAAGATCGAAAAACTCAAACAAGGCATCGTCCCCTTCTATGAACCCGGCCTGAAGGGCTTACTCCTCGAGCAGCAACAGGCAGGAAATCTTCATTTTACTACTGACTACCAGGAGGCTGTTTCGTCGGCAGAAGTGATCATCGTGGCGGTCGGTACTCCTTCCAGTAAAGAGGGCAAAGTTGAACTGAAGTACGTCAAGGCAGCAGCAGAGTCTATGGCGCCCCACCTCGCCAAGGGCGCAATCGTAGTGGTGAAGTCTACCGTTCCACCCGGAACACTTCCCAAACTGAAAGAGCTGATCCAGACTAAAGCACCTCACTCAGAGTTCCACATGGCCTCGGTGCCCGAGTTCTTAAAGGAGGGTACGGCAGTCGAAGACACTCTCCATCCGGATCGTGTAGTGATTGGAGCAACGGATGAGGGCGTCTTTGCTAAGCTCGAAGAGCTGCATGCCCCACTCAATGCCCCCGTGGTCAGGATGCTCCCAGAGTCGGCTCAAATGGCCAAGTATGCTGCCAATGCCTACTTAGCCACCAGAATTACCTTTATCAACCAGATTGCTGACCTTTGTGAACAGAATGATGCTGATATTAAAGACGTGATTCACGCCATGGGTTTTGACAAACGGATTGGGCACCACTACTGGTATCCAGGTTTTGGCTATGGTGGATCCTGCTTCCCTAAAGATGTTAAAGAGTTGGCGGCTTACTCCAGGTCAGTTGGTTTGTCTGATAACCTACTCAATCACTTGGATCGCCTGAATGAAGAACGGATTCCGAAGTTGATGGCTCAGTATGAAGCCGCTGTAGGTGGCTGGGCCAGTAAAAAAGTGGCAGTACTCGGACTTTCCTTTAAGCCCCACACCGATGACATGCGGGAAGCTCCCAGCATCAAGGTCATTCCCCTATTGCTGGAGAAAGGTGCCACGGTAGTGGGATACGACCCTAAGGCACTCACCACTGTCCCCTACTTTATTCCTGAAAACCCTGAAGCCACCTATACCGATGACATCGCAACTGCCCTCAAAGATGCCGACGTGATCATGGCGCTGATTGAATGGCCGGAGATTATCCAGTACGATTTTGCTACAGCCCGACGGGCCGGCTCGGCGCAGTGGGTGATAGATGCCCGCAACCAACTCGATCGCTTACAGCTGATGAAGCTTGGCTTTCAGTATATTGGGGTGGGACGTTAAACACATGGAGAACGAACAGCTCTCTCAGTCAATCTTAATTACCGGTGGAACAGGTTTTGCCGGTAGGCATTTAATCCAAGCTCTGCTGGATCAGGGATTTCAGCAGATTCACACTACCCACTTTGGTCAGGCTCCCCTTCCTGAGGTATGTAAAGACACTCATGTGATGATTCACAATGTTAATTTGACTGACCCGGCTGCAGTGGCTGAACTGGTTCAAAAGACGCAACCCGCGCAAATTTATCACTTGGCTTCGTTTGCGGCCGTAGGTAAGAGCTTTGAACAAGCAGAGCCTCTTTTGCAAAATAACATCATGCTCCAGCTGCACGTCCTGAATGCTGTTCAGCATCACGCCCCGACAGCCAGAGTGCTAATCATCGGCAGTGCTGAAGAGTACGGTCGGGTGCCGGCAGGACTGGATGGCCGAAAAATTGATGAGTCTTTCCCTTTTAATCCGGTTAATCCGTACGCCGTGACGAAAGTCACCCAAGATCTCTTAGCCCAGGCCTTCTACTTTTCCTTTGACCTGCAAGTCCTAAGAGTGCGTCCATTCAATCATATTGGTGAGGGTCAGTCGCCCGAGTTCGTCATTCCGGCTTTCGCCAGCCAGGTCGCAGCAGTTGAAAAAGGAAAGCAGGATGTGATCAAAGTTGGAAATCTTTCCTCTGTCCGGGATTTTACCGATGTCAAAGATATGGTCCAGGCCTACGTTACCGTCATGAACAAAGGGAAAGTCGGTGATGTATATAACATTGGTAGCGGTCGTGGCTGGAAAATTGGTGAGGTTCTGGATATGCTACTTGCTCATAGCACACAGAAGATTAAAGTAGAGGTAGATCAAACTCGTCTTCGCCCAAGTGACGTTGAGTACTTTGTGGCTGATGCTACCAAAGTTCAAGCACTCGGTTGGTCGGCCCAGATTCCGTTATCAGAAACATTGGAGCGCATCTTAAACGAATGGAGAGAAAAAGTATGAAAAAAGCGTTCATTACTGGAGTAACAGGCCAGGATGGTTCTTATCTGGCTGAGCTACTTCTTGAAAAGGGTTATGAAGTCTATGGTTTGACCCGCAGGACGAGCACGCAAAATGTGGACCGTCTCCAACGAGTGATTCACCATGATCGCTTACACCTTATCTCTGGTGACTTACTGGATCAGCACTCCATCACGGTGGCTATGAAAGATATCCAGCCAGATGAAGTTTACAACCTGGCAGCACAGTCGTTTGTCAAAACGAGCTGGGATCAACCCGTTCTGACCGGTGAGTTCACGGCACTGGGCGTGACCAGAATGCTGGAAGCTGTTCGTTTTGCCTGCCCCGAGGCAAAGTTCTATCAAGCCAGCTCTTCAGAGATGTTCGGAAAAGTTCAACAGGTTCCTCAGGTAGAGAGTACGCCGTTCTATCCCCGCTCACCCTATGGGGTCGCCAAGGTCTACGGTCACTGGATCACCGTTAATTATCGAGAGTCATTTGACCTATTTGCCTGCTCAGGCATCTTGTTCAATCACGAGTCACCTCGCCGTGGTCTGGAGTTTGTTACTCGGAAGATTGCCAATGGTGTTGCCCGCGTCAAGCTCGGGAAACAAAAGACGATTGAGCTTGGTAATCTGGAGGCCAAACGGGACTGGGGATATGCCAAGGACTACGTTGAAGCGATGTGGTTAATGCTCCAGCAAGATGAAGCTGACGACTTTGTAATTGCCACTGGTGAGACGCATTCTGTAGAAGACTTCTTAAGACTTTCTTGTGAAGTTGCCGGCATCTCTGACTGGCAGTCTGTCTACACTCACAATCCTATCTATGACCGCCCTGCTGAAGTTGACTTATTGATTGGAGATGCCTCAAAAGCAAAACAAAAGCTCGGCTGGACGCCGAAAGTCAACTTTGAAGAGCTCGTCAGGATCATGACGGAAGCAGAGCTTGAGGCTGAAAGCAAAACCGCATGAAAAAAGCTTTTGTCATTATCCCGACGTACAACGAACGGGAGAACATTCTCAAAGTCATTCCTATCCTGCTGGAGACCTTCAAACAGATCAAAAACTGGGAGATGAATATTCTGGTGGTTGATGATACTTCTCCGGACAAAACTGCCGACGTAGTTAAGGATTTTGCCAAGAAGTACAAGCAAGTCCACTTGGTGTTGAATAAGAAAAAATCCGGCTTGGGCGGGGCGTATCTAAGAGGAATGGATCAGGCGTTTCATGAGTATGGAGCTGATGTCGTTTTTGAGTTTGACGCTGATCTCTCTCATAACCCGGCAAAGATCCCGGAGTTCCTGCGCAAGATTGACGAAGGCTATGACATGGTGTTGGGCTCTCGCTACATCCCCGGAGGGGGCATTCCGGAGGACTGGGGCTTGCACCGCAAGTTTTTGAGTGTGGTAGGGAACTTTGTAATCATGGTGATCCTGACGAACTTCACCATCCGAGACTGGACTGGTGGTTATCGGGCAATTACCCGCAAGGTGTACGACGCTGTTGAGCCAGAGATGCACGACGAAAAGTTCACTGGTTATACTTTCCAGATTGGCTTTCTACATAAAGCAGTCAAAAAAGGTTTTAAGATCATCGAGATTCCGTTTAAGTTCGTCGACCGGACCATTGGTGTCTCCAAGTTGGGTAATGAGTACATCAAGAACAACTTGCTCTACCTCTTCAAAGTGAGAGGTAAAGAGATCGCCCAAAACCGAATCTTTAAGTTTGTCATCACAGGTGGAATCGGAGCACTGGTTCAGTTACTGTCACTCTTCTTGTGGAGAGCCATTCTGCCGTATGAGTTAGCCGTCTTTATGTCGATTGAGACTGCCATCGTCTCAAACTTTATCTTCAGTAATATCTGGACGTTCTCTGATCGCAAACTCAAAGCCTCTCAATATCCATCAAAGTTTGTCCAGTTTAACTTGGCCTCAGGCGGTTCAATTCTGATTCAGGTGGTGATTGCTTTCCTCGGAAAGAACTTGATTGGGCTGTTTGAGTTGTTTAGACTACCAGTAGTACAAGTTGTCATCGATACCGGGATGATCTACGCAGTAGTGGGTATCCTGGTGGGCATGTTCTGGAACTTCTTTGCCTACACGACACTCATTTGGAAAAAACCAACAGAAAGCCATGCCTAGCGCCTGGTTTGCCAAAGCCCAGAAGCTTCGTCCGCTGGAGTGGGTAGTGATCGGTGCGGTTTTAGTCGCTGCTTTCCTCCGCCTCTGGAACCTTCCCAACACCCTGGAGTTCCTGGGTGATCAAGGTCGGGATGCCATTATCGTCGCCGATATCTTCAAAAAGGGTGACATCGTTCTGATTGGCCCAGTCACCAGTACCGGCAATATGTACCTGGGGCCGCTGTACTACTACTTCATGGTCCCATTCCTCTGGTTAACGTATCCCAACCCGATCGGGCCAGCCTATGCGGTGGCATTTCTGTCAATTTTGACCACGGCCTTGATGTATGTGTTGGGGAAACAACTAGTGGGAGAAAAAGCCGCGGCGCTTGCAACGGTGTTGTTTGCCACTTCCAGTGTGGTCGTTAACTTTGCCCGTTTCAGCTGGAATCCTAATCCAGCTCCTCTCTTTGGTTTATTATTCCTGTGGTGTCTGCATAAGGCCCAGCTGAAGCAGCCAAAATACTGGATCGGAGTGGCAGCCTGTGTGGCGGTTCTGATGCAGCTACACTATGTGGCACTTTTGACCTTGCCGATTGCTGGGCTCTATTGGCTGTGGCAGGCTCGGCAGTGGAAAAAAACGGAGCCTGACCAGCGGCGTGACTTCATCCGGGGAACGGTGGTAGGCTTTGCCATCTTCTTGCTTTCTTTGTCTCCACTGATCCTGTTTGACCTCCGCCATGACTTTGTGAACGTTCGTGCTCTTGAAGATTTTTTGGTGAGTAGCCAAGATTCGGTGGCTGCTTTACCCCTGTCCCAAAAACTTTGGCATGTCATCAAAGAGACGCATGGTCGGAGTCTGCAACTCTTCTTTGAGATCACAATCGGTAAACATCGGAACTTGAATACCGTACTACTGGTCGTTGTTTTGGCTGCCCTTGCCTATCTTGTTCGACAGCGGAAAAGCCCTTATCAGGCCGGCTACCAGCTGTTGGCCGTGACGTATGTGATTAGTGTGCTCGGTCTGTCTTTTTATCGAAGCTCAGTTTTTGACCACTATATTGCTTTCTTCTTTCCGGCAACCTTCCTGATCTTCGGCAGTGTCCTGGACTTAATCGGACGCTGGCGTTGGGGGTGGGGAGTCGTCGGGATTGCCCTTCTTTACTACTGGAGCTACAACTTACCGATCATGCCGCTTCGGACGATTGGCTGGAAGGCGTCAGACATGCAGCGGACGGCCCAGACAGTTGCTGACCGAGTCAAACCCGGCGAAAGATACAACATTGTCCTTCTCTCAGAGACCAAGGATATCTACGGCATGAACTACCGTTACTTCTTGACCACTACGCCTACTCCGCCGTTGACACTTGAGCACTTTGGAGAAGTTGAAACGTTGTTTATAATCGACGAACAGCAAATTGAGAAAGACGTCACTAGTTTGCCGATTTATGAGATCGTGGTTTTCCCAAATCACGAACCATCAGAGGTGTACTCTGTGCCTGGAGGCCCGAAGATTACAGTGTTACGGAAACAGCCATGAGTAAGCCCTCTCCTTTTTTATCTATTGTCATTCCGTCATATAACGAAAGCCGAAACATCGACCGAGGTGTTCTCGAACATATTCTCGAGTATCTTGAGTCTTTTCCCCATAGTTGGGAAGTCATCTTTACTGACGATGGATCATTGGATGGAACAACTGACAAGATTGAAACCTTTATTGAGAAAAACCAAAAGAAAGTCAGCGGTGAGCTCAAACTGCTGAAGAATATTCATGCCGGTAAGGGGCCCACAGTCCAGGCCGGGATGCTGGCAGCCCGTGGTCAGTGGCGGCTTTTTTCAGATTTTGACCAGTCTACTCCCCTCCGCGATGTCGAGAAACTCCTCCAGTTTGCTCAGGAGTTTCCGGTAGTGATCGGTTCGAGAGAAGGGGAAGGTGCCAAACGCGAGCGGGAACCAATCCATCGTCATATCATGGGTCGTGGCTTCAACTTGCTCGTTCAGATGCTAGCTATTCCAGGCATTCACGATACTCAATGTGGTTTTAAGCTTTTCTCGCAGCAAGCGACTGAGAAGCTTTTCCCGTTGATGCATGTCTATGGCAAACAGGAGGAGCGCCAGGATGCCTTTACCGGCGCTTTTGACGTGGAAGTGCTGTACTTAGCCCGGAAGTTTGGCTTTCCGATTAAGGAAGTCCCTATTGAGTGGAAGCACAACGAAACTGACCGCGTTAATCCGATTAAAGACTCACTCCGCATGCTTCGTGATATCCTTAAAGTCAGACTCGCTGACTTAAGCGGTGTCTATCGCCAATAGTATGCATAAATCATTACTATGGTTCTGCTTCTACCTTCTGGTACTGACTGTCTACGCGATCTTCAGCTATGCATTGACTGACCCTAATTTGGTCCTGTCGAGCTGGCCTCCATATTGGAGCTTCCAGCAGTGGATGTGGCAGACCTTTTTCCAGAATCCCCAACTGTTAACGCAAAGCTATACTGTCCTGATGATTCTAACCTTGGTCTGCTGGTGGCAAGTCGTCCAAACTCTGCCACCCAGGCTGAATCGAAAGGCTGTTTTACTGAGATGCTTGCTGCTCTGTGTCCCCCTTTTCTTTTCCTATAATGCGCTCTCTCACGACGTCTTTAACTACTTATTTAATGCCAAGATGGTTCTGGTGTATCACGCCGATCCCCATGTTCACGTAGCGCTCGACTATCCGGATGACCTCTGGACTCGTTTCATGCATAACACGCACACGCCGGCTCCCTACGGCTATGGTTGGACAGTGTTTTCGCTGTTGCCCTATGCCCTAGGTATGAACAAGTTTCTGCTCAGCTGGCTGATCTTCCGGGCGCTGAACATCTTAGCAATTCCCCTTTTATTCGTGCTGCTAATCAAACTTGGCCAAGTTCTGAAAAAGGATGTTTCGGCCAAAGATCTAGCACTCGTATTCCTCTCTCCGTTGTTTCTGATCGAGATCGTCAGTAATAGTCATAACGACTTATGGATGTTGATTCCGGCTGTGGCGTCGCTTTGGCTGGTCTTTCAGGCAAAGAAAAGGGGAGTGGGGAAGCGGCTGATTCTTTCCGCTGTCCTATTGGCTGTTTCGATTTCCACCAAGTTGGCGACAGTCACGCTCTTCCCCATTTGGTTTTTCGGTGCTTGGAGAGCAAGCTCAACAGCTGGTAGCATCAAATGGTTGCCACAGTCTCCCCGCCGCTGGCTAGATTTGGGCTGGGCCTTGGTCCAAGAAAACCTGGGCTTCATAGCCAGTACTCTCTTATTCCTCCCCTTGCTCATTAGTCGCTCTCAGTTTTTCCACCCTTGGTATTTGCTATGGTCGCTGATCTGGTTGCCCCTCATTTCGGTAAGATGGTGGAGGGTGTTCCTGCTCGCTTTAGTGGTTAGTTCATTGTTCCGGTACGTGCCTTGGCTGCTTGCTGGCGGTTTTGAGAACCAGGTTCTCGAGCAACAACAAGCTGTGACTTGGATTGGAGGGCTGCTCGGCTTAGGATTAGGGATGATTTGGCAAAATTTTTTGAGCCGGAAGCATACATGAAGAAAACGAACCGATCTGTCCCTCACTCTGCACTTCCCTTTTTACTTGGAATGCTTAGTGTGGTCGGTTTATATGTCATTACTCATCTTTGGCAGCTGACTTTCTTCCCTGTTTTTGCTGATGAAGCCATCTATATTCGTTGGGCACAGTTGATTCTGGATGACTGGAAACAGTATCTCTTTTTTGCTCTGAATGATGGGAAGACGCCGTTATTTATCTGGATGCTGGCAGCAGCTCAATCCTGGAGCACGGATCAGCTGCTTGCGGGTCGCCTGGTCAGTGTCTTAGGTGGTGGAGTACAACTCCTGGCTACATGGCTGATCTTACGCCAGCTCAAGCTGAAGCGGCTTACGCAGCTTCTCGGGGTGTTATTAGTGGTGGTGCTACCTTTTTGGTTTACCTATCATCGTTTAGCTGTGATGGATGGCTGGTTGACAGCATGGCTGTCGCTCTCCTTCTGGGCTGCTCTCAATATTGCAGACGCCCCACCTAAAAACCGGGTGCGCTGGGTATTACTCGCAGGGGTGACCTATGGCCTAGCTTTGTGGACCAAGCTGCCAGCGTTATTTTTTGGTCCAGTCTTCTTGGTTGTCCCCTTTCTTCATAAGGAACAGAAGTTTCGACTGAATCAGCTGATACGGCTCTGGTGGCCGTATGTAGCCAGCGCAGGAGTTGGTTTGTTGATTTTTGCTACTTTGCGGCTGGTGCCAGGTTTTGGCCAACTCTTTAGCCGGGGACAGGACTTCTCATACACTTTTTCGGAAGTTCTAGCCGGTAGATGGACTGAAAGCTTTGCCAATATGGTTCGCTTTACTAGCTACTTCGGTGCTTACCTGACTTGGCCGATCTTAGTCTTGATCTTTGCCGGTCTTTTTTCAGCTCGGGAACGCAGGCGCGTCGGACTTTTGATTCTGTCAGCACTTGTTTTCTTGATACCGTTTGTTGTGTTGGGTAAAGTTGTTCACCCGCGCTATCTGCTGCCTGCCGCCCTATTTTTGACGATTGCTGCAGTGACCAGCATGGAGTCACTCGTTGACCGCTGTCGTACCGCTATCCAACATGGCCACGTGGCTTGGGTAGGAATCGCTATTCTGATTGCCTTATTAACGGGTCAAGTTTTCACTTATGCAGTCCTGTTCATGTCGACGTTTATCTTTACTCCGGACAATACTCCTTTTGTGCCAGCAGATCGCCAACAGTATTTGGAAGAGTGGTCCTCCGGCCACGGCATCATTCAAACTGTCGCCTTACTTGATCGTCTAACTGAAGATCACAGTGTTGCAGTCGCCACCGAGGGAAGATTTGGCACACTGCCGGATGGGCTACTACTTTACTTCCATGGACAAGATGTCAGTAATCTTTATATAGAAGGTACTGGTCAATATCCGGTCAAAAGTTTGCCTGAGTTTTTCGTCGAACGAGCCAAGAACTTTGACCAAGCATTGTTAGTCGCCAACTCTCACCGAATGGAAATTAGCCTCCCATCGACTCAATTGGTTGCCCAGTTTTGCCGACCCAACAACGCTCCCTGCCTGCAAGTCTGGGATGTCACTTTATTGGTAAAGGCTCAGCCAAGTAGCCATACCCCTTGATCGTTCGGACGATGGAGCCATACGGCCCCAACATCATTCGGAGTCGACGGATGTAGACGTCAATAGTGGCATAGCTGGGAATCTTGCCGTCTGGCCAGATGTGGTTAATTAGTTGATCCCGTGTCACTACCCGGCCGTTTTGCCTGACTAGATACGAAAGTACCTGAAACTCTCTCCGCCGTAATCGCAGTATATGCTTCCCTAGGATCACCTGACCCTTGTCTAGTAAGAGCTCGAGCTCACCAAAACGGATCGCCTCTTCTTTTCGATGCTTGGTACTGTAGAGTAGACGCTCGATCCGCAGAAGGAGCTCTGTAGTCGAAAATGGCTTGATCAGATAGTCGTCTGCACCTTTCCGAAGCCCGTTTATACGATCCTGGACGGTCGATTTTCTGGAGAGAACCAGCAGTGGAGCCGTATGGTCGAGTTGTGTCATATATTCCACCAACTCCAAGCCATCCCCATCAGGCAAGGCTCTGTCAAGGACAATCAGTGCAGGCCGCTCCTCTGCCAAGTATCTGTAGCTAGACTCCAGATTCGAGGTGGTCGTCATGGTGTACTGTTTAGGGAGGACCTGGGCAATGCTTCTGGCCACCAAAGGGTCGTCTTCGACTAGTAAGACTAGGTGTTTCATGTTTACTACTATACGGAGGATTCTGAAGAAAAACTGAAATTTTACCCTTTTCCCATAGAAGAGGGACTAAAATCGATAGCAGCAAAAATGCTAAAGTCTTTGCTATAATAAGGCGTTCATTTCCCAGGTAGTGAAATGGCATCACAACAGGTTCTGGCCCTGTTATTTAAGGTTCGAATCCTTACCTGGGATCACAGACTAGATCACAAACTGCCCGTCTTTGTAGATCACTTTTTCGGTGCCATTACTGAGCTTGGCAGTGACTGTCCGATCAGTCGTCGAGATAATGTCAGTATGCTCGGGCGAGTCGTTGTAGCCTAGCTCTTCCCACTCTGCTTTGGTCAACTTTGAGGCTTCACCTCGGTAACAGTCCTTGTAGGCCATTCCGATTGCCAAGTGGGTATTTCCAAATGGTCCTCCGATGTTTTCGTCAAAGAGTGTCTCGGCCATCACGTGAGTAATCCGCGACATCCGTTTATCCGTCAGCGAATACTCGCCGATCTTGTCGGCGTTGGGGCTTTTCAGCATCTGTTGGAGGAGTTTGTTACCAACTCGGGCACGGGCATCGACAACCAAACCATTTTCAAAATGAAGGTCGATATCTCGCAGGACATTCCCATATCGGTAGAGGGGTTGATTGAAGTGGATATGTCCGGAAGTTCCCCGCCAGTTGGGAGAAGTAAAGAACTCAAAACTGGGAATGTTCCGACCACTACCGCCTTGCCAGATGCGCTCTTTGCCCAGTTGGACTTTCAGATCCACGTCTGGGCCTTTGACCTCCAGCCACTCAATCTCCATGTCATTCAGTTTGTTCTTGATCTCTTCTTGAAACTTGAAGAGCTTCTTCCACTCAGCGACAGGATCTTCTTTGTCCAAGAAACAGGCTTTGATGATCTGTTGCCAGTACTCTTCCAACGACAAGCCGACTTCCTTAGCTTTGGCGGCAACACCCCAGAGGGCGAGCGTCCAAGTGAAGTCACCCTTGATCTCTTTTTCCATCAGCCATTTTCGATAGGGGTCCCGAGCATCTCGAGCCTTGGTGATCTTGCCGGGATCCACATCTTTAAGCTCTTCGGGATCCACGTCTGCCAAAATACCCACTTGATGATCAATCATCTTGACACGGGCACGGTAGTACTCTTCCGGAAAGAACGTCAACTGCTCTTCATTAGCTAGGTCGTAGAAGTCTCGTTCAAAGCCGGTCGGAATAAGGCGAATGATGGGATGACCGCCTGCTTTCAAGACTGCATTCTGGAGTGCCAACGCCAAAGGCTTAGCCACGTCAGGAACGGCACACTGAACGACCTCACCGATTTTGATTCCTTGACCTGAGTTGAGTGCAAAGTTAACCAGCACTTCTGCGTACTTTTTAATAACTTCTTGAGATGGTTGATACGTCGGCATCACTTCCTTCCTGCCAGGCTTCTAAAAAGACTTTTAATTTTTGAACTGCTCGAGCACGATGGCTGAGCGTATTTTTTACTTCTTCACCAAGTTCTGCAAAGGTCTGAGTATATCCGTCGGGGATAAACAGTGGGTCGTAGCCGAAACCAGCATTGCCTCGTTCTTCTGCTCCAATCTTACCCGATACTCTTCCTTCAAAAAAGTGAGCTGTGTCAGTGTCTGGTAAGTAAAGGGCCAAGACAGTGATAAACTCAGCCTCTCGATCTGACTGATCTTTAAGTTTCTCGAGCAGGTGCATGTTGCGTTCATGATCTGAACCAGGAATCCAACGTTTCGAGTGGACACCTGGCTCACCATTGAGCGCATGGACCATCAGTCCTGAGTCGTCTGCGACGACTGGCGCGTGGGCAATCGCGGCAAATGCTTTTGCCTTCAAGAGTGCATTCTCAGTAAAGGTCTCGCCCGTCTCTTCAACGTCAAAATTAGCCGGAACACCGGCCTCTCGCGGAGAGAGCACTCGAACAGAAGGGAGCGCGAGTTGGGCTTGAATCTCACGCAGCTTATTGGCATTATTGGTCGCCAATACCAGCTCAGTCATTAGCCCTGTCCGCCACCAAGCATACCGCCAAGACCACCGGTCATAGCCTGAAGCTTCTTAGCAGCTAACTCCTGGGATTTTTTAATTGCTCGATTCAAAATATCGATTACTTCGGGGCTACTGATTCCCTGAACTGAGAGTTGCTTGATTTTTTGATCACCGGAAATGACAACTAAGATATCACCCTCTTCGATCCTGATCTCTTCGGCTGCCAACTCGTCTTGCATCTGCTTTGCCTGCTTGCGGAGTTGGTTGAGATCACCAAGTGCCTTAAATGGATTTGCCATAGCTCTCCTCGTGTTTTTTTGCTTCTAGCTTCTCGATTCTACTATAAGAAAACTTCTTGTGCGAGTTGGATCAACTGATCGGCTTCACCAGAAGGAACGGTGACCGTAGAGAGTGACTCCGCCACTTTGCCACTCTGGGCGAGCTGGAACTCAAAGGCTGTCGGCTGACCGATGAGCGACTCGCAGGCTTGATCTAAGATCGAGCGGAATTTGGGCTGTTTCAACTGATCTCTATGGAACTGATAAAACACTTCCACACAAACGTTGCCGTTGGCAGTCAGGGAAGCCTTGGCTGAACGCAGGAGGGCAGCCAGTGAAGAGTTCCGTTGCTCCACTGCAGCCACAAACTCCTGCCATTTCTCAATCAGTAACATCGAGAGCGCCGGATCTACTGCACGATGGAGGCTGGATTGGTCGGCCTGCACTGGTTCAACAGTCTGATGAGAAGGGACTCGGTCAGCTACGTGAGACAAGCTACTACTCATCTGAGGGGCAGCTGCTACATTTCTTGAACCCGAAACAGCAGAAGCACTTCTGGAAGAAGGACTTATGGCTGTGGCTCCACCATCTCTTTTCTCCTGTGCACGAAAAACCAGCTCAAGCGACTTGAGTTCGAGATTTAAAAATGGTATCGGTCCTGAAATAGAAACTTCCGGCAAAGAAAACTGAGCCAGCAGGAACTGACTTATGCGCTTGGTATATTTTGCCTGCTTGGGCTCGGTAATTGCTAGGATCAAATCTTGATGCAACAGATGGAGCAAGGTTGACAGGAACTGCCTCTGATCAGCGTTTTGGAGACGCAGGCTATTAAAAATACTGACCACTTGTTGTTCGTCTTTGCCAATAATGGCGTCGACTAACTGAAAGACGGTCTCACTTGGTGTAGTACGTAGATAGTTCTGGACGTGTTCTGCAGTAATTTGGTCTACCCCGGCCGCGACCATTTCCAGGAGTTTAACGGCATCCCGAAAGCTACCATCTACGGACTCGACAATCGCAGTAAGTGCTGCCTCATCGATCTTCAGCTTCTGATCTTTGATGATCGGTTCCAGTGCAGCCCGAAGCTCCTGATGGGTCGCTTTGGGAAAACGGATAAGGGTGGAACGCGAAACGATTGTCGCCGGCACCTTGTGTTCTTCAGTGGTCGCCAAGATAAAGACGACGTGAGACGGCGGCTCCTCCAGCAGCTTCAACAGCGCATTAAAGGCCTCGGTCGTCAACATGTGAACTTCATCCAGAATGAACACCAGCGTATTGCCTTCTTGGGGTGGTAGATACGCTTGCTCCTTTAATGCCCGGACATCATCAATGCCGCGATGACTGGCAGCGTCCATTTCATTGACCGCTAGCGAGTTGCCCTGAATGATGCGCTGGACAAGCTCATCTTGGGGATTCACATCCTTGAGCGGTGTGCCTTTGGCATTGGCTGGATCGTTGAGCATGGCAGCGATAATCCGGGCAGTGGAAGTCTTGCCCGCGCCACGAGGTCCAGTTAACAGTAAGGCATGGGGAAACGTCTTCGCCGTCCGTAACTTTTCGAGTTGTTCTCGAACTGACTGAAGATGCAAACCTGAGATAGTCGTCGGTCGATACTGACGATACCAAGACATAGGTGCAGTCTACCTGTTTACTCTGCGTGATGATAGCCCAATAAGTGCATCAATCCATGCTCGACAAAGAAACAAATCTGATCATCTACTTTTTTACCAAATCTACGTGCGTTTTCAACGGCTGCTGGAAAGCTGATGACGATATCACCCAAGTGTGGTGGCATGCCTTCCGGCATCGGAAAGTCGTGCAGCTCGTGCTTCTCATGCTGTGGGAAAGAAAGCACGTCAGTGGTACCCTCGTGCTTTAACTGGGATTCGTTGAGGACTTTAATCTTACGCGTTCCCACCACCGAGATATCAACCTGGGCATCTTGAATGCCGTTCTCGGCTAAGACAGTCATCGCCCGTTGGCGAATCTGCTTCCGATTCACAGGATAGCGCGACTGGACAAACAAATTAACGAGGATCATAGCGTAGATCAAGCGGGCCAAGCTGGACTTGATTCATCGGATCATTAATGAAGAACATCAAGACGTGACCCCGAGCTTGCGGTGACCAGACTTTACCATCTAATATCGTTTCTGGCGAGCCTCCAAATTGATAATGGACCCACTCCGATGGTCCCAGATCTGCCACCACTCCCACAACAGCGCGTTGGTCAGCCGGATTGATCATTACCATCTTCCGAAACTTCAGCCAGTTTTTAATGATACTGGGTGAGTTCTGCCAAGCTTGTAAAAACTGTGCCTGAACCGCAAAGTAGTACTCCTCTTGCAGGACGCCGTGCTCGGTCAACTGCCCCATCTCGGTAAACCAGCCAAAACCGCCACGGACCTGCCGGATACCAGCAGTGTGACAGCGCTGGTGCTCAGCCAAGGTGTCGGTCGGATGACGACGTAGATGGGGGAGTGACTGCATCACACCGATGGAGTGTGGCAACCGGACGCCTTCCAGCTCTGCCGCCACCTCAAAACCAAACAGGTCAGTCAGCTGTTGCTCCAGATACATCTCGTCTTGCTTGGGTAAGTGACCCGCGGGCTGCTGGGTCATCTCAACCATCTTCTCCATCACTGCAGCGTGTTCTTCACGAGTTAACTCGACATACATCTCATGCAGTTGATCGGTGGGTGGTGCTGAAGTCGTCATGGCAGGCAAAAACAACTACCTACTCCCCTATGGGAGTCTTTTATTTTGCTCTCTTTATCCTACACAGTTTTTGGGGTGCTGAGGAGATCCTTTGCAGCAGCCAGTCGTTCAAGCGTCAGCTGCTTGCCAAGAACGGCCAGTGTTTCAAACAGCGGTGGGGTGAACTCCCGGCCAGTCGCAGCAATACGGATCATCATAAAGAACTGGCTTTTCTTATAGTCGTGTTGTTCCTGAAGCTGCCGTAGAACACCTTCAAGTCGCTGATGGGTCCAGTCCTCTAGCGGTGAAACTGCATTGATCACTTCTCCGAGCTGTTGAGTGACCACTTCCGGAGTAGACTTGCGGCTGAGTAGCTGCGCGTCGACCTCGATCGGTCGATAGAAGAAACTGGTCAGCTCTTCGATGTCCTTCAAGGTGACTAAACGCTCAAGCACCAGGGGCAATAGCTGTTGCATTCGGTCCTGCGGAAAGTCCGATGGTAAGTAGGGCTGGAGGCGTTGAATCAGTTCTTCGACCGGGAGCTTGCGGATGTACATGCCGTTCATCCAGTCCAGCTTCTTGGTATCAAAGATCGGGCCGGTTTTCTGGATCCGGTCCAGCGCCATCACTTTCAAAAACTCCTCAAATGAAAAGAACTCCTCACCACTTGGATGTGACCAACCCAACAGAGCAATAAAGTTCAACAGCGCTTCAGGTAAGTAGCCTTTCTCTCGATAACTGAGGATTGAGACGTCGTTCTTGCGTTTGGACAGTTTGCTTTTGTCGGCGTTGCGAATCAACGGCATGTGGGCAAATACTGGAGGCTGCCAGCCAAAGGCTTGGTAGAGCAGGAGATGTTTCGGCGTACTGCTGATCCACTCCTCCCCTCTCAAGACGTGGCTAATCTTCATCAAGTGATCATCTACGACTACTGCAAAGTGATAGGTCGGGAAGCCATCGGATTTGAGGAGGACGCCGTCATCCACATTCCGGACGTCAAACTCGACGTGTCCACGAATGGCGTCTTCCCAGCTGACAGTCCCCTCGTCCGGCATCTTTTGGCGGACGACATATGGAGTTCCGGCGTTCAACTTTTCATTGACCTCTGCTTCAGAAAGATTCCGGCACAGACGATCATAGCGGGGCAGTTCACCTGCTTTGCGCTGGTCCTCTCGCATCTGGGTGAGTCGCTCAGACGTACAGAAACAGTGATAGGCATGACCGCTAGCCAGCAGTTGGTCAATGTACTCACGGTAGATATTGAGGCGTTCAGACTGTTTATAGGGGCCGTACGGTCCACCTTTTTCTCCACCTTCGTCATAGTCGATCCCTAACCACTTAAAGGCCTCATAGATCTTTTCCTCGGCACCTTCGACAAAGCGAGTCCTGTCAGTATCTTCGATCCGAACCACAAACTGGCCGCCAGTCTGACGGGCTAACGCCAAGTCAAACATGGACATCCAGGCAGTTCCCACATGGGCAATCCCAGTAGGACTAGGCGCAATACGAGTACGAATAGGAGAAGTTTCAGTCATGAGGTGATTATACTCGATCTGGAACTAGAACCCAGTGCCGCTCTCGGTCGTTCCAGGCTGCTGAATATACAGCGGATCAACTGCTGGCACATAGGCCATGAAGCCACCGTCGCCCTCAAAGATATAGATCGGCTGCATATACTCTTGTTCTTCCGGATCATCATAGTAGCCAAGGATAATATTCCGAATGATGGCGGTATCCTCGATGCCCTTCTGAGCCACATAGGCTTCGCCAGCCTGAACGAGCTGCCAGGCAGAAGTCACCGAGCGAAGTGGATAGGTGTGTCGCTGGGTATAGTCGATCTCCTGGTAGTGATAGTGAAGCTCAACAATTTGATCTTGGCCGCCCAAGGCACCGGTCAGGATGCCGTTCAGTGCTCCCTCGTCTCCGTTAGGTGTAAAGAAGGCCCGCGTACCGTCAATCGGATAACGGTTGACGTCGACTCGCAAGAAGTCTGCGTCGGAGAGCGAAACTGCCGGCTCCAGCTGGCCACCGAGTGACTTGTAGTAAGAAACGGTTCCTGAGGCGGTTGCAATATCTTCTGGTAAGTTTTGGCCAGCCTTGACGAATGCTTTCAAAATCGAGACAGCGGCACTCTCGTTGGGAAGGTTGACGTTAGAAAGTAACTCTGCCCGAGATAGGTAGTCGGTCTGCAGGTCAAACGAAAAGTTCTGAATGTTCATCTCAAGGGTAGCTTGAATTGGCTGGGTCTTGGTCCATCGATAGAGAGTGGTACTCAAAATAGTCGGTTGGAAGACAAAGCCGTAGTTGGCCGCGATCTGCTTGGCTCGCTGATCTGCCAACAGACTCAAGCTGGTGCGGTTCATCAAAAAGACTTTGGCTCGGTCGCCGAAGTTCGGCAGGCGACTAGTGGGGATCTCTAGCTCATACGCTGAGGGTTTGTCGGCTGATGTCTGCTCCGGAAAACGGAGCGGCGGCAGAACACCAAACCCAACAGTCGGAGGTGGCGGTGGATCAGGAAACACCGACTTATAGAAAGCATAGCCCGCAGTGAATAAAAAGCGGCCGATGATCAGCGCCACCAACAAGATCGATCCAAACTTAATCGTTTGCCGACCAAGATACGCTGCTCGTGTCAGATTCATGCCTTCATCTGCCATGCCTGTTTAGTGTAACAAAAAAGAGGCTCCTCCGCGCGAGCAGCCAGCAAGAACTGAACAGCTACTCTGCCGGTGGTCTGACCGTTTTCCATGAATAATGAGAGTTCACCCACCTCATCAGCTGAGTCATCTCAGGATAACGTTGAGAGCTACCCAGCAAGACTAGGATTGTTTGCCGATTGCCAGCTTGAACGGCAGTCACCAAGTTCTCCCCAGCTGCCTCGGTGGTGCCAGTTTTGATTCCAATCACCCCAGGAACTACGCCGAGCAGCTCATCACGATTAACCAAGGGATGGGAGATCCTGCCACTGGCATCACTCACAGTCAGGTACTTGGTACGGACGAACTGTGCCAACAGTGGATCTTCCAGGAGCCTGGCACCAATCTTGGCCAGGTCTTCAGCTGAGGTCTGTTGCTCAGGGTCATCCAAGCCGGATGAGTTTACAAAGTGGGTAGAAGTTAAACCTAACTCTTTGGCTTGCAAGTTCATCAGCTCAACAAAGTGGTTATAACCGCCGGGCGCATTGTTGGCCAAGACAAAGGCAGCGTCGTTGCCGGAGTGAATCAATAAGATAGCTAACAGATCTCGGACAGTCAGCTGCTCCCCAATCTGAAAACCGATCGTGGATCCGTCGGCAAAAGCCTCTTCACGGACTGTCAGCAGCCGATCCAGAGGATAGATCTGTCGAGCGACAATGGCCGTCATCATCTTGACTGTGGAGGCTGGATACCATGGCTGCGTGGAGTTATCGGCGTAGAGCTCTGCGCCTGTCTCTTTATCAACCACCAGCGCTGCGGTAGCACTGATCGTTGCCAGCTGTTGAATATCTCGAGCTGTACCAGTAAAAACTGGGACCTCCACCTCGGTAGGCAGCTGGGCAAGTTTGGCAGAGATTGTCTGGAGTTGAGCCTGCTTCTGGCTGAGGTCTTGATGTATCACCAACCACAACCCTCCCAGGCCGACGGCTAGAATCACTAAGCTAACTAGAAGTGCAGGCTTCACATCTTAATAGTAATTGAAAGGCTATCAGGATGCCATATCCAGCACGACTGGCTTCTCGATTCTGATGTAGTCTTCATACTTCATCAGCACCGAACGGTCATGTTTCCCGACGTTGAAGGCGATCTGCTCGTTCTGACCCAGTCGACTATCCAAGTAGGTCTTTAAGCCAATAGCAGAGCCAAACGGCGGAATTGCACCGACTTCCAGGCCCGTCTTCTCCAGTACTGACTCACGGGAAGCCATGGCTAGTTTCTTGGCACCGAGCTTCTCTCTCAGTTTATCCAAGTCAGCTCGCAAGTTACCCGGCAAGACGAACAAGATAAACTCACGGTCGGCGTGCAGGACGAGCGCCTTAGCGCCTTCTTCAAGTTTGCCTTTGCGTGCCTGCTCGGCTTCTTCACTGGTCCAGACAGGGACGTGCTTGATGTACTCGTAAGATGCTCCGGCAATCTGGAGCTGGTCCAGAATATAGTCATGAGGCGACTTATCGCTGCCTTCAATTTTCAGATGAAGCTCTTTAAGCTGCTCGTCGGTCACCGTGGCCGGGGCATCCATGACTGCAGTTTTGCCAGAAGAGGTCATTGGGAAGGCAATCACCTCGCGCAGCGAGTTCTCGCCAGCCAGCATCATCACGTGCCGGTCAAGTCCTAGGGCAATCCCACCATGAGGCGGCGTTCCGACTTCAAACGCCTCAAGCATATGGCCCACCCCATCCTGTATCTCAGCTTCGGAGTAGCCCATCACTTCAAAGGTTGCACGGAGCACTTCCGGCCGGTGGGCTCGGATGCTGCCGCCACCTGCTTCATAGCCGTTACAGACCAAGTCATATTGCGTGGTCAGGATCTCACCGATGTGTTCGCCTTTGAGGAGCCACTCCTCGTGTTCGGGGATCGGTGAGCTGAACGGATTGTGAGTGAAGGTCCAGCCACTCTTGCCATCCTGGACTTCAGCCGCGTCACTAGTGTCAACTTTCTTGAAGAACGGGAAGTTGATCACCCAGGCAAATGCCAAGACGCCTGCTTGCTTCTCCTCTTCAGTCCGTAGGTCAAACTTGTCAGCGCCAAATCTTTCCATCGCCTCTTTGTAGTCAAAGACTGGAAAGGTTTCGTCCTTGAGTTTGCCACCCACGGCCTTGACACCCTGTTTGACAACTTTCTCAACGGCAGCCATCACGTCTTCCCGTTTAACGAAGCTCATCTCCAAGTCCAGTTGGGTAAACTCAAAACCGCGGTCAGCCCGCAAGTCCTCGTCGCGAATACAGCGGGCAAACTGGAAGTAGCGCTCGACACCAGCCGTCATCAACAGCTGTTTGTACTGCTGAGGACTTTGAGGTAAAGCGTAGAACTTGCCAGGTTGGAGTCGGGACGGCACCACAAAGTCACGAGCGCCTTCCTTTGTTGACTTCGTCAGCATCGGCGTCTCGACCTCGGTGAACTCCTCCTGGTAGAGAGCGTCACGGAGTGCCTTGAAGTAGTCCGATCTTAACTTGACGATCTTGCGCATCCGCTCGCGACGCAGGTCGAGGTAGCGGTACTTCAGCCGAACTTCTTCATTGATATCCAAGCCGTCGCCTTCAACTTGAATCGGTAGCTCTTTGGCTGGGTTCAGGACTGTATATTCCTGGACGTCAAACTCGACCATTCCTAGTGGGCTGTTGGGGTTGACCATCTTGTCCGGCCGCTGTTTGACGACACCAGTCAGCTCCACGACAGACTCGGTGGTCAGCTCACCCATCTTTTGGTAGCCGACGCACTGGATCACCCCGGTTCTATCGCGCAAATCAATAAACGTAATCTTGCCGTGGTCGCGTTTGGTTTGAACCCATCCGCTGAGAGTGACTGTCTGGCCGACAGCCTTGGCTGTTTCCCCGATTGGGGTGCGAGTCATTGCTGACATAACGCTCCTTTATAACTAGTCGTTTTCTGGCAAACAAAAAAGCCTGTCCACTCACGATGCTTCATGAGCGAACAGGCTTTCTCAAGGTGAGAAAAGGTGCCAACCTGATCTGTACTTATTTCTCGCGATTCGGTCGCTGCGCCGATCTTCCTGCCTTGGTGTCAGTCAAGGTCGTCACGGAAGATATTCAAGTAGAGTGATTTTACCCTATTCAGAGCGGTAACTCAATCAATAGGGCTTTGGCTTTACTTGCCGGAACCATTCCCACCATTTGGTTTATCTTTTTGGCGCTGTCTCTCTTCGTACCGCCCGAGGGCCGCGTCTACCATACTTCGCATCTCAGTAGCATCGTCATAGGCGCTTGGCCGGTCATCCACGTCAATGACCATCCCACTTCCGTCACCCACCTCTACCACGATACAACGAATTTGCTTATTGGGCTTGAAACGCCAGACGGCCTCGCCGCGTCCGCCTCTCACTTCTGTTAAGCGTGTACCTCTGCCTGGTTTATCTTTGGTTGCGCGGTTGTACTCACCGACAAAATGTTTAATATCACGGTAAATCCGTGCATACTTGCCTTTCGGCCCCTGGTTTTTAATCGCTTCCCAGAGTTCATAGGAGAAAAACAGCTTCTGCGGCAGGAAGACGTTGACCTCAGTTTCGGGAGCTGCAACGATCTGCGTCTCTGGAGAGTGAGCAATAGTCAACTTCATCCCTTTCTTCTTATGTGGATCACCATTTCTTCCCTCCCCGTTGGCTGCCTTTTCTTGCTGATATGTCTTCATTCGGTCTTGCCGGTCACCATTTTTCTTCCCGGGTGCATAGCCTGTCTGCGTCGTGCTGTTTGTCTCATCCTCCGCAAACTGGATATTAGCTGGATCAACCAAAGAGAGCATGTGCCTGAGATGTTGGGTAATCATTAACTCAACTTCAGGGTGCATTCGCTCTTTCTGTACCACTGGCAAGAAGATTGTGAGCTGGTTATCTTTGACCTTAATTTGGCAACGAAACTTGGTCAGCTCCACTGGAATCTGCTCGTTCTGAGGAACTTCCGGTTTGTTTTCAGTAAGTAGCTCCATTGATATCTCGTACTCGCCTGGAGCAACTCGCTCAATATAGAAGAAGGACGTATACCCATCTCCCCGTAGTGCCGTGTTCTCGATGGGGTAAAGCTCACTGTTAATCAACAGTGACAGATTACTGTAGTTCCCGTGTTCCAAGATGCTCTCGATACGAGTTCCTACCTCAAAAAAGCGCGGGGAAGTCCGTTGCGGATCAAAAAGTTGGAGGTGAAGATCTTCGGCACTGCAGACTGCTTTATAGGCAAAGAAACGGGACGCCTTCAAAAAATAGTCCAATAGCTGCTGATATCGCTGTTCGTTTTGATCATGACGGTTGACCAGTCCCTCTAAGAAGTAGACGAACTCCTGAAAGTTGGCCATCCCGTTAAAGTCAAACTCCATCATGCCAGCTGCCAAGTGATAGTTAAACATTTGGCTGCCGAGCTCATGATCTCTTGTGCGGGTCTCCACGTCAAAAGTATTGAGAACGTCAACTAGGCCAAGGGTGGGAATGTGTCCTGGGTGGTCGGCGTGACTGAGTGCCACCGGCAGCTCACGGATGAAGTCGTAGAACAAGTTATAGAGTGGGATACCTTGTTTGACAGCAGCTTGCAGGAACGGCGGGATCGCTTTGATCTGCTGAGGCGTCAGCTTCAGCTCATAGGCAAGAACCAGGTCAAAGAAGATACGTGACAGTAACTCTTTGACGGCAGTTTCGGTGATGGTGATCTGACCTGTTTGTCGTCGTTCCTGAGTGACTACAGGCACAAAAAGCTCCACCAAGTCAGCGTACTCAATAGAGTTGAGTTGGGGCCTGCCTTTCTTTTCCCGTGCGATGGCAAAGTTCAGCAACATATCGCCGACCTGTTGAGTCGGTGCGGCTTCGACAAAACGATTTTCCGAGTAGAGTTCCGCTGCCGGTACCTGGCGACTCATCCAGCCAGCAACTTGCGAATCCAGGTTCTCGCAGACGACTTTGATCGTCCCGGGAAGAGAGCGATAGCGGCGAATGTAGTTCGCCAGATCTTCATCTCTCCGGTAACGCTTGACCACAGCCGGAGTACTGTAGTGATAGCGAGATTCACTTAAGAAAGCATCAGCCTGTGTTTTGAGATCCTGACGAGCCAGCAGAATCCGAGAGTAAAAACCGAGTCTGGCAATCGTTGCCACGTCTGGATTGTCGCGGACAAACTCCGCCACGGCCGGCCGGTTGATCTCTTCATTCAAGATCTGGTAATCGGTGGTCAGATGAAAGATCTTCCGCATCGCCTTTTCGATAGGCGGGTGAATCTTGGCCACATCAATCAATAGACGGCGGACTTCTTCTCCACTCAAGGGAGGCTCGCCGTTTTGCGGAGGACTGGGCTGTTGTGTTCTGCGTTCTTTATCCGGCATGATGGAGTTTCTGAGTGTGGCTGTCGAGCACGGCCGATAATTATATCAAAAGCACTCAAATCACTTGCGGCGGTGCTCTTTTGCCTTTTTTCTCATAAAACAGTACGATGAATGGTATGAAAAAAAGGTGGCTGTCAGTTGGGGTTATGGTTCTCGGTCTATTGGGCTTTTTAGGCAAGGCTTTCCCTGTGCTGGCTTTCCAGGCAGTGCTGGAGTCTAATCAGGTACTCCGGATTACTCAGGGTGAGGTACTCGGGGAAACCGATAATGCGACCTTGACCGAGGAACAACGCCGAGCAGAGGAAGCTCGTCAGCAAGGCAAGCTCGATACTGTCAAAGCCGTTCCGACGATCATGAACTCGACTGTCCGACAGAATGAGCCGAAGATCCCTGTCACTGACAAAAAGATCAGAATGAAGATCGAGGACGACAAAGGCAAGATGGAGATCGTCGAGAGCAAAAACGCCAGTGGCAGCACCACACAGGAGTTTGAGGATCGCTACGTAAAGCTGCAGCTGCTTCCTACTGGCACCAGGCGGCCGCAATCCACGCCAGCGCCTGGCACAACTCCTCGCCCTACTGCGCCAGTCATCATTCAAAACTCGCCGATCGATGCTAATCGAGACCAACTGGAGATCTACTCACAAGATATGCGTGGACTGGTGGAGCCAGGAACCGAGCTGATCGTCAATCCGGCAACGAATACCATCTCTATTAGCGTTGGCGACGGCGATGAGCGACCACTCAACCGTTTACCAGATCAAGCGTTTCAGGAGCTGACCGTCCAAGGTGCCGTCTTCCCCGAACAGTACGATGAGGCCAAGGCCAACTTGACCCTCAGGACTAAAGATGACGGGAGCGTCATTTACTACACCGAGATTACGGAGGAACGACCAGTCTTGGGAGTGATCCCGAGGAAGATGAAACGCGCCTATGAACTCAATGATCAAACCGGTGAGATTGTCACTCGCCGACTACCTGATGAGTCACTGCTCGGAAGAGTGCTTCGGGTGTTGGGGCAGTAGGAGAGTTGTGAAAGATAGAGACTCTGGCAGTACCCCTGCTGATCCAGCTGTGTTAAAATCACTACAGTTGTAGTAATTACAATAGTTTTGTCTGAAGTCATGATCGCGCTGGCACCGCGGGAGCAACAGACAGGGCGTCAAAGTGGGTCGAGACCTGGATCATCATCTTGACCAAAAAGGGTGGAACCACGATTCTGATTGCAGAAGCGTCCCTTTCTTCTATATTTATATGTAGGAGAACGGGACGTTTTTTGTTCTCTGGCTCACACAAACAAATGAGCTTGAATATCGTCCCACTCCAGAAAGGGTTTCATGTCTAAACCCACACTCGAAGAAATTGTAGCTTTATCTAAACGGCGCGGCTTTGTCTTCCCGACCTCAGAGATCTATGGCGGTCTTGCCAACTCCTATGACTACGGCCCAATGGGGGTCGAGCTTCTTCGCTCGATCCGTAACTTGTGGTGGACTGAGATGATCCACAAGCGCACTGATATGGTCGGTCTCGACTCCCAGATTATGCTTCACCCTGAGACTTGGGTGGCTTCTGGACACGTGGCGTCGTTTAGTGATCCTCTAGTAGAGGATACAGTGACCAAGAAACGGTATCGAGCGGATCATTTGATTGAGGCGTGGCTGGAAAAGCATCCAGAGGTCAACGTCGGTGCAGTTGAAGACATGACCATGGATGAGATGAGCGCCTTCATGGCCGAACATCGCCTGTTGAGTCCTGACGGCAATCCCCTGACCGAGCCTCGCAAGTTCAATCTCTTGTTCGAGACAGCGATCGGGTCAGTTGCCGGCGAGAAGGCAAGGGTCTACCTGCGGGGAGAGACTGCCCAAGGAATCTTTAGTGATTTCCGGCAAATCCTTGATTCGACCAGAGTTCAACTGCCCTTTGGTGTCGGGCAGATCGGGAAGAGCTTCCGCAACGAGATTACCACCGGCCAATTCGTCTTCCGAACACTTGAGTTTGAACAGGCCGAGATCGAGTACTTCTTTGATCCCGATAAAACGCCGTGGGAGCCGCTCTTCCAAGAGTGGCGTGACTACATGTGGCAGTTTGTGACACAGCGGTTAGGAGTCAGTGAGGAAAACTTGCGCTGGCGCCGGCACACCGACAAAGAGCGCAGCCACTATAGTAAGGATACCTACGATCTGGACTACAACTTCTCCTTCGGCTGGAAAGAGCTATGGGGAATTGCCTACCGGACTGACTACGACCTCAAGCAGCACATCAAACACTCTGGGCAAAAGCTGGAGTACACTGACCCGTTCACTGGCGAGAAGATCATCCCACACGTGATCGAGCCGGCAGTCGGAGTCAACCGGATGTTCCTGATGGTCCTGACCGATGCCTACTGGAAAGATGAAGAGCGTCACCGAGTCGTCTTGCGCTTGAAGCCGGAATTAGCCCCGTATAAAGTGGCCGTCTTCCCGCTGGTCAAGAATAAAGACGAGATCGTCGGCAAAGCCAAGGAAGTGTTCAAGCTCTGCGCCGAGCACGTCCGGACTGCCTGGGACGAACGCGGCAACATTGGAAAGAGATACCTCAGCCAAGATGAGATCGGAACGCCGGTCTGTCTTACCATTGACTATCAGACCCTTGAGGATGGGACGGTAACTTGGAGAGATCGAGATTCGGCTGAACAAGTCCGGGTCAAGATCGAGGAAGTCGCGGAGAAAGTGAAGCTACTCTGGTAGTTTCGAGCAAAGGAGGTCAGCCATGAAGCTGCAGCACCTTTCTTTTTTACTGTACGCCTATGCCCTATTTTGGGTGTTCTTTGCCGTCGCCTGGTATCTGCGTGATTCCAACTATCGTTATATGTACAGCTCCATCGGTGCCGGGTATGCCGTAGGGATCTTTTTGTTGACGTACTTTGTAC